>Ga0179593_1652393_pt1 | contig 15625 bp, 31 predicted proteins | sample CZODoug2_1_08_16_FD_185931 | JGI IMG/M metagenome (GOLD analysis project Ga0179593, IMG submission 185931) | Vadose zone soil fungal communities from Angelo Coast Range Reserve, California, USA - CZODoug2_1_08_16fungal (PacBio error correction) | ecosystem: Environmental > Terrestrial > Soil >... | reverse complement strand
ACACCTTTCACCCCTCTTTGCATGAAGATTGCATGTCATTTCTCTGTTTCTTTGGTCTTCAAGGTCCCTAAAGACCGGTATTTACTTTTCCCCTTTTTTACCCCCCCTTCCCCTACCATTTTTTTTTTTTTTCTTCTTTTCCCCAATGAAAAGGGAAAATGCTTTTTTTCCCCCCATTCAATGGGATGTGAGGGGCCTCCTTTCCCCCCCACCCTGTATTCTGTATGTGCCGTGCCTTTTCCCCACATGAAAAAAAATCCCCGCGCCCCTGTCAAATAAAAAATTACCACCACCCCCCCCCCCCCCCCCCCCACATCAAACCCTTTCCCCCCCCCCTTTCAGCAGGGTGGTGTGGGTGAATTTACTTCCCAAAATCCTTTTCACAACAAGAAAAAGGACACTGCTTTTTCCACCCATGCGGGGAAAGACCCTTTCCCTTTCCCCACCCCCCCCCCCCTCCCGCTACTGCTCATGGGGTGGTTTGTGTGTGTCCCTCTTTTTCTTGAAGCAATTTTTTCCCCACCACCGGCCCCATGAAGCCCCCCCCACCTTTTGGTCCTTTTTTCTTATAGTGGTCCACTTGTTCCCTCTTTTCGATGGGGGGAAGAGGTTGGGGACAACCCTCCCCTTCCCCAAATTGTCGTGGTTTTAAAGGCGAGTGACCCGGAACGAAAGAACTTGTCCTTTTGACCCCCAATGCACTTTTCTTTCCAAGAGCACACCCTGCCCCCTTCCTTCTCCCTCACATTAAAAGGTGTTTTTTTTCCCCCCCTTATTTTTCTTTCTCCTTGTCCTTCCCCCCCTTAGCCGTGAAGATTAATATATAAATCTCCTTTTCCCCCAGTCCCCTCGGACAGATTGGATGAGTACATCAGGACTTTCCTCCCTTCCCCTTTTTTTTTGTGTCCTTCCCTTGTGCATGGTGATTTGCTACACTTTCAACAATGTAGCTGTTGCATTCTGGGATTTTTTTTTTTGCTTCTACCCACTAGCATCAAACCTTTTTCCATGCAAAATGGCTGGAACTCCTTTCCATGTCGGTGTCATAAGTGGCTTCCCCTCCCAACTCTTCCTGTGTTATCCTGTTCCTCCCCCCCCATCTCCCCCATGGCTTAATCAAAATAGGATTGGTTTTTTTCTCCTTCCTGCAGAATGCATTTCTACTTTTTTCCTTTAACCCTGAGGATCTCTCTTTCTTTCAAAAAGGCATGGACTGTTCTTTCCCATTCCTTTAGCCCTCTGGATTACCCTCTTTCCTTTCGAAAAATGGAAGTACTTACCCTTTTTTCCATTGGAGGAAAGACAGGGATCAGCTCGGTACAGGATCCCTTTAAGAAAAGCCACTAGCCCAGAGGGGGGGATTTTCCTTTCTTTTTCTTTGGATAAAAAGGCCCTTCGACAGGACGCCCCAAAGGTGGCTTGATCTGTTAAAACTTTTGTGCTGACCAGAAAATTTTTTTTGTTTGGTGTGAAGATTATCCTTTCCCTCCTTCCTGATGACTTTTCTCTGGGAGCTTCCCTTTTCCTTTTTTTTTTCTTTTTTAATTGGAAAAGTTGGATTGGACCTTCTTTTCCAGTTTTGTCAGTCCATTTTGGTTTTTTTAACCTTTTTCTCCTCCTCCGTTGGGGTTGTTGAGATTCTTTCCCCCCCCCCCCAACTGTCCTTTTTCCTATACCTCGCAACTCATTTCCCCGTTTTCCCAATCAATTAAAACAGAAGATGCCCCCTTCTTTCCGCCTCCCAGCAAAAGATGGTAAGTTCACCTTCCCGCCCCCCCCCCCCCCCAATTTTCCTTTTCTTCCCGGCCCCCCTCCAGAGGAAAAAACTCCCCCCTTTTTTTCTTTCTGTTGACTGTGTATAATCAACTACCCCTCACCCCCTATGTTCTTTTAACTTTTTTTTTTGAGCAGGCATTGATCACTAGATATCCCTTTTTTTTTCTCCCTCCCTTTTAAGTACTCATTTTTCTCATTCCTTTTATCCCCTTTTTGGGATCATTGAATGGCCTGGTTGGCTCCTTCCCCCCTGCTGATTACAATCCTCCCTTTTCCCCCCTTCTCTTTTCGCTGCAGGCAGTCTTTCCTCTTTTCTTCCAGCCTTGGACTCTGTTCCCCCCCCGTATGCAGTGTGGAAGGTAGGTTTCCCCTCCAATGTTTCAGATGCTGGCACCCCTCTCTCCCTTTCAGCCAATTTGCATGTCCCTTCCCTAGATGGGAGACATCCCCTTTTTCCCCAGTCTACATTGTGACATTTTATACCCTTTCTCCTCCCCCCTGTCCTCTGTGCTTTACACTCCCTCCCCTCAGACACAAGGAATCTGATTTTTCCCATCTGTCCGCGGGACGGGGGAGAAAGCAAAGTTGCCCTTTTTCCTCTTTCACGTCTGAGGGTTTGTCCCCAGGACGGATTTTTGCCTGCTTGTAACTACTAATTTTAAAATGAAATCCCCTCCTCATGTTCTTTTCTTTAGGTCATTCATTTTTGTGCTTTGCATAGTGTGCATATAGTGTAAAAAAAATTACCATCTTTACTCTGTCTTCCCCTCTGGAAGTTGATAATGGAAGTTTTTTTTTGTGGAGAGGGTTGCTGTTTTTTTTCACCCCCCCATTAAAGTTCTACATTCCCCATGTAGAAAAAAATTTTTCCCCCCCCCCCCCCCATTATCATTTCTTTTAGGAAAGTGGTTGTGTTGTAGGTGGTTTTGTCTCCCTTTTCCTTTATTGTATAAAATAAAAATCATCCCCCCCCCCCCATTATCATTCGATCGTGAGATGGTGCGGTGAGGCCTTCCTTTCTTTTTTATGTAAGATGGTTTTCCCCAGTGGGGATGGTTGATTGTGTTTTTTCCTTTTTCCTTTTTTTTTTTTTTATGATTCCCCCCCCCCCCAACCATTCGATCTCCTTGGTGGTGGGTTTTTTTTTTTTTTTACAGATTGGTCTTTTTCTTGTTATGGTTACATGTTTTTTCTTTGTAATTTCTTTCCCCCACTCACCTGTAAATCCAGGAACATCCCTGGGGGGTTCCCTTTTTCCCCCCAACTTCCCCCCCCCTTAATGGGGCTCCCTTTCATTGTCATTGTAGATGGGTATTCCCCCCAAGAAAAAAATTTTATCCCCCCCCTCCCTCAAGAACATCTTCCCCCTCTCCAATAAAAATGAGCCTTTCCTACATTTACATCTTGCAGAAAAATCGGTTCCTCTCACCTTTTCCCCTCCCCCCTTTGGTGTCTATTTACCCCCCTTTTTTCAGAGGAACGATGTTTCCTCTTTTTTTTCTCTTGTTTGCGGGGGCTCTCCAGACCCCCCCTTTAATTATTTTCTTTTTTTCTATTTCCCCACCTTTTTTTTTCTTTGTTGTTAGGATATTAATACCCCCTTCACAATGAATGGAAATGCGGACTCCTTCCCCCTTTGGGTTTAATTTCTTTCCCCTTAGGTGAAATTTTGTCATTGGTCCACCTTACACACCTGACCCCCCACGCGAAAGTTCCCCCTCCCACTTACACCCTTTCCCCAACCACACAACAACCCCAGCCCCCTTTGCGAAAACGTGATCGCCGTTTTTTTTTCCTCTCCACCCCAACATCACGCCATGGCACACCCCCTTCCCCCCACCCCCCATGGTAACACCAGGGTGGCCATAAAGAAAAAAGGTCCTTCCCCCACCCCCTTAGCGACCTTTTTTCTTTTGTTTGGTGGGTGGAATGATGATGGGGAGGGGAGACACTTTCCTTCCTTGATTCAAACCCTTCCCCATGAGTCCCCCCTTCCCTTTTATTGGGTGGAAGGGGGACCCCTTATTTTTCCTGGCAGGTCTGGAGCCTTTTACGGGAAGAGGGGATTCTTTTCCCCCCCCCCCCCCCGCAAATGCCATGAGCCCTTTTGTTTTACGGCATGCGAGTTTTGGAAAGGGAACATGGGTTTCATTACAATGACACAGATTCCCTTCTTCTGCAGACGACACCATCACATCTTTTTTTTTTCTTTTCTTTCATTTAAAAATTCTTCTCTTAAGTCCCCCTAGTACGTGACGACTCCTCCTCCCCCTTTCCACTTGGCTTTATCCAACGTCCCCTTTTTTTCCTCATCCCTCCCCTCGTCCTGTGTTTTTTTCCTTGGACAAGGTTTTCTTTTCCAGTACAGTGGGGGTGCTGTCTTTCGTCTTTTTGAAGGGGAAAACGTCCCCTTGCTTTGCCTTAAGGGAGGTGGGTTCCTTTGGAGAAAAAGAGAATCCCTTTGTCTGGAAATGCCCTCCCTTCCCTTCCCAATGTACAGCCTTTCATAAGTGAGTTTCCCCCCCCCACTTCCTCCCAGTTGTGTGATCTGTTCCTCACCTTTTTCTTTAAGCGTTTTTTGTGCTGCCCCACCTTTTTCTTCTCAAAGATCCTGGTTTCTGTCTGAACTGGACCCCTTGATGTCCACCTTTTTGGCGTTCATCCCCCCCCCCCCCTTTGCAGATACCGTTTTCTAAATGAATATCAGTGATCTCCCCCCTTGTCAGTACATAACAATGATTCCTTTATGCTCCCTCAGTGTAGCTAGTTTCCTTGCTCTATTGCTTATGAGAATCTTTCCCTCTCCCAATAGGGTTGGATTTGAGCTCCTATCCCCCCCTGTCAGCAGACCCTCCTTCTTTTTACGGCATGTAAAAATTTTTTGTTTTCCAATAACTTGGAAAGGTGGGGGGGGAAGGTCCTTCCCTTGCTACTGGTGAACTTCTTTTCCCCAGGAATTTTTTTTCATCGAGGTGGAATTGTCCCTTTTCCCATCCCTTTTCTCAAGGCGCGTGTCAGTCCCAGTTTTTTTTTTTTTTTCTTCTATGGGGAAGAATGACTCCGTGTTTCTCTCCATTTTTCCAACCAACAACTGGAATGGACCATCTCCCCTTTCCCCACGTTTCCGAATTCCCACCTCCTGAGTGAAGCTCACAGCAAAAGATGGTCCTTCCTCCCCTTCTTTATCTTCACAACACAAACCTGGCCACCCCCCCCCCCCTTTTGGACAGCAGTCCCCCCCTCCCCTTTTTTTGTATATATCAACTAAAACAATTACTTTTCCCCACCCTCCCCTTTTCTTTTATTCCAGAAGCAGAGAGGCAGGCATTGATCACCTTCTTTTTCCCTCCGAGTCCTCATTTTTCTCATCCCTTTCCTCTGTTATCTGCAGGAATGGAAATTTTTTCTTTTCTCCTCCTTCTTTCATTACACAATCCTCAAGGGGTCCCCTTCTTGGCTGCTCCCTGGCGTGCTGTTTGCAGACAAGCCTAGGTTGATGAAGCCCTTTCCCCTGCTCCCACAAAAGGTATGCAGTTGGAAGGTCGTTTTTCCCAAGCCTGCAGATGATGAAATTTTCTCCCCAATTGAATGAGTAAGAACCCCCCCCCCTTCTTTTTCTCCCTCCCCCCCCACAGAAAGGAATGCAACAGCTACCCTCCCCTGAGTCCACATGCCCCCCTCCCCCCGTGTCCAAGTGGACTCCTTCTTCTTTTCCCTTTTCCTTTTCTGCCATAAAAGCTGTCCGATGGGACTTTGTTCCTTCTATTATATTAATCTTCCCTTTTCCCCCAGTACTGACAGGGAGAGGGGCCCCTTGTCCTCCTCCTTTTACCTGCAAAGAAATAAACAAAAAAAACCCCCTTTTTCCTTGTTTTTTTTTTTGGTGGCAGGGTTTTGCTCTAAAAAGGACCATCTTTTTTTTTTTTTCCCCCCCTTCCCAATGGAAGTCGTTAATGTGACACCGCCCTTTTCTTGCGTCCCTTTTTATTGGTTTTTTGTCCCCTCATCAAAAGGGAAACGAAATCTTTTCCCCTCCAAACTCATTGTATCAACCCCCTTTTGTGAAGGGTTTTTTTTCCCCCTGGTGTTGTTGTATAAATGTTCACCATTGGCTCTCCCCCCCCCCCCTACCACCAAAAACCCCCCCTTCCTTCTGGGGGGTGGGTTTTTTTTTTCTTTTGTGTGTCCCAGATGGTGTTGCCATTGCCAGTTCGTTCCTTTTTCCTGATTAGGTTGGTTGTTCTTCCCCCCCACACCCTGACAGAGCAAGTGCTCACCTCCCCCCTTTTTTTCTTTTTTGTTGTGTTGTTGAAAGCTGTGGGTGGTGGTCGTGTTTCTTTCTCTTTTTGGTAGGTTTACCTGCCTTTACCTCCCTGGGGGTTTACTAGAAATGAATGATCCCCCCCCTTTTCTTTTCTTCTTCCCCCCATGGCAAATGCATTGTGCATTGTTCATTTCCCCCCCCACCCCCCCCCCCTTTTTTTTTGTGACCAAAGAAGTATCCCCCCCCTTCCCCCCCTTGTATGAGGGAAATTGAGAAACCCCCCCCCCCCCCCCAAGAGTGACATGGCAATCTTGCAGGCCCCCCCCCCCAATTCCCCTTAGTCCTCCTCCTCCCCGTTTTTTTTCCTTTTCCTGGAAAGAGAAACAGATGTGCATGCAAGATTGCCCCTTCTCTTTTCTTTTTTTTCAAGGTCCGAAAGAAAATGTATTTACTTTTCCCCCCATAAATTCTGTTTTTAGGACTCCTACCCCCCCCCCTCCTGGCCATGGCCTCCTCCCAATTACAAATGTTCTTCTTTTCCTTCCCCTTTCTTTTGCCAGGAGGCAATGTGCAGTGGCCTTTCCCCCCCCATCAACGCGCATGTCCACCCCCCCCCCAGCCTTGTCAACAACACAACACAAAACCCCTCCCTCCCTTTCCTTCCTCCCTTTTTTTTTGGGTGCTACTGGCCGCATCACCCCACCTCCCCCCTTTCCCTTTTGCACGCACACCAGCTTGTCCCCCTCCCTCCCCCCAGTACCACCACCCCCCCGCCCCTTCTTTAGGCTCATGGGGTGGTTTTTTTTTCCTTGGCTTCTCCCCAAGGGAGGGCAGCTGAGACAACAAAACCGGCCCCTCCCCTCCCTTCCCCCCCCAAGCAATTGCTCATGGGGTGAAAGGTTCTTCTTCTTTGGGTTGAGGAGGGTCCCTTTTTTTCCCCCCCCCAGCACCCCAAAACCACTGCCCCTTTTTTCCCTTTTCCCCTTCATGCGAGTGCCCACAGGAACGACAGGACATTTTTTTCCCCTGTTGTTCACTGACCAGAGCCACACCCGACGGAAAGGACTCCCCCTTTTTTTTTTTTTTATTTATTTCATTTAACCTTCCTTCCAACCCCACCCTAGTCCTCTCTCGAAATAGAAAGTAGATAGCTGTCCCCCCCTTTTCCCCCCTCTTCCCCGATTGGATGGCATAAGAAAGTAATCAGCGTCCCCCTTTTCCCCTGGTCCTCTTTTTTTGGGGTTTTTTTTTTTTTTTTTTTTTTTGCGGGGAACGACATTTTTTTCTGGCTGGATCTGAGGAAGGTGCCTTCTGTGCATTCCTGGAGGTGTTTTTTCCTCTCCCTTCAAGCTCGTGGGTATGTACCATGCAAATTGTTTTCCTTTCCCTTTTGGTGGGTCCTCACCCCCCCCCCCCTACCTTCAAATTCCTCCCCCTTCCCTCCCCCCCTCTCCAATGTGCTGGATGCTCATGGATGTTTCCCACAGCACCGCCTTCCCTCTCCTGGTGATGAGGAATGGACTTTTCCTTCCCCCCGCAGGCTGCAAAAGGCCTTTGTCCTTCACTGCCATCCCCATCTGATTAAGTTGATTTCTTTTTCTGAAAAATGAGTACTTTCTCTGTCCAGCTAGTTGATCAAGGCCCTGTCTCATGGTCTTCCCTATCCCCTATGTTGGATTTGAGGAATGTATTGCTTTTCTCCCCTCCCTCCCGACGCAATGACAAAGGTGAGTTTTTTTCTTGCTTTTCATAACTTTGGCCAGTTTTCGTGAAAGAGTACTGATGACTCCCCCTTTTTCCTTCTTTTTCCTCTGCTTTTGAATTGAGAAAGAGTTGGATTTTCCCTTTTCCCCCCTTTTTCGTGTCCTCAGTTTGGGGTTTTGACCCACTTCGTTGTGTTGTGGAAGATACCTTTTTCCCCCCCCCCCCTTTACGACACTATCTTGAGCACATGCCACTCCCCCCAATTCAACAGCAGATGAACAATCCCTCCAAGATGGTAAAGTTAAGCAGTACTCCCCCCCCCCCCAACATGGCCCCCCCCCTCCCCCCCCAGAGGTACCGCCGTTCCCCCTTGAGTTTTATTTCGTGCGGTGCATGTGTCCCCCCCCCCATTTTCTTCAAATCAAAACATATTGGCGATTTACCTCTTCTTCCGTACCCCCTAGCTATCACTGAGGAAGCCCTCCTCTTTTCCCTTCTCCCCCCCTTTTTCTCATCAGGCAAGGATATTCATGTTATCCCCCCTTTGGGCCTTTCTCAGTTGGCAAGAACCTGCTTCCTTTCATCAGAAAACAGGAGCGTTGCATGATGCAGGCCTTCCCCTTTTTTTTTTTCCGCACAAGCCTATGTGATGAAGGCCTCCTTGGCCTTATGGCACTTTTGAATTTTCTTTCCTGATGAAACGAAAATTGCATTTCCTCTTTTCCTCCCACTTTCGGTACAGAAACACAAACTAGCTTCTTTTCACCCCCCCCCAACACCACAGTGAATGCCCCTTTTTTATAAAATTATAAGATAATCCTCCCTCTCCCCCCTCCCCACTTTACTTTAAAAGAAAACCCCTATACCCCTTTTGGATTTGGGAGGAAAACCCCTTTTCCATCAAAAGTTGCAAGGATATATACTGGCCCCCCCCTTTTCCCTCATAGTGGGGGGGAGTAAAGTAATGACCCATCCCCCCCCAAAAATAACAAAAAAACCTTTTTTTTTTTTTCTTGAAGTGGTGGAAGGTGTGCTTTTTTTCCCTTTTTTCATCTTCTGTAAAAAAAATGAAAATTTAATGTAGTTCCTTTCCCCCCCCTTTTTTGAGACGATTTTTTGGGGTGATGGGGTTGTCCCCCCCCCTTCCATCCCCTGTATAAATAATGAAAATGTACCCCCCACCCTCAATATGTGACCCTTCGGGGTTGTTGTTGTATACACCCCCCCTCCCTCCTCTTTTCCCACTTAAAAATAATAATTCCCCCCCCATTTGCATGTTGGGTTGTCTTCCTTTGTAGTTGGGGATGTAAAAGTATGTTCCTTTCTTCTTCCTTTGTTCTGGTGCTTGTTGTGCCCCTTTGTTTGATGATTGGAAAAGTAGGAAAAAAAAACAACCCCTTTTTTTTCCCCCTCTCCCCCTTTTTTTGTTTTTTTGCGTTTTGTTGTGGTTGTTGTTGGCCTTTTTAAGTGGTAGTGGTGACATGGCGCGTTCTTTTGTGTACATTGAAGTTCCCCCCCCCCCCCTCCTCTTTCCCCCCTCCTGGGGGTGTCATAGACCTGAAGATCCCCTTTTTTCGTTTTCTTTTCATGGCATGCATTGTGCATTGTCCTTTTCCTCCCCCCAAAGAAAAAATGTTAGTAGTAGTTTGAACCCTTCCTTCCCCCCATTTCCCTTAAAACATTGGCTTGAGGACCTGAGCCCCCCCCCCCTTTCCCCACAATTGTGACTGGCATCTTCCCCCCCCCCTTTGTTTATCTCTCTCTTTTCAAAATCATCCTTTTTTTTTCTCTCTTCCCCAAATGTAGGTGAAGAGGACCCCCCTCTTCTCTGTCTTTTGCTGAACTCCTGTTGTCTTCCTCAAGACAATGTGAGGTAAGTATTCCTTTTTTTTCCCCCTCTCCTAAATGTTTCTTTGTTTTTAGGATCTTTTTCCCCTGCATGCCATGGCTCCTCCCCTTCACCTTTTTCCCTCTAGGAAACCCCAAAGGGAGGTGCCATTCTTCTTTTCCCTTTTTTTCTTTCCCCCCCCCTGAAAACCATAAAGGGCCCCTCCCCCCCCCCCAAACACACAACAAAAACAGCAAAACCCCCTCAGGGTGGTTTGGGTGATACTGGCTCCTTTCCCCCCCCCCCCCCTTTGCCAAAAAGCACCGACACCCCCCTTTTCCTTTTTTCCCCCTCGGGTCAGCCCCCCCACGACCCCTTTCCCCAGACTAAAGAGCCCTCCTTTTTCCTTTTTTTTTTTTTTCAGTCTGATGGGGAGGGGAGACACTTTTGTTCGGTCTCAAACACTTCAGCACCCCAAACCACCCTTCCCCCTTCTCTTTTTTTTTAAAGGGGTGCTAACCCCTTTTTTCTTTTCAGACATTTCCCTGGGGATGAGGGGAAACAAGCCCCCCCCCCTCCCCCCTCTGCAACTGATCGTGGTTCTTGCCAGGAACGACAGGTCCCCCCGAGATGCCACTATGAATTCCCCTCCCCCCTCCTCCCCTCAAGCAAAAGAAGAAAATCACTCACCTCCCCCCCTTTCTTTTTAAGTAAAGGAGTTCTCATCGTAAAGCCCCTCTCCCCCCCCTAGTCGTGAAGCTCCCCCCTTCCCTTCTCAGCCGGACAACTTGATTTATTCCACTTTTGTTCCTCATCAGCTCCTTGGTCTGCGTTTTGAGTGTTCCTTCCCTTTTTTTCCTGTGTGAGCTAACTTTTTTCCTTTTTCAAACGGTCACAAATGTAGCTTTTTTTTTTATGTCTCCAACTAGCAGAAGCTCTTTTTTTTCCCCCTTCTTTTCCCTTACTGCTATTCACTTTAGAATCGCATGGTCCTTTCCCATCCAAACTGATACATTTTTTTCTCCCCTCTGGCTGGTTCATAAACATCTGTTTTTCTCCCCCTCCTCCCCCTATGCCAAAGTACCGGTTTCTGATGCTTTCCCCTTTTTTTTTCCTTTCAGTCCCAAACGGCATTCTTCCATTCACTGCAGATACAAAGGCTTTTTTCTCCCCCCCCCCTCTTTGCATGGATGAGAACTCTTAGTCCATCAGTGTCTCGCCTTTCTCTAATGCTTATGGAATCAAGCACCCTTTTTCCCTCCCCCCTTCTCCTCTTTTTTTCTTTCTCCCCCAGCAAAATTTGACGCACTGCACCGGTTAGTTTTTTTGGTTTGAGATACAATGAACTTTGTCCCTTTTTTTTTTTCTCCTTTCCATTTGCAGAGTAAGCCTGAACTTTCCCCTTCTTTTTTTATCGGCTTGAATTGGAAAAAGCGTGGATTTCCCTTGGTGCTCAAGGAGGAGTGTCTTCCCTTTTTTTTCCCCCCTTTCTTCTTCTCTCTTGGAATACTCTTCATTTTTTTTTTTCAACCCAAACGGGACTGACACTTTCTCCCCTTTCCCAATGTTGAATTGAACCCCCCCTTTTCCCCTCGAAGATGCCACTAAGCCCCCTTCCCCTTTTTAATTTCAGCAGTCCGCTGCAATTGTCCCCCCCACACCTGGCCAAAGGCATTGTCTCTCCGCATCCTCCTTTTTTCCCTCCTGTAAAAACTAACACTTGGCAGTGCTTTCTCCCCACCCCCCAGTCTCAAATCCAACCTCCCTCATGAGAGAGGACTGATACACGAGAACTTTCTTTCTCTTCAAAAATAATTGGTGGAAGTACTCATTTTTCATTATTCTCCAGGTTGAATGGCCGTCTTACCTCCATGAACATTTTTTTCTCCTTCCCCCATCCTAAGGGTCAGTCCCCTTTTGCGCCCCATGGCGTTGCTTTTTCTCCGCCAGAAAAGCAATTGGGATTTTTTTTTTTTCTTCCCCCCCCCCTCTTCAGTTTGGAAGTAGGGGATAATTTCCTTCCTCTCAAGGATTCTTCCTTGCAGGTACAGAAAACACTTCTCCTTTTTCCCTTCCCCCCCACATACAGGAATGCAACCTTCTCTTAGTAATACTCACTTTTCCCTCCACAATCCTCCCCCTCCCCCCCCCCCTTGTAAAAGTGACTCCTCTTTCTTTTTCCCCAATCCCTGTGATGGACTTTGGATCCCTCTCCTTGGCTATTTATAATTAATATGAAATTCCCTCTTTTTTTCCCGTACGGAGGGAGACTTTCCCCCCTTGACCTAAAAATAAACAACCCCTTGAGGGATGGAGTCTTCTTTTTTTTCCTTTTTTTTTTTCTTTCTTGTCAAAAATGAAAGAGTGGAATCTCTTTTCCTTTTTTCTAGCCGCCAGTAAACCACCCTTGACATGGCCTTTCCCTTTTTGTGGGGTGTGGTGTCCCCTTCACCTATGAACCTTCCCCCCAATTTACAAAAACTCTCCCTTTTTCCCTTTTGGTTGGGGGTGATTAATGGGGAGGTGTTTTTCCCCCTTCTGTCTCCCTCCCCAACCCCACCCATGAGAAGTCGTCTTTTTTCTTTTTTTTTGGGTGGTTTTTTTTTTTCCGCTGGTGTTGCCCTTGCCCTTTTTGGTGGTGCTTGTGGGGGCCAATGGTCTTTTTTTTTTCTTCGCAACCAAAACAACCCTGCGAGCCCTTTTTGTGTTGGGTGTTGTTGATTCAGTGGTTAGTGGTGACCTTCTCCTTTTTTTTTTTCTTTTTCCCTTTCAGGTACCACAAAGGCACAGGCATCCTTTTCTCCCCCCTCCATTATGGGAGGAGGCCAGGCCCCCTTCCTTTTTCTGAGATCCTAAAAAAACAAAGAACCCCTGTTATCTTTCTTTTTCTCTTTTTTCTCCCCCCCAAGGAAAAAATAACTTAAATAAATTTCTATCAACATGAGTCGACACCCCCCCCCTTCAATCTTGCAAGAAAAATAGGTTCCTCTTTCCCCCCCCCCTTTCCTTTTCTTCTCCTAATAAGTTGTTGTTGTTGCTTTTCTTTTTTTTCCTGCCCCTGCATGTCACGCTGTTTTTCTTTTTTTTTTTGACAAGGTACTCCCTTCCCCTTCTTTTTTTTTTTTCTTTTTTTTCGTCAAGGATTTTCAACCTCTTTTTCTTAAACCAATCACTTTCCTTGACTCCTCCCCATTAAAAGGGGATTTTCTTTTTCCCTTCCCCCCCCCCTTTCTTCTTAGGCATGTGAAGTGGTTCCTTTCACGGCCCCCCATACACGCGCCCCCCCCTACACAAAAAAAGCCGTTCCCCCCCCCCCCCCACCCAGCAAAACACCAACACCATGCTGTGAGCTTTTTTTCCCCCAAACCACATAATAAATGGCCCCCCTGAAGGCAAATGGCAATGGACCCCCCCTTCTTTTTCCCTCCCCCTGAAAGAAGTAAAACCCACCTTCTTGGGTGGTGGGTGGAATATCTGGAGGAAGGGACAATTTTCCCTTCTCTCCCCCCCCCCCCCGGAAAAAGTGAAGCCATCCCCTCAAATTAATCGGGCGTGGACCCTTTCCCTGGGCAGGAGGGAGAAGTTATCTTCTTCCTCTTTTGAGGCGGTTTCCCCCTCTTCCATGATAAACTGCTCGTTTTCCCCAGGAACGAAAGGAAATGGCCTTTTTTTTTCCCCTCCTCTGCATGTGGACAATGACAACCATGCAAGCATCCTCCTCCCACGGGGGTGGTTTGTTTCTTCTTTCCCTTTCTTTTTCCTCCCCTATCCAGGGCAGTATTTCTTTTTTCGAGTAATATATAATCGCCTTGGCTTTATACAAAGTCCCCTTTCCCTTTTTCTCTCCCTTCCCTCCCCCCCGAGTCCTTGTGTCTGAGCGGTCTTTTTTTTTTTTTTAACCTTTCCAGTGGGAGTTTTTCAAGTGAGTCTTCAGGGGATAAACTTCCTTCTTGTTTGCATTACTGGATCCCCTCTCACCAGTAGTTGGTTCTTTGAACTTACTGATATACCCTCCTTTCGTTCCTCAGTGAGCTGCAAATATCCCCCTCCCTTCCCGTTCCTTCACCCCTATCAAAATAGCTGGTGCATGCAACCTCCCTCCCCTTTTCTTCCCCTCCTCCCAAGATAATGGTTCTGATGACTGTCTCCCCCCAAACTGATGGAGGTCATCCCCACTGCAGATAAAAAGATGGCTCCCCTCCTCCTTTCTTGAGAAAATGAGTACTTACCCCTTCCCCCCTTTGTGATCAAAGGCCTTTTCCTTCCCTTTCCAGCCAATATGTTGGATTTGAGAATTATTTTTCTTTCCTCCCCCCCCCTCCTCCCTCTCCCCACTGCAAAGGTGAGTTTTTACTGCTTCCCCCTTTACAGAAACTTTGGCCATTTTTTCTTCCTTGGCAGTGCAAGAGTACTTTCTCCCCTTTCCCCCTTCCTTCTTTTTCTTCAGGCTTGCTAGTGGCATCTGCTTTGAATTGGCCCTTGATGGTGCTCAAGTCTTTACCCACTGGATATATATTTTTCCTCCTCCTTCTTTTCTCTATCTAAAGTGGGTCAAAAACCCCCCTCCCCCCCAATTGATTTCAAATCCAACTCTTCTTCCCCACTAAGCAAGCCTGAGTGAAGGCTTTCCCCTCCCCCCCTTTCCCTTTCTAGTAAACCCTCACAACAAAAACCTGGCCCACTCCCAGCAGAGTGGCTCCCCCCCCCTCCCCCCTCCCATTTGGAAGTGAGTATTTTTGCGTTCCCCCGTCCACTCCAACCATCTTTTCTCTCCTGAGAAGCAGGGAATGATCAAATAGCTCTCCCCCCCCCCTTTCTTTTCCACCACATATTGGGAAGTACTCATTTCCCCCTCTCCAGGGTATCTGCAGGACTCCTCATTAATTTTGGAAAGAACTTCCTTTTTCATCATCCACCCGGAGCTTCTGGCGGTGCTGTTTGCAGAAAAAGCTCCTCTGCCTCAGCCAGACAATGGTCCCTTCCCCCTGGACGGTTTCCTTGCAGATAAATGCTTGTCCCCCTCCCCCCCCCCCTTCTTTCCCTTTCATAGACAGTAAGTTCAGCCCCCCCTGTATTGGGAGACATCACCCCCCCCCCTCCCAGCTACATTTTTTCCTTTTTCCCCCCCTTTCTTCTCTCACCATGCACCTCCCACGGTCTTTTTCCCCCCTCTACACAAGGAATCTGATTGACGTTTCCAAGCGGTCCGATGGGACTTTTTTTCCCCTTTTCCCCCTTTTCCCTTTTCTCTCACTGGGCTATTTTTCCCTAGGGGGGCTTTCTGACAGGGAGAGGGGCTTTTTTTTGTAACTGATATTTTCCCCCCTTGTCTGTAGGATTGTCGTTTTTTTGGAGGGGGTGATAGGGTAATTTTTCCCCATTCCCTCTCTCCCTTTCCCCCCCTTCAAATTTAATGTCGTTACTGTGCACTCTATCAATTATCTGGTTCAGTGGTGTGGGGGTTCTTTTTTTCCCCCCTCAATCGACATGTCTACATCTGCCTTCACCCAGTTAAACCCTGTGGCAGTGGTTGGGGGTGCCCCTTTTTTTTTTTTTTTGTCTCACTTTACAACTTGCCCCTAACATTAACCAACACAACCACCCTTTCGGCTGGGGGTGGGTGGTCCTTTTTCCAGCTTGGTGTTGCCCCCTTTTTTTGTGCTTTGGTGACAAATGAGGTCGGTGGGGTTTCTTCGTTTTCTCTCCCCCCCCCCCACAAACGAGAAAGTGCTCACCTTTTTTGTTTTTTTGTGGGGGGTGGAAAGGCCTGTGTTTTTTTTTTTTCTTGGGTAGTGTGACCATGTTTTTTTTTCTTTTCGGGGGTTTCTTCCCCCCCCCAATGCAAAGCCTCCTTTCCCCCTCCCCTTTTTCCCTCCTTAAGACCCTCACATCCCCATTTGGCTCATGGTCAGTGTAGATGGGTAGGCCTTTCCCTCCTCCCCCCCCCTTCTCCTTCTTTTGAAAAGAAGTATAACCCCCTCGGGACTGACCCCTCACCTCCCCACAAGCGTGAAATGGAAATCTTTCCCTCCCCCCCCCCTTTTTTTTTTTTT
>Ga0179593_1445401_pt1 | contig 15625 bp, 23 predicted proteins | sample CZODoug2_1_08_16_FD_185931 | JGI IMG/M metagenome (GOLD analysis project Ga0179593, IMG submission 185931) | Vadose zone soil fungal communities from Angelo Coast Range Reserve, California, USA - CZODoug2_1_08_16fungal (PacBio error correction) | ecosystem: Environmental > Terrestrial > Soil >... | reverse complement strand
TCTCGTTCCGTCTCAACCCCTCCCCAGCAGTCTCCTTTTCACGCACCACGACCAGCGCGTGCTCCTTTAAATTATGGTCTCCACCACATCAATGTTCTGAACGGGTTACCAGATTTTGGAACGGAGATCCGGAAAGCCAGTCCCCGGCTGCAGCTTTTTTTCCACAGTCATCTCAGCTTTCGTCCTACGAACCCCCCCCCAGCCCAAGTTTCCCGTGGCTGGTTCCATGGTTTTTTTGCTTTGCGGGACCCCCCTGTTGGCGAAGTTCCGAGAAAAGGCTGTTGCATTTCCTTTCTTTTTTTCTCTCTCTGAAATATACAAGTCCATCATGAATATTCGCCGTTGGTGTCGGGGCCCGCACGGCGCAGCTTTCGTTGATACGCCCCCCTCGCTTCGACCCTCCACTCGGATCTTAAATTCTTTCCTCTTCCGAAAAAATGTGGCGTTAAGGGATGATCCTATGGGGCCGTTCGGATTACGATCTTTTTTCGCCAACCGTCGCTACTCCTTCCCGTCGGCGGTTTTTTGTCCCCTCCGGAAAACCCCGCCCCTTTGCCGAAGGCTTCCTACTCTTTTTCCTACCCCTCCGCTCGCATTCTATGGTAATTCTCCAAACTAAACCCTACGCATGACCCCTCTCGCACCCAACCAGGCTTTACACCCTTTTTCTTCACGGATTGTTTTTAAAAAATCAACATGGGCCGGGCCCGGGTTTTGCGGCACACTTTTCGTCATTGATTTTTTCCTATCAACGGTAATATTCTGGGCGTACCCCACTCTAACATCGGTTTTTTTTTTCCCCCCCTTTTCGCGCTTCCTCTACCTCATGTTTCACGGCGCAACAGACCTCAAGGCTGCTGGACGTTTCATCATTCCCCCATTCCGACCTTCTTCCATCATGGTGGATCTCCCCCTCGATCAGGAGGTGACCCTTTTGGAATGATGCGGTTGGCTTTTCATCTTTTCTTAATATTACTGCCAGAAACAACAGCGGACTTCCCGCCGTATGAAAATTTCCTCTTGCTGTGCCCAACTTCTTCCCCGATTCACTTGATCCCCTTTACGCCGCCGGCTCTTTCGTGAGAGGCCCCCTGTGCCACACATGCACTTCGAAAGGACCTCCCACGAACGCTCTGTTCCTGCTACTAACAGTAGAAAGCTAGACGAAACACTCCCTATTTGCAACCCCCAGTCCCTGGTTTTCTTCCCCCCCACTGCCGAAAGAACGGCTTCCTGCACATTTTCCACTGCTAGCCAACAATTTGTGTTGTCATCCCTCAGCGGCTACTTGGCACTTCCCCCCGCCGGGCACTGATAATTCTCTGGTGTTTGGTGGTGTTTGCTTTTTTTTTGGACGTTTTCAAATTGGTCGCATTCTCCCGACCATTCCCGGTCTCGAAGAGTCGATTTTTCCGGCGTCCCATCCTGTTTCCCTGCCCGCTCGCTGGTGCTCATTGCCACCAGGCAATTTCCTTTTTTCGCCCCCATTGACACACATTTAGCGAAGTCACTGCGGAGGACTGTGCATCCGCAACACTGGTGAAAGCTGCTGGTTTAGGTCCTCCCTCCGTTGCAATATTTAGAGAAACCCCACACATGCGGGCCATCACTCTGTGTCCCCCACATTTTCCTGCGCCCGTCCCTGTTTTTCTCGTATGGCTTGTCCCCTTCACCTGGCAAGCACTCATCATCGTGCTGGGGCGGCCTTCCCGGTTGACAGAAGAAATAGGTCCTCTTTCCGCTTCCACCCCTCGTTTCGAGTGCAGGTCGGCGCGACGTTGTTTAAGTTGTCATACCCGTTCTTGCATTGTGCCTCCCATCACCCCCCCTTTTCCCCCTCTTGTGAAATTGGGCTACTGCCCCCCCCCGGGAACTCACGCCGTAAACTTGGCGTAGTCACGTTTCTTCTGGCAACCAAGGAGACCCCCCGTTTCGATGACTTTTCTTATTTCGGATGTTAATCGGTTTCCATGGAGACCTTTTCTTTTTTCCCAATGGAAAATAGGCCCCGAATTGTGCATCCCCCGGAGTCATTGCTTTTTGGTGCCATGTACCCCCCTTCCCGCTGTCACCGGACATCTTTGAAATGTAACACTGGCCGGCCCCGTCTTTCCGTCCCCTTGTTTCCTCCCCGGGTGCTCAAAACCACACTTGATCGTGTCTTTCATTTCCCCCGTGAAAATGTGGACTGCCAGGAGTTTTCTCCAGGCTACCACTCCACGATTCGCGGTGCCTATGAGAACACGAAAAGTGCGAGACCCCCATAATGGATTTGCCATTGCAACTGTCCTAAGACAATGTTTGATTCTTTTCTCTTTTTCACCATGGCAATCTAATTTTCGGTCCCCTCCCTGTTGGGCGTTTTTCCCCACACAGGCCGGCCGCCCACCGCAACTTAGGGCCTGTGTGCCCGCCTTTTCTCATTCCGGACTTCAGTTTGTGAGTTGCCACGGGCTTGGGAAGGTTTTTTCCATCCGGCCTGGACCTTTTTCACTCCGTCTTCTTTTCGCCCTTGTCCTTTTCCTGTTTTTTTGATTTGTTCAATCCCGTCGACGAGCCCACCGCCCAGGACCGCACCCGGAACTTCCCCCCGCAACCCCCGTTTTTGTTCAACTTCTTGATCCTTTTGAAAACCTCGTGGCATCTCGCCCTTCGAGAATTCTGTTCGTCGGCACTCCCGTGACCCCCTTTTCTACGACTTCCCCAACCCCCCCTGCTGAGTCCCCACGTCAAGACTTCGTTATGTCCTCCTTTTTCCCTCTCCGTTTTTTGTTTTTTGATCCTCTATGCCTTCCCTGAAGTTTTGGTCGTCTTTTTTTCGCGTTTTGACTTGTTTAATTTCCGTTGTATTCCGACACAGTTTTTATTCTTTCGGCGTGCTGACGGCTTTATTTCCTTCTTCGCGTTCGAGTTGTTCCCACGTTTTCGCTGGGTGTTCACCCCGTGGTGGTTGTTCTTCGGGACGGTTTGTGCTAGTAGCAGCGTTTTTTCGTTGAGGAGTTGACCGTAACCCCTTTTGCGTCCTGGCGCAATTGACATGGGCGCGAACCCGGATGTGCTTTTTTCTTTTGTAGCGTTAATTACTGCAGATGCACAAAGCTTCGTTTCCCCCCGTCCATTCGTTCACCAGGGCCTTTCTCGATTCCTGTCTCGGTATTCCCCCCGTTACTGCGATGCTTTTTTGGGTTACGTTGCGGCCCCCCCCCCCTAGGCCGACCCCACCAAACAAAGGTATGCCCCTTTGGTTTTTTTTACTCATTCTTCCCTTTTCTTATCCTTTAGTTTCCTTCTGTTATATGGATTCCTTGTTTGCGTGTTCTTATTATCTCCCCCCCCGGCGTCACCGAAATCGGGGTTCCTGGCTGGTTGATCCTGGCCACTCCATATTCTTGAAACATGATGGGCCGGTCCTTTCCGTTTTTTTGTGTTTGAATCTCCCGGTGATGTAGACCATCCCTCGACTCCGCTTCGTTTCCGAGGCTTCCCCCCCCTTAAAGTCCCTCTGTCTAGTCTAATGAGTTTAATGGGTTGGGGCCCATTGGCGCTGTGAAATTTTCGTCCTGCCCTTCTGTCTCTTTTTTTGCATGTTTTCCGTGTCCATCGGAACCATGCTTCCGTTAATGATCAATTACGGCATTTTACTGGATTTTGTCCTTCCTTAATGATCGCTCGTGCCTGTTTTTTGGAACGAATTATGTTTTCGGTGTGGTATTTTCCGTCCTTCACCCCTCACCCCCCATTTAACCTTGTGGTGCGGATGGATCATGTTGCCTGAAATTGATTACTGCCTGTTCCCCCGGACTTCGTCGGCGATCACAAAGTCTTTTGTATCCCCGGAATCCCTATTTTGCTGCTTACAGGTCTCTCCTGGCACGATTTTTGGATCCTGCTGCCATACGGTTTGCTTCCGCGCATACTGACCCCTTTTTTCCCTTGTACAAATGGTTGTGGACCCTGAAAAGTTTAATGGCACACCATTCTTTTTCTCCCCTTCCTTCCCGTCAAGGAGGCCCAATCAAGCATTGTTTCTGAATGTGCGGGTGAGTTCCTTCCGTCCCCCTCGGGGACCTCGCTACTGTGAGTCCCCGTTAGCCTCGGGTAAACCGGGTTGGATTGCTGCCCCGCGAGTATTAAGAAAGACCCCCCGTCAAAAGCCAAGGGCTGTCCGCCGGCTGAACAATACCTCACTTCGGGAATGGTGTCAGCAGCACAATTTGGACTTTTCTTCGTTTCCCTTTTTCGATGTTCTCGCCCCCCAGGGACGATGAATTCCCGCGCTTGCGTGAGGTGGCCGTCGTTTACCCGCACCGTCTTTTTTTTGATAGTCCAGGTAGAATTGTTGCGGAGGTCCACAGTGGTGGGGGGGGACCAATCGCCCCCCCCCTACGGGGGTTATTGTTTTTTGAAGTTTCCTCTGGCGTATAATTACTCACCTGGACCGTTTTAGATTTAGTTCCGTATTATTTCGGGGTGAGTAGTCACTCACCTTCACCTTCCCTTCCTCTTTTGTTGATTTCTAGAAGTCCTTTCAGATTGCATTTTTTCGGGAGGGTCCGCAGAAGCCCCCCGGCTTTTTTTTTTCAATGGGTTGGGAGAGGCCAACTGCATTAGGGGGCCTTTATGTTTTTGTAGTGGGGCATCGCCTCGTTTACATGTCCCCAGAATTTGGAGAGTTGCGAGTTGTGTTGGCGACCCCGATGATCGGCCTTGGCCCTCCCGCCCGTTTGTAATAAACGATGGTAACACCTGATCTATGTGGGGGCGCCAGGATTTGAACGCCTTTTTTTTCTTTTCCTTCTGCGTCGGTTCTCCGGTCATTTGTAGCCTTGGATTTAGGTGCGCCTTTGGGGTCCCCATACTTTTTGGCCTGGGCCTCTCCAGCGATAAGGTTTTTTGTTTTTTTTTTTACGGAGGTTGCTCGTTGTGTTGTACGCCACCCGATTCTTTTTTTGTTCTTTATTTTTTTCCGCCCGAACGTTTTCCGGCTGGCCCGGCGCCTTTTCGTGGCGTAGCCGATTTGCGCCATAGGGGTTTATCTGTTTGACCCCCCTTTTTTTTGCCGATTCCCCCCGGTTACATTTGTGTTAATTGCACCTTCCTTTAACTGCGGCTCTGCTGCGATGATTTCGGTCGCTTCGGGCCCAAAAACGACCCAGCTTGATTTCCCTCGTTGGTCCTCCACCGTGTTTGCGCGCTGCCCCCCCGAATCGAATGTATATTCCCTGAGATACCGTTCTTTAGTCTTTTTTTTTTTTGTATTTTCCATAAATGGAAAAATCGCTTTCGACTGCCCTTCTTATGAGCTCAGAAACGCACATTTTCGAGTTCTCGTCCTTCTCCGACTCAAACGGTTAGGTTCGAGCGCCCTTTTTCGTCATCGTTCACCGAAAGTTTTTGGCCCCCTTTTGTTTTTTCCTTCACCCAGGTTTCACGAAGTTTCTTGATGCTTCCCTTTCGCTTTGATTTCCTGGGCTCGGCTGCCCCTGCTCCCCATTCCCCTTTATGGTTCCAGCGTTTGTTTTCTCAAGCCATGACCCAAGCCCTTTTTTTTTGGCCCCTTTCTTTTCTTTGAAAGGGCTCGATGACCACTGGTTTTGAGTTTTTTTTTGCTTCACCCCCCCCTTGAGTCCCTTCGATCTCGTGTTCGTTTTTTTTTCTCCCTTCAGCTTGGGAGAAAAAACCCGTTTCAGGTTGTTTCGGCGGAACCACCGACCACTTTGGTCGTGCTCCCCTGGCAGCTTTGTTTGGCGATGAGCATCCTTGGTTTTCTTTTACATGAACTTCGAGACCTCTGCTTTCCTCCTCTTTTTTTTTTTTGTGGTGGAGTGAGATTCTACGACTTTCACCCTAACCCGCGTCGATCTATCTCCAACTCCCCAGTTTTTCCCCTAACTGCCCCCCGTAGTGTTTTTGGGCGCCCCCCCCCCCCTGCAAACCTTTTCGAACTGCTGCTTTACAGATGCGGACCGATCGTTGATCGCCCCAAAGGCCCTGCTTGGTTTGCTAACGTAATCCTCCTCGCGTAAAGGAACTGACCATTTGGACCGTATTTGTTGAAAAATGGTTCTGTTCAACAGGGGCTTTTTTGCTACCAACCTCTTTTTGGATCGTTCGACCCAGGCGTGATTGTTGGTTACAGCATTTTTCCCAAATCGAATACGGAGAGACCAAGTCAATCCCAGAATACTTCCCTTCTCTGTTTATTCCGATTCCACTGGCAGCAACCGGCTTCCTGTGGTACGATTACTCCCCCCCCCCCTTCCCGGCTAAGAAACGTTTTGAGCTTGTACCCCTCCCTCCCCAACCAATGTGGCGCCTTTTCCCCCCCTTTTCCGTCTTTCACATTTTTTGGGATTGTTTTTTGGATACTTTCTTCTCCCCCCGCTCAACCTGGAACTCAACCCGGTATTCTTCTCAAATCCTCGTCTTTCCCCTCTTTTCCTTTTTTTTTTTTCCCCCCGGCCCCTTATTTTGCCGCCGTCTTCGGCCCGAACCCCCCTCTAGCAGGAAAACTGCAGACGCAAGTATGATGTTCTTGTTGGCTTCCCCCCCCCCCCCACACTTTTTTTTCCCCTACTTCCAATAGACCCCCCAAGATCATTGGCTACCCCCCTCTTTCCGCAGAGGCCTTAAAAACATGGGAGGATGCCATCTTCACCTTTTCTCCCCTTTTTTCCCTCTCCCCCTTCTCTTTCGCCAGATAGTTGAAATTTCTCCCTTGCATTTCCCGCTCGACCCTCATGGGGCCCGGGCTTTTTTTTTTAAACCCACCACCAATGGTTCACCGGTCTTTTTCCTACTTTCCCCCCCTCTCCATGTGTTGACAATTCATGGCTCCCCTCATCTCTTGATCCCCGGTTACCCCTAGTTGGAACCCCCCTTGAAAGAGGTCTTGAGGAAACCATTCCTTCACTGCCCCCAAAAAAAAACTCGACTGAATACGATTCTCCCCTTGCCAGATTTTTCTGATGGCCCCCCCCCCCCCCCCCCACAACAACATCCGAGACACCACCTGGCTTCCTCGGGCCCGTCCTGGCAGAAGTTCCGCTTTTCTTTCTTTTTGCTTTTTCCCCCCCCCCTCCCCAAAAATGCCCCGGGAAAAAGTCCCAAACTGACTTCCCTCCCTCTTTACGAACTCGGATTAATGGCTACTGAACCCCAATGGATCCCTCCAAAATTCCTTTTAGCGACGTTAAACCCCATGCACCCTTTTCCCTTTTTCCCCCACCTTTTTTTTTTTTTTTCCTTGAACGACCCCACAGACTTGCTGTCCCTCCACCGCTTTCCCGAACACATTCCGAATGACTATTTTTTGCCCCCCTTTTTCTGGTCCTTTGGGTCTTGAAGTTTGGCTTACCGGACCATCAAAAAGTACTCCTCTCATAGTCTTTTTCTCCGTTTCCCCCCGACACTTTTTTCAAGTTTTCCAACCATGGTCTCCATTGGTCATCCTACACCATCCCCCTTTTCTAGGGTCAGAGCCAGACTTCAGGTCCTTTTTTTAGTCGTTAAGAACACGTCCCAGACTGTTTCCCTGACTTTTACTTTTGGATCAACTCACCCATATTCCCGCGCTCCCAATGTGGAAATAAAAAGTTTAGAGACTACCTTCTGGAGGTGACCGCTCCCCCCCCCTATCAGGGTGTCATTTTCATTCTTCGGACCCTTCCTTTGCGGCCCCGAGGTATGCGAACAACTTTTGCCCCCCCTTTTTTTTCCCCCCCCCCCCCTTTTCCTTTTCCGCCCCTTTTGACCACTGTGTCTTAGTCATTCTTCGAGTGCCCCCTTTCGGGAATCAGGTCTCCATGTTGTCCAAGTTTCCCTTCCTCGCGGGTTTTTTTCCTTTCATCCCCCCCAGTTTCCCCAGCCTGGGTCTGGAGCACTTCGACCGCGCCGTTTTTTCCGTTCCCACATTGATGGCAGTTTTTTTTTTTTTTTTCTCATTCCCCCCCCCCCCCCCCCCCTCCTGGTTTCCCAAAGCCGTGACATGGGTGTGCTTTACTCACACCTGGGGTTCCCCCAATGGCCGGTTTTTCCCCCCCCCCTGTGTTCGCGCCCATTATTTCTCGGCACACCCCTGACTCACATTAAAGTTAGATGAGTCAGTGGCTTTCCAGCCGTTTTCCTTGCAACTTGTTCCTATTTTCAATTCCACTTCTCAACCAACCCAGACTATGGCCCCAGTTTCAGAATGGTGTTAGGGGTTGGGTGTAACCTTTCTTCTCCCCCTTCACCCCCCCTTCCCCTTTTGCTTTCTCCCCTCCCCTTAGCCCGTCGTATGTGTAACTGCCCTTAAGAGTGTAACCTTTTTCCCTCCTTCCTCTTTTCACGGTGATGGATTCCCCCCCCCCCACCAACGATCTCTATATGGTTTCCCATTTCCCCTTCGGTTTTCCCGTGCCCGCATTGTCCCCTCAACTCTGCTTTAGGGCCTATATCGAGACCCCCTTCAACAGGCCTCTTTCTCCCCTAATCATGCAGGCATGTTCCCAGGAGAAGTCCCCTTGCTTTTTTCTCTTCACATCACTGGCTCACTTTTTTTCTCCTCTGTTTGGCTTCCCCCTCTGTTTCGTTCAGAACAAGTTCATTTGGGGTCCCCCCTGCTGATGGATAATCGCATAACTCCACCTGATGGGTGATTCCCCCCTCTTCCTTATGTCTCTGGTTTTTCAATTTCTTTCAGGTCACTCCGTCCGCCCCTACGGGATAGCGCCCCGTGCCTTTGTGCCTCCCCCTGCTGGGCTTCTTTTTTTTCTTTTCAGCACCGGTTGAACCCGTCCCCTTCCTGGAGAACGCCCGTTACCTTTTTCCCCCCTTTCCTAAACCGTTCCGGCGCGGCCCCCCCCCCCCCCCCTTCTTCTGCCTTTCCAGCGTCCTCCCCCACATTGTTCAATTTGGTTTCCCCCTTTTTTTTTTTTTACGACCTCCTTTCCCACTGCGAATCACCCCGTTGCCTTTTCACGACTTTCGTTTACTTTCCTGATCTTTTCCCCTCCCCTTTCCCTTTTTTTTTTAGAGGAAGCCTCCCCATCGCGAACTGTTTGAGCGTTTCTTTTTTCCCCCCATTGGTTGTCGATGTATCCCCAAATTGAATACAGTTGATCCCACGACGACAATCCTGTTCCTTTGGTTCTGTACCTTTTCTCCCCCTCCGTTTTTTTTTTTTTTTTTTCAGAACCGGTTACGCTTTTTTTTGCAGTTCCCCTTGCTCTCAGGGGGGTGGCCGTCAGAAGTTCGGGTCTTCCTCCCTTTCCCTCCCCAAGCCTTCCCCTTTTCTTGAGAAAGCGGGGTTTCTCTCCTGGAGGATTTTTTGCAGTGGACTGATAGTTAATCCTAATTTTACTGCCCCCTCCCCCCTTCCTTTTTTTGCCAGCCCTGTTCTTTCAGCTGTTCGTATAGTATTGAAGGAGAACTTTTAGATTTCGATTGTTTCTTGCCTTCCTTTTTTTCTCCCCCCCTCTGTTCTCCCAAGGGGGCCCCCTTTTTTACCCCTTTCCCTCGATCATTTTCTTCTCCTTTTCAGTTATGCACTCGGATGATCTCGGCTGTTTGTTTCTTTACGTTTTATCTCCCCTTCCTTTTTCTCTCTTTTTGTTTTTCTCCCTAGTTTTGAGTCGTGAATCAGTTCTTTTTTTTCCCCCCATTTCTGAGACTTCCCAGCCGTTTGTGGTTTACGGTCGTCCCCATTTCTCTCTCCCTTTCCCCCCTTAAGGCGGATTAATTAATTTTTCTTCGTGAGCCTTCCCGGGAATGGGCCTGGAGAGATGTCCTTTCTTCCCGGGCACCCCCTTTTTCCCTATGCATGTTTTCCCTGAATTGCGTACTTCTGAACCGACTTTCTTCCGTTCCCAGCCTGACGCATGTCTTACGTTTCTTTTGTTCTCTTCCACCTTTTCTTCCTCTCCGTTGACTTTTGAAACGGGCCTATCTTTTTTCCCTGGTGGGTGTCAGGAAGTAAAAAGAAAATTTCAAATTTGGCCCTTGTTTTTGAATGTTCCTTTTCCCCTTCATTCCCTGTTTCTTCATACCAGCACGTCAGGGGGTTTTCCTTCCCCGGACCAGACACAAGGAGGTACAGGAGATCATTTTTTTCTTTTTCCACCCTTTCTTCTTTAGCAGGATTTTTTATCATTACCCTTATGGACTTTTTCCGTTAACGATCCCCTCCCCCCACCCCCCCCTTTTCCTTCTCCTTTGGTCACTTTTGGTGGAAACACATGTTTTTTTCCCCCTATTTATGCCAGATTCTTGACCTTTCACGTCCCTGGACCCCCTTCCCCACGAAGGTCTGTCCTTTTTTAGGATTGCGTCCTTCAGCATTTCAAGTCGGGTTTTTGATGCTCAGTTATTGCTTGTTCCCCCCTTCCTTTTTTTAATTTATTTTTTTCCCCTGTATTAAGTAAGCCCAACAAGGCCCTTTTTTGCTTCGACTTCGAAGCCTTTTCGTCCTGGTAATTTTTTTTTCTCCCTTCCTTCCCGGCGCATCCACATTCCTTGTAGTCGGTTAGAAAAACTGGAGTTGCTCTTTTTGTTCTTTCTTTTCTTTTTTTTTCGACAGACTTTTTTTCTATTCTTTTTCCTAATTTTTTGGCTTTGGAAGAGGTTAGTATGGGTATTGTATTGCCTTCCCCCTTTCTGTGTATGTCCCGTTCTCCCCTTTTCCCCCCAGTCCTTGCATGGTTCTTGCTAGCTTCCCTTTTTTTCCGGTTTTTTTCTTTCTCCTTCCCCCCCGTCGAATGCGTTCGTTGATGCCCTATCATCTAAGAGCATTTTCTTTTCGTTTCCCCCCCTTTTTTTTTCCCTTTTTAGACGGGAACTTTTTTTTCCCAATCTTTTTGGACCCCCCCCTTGGAGGGCACTGTATTGTTTTTTAATCCCCTCCCCCCGTGTTTTTTTTTCTTCCCTTTTCCCGCTGCTTGCGTCGCTTTCTGTTGGGTGAGGTCTCGTGACTCTTTTATTTTGATTTGCCCCTTTTCCGCCTCCCGATGTCATTCCCTCCCCTTGATTAACTGCTCGATCTTTTTTTTTTTTTCAGATTGGGCCGGTGCACCTTTTTTTTTTTTTGTTTGTCTGAGGATTCGGCAGGTCCTGTTCGGCCGTTGGACCATCTTCGTTCCTCCTCCATTTTCACTCCTTTTCAGGTTTTAATTTAGACTTTCGTGAGGTTTCGAGTTTTCTTCCCTCCACTCTGCTTCTTTTGTAGTAGGACTCTTTACTTCCCCAAAGTTGGTTGCCCGCTTGCTGGCCCCTTGTCCCGATGTCGTAAGTACGTTAGTCCAAATTCCTTGTTGTTCTTCGTACCCCCCTCTTTTTTTGCTCTGACTTCTTTTAAGGTTGACCCTCCATAAAACCAATTTTTTTCCTTTCCTTATCGATGTCCCTTGTTTCCCCGCTCTTAGCCAGAAACAAGCTTGGAGGTTTTTTTCCTTCCCCAGCTTCCTCCTCTCCTCTTTCGTCCCTTGATTCTGAGATAACGGGGGGTGGGCTCCCCCTCCTTGCTTCCCCCAGCTTCTTCCCATTTCAGGTTGTTCGCCGGTAAAATCCCCAATTTTTTTTCTCTTCTCGACTTGATTCCATTTTCCCCTTTTTTTATTTATTTTTCGGCGTAATCTTTGCAACCCCTGATCTTTGCGTCCCCCTTTCCGTTCCCCCTTTGCCCCCCCCCCATCCCTGCAACTAAGTATTTTCATCTTGCTTAGTCGTTTACTTAATTTTAGAGTGATCTCGTAGTCCCCCATTGCTTAACTTCCTTTTTTTTTTCGTTCAACCCCCGCTTTTTGACCCCTGTGTTAAAACGCAATGTCCCCCCCCCCCAAGCCACTTTCGACCTACTTTATTCTCTTCACGCTTTTTCTTCTATTTTTTTTTTTTATTCGCATGCTGCTGGCTTATCGATCTTCCCTGTCCAATCTTCCCTTGATCCCTACGTGCGACCCCCTTTCAGGTTGGTTTTCGCGTTACCCCCATGTCCTTTTCCCCCTTCTTTTTCTCCCCTGATCTTTTCTTTGGGCGATTCGATCGGATTCTTTGATGTTGATAGGCGTGACCTTTTCTCCCTCTCCCTTTTCCCGCCTTTTTTTTTTTTTTTAGAGAGATTGTACCCGTTCCAAAAAATCCCCCCGAACTATATGCCTTTCGGTCCAACTTTCACCCCCCCCCCCTCTTCCCTGTTTCCCCTAAATGGCCCCCACTTCTGTGTCCCCCTTTTTTTTTTCGCACCCCTGACCACCCTTTTTTGTTTCCTTACTTTTTTCGTTGTCTTTCCCACGACCCCCTTGCCCCCGGAGGGGATCGAACCCCGCCGGTGTGCTACCCCCCCCCCCCCCCCTCACGGTCTTTTTTTTTTTTGTCCCATGAACCTTTTTTCATGTCGCCCCCCTTGTGGTTTCTTTTTTTTCCTGGATTTTTCGGCCCCCCCAAAAACCTCTTTTCCTTTTTTTCCTCCCCCAAAGGATCATTTTGTCTGCCGGTGCCACAGCCGCTCCTCGAACCCCCCCCTTCTTCCTAAGCCCCTTCCCTGTTTAATACTTCCCTCGGCTTTTTTCGTACGGCCAAGTTCCCCGCCCAAAAACCCAAGCCCTTCTTTTGTTGCCCCTCTTCCCCCTGTTCCGGTCCCACGAAAATCATTTTGTGAGGCTTTTTCTTACCCCCCTCCAAATTTTTGTTTTTCTTTAAGTTCTCTTCCCTTTCTTGTCGTCGATTCCGGATCCCGTCTATCCCCCCCTGGTCCGCAACTCCCCCCATTTATCTAAGTCATCCCCCCCCCCCCTTCCTCTTCCTATCTGTAGGAGTTTGGTTCGCCACGGGCACCAGCAACTGCTTTTCTTTTGCCGAAAAAGTTGCTTCCCCGTCCCCATCCTCCCATTTTGAAGTGTCCTCCCCCGCTCCTCCTGTTAAATGCTACACCCCTCAACCCGGTCCACCCCCTAGCCCTCTCTCCTACCCCCCCCCCCCCTCCACTTTTTTTTTCTTCCCAAAAATCTTTTGGATCCTCGGGCTCCCTTCCTCCACCCTTTTTGGGGAGAGTGCTCTTTGCCAATTTTTTTCTTACCCCTTTTCGATAACCCCCCCTTTCCCTCTCTGGCTTCATCAACATACTATCGGCAGCCATCCCAGATCCTTCGCCCCAGTAGACCCCCCCAGGGGGACGCTTTCCAACAGTCCCTCAAGGTGATTCCCCCCTTTTAATTTTTTTCTCACCTCCACACCCCACGAAGAAAATGCTCCCCCTGTCCCCCCCCTCCTTTTGCAAAACTCCTTTCATCAGATCCTGTGAACTCTTTCTCCGTCTTGACAAAACCACATTTCCCACGCGTCGGCGGTTGCCCACGGACAAGAGCTAATCTTTTTCCCCGGCATGACAGAAGTCCACACGCCGTGTCCCCCCAGGCCCCCCCCCCCCACGAGTGAGTTGTCTCCCCGGACCTTGCCCCCCCCCCCCCCTGGAGCAGCGCCCATCCAGTTTTCCCCCCCTTTTGACCAGGATTGGATTTTTCCCACGACCCCCCCACAACTGTAGTCCCCCCCCCTACCAGTCTTTTTTCCCCCCCTTTTTTCTCGCATAGTTTTTCTTTTGTCTTCCTTTCCCGGTGGTCCCTTCCCCTCGAAACACAAACATTCCCAATTTTCTTCCCCCAGTCCTTCTATCGCCTTTCAACTTATTCCTCCCCTTTTCTGTCTTTTCCACAACCCCGGTCTCCCTCTACCGTGCCCCAGCCTCCAACCCCACCGAAAACCCCATACTGTTTTTTTGCCCCCCCTTTTTTTTTCTTCACGTTCCCCCACCACTTTATGCTTCCAAACCCTCTCCTTTCCGCCCATTCTGACTTTCGACCCCCTCCAACTTTGTGCTGTTTCGAAATGCCCTGTGCCACCAAACTTGCCTCCCTTCCGTAACATTCCTATTTTTGCATCCGAACCCATACCCTTCTCACCCGTTTTTTTTGAACCCTTTTTTTTTCTCATTGTCCTCCCTAGAAACCCCCCCTTCCCCCCTTGGTCTTCAAAGACCATTCGTAGGAGCTTCCCGTGTCCGTCCTTTTCTTCCCCTTCCCCAAGGAGCTACGTGGAATTTCACCATTAAAAAAGGTTACTCTAAGCAGAATCACCCTGTTTTCCCCTACAACCCCCATTTTCGGCGAAACCCAAGCGTCACTTTCTTCGTTGAAGACTCATCAGGCACTGCAGTTCCCCCCCTTCCCTTTTTTATGCTCCTTTTTTCCCGGTCCCCCCCACTCCTGTCTTCTCCCACCTCATCTTTTGAAATGAACCGCATGGTACTCCTTTCCCCGGGACTTTTTCTTAGAGTGGATCCGGTTCCCCCCGAGGTCCTTTTCCAGGATCCCTCTTTCTTTGTCCTTCCCTTTTCGAGTTCCCTGGGTTTTTCCTTTGGTCACACGCCCTGCAAACTTAGTTTTTTTTTCCCCTGGCTACAGTTGGTTTTATAGCCATTTTTTTTCCGCGACCTGTACTTTTCTTCCACATCCATCTTCTCCTGGATTCCTCCCCCACGCACCTCCCCCCTTTGTCCACCATAATGGTTGGTGGCTTTTTTTACCCCTCCCCCGCCCCCTCTTTCCTTTGCAAATAACTAAGCAGGTTTCCCCAACGGTACCACGGGGACGTGTCCGTTTGCCTTTCTCCCAAAACCCTCCATATGGGTCGCTTGTCCAGTTTTTTTTTCTTAAGTGACGGTTTGAAGAAATGTCCCGATTTTTTCTCTGTTCACCCGACGTGACCATTTTTTTTTTCCATTATGGCCCCATCCTCCTTGGGTTTCCCCCCAGGCGAGGCATTGGAAACCTGGAGACGCCCAAACGGCCCCCCCCCACCCTGCCCGTCCCCTTTTTCTAAGTTTAGATCTTTCATTTGAAACTCTTCCCGCCCCCCCCGCGAACCCCCCTAGCGATCGATCGGATTCCCCCCTTTGTGACTCCCCCCACCCTCACACGTTTCCGCGCTCATTCGGACCACCAACTTTTCTGGGATTTGGTTTCCGCTAAGGATACGTGTTCCCCTTAACGCATTTTCGCTTCCGATTTTTTACTCTGAGTGAAAACACTTTTCACAGCATGAGCGGCCCCCCTGACTACTTCAAATTCTCCTTGCCTTTTGCACATTCGCCAACAAAAGTTTTTTGAAACTTCGGTCGATTCCAGAACCTTGGGGCTCCTTTTTGGTCCCATCTGTTTCCGTTTGGCAAAGGTCCCCCTCCTTCGCGTCCTTAGACCCCCTTGTGGTCCGGGCTGTCCTTCCGTTCCTCGGACTTTCAAGCTTTAGTGGCCTGATGAGGTTGGGCTCACAGCTTGCATTCGTGGACCTGTCTCTTTCCGCCATTCCCCTCGGATTTCCTGTTGGTCCTTTTTTGCCCCCTCAGCGGGCCCGTAGGTTAGTTACGGGCCCGATAATACAGTGCTTGCTGACGAGTTCCCCTCCCCCTTTTTGATTCCCATTTGAACTTTCCGTGCCAAAAACCCCGTTTTTCCCCTTTTCTCCCCGCGAACTCGGATTCTCCTCAGACTTACTTCTTCGTTCGGAAATTCCACACCCCACTTTTTTCTACTAAAAAACCCTTGCCTGAGGACCCCCCCCCTGTTTTTCCCCTGGTCTTTTTTGCTGATGTGCC
>Ga0179593_1628370_pt1 | contig 15626 bp, 13 predicted proteins | sample CZODoug2_1_08_16_FD_185931 | JGI IMG/M metagenome (GOLD analysis project Ga0179593, IMG submission 185931) | Vadose zone soil fungal communities from Angelo Coast Range Reserve, California, USA - CZODoug2_1_08_16fungal (PacBio error correction) | ecosystem: Environmental > Terrestrial > Soil >... | reverse complement strand
CCTCATCCAAAGGAGCACCTTCTTCATCTCTGTCCAGACGCGCGCCTAGGTCCAGGCGGTCCGGTTCCATGATTTTGCGAGGCCCGATCCGCCCCCGACATGAGAAACCCTCCCGGCGCATAGTTTTGGAAAAACCCTTCGCGCACGGCGGACCTATTTTGGTTACGCGTGATCGAGGTTCTCACGGATGCACCACAACGTCTTCGGGAGGACGCTGGTGATTTGTTTTTTTTTCCCCCTCATCCGGGGAACTCGACAAGATCTGCACGGGCCGGTGCCGGCGCCGCCTTCTTTTCTCCCGAACACGCGCTTCTTCTCGCGCTGTTAGCCCCTCTTCTCGCGACTTCGTCACATTTACGCTCTAAGAGGACGTTCGTCTCGGCCCGCACGCTTTCTTCCCCTCCGGTAATGGGGTTCGGAGCGATTTTGGAAGGCCTGTCCGCTCAAGCCCTCACTTTTATTTTCCTTGTAACCTTCTTCAAGCTTTGGTTCCACCAGGTCGGCTTCTTTTCTCTCTCTGGAGAAGAAAAGGGCCCCGGTAGGCTTTTGTCAGCTGTGACAGGGAGTCAACCTTTCCCTGTCTAGTGGATTTTTTCTTCTTTGCCGGCATGTGTTTTCAGGCTTTATTTTGGACACGATCCCTCCAGTTATTGATCTTTTGGGAGCTTCAAGAACCAGGGCCGTCCCCGTTCTTCCTCTTCTTAAAGAGCTTCTTCTCTTTCAACGACTCTTCTTCCTGTAGTATGCCTTCAACTCGTCAGGTGTGGGCTCAGACTGGAGACGCTCGCTGGAGCGCCGAGCTCTTCGTAAAGAAGTCCAGTTTCGGTGGAATGCTCGTCCAAGTTTTCCCCCGGCTAAATCTATGGAGTCGTCTTCCCTTTCCCTCCCGCCTTTCTGCATCTTCACGGTAACATACCCTTCCCGCCTCTGGCCGCTCGTCCTTTCCCTATCAAGAAATGGCTTCTTTCTTTGGCTCTCTCAACAACACCTGTCCGCAAGCTTCACGCCTCCTTAAGCCGTTCACCTGGCCGTTAAGACGCTTTGATCCTTGACTTTTTCTCTCCGAATTGATCCCAAATAGGACTTTTAGATTCGATCCTGACGCTCCTCGGAGTCCGTTCCTTTCCGATTCCCCGTCGAACCATGACGACCTTCACCAGGACGAGTTCATCCTGCCTGAACTTCCCCCCCTTTTATAAAATCCTACGAAAAGGATTTTCTGAGAAGGAAGGGCTACGATCGCACTCTTACCCCTTTTCTTCAAGAGAATCAGGACCCTTCTGCACGCCGGCGAGCTACTGGAACCCCCCCCTTTGTTGAAGATATACTCCCGTTTGTGGTTGTGCGCGCTAGATCTCGTTGGGGTGGCTCCCCTCTGGCTTAGAGCTCACTTTTGTTCCACTTCGCAATGTCGTCCCCCCGTGTATTTCCCGTGAGATAGGGGATTCAGCCCTTAATTACGCTCCGACTAGCTGATCAAGCCGTTTTTTCTTTGTAGAATCCCTGTTGTGATACTTTTCCTCTCTTCCGGCGGTTGAAACGTTGCCTTTTTGCCCCCCGCGTCGCGCCGTTCGACTTCTCTGTAGGATGCATCGACGTCGTCTCTTTCCTGGATAGCTTCCTCGAGGGCTTCTCAGTTCTTCCACATATGTGGAGTATCCAGGCTTTTACACTCCCAAAGAGGAGCGTATCCTTTCTTTTGTCCGGCGATCGGCGTTGTAGCGTGCTGGGCACATTTTTTGTCCCCCTTCTGGGGAGTGTTTTCCGGCGAGAGTTCTCCTTCGGACCAGCGCCCCAGGCTGCGCTCGGAATCTTCTATTTACCTTTCCCTTGAAAAGGAGGCGGACGATCGTCCTATGACCGGGCCCCCCGGGACGTCCCTTCCTTGGAAGCGGTTTTTTTTCGAGTGGCACCTGGATTTGTTCGATGGCCCCCTGCTTTCCCCCCTGCGCGCGTTTTCGATACCAAAACCTTCGCGATTTCGCCTCTTCCCTCCCGACTGAAAAGGAGTTTCGTACCTTCCGAGAGGGTTTCTCCTCTGGTTTGACTGGAAGCTTCCCCAACACGGACCTGATAACTTCCTTCCTCCTGGATGACAAATCGAAAGAAAAGCAACCCTCCCTCATTAGGCCCCAGTTCCATTTCCACTCGGCCCCCCATTGGGATTCTTCCCCCTCATGGTCTCGAACCTCTACCGGCTTCTCCACTCTTCCCCTTCCTCTCGAATGCTTTCCCATCAACTCTTGAAATTCAGGTGCCGGCGATCCCCCCCCTCTTTTAACCTTCCACGGCAGAGCTCTAGTTGATAAGAGGATCCGGAAAAACATGAAGATCCCCTTTTTTCTCTCGGTTTCTTTTACGAGGAGTTACCTCCGCTACTCGACCGTAATTCGAAGGGGCTTTCTGGATGAATCACCGGCTGAGCCTCTGCAGCAGCAGAATGAGCCTCCTTTATCGATGTTTTAGGTTTCCTTAAAAAACTAAATTTAACCCCTTTTTTAGAATAAGTGATGAAGAGCGACGTCAAAAAGCGATCCACCTCCGCGAGTGGGGGTTTTTTTTTCCCCTTAGGAGATCCTCGCCCGTTACTCGGACGTGGCCTTCAAGCCTTGTCCCTTCCCCTAATAGGAAAGATATCCAGGGCTCGCGTGGTGTTCAGGAGGTAGCCCCTTCGTCGTCCGTTTCGATGTATGCTCCTTCCCTTCCTTTTTACTCCTTTAGCTAAGTCCCCTTTCCACCTTACCTTCTGAAGGGTCTAAAATCATGAACCCCCCCAACTCCACCTTTGAAATGGAGAATGTCTGCCGGATGCCAATTCTGTCCCTCGGCCTTCGATTCCCCATGCCCCGTCCCCTCAGGTGATGAAGGCGAACGTTTCCGCGCTCTTTTCTCTTCTCCCTTCCTTGCGCAGATCGAGATTTCAAGGATGTCGACAAAGATTCTTGAGCATGGTCTTCCCCTCCTCCACCAGGGAGATTTTCGTGAGGACAAGGCCCTCCTCCTTTTTTCCAAGAACCGCCTTCTGCGCTATGTTTCTTTCTCTGGGAGCGTCGGTAGCCTTTCGTGCCCGCGCCCCCGCCCCCAGAACGCTGGCGAAGGTAATGGTGGTGCCGGGCCTCCTAGGCCGCAGCGGTTGCCTTGGCCCCTGTGGTGTCCTCCTTTCTGATCGACGGCACCCTTGAGATAATATTTGGGAAAACCTGCTCTCGGAAGGTAGGTTCGGTGTAATAGTGGTAGAATCCGCGTGGTCGAGATTGCGTACTTTCTTCCCCGTATAAGGATAGTGGAAGGTTTGCAAGCGATTAATATCTTTGCCTTTTTGAGAGGTATGATGCTGTTTTTTTTCCCCCGTCTAAGCATTCCCCGGCAGGTTTCGCGAAACCGGTCTTGCCCCGTCTTACCCCCTCTCGGTTGCAGGTATATCTCGAAAGTCATCCTGGGTCCTTCTCCTCGTCCCTTCGTTTTTTCACGCGCCCCGTTTTTCTCGCGTCGTTGTCTAAGGAAGAGATACTACGCCCCTGCCTCCCGGTCCGCCCAACGGCTGCCGATGAACAAGAGGGTCCCTTTTCCCCCCTTCGCGCGACTTCCTGTGTAGCGCTTTTCCATGATTTAACTTTAACCCCTTCCTCCCTTCTTTTTTTTATGGAGATCCAGACCGGCTATTGGCGGTGACCTGTTCTTGTGCTACCCTACTCTCCCCCCCCTTTTTGACAAAACTACTCCCCAGAAAGTGCATTTTCACTGGCCGTCAGCCTTTTGATACCTTGACTGGGTAGATCCGTTCACCTGATATACTCCACCTAGGATATATGTGCTCCTTGGCCTTCGAAGTCTTCCCCCCCCCCTCAACCCTTACGCCATACCTCTCTCTCCTTTCCCGAGTGGCTCGACCCCGAGCCCGGCCCCCCCCCTGTACGCTCCCGCCGTCGGCACATTGATCACACGTTCCTTGCTCGAAGCAAAGGATGGATCCCCCGTTCTCTCGCGAGGAAGGACTATCTCCCACGAACTCCAGCCCCTGATGAGTAAGGTCTGCCCTATCGGAGAGTCTGAGTAAGAGACAAGCGTTTACCCCCAACTTCTTAGATAGATATCTCCTCTCCCCCCCCTTTTTTTCTAGAGATATGTTCCCCCTTGTTTCTTCCTTTTTGAAGGCTAGCTTTCGCCTATACTTTCGACTTCCTCGAGTAATGAGTAGATGCCTGATAGGCTGAGATCGGTGTTCCCTTTCATTATCGCAGATAGACCCTTCTTCCCCCTTTGTCGTTAGAGCTTCTTGGGTGAATTTCCTCCCCCTGTTGCGGCCTCGCCTGACGCCATCTCGTAAGGCTTTGGGCCGCTCGTCGATTCCGTTCTGATCGATGTGATTGCCTCGACGTCCAGTCCCTGATCATCCAGTGGAGTAACTCCTGATAACCACAGTCAATCGACCCGGAGCTTCTTATTAACTTCTTTCTTCTGATGAGTTTTTTTCGCGTGTATTGTCGTGCCAAGTTTTTTTTCTTTTCTGAGCAATCCGAAGGAGGCACGCCACTGCCCTTCATCGCCATTTGCGCAACCGCCCGATCGTTTTTCCAGCGTGTTAGTTTCAAGACGTTTCCCGTGACGCCGTTTTTTCTGAGTTGGCCGCGGTTCCCTTTTAAGCAGGCCACCGGCGGCGACCTGTAGCTTTGAGGAGTCGTTACGGAGCTCTCCCTCTTTACGGCCCCACACCTGCGCGACTTCAATTTCATCCTTCCCCTGACCACAGGAGATCCTCTCTACCGGCAACCTCCCCGTACGATTCCTCAAAGTTTCTTGAAGCTCCCCAGTCCCAACAAGACGCTTCACTTAGGAGAAGGTTCCAAACTCGACCGTAAGACATCCCTTTGTCTCCACAGCGTTTTTTTTTTTTTCCCCCCTTATTACGTCAGATCCGTCCAATAGTTAGAAACTGGACGCTCGAAAAATCCTACCGCATGCCTTGAATCCTCACGACCTATAGCGCGGGGGGGTTGGCCCCCCCCCCCCCTCATTTCACTTTGACGTTTTTTCCAACCGTTTTTTTTTCGCGCGCATTGTTTTCGAAACAATTCGCGGACTCTTCTTTCTGAAGGAAACCCCCCCCCCACAGGTCCCGTGCTTTCGTTCTCTGGCGTATGAAGAATAGTCAATCCTTGACTGCGAACGAGCGTCGTTCCCTTTTTAGGTGAAATCTCCCCCCTTCTCTCGACTTTCTTGAGCAGTGTCTTTTTCTTTTGATGAGTTATGCTCCACCAGGCATCCTTCATTTTCGCGGTGGTAGCATCTATGATCTACGATTTCGCTTTTAACCCCGCATTCCTTCCTCCTTTTTTTTGCTGGTGGACTTCCCATCTTTTAACCTTTTGGTCCTCTTCCGGTGGCCCTCTCTGGAATCCGGAGCATGTTACCCCTATTCTCCAGGGCATCTCTTTCCCCCCTTTGGTCGCCAATGTCCTCTCTTCCCGGTGGCCTTCTTATCTATTTTTTTCTTAAAGCCCCCCTGAGCCCTTCCATAGCACAGCGCGACCTGCTCGGCTTTACGAGAACCCAGAAAAGAGGCTCTATCGGTCCATGCGCCGGTGCCCCATCTCTGCGTGTCGAGCCTCCCCTCGGCTGAAGGCTCGTCCCCTCCAAACCCCCTTCTTCGCTGAGTTTTCTCCGAGATAGAGAATAATAACGGATGCCTACCCCCCCCCCTCTTTCTGGGAGGAGCTTGGTGATCGGTAGAACCCCCCTCCTTCAAGGACCCCCCTGCTGGCAGGGTTTTCTTGCGCAAGACGGTTCTAGGACTACACCCCTGACCTTGCCTTCTTGTTCCTTAGCGGAGAGTTCCTTTTCTGCATCAAGTAAGACCTTCTACAGGACTTAGCACGGAGCTTCCCTCCTCTTTTTAGTCAGGTAATGGGTTCCCGCGAGGTTTTCAAGGGAGCTTTGCACGGTTCCTTTCCTTTCTTTTTATCTCCCCCAAATTTTGTAATTAAAGATTTTTCACCGTGCTCGTGTAGTGAAGGTCTCTTAATAGTGTGATAAGCCACTTCCCTTTCCCCTTTAGGAGGTTTGCAATAGTTCTTCCTTCGTTGACGGGAATCTCGGTGCCACAACATTTTCCTATGGTGTCGTGGTATGATGTTCTGTTTCCCCGGTATTTAGTCTTTACCGTCTACAGCCCCTCTCCCCTGAACCCTTTCCTTACAAGTTGCATATTCGTACCTGAGTTCGGTAGAAGCCCCCTGTGTCACTGTCTTCTCCTGGGTTACCTTTCTATTCCCCTTATCCCCGACACATCGAGCAGTTTTCTTTCTCCTTCTATTTTTCCTTCTACGACGAGCTCTCCCTCCAAGTCCCTCATGTCGCCCTCTTTTCCCCCGATGCGAAAGAGGCCAGGCTTTCAGCCGGCGTCCAGGTCATTTTTCTCCTCCGGAGAAGATTTCTATACGGTCCCCTCCTTTTTTCGCCTGGATCATTGACTTTGGGGGCCTCCCTTCGGAGTGTCTCCTCCCGAACAACAATTAGGCCCGTCACGCTACTCCCGCCGCGCTCCCCTTCCCCCCAAAAATTCCCCCCCCTTTTTCCTCCTCTAAGGGTTTCCTGAATTTTCCCCTTCTATGGATGACCTTGAAGGAATTCTAACCTCTTTCCTCTCCCTACGAGCCTCAGAAGAGCGGTATGCCTCCGTACGAGTGAGGCCTTCCCATGCGCTCACCCGGCACATGACCCTCTTTTTTTTTCCTCGACTAACTCTTTTAGTGATCGTCTCGAGCGCGAGAATGTCGCCCTGAGCGCACGATCTACAATCCTCATCAGGAAGCGAAGTTTTCGACGTCTCGGCGAGCTCCTTCCTCCCCCCCCCCTCAGTTACTACCCCAAAATTTTTTCTCCTCTTCCTTTCCCCCATCCTCCGTCCTCATCCACTCGTGTGCTGCGTCCAGCCCGCCCAGCCTTCCTCTTCCCCCTCCCCCTTCTTTTAGTAATGATCGTGTAGATCTGCTTCTTGGCGACCCCTTTCTCCTTCGACCCCCTCCCTTTCTCCAGAACGCGACTTTTTCCTAAAGTTTTGCCCCTCCCTTCATGCGGTATGAAATCGTCATGTTTCCGGTTTAGCGCAATTGCCCTCCCGCATCCGTCCGGACGGGAATAGTCCCCTCTTTTCTCCCCCTTCGGATAGAGAGCTTTGAATTCTTCCCCCCTTTCTATCCTAGGTTGTCTTCTCCCAATTGATTTCCCCCCAGTAAAGTATCACCCCTCGATGCTTAACGGACGGTTGGCCTTCCTTCTTTCGTTGTTCTTCCCCGTGTTGTTCCTTTGGAGCCAATCCGACCGTACCGCCAGCAATGTCTGGATAGCCCCATCCCAACAGCAAGAGGAGGGAAGTGAGTATTTACGTAGAGTTCCCATGCGGCGGAAGACTCCCCCCCCCCCCTTACTGGACGAATCCTCCTCCGTGGCCGCGGTTCATTATTGTTTCCCAGAATTCACCCCTGGAGAAATGGCTTTGTCGAGGCTCTGTCGGATGCTCACAGTTTTTCTCCTTCTTTCCGAGACTTCCCCCCAATGCTCCCCTCGGCTCCTTTCTCTTAGCCTTTTCCCCAAACCTCGCTAGGTACGTACGTAAGACCGTGCGTCCCCGGTTCTGGAAGCTTTTCGCGCCAAAAACCTCCCCCCTCCTTGCGTTAGATTTCCCTTCCTCTCAGAAAGAGCCCTTCGTCCGCGTCTTCCGTCCCCGATCTTGAATTAGTGGAAGAACCTTTCCCCCATAGAAAACGACTACTTTTTTTCACGTTGTCTTTTTCTCCAATATTACTTCCTTCATCTCGGCTGCGTGGGGCAACCCTCTTCCCTTCACGGCAACCCGCTCTCTAAATCTTCACCCAAATGATCTCAGTCATAGGAGGAAGGCAAACAATGACAGGAGAACCTCTGCTTTTCCTCGTGCCCCTTCCCTTCTAGAGGTTTGCGTACCTTCCCCTCGAAAGAGCTAGAGTTTTGTTCGGGTATGATAACGGCTTCTCCGACTTGGTCGAAAGCTCTAAGGACTCCCGGATGATTTTCCGCACGCCAACAGATAATAAAGAATACTTGGTTCTCAATCAAGTTTCTGAGCTAGATAGAGTCCTCCCCTATGATCGTTGGTTTTTTCAGCGATCCTTTAGCTTTCCTATTAGTAATTTTTGGATAGAGGCATCGAGCTTTCCTCAGGCAGTTCCTCTTCCCTTTGAATAGCGTCCTCTGGTCTCCTTCTAAGGTGCCTATGTTTTGATCTTTTTGCTATATATAGTTTTAATAATCCCACCTTTGTTGGTTGTTGGGAGAGAGTAACCAGTAGACCAAGACCTTCCCCCCTTGACGCTCTCCTGACTTAACCGTAGCCCTGGTATCTCGTTCCTTCCCACTGGATGAAAATGATGCATGGCTGTTCGAGCACCGACATTTACAACCCCCCCCCTTCGGATGAAGGATGAATGCTCCCGGCCCCTCCACACCCACACCGCCTTTTTAGTGAGATAGATTTTAAGCCTCGAGTCAATCAAGGATTTTCCCCCCCCCCCTATTAGGGAGGGTTTACGGATGCCCCTTCCTTTGGTGACGGCATCCAAAGCTCTGCTTGTGGGGCAGTATGTCCCTCCCCCCTGTGAGATTTCCAAGAATGATTTTTCTTGATCTCGGGAGATGTCGCAATCCACTTTCCCTTACGCCTATAATTTCCCCCGAATCACCGATTTCCCTGGGGTGCCGTTTCTCGGCGCTCCGATCTTTTTTCGCCGTTAGAGAGAATTGTCAAGACGGGATTTGATAGAACACCCTTTATGATTCCTATTTGGTTTCAAGGGCTGGCAGTCCTATTTCAGAAGAACCGGGCAGTGTAGAGGTGTCTATCTGAGGACCCTCCTCAACAGTGAGGTTTTTCCCTTCAAGCCTTTTTCTTTTGCGCGCGTTTATGTCCCGGTAGATTTTCCCCCAAAGTATAGAAAGTTTTTATTCTTCGTTTTTTTCGTGGAGATTCCCCCCTTTTTGCTCGAAACTAAAGGATCCTTTTTTTAGATCTGACCCCTTATATCGTCCTTCTTTCTTTCCTCTCTAGAGAAGAGATGTTTCTCGTAAGACTTAGGCCTCTTTCTCTTAAGAGGAAGAGCCCCCTCCCCTCCCAGGTCGACCTCTAACGTAGGCCCTTCCTCCCTCAGGCGTCACGTTTAGGAGGCGGCCCAGAAGAATGGGAAGAGAATTACGGTAACTAAAAAGGCCCTCTCGTTTCGCAGGGAGATTCCCCTCCCTTTCTTTTGTTTGGGAACTTCCCATCAAACCTCAAACCAACTATTTTCCCCAGATACTAAATCCCCTTGCAAAACCCCCAAACCCCCCCCCAACCCAACCCCTCCCCCCCATTCCCCCACCCAGCCCCCCCCCCCCAAACACACACCCACAAAGCAGAAGTACCACAATGCGTTTGAAGCTAAGCCCCTTTCCCCTCCGTTCATCACGAATTGCATACTCACCTCGCCTTCATGGATGACCTTTTTCATTTCTCCTACCAAGATGGATTCCTTGAAGCATACTTCCCTTCCTTCCTTCTTGAACCCCTTTGAACTTTTTCTTTTTTCCGAGTTTCTAGCTGAAATGATACACCCCTTTTTTTTTGTAGACAGTGCTACGACCTTGTCAACGGATGGATCTCTCACTGCGATTCCGCAGGAAGGTTTCACGAGACGCAGCCAGCACACTACATTTCAGGAAGCGAGTGCTGACAAGCGGTGTCTGGCGAGCTCTTTCTCACCTTTGACCCACTTAGCCCTCTCCCCTCCTCTTTGCGTTTGAGTAAGATCTACTCATTTTTTATTAAAGATGGGCGTGTCTCGGTACTCGCAGAGGGGATTTTCGTTAACACTTCGCGTACGTTTTTTTTCTTCTTGTAGTGGAGATTCTTCATTCTCTTTTCTTGAGGATCCATCCGTTTCTTTCATCAGTCGAACAAGTTTTGATTCCCCCTTTTTACGAATTTCAGTGCGTGTCCCTTCCTTTTTTCGGTCTTGTCCTCCGACGCCCTCTTCCGGATGCATCGTGCTGAGGAGCGTAAGGATAGATCGCGCCAGTTTCTGGCTGGGGCTTTTCTCCCCTTCGCACCTTTCCAGACATACCGAAAATCCTTTCAAGTATCCCTCCCCGAGGTCCCAAGGAAAGTTGTTTGCCTTCTACGGAGGAGTATCGTTGCTTGCGTTGCATGTTGTTCGGCTCGTTGCTCAATCCTCCAGGCGTAGTGGAGCCCTCCCCCCTCCCTTTTTGATAGACACCCTAGTCCGGGAAGTTCTCTGACCAGGCGGTTCGTTTTCTGATTTCCTTATGAAACTTGACGCCTTCTAGAGATTGGACTTTTTTTTTTTTTTTTTTTTTGGCAAGCTGGGTCACCTGCCACTTCGTCGAAATGGTCTTCTTCGTGTGTTGGGTTTTTTTCTTCTTCTTTTTTTTTTCTTTTTGGGTTTTTTTTTGGTGTTGGTGGTTTGTTTTTTTGGGTTCTCTTTTTTTTGTGGCGGGGGGTTTTTTTTTGTTTTGTGTGGGGTTTTTTTTTTTTTTTTTTTTTTTTTTTTTGGGTTTTTGGGTTTTTTTTTTTTTTTTGGGTTTTGGGGTTTTTGGTTTTTTTTTTGTCTCTCCTCTTTTTTTTTTCTGGTTTTTTTTTTGTTTTTTTTTTTTTTTTTGGGTGCGATCTTCTCCCCATCGAAGAGCTCTCCTTTTCCACCGATCTTTTAGAAATATGCCCTCAATGACCAGGAGATCCTTCTCCTCTTCTCTACCTCCCAATATTCTTAAGAACGCTCCTTCCCCTTTAGAGCCCCTCTGAACATTTCCCCCTACAGTCGGCTTTTTTTTGTCCACTCCTCAAGAAAGAAGAAACTTTCTCCTGCCTCACCGTAGTCAGCTCCGTCCACTTTATCCGGACTTTCCCCTTTTTTTGACAATCCCCCATGCCCGTTCTTTACCTATTCCTCCCTCCCTTTCCCCTTAGGGTGAAAAAAGGCATTGCCCCTCCATGGTTTTGCAAGGCGCTCCCCATTACCCGGTCATGCTTCTGAGAGACAAAAGCCCCTTTTGTATTATTCCGGCACGCACACCATGTACCGTCAGAGTTTGAGAGCGAGTTCCCTTCCCTCTTTTAGAAGTCGTGTATTTCTACCCTCGCGATAAGCCCTCACAAGAGATCCTTTTCGGGGATTCTTAGACTTGCTCCAGCCTGAAGAAGGCTGTATACTCTCCCAGATGAGGGCGAATACCCCCTTCTTCACCATCTCTCCCGAATAGTTTTTTTCCCCTCACGTGATGTTTCCTCCGGATCAGACGCGTCCAGGTTTTTTTTGAGTCCCTGGAGGATCCTAGGAAGCACATTCCTCTTCCCTGTAGGGGCTCCCGAAAGCGTGCAACCCTATATTTCCTCTCGTGGGGGTGGCTCATGAAGAGCTCCCCTTGGCCGATGTTTCTTGCTCCTTTCCTACTCTTCTCTTTTTTTCGTTTTTTTGGAGTTTTCCAGGTTTCCCTCCTTTTTGGTACGAATCGGCAGGTTTACCCGTTCATGGAACCCAGCGAGGACAATGGTCTTCCGGCGCAGGATGTCCCTTTCTCTTTCTAGAGAACAGAGTCTTTGACCCCGACTCCTGGCCAGAAACCCCCATTAGTGAGATACGACTTTTCCTCGGCTCGATCGAGATCACGGATGTCGACCCAACAGATTCTCTTCTTGTGAGCGGCGATCCAGGAACTTGCGTTAAGCCTGCATCAGTTCCGACTAGGATTTTTCTTCTGGCGAACTCCATTGCTATTTTCCCGAACCTTCCCTGCTGGTCGTATTCTCTCCTTTAGAGTCAATTCACGCCCTCCTAGGAAGAGCACCCCTGTTTGCACTCATATGGTCGTCCCTTGGATGAACTTCTTTTTTTTTCCTGAGACGGATTGTTGCGACGTCCTTTTGATCAGCACACGGTTTCTACTGCTTGAAGCTTCCCAAGGACCTCCCACCCATTTCCCCCGTGGCTCAGCCACTTTCCTTGGGGTATCGGGGTAAGATGGTCTTTCCCAAGAGCGAAGCTTACTTTAAGGCGAGGACTCGTTTCGCCTTTTTGCGCGGTCTGCTTTCCTTTCTTGATTTTTTCTCCATCCTTCTTTTTGTTGGCGGCGTCCAAGAGACACAGGGACTCGACTTTTGCAAGAGTCGTAATTTTTTGCTATGTGTGCTGGTAGAGTTTTTTCTTTCCTTCCCGTGGTAAGTTCCTTCCCCCAGAATTCTTTGTAATGAATGTTGAAGGCCCAAGCGAAGGAACACCCTTTTCTCCTCGAATCCCTTTCGCCGACCTTCCCCAAGGATGGACCCCTACTCTTTTTTCTTTGCTCGTCGGCGCTCTTGCTCTTACTGTACATCCCCCGACTAGGGGGGTTTCGACCTTTGCGATCAGACCTCTTTTCGGTCCCTCAACATTCTTTTTTCCCTCCCAGAGTCCCTTTTTTTGACCGTTCCCCTTTTTCCTGCAGCCCTGTCCCCCCTGCTAAAGACTCTCTCTGGTTTTAATGAGCTGGGGAAAGCCTGATCCTACTTTGGCCCCCTTCCCCCCGGATAGTCCTTCTTTATTACTAAGTGCTGCTTCTTGTAACCCTTCGCCCCGTACGATTGCTCTAGATGCTCTTACCCCGGACAGTTCATCTTCCTGAACTTCGGCCCTTACACACGTTCCCTCATCCCATCGGTCATGACCGAGAAGGCCTGGCTCCCAGCGAACGATCATAACAAGGTTTTTCATCTGACTCATGGAAGATACTGATGCAGCTAAGTATGGCCCCTCTTCCTGAGCAATCTTCCCAAAACTCCCCTTCTATCTCCGTCCTTTTGTTTTGGTACGAGAGATTTCTTACTCATGTTCCCCCAGATTGGGCTTGAGAAGTTTTCCCTCTCCTTCGCTGTCCTCCTCTCCTGTGAGTCCGCTGATCATTGTAGGATCTCTTTTTTTCCCGCCTCCTTTTTCCTCCCCCCCCGAGAGGATTTTGCGTTCGAGGCACGTCGACCCTGTGTGGATACACTCCCGCAATTTTTTTGTGCATACTCGGGTGTTTCCCGGTCTTTCCCGTTTACCCCCTTCGGCCTCTTTCCCGAGGAGTAAGATAGATGGCGCAGGAGAGGATGACATGAGAAGTCCACAGCGTCAGCCCTTATATACGATATTGTATATCACATTCCTTGAGTCTCGGGAGGACCCTTTGTCTGGCTTCAGGAGGGAGTAGCTTTGTTTCCTCCCATTTTGGTTCGTTGTTGGGAGTTTAGCCCCCTCCCTTTTTTACAGCCCCTCTTTCCTCAAGGCGCCCCCTTTTTCTTTCTGGTAGTTACCGTAACACTTGCCAGGGCAGGCGGAAGACTCGTCTTAAGGACGACCGGAGTCTCATTGTCTTTTCCTTTTCCGCAGTCATGGATTCCCCCGGCGCTTCCCCTTCGAAGTAGTTTTTAAGGCTTTCGCTCAAAAAGGAGCCCCCTGATTTAACGAGGCATACGACTCCCCCTTTCTCTCTTCAGTAACTCCCCTCTATACCTTTTCCTTTTTGAGCCTCTCGAGCCCTGTCACTCTGACGCCAACACGACTTATCACCCAGGCGGAGAAGGTGACAACCCCCCGTACCGAATTCCATACCGCGCAAAGGCCGGAAATTTTTCTTCCTTTTTCCCGTCCACGATATTTACTACTTGTTCCACCGCCCCTCTTCCCTTGCTTCTCCACTATTACGTCGTCATCTCGAGCGGGTGGAAAAAAATTTTGACTTCTAAATTGACGGCTCCCCCTCCCGATTTTTTCCCCGCCCCCACCCGATAGAGGAATCCGAGGTTGCAGGCCAATGGGACAGTCGTCCTCGATTTTTCTCGCGTGCTTTTCTAGGTTGTGGATGGCCACTTCGCTCCGTCGCTTAACAGAGCGCAAGGAGTTCGGAGAATACCCCGTCTTCGCCGACTTCCCTCATGTCCTCTGAAGTCTTCAGCCTCACCCGCATCCTCCTGACTGGTAGAATACCTTCTGAAGACTCGTTCTCTCCGGGAACCCCCAGCGAGAGTGTTTTTTTTTTTCGAGGTACTATTTGTCTTCCATAATATGTCTGTCGGGTGTCATAGGAACTCCTCTTTGCCAGCCACCCCCTTTTCCCGATCTCCCCCGCGTTCTGGTTCAAGGCTGGTTTTGCCTGAAGAGAGTCCGGTGGGACTTTTCTTTATCCTGGGTGCCCTCTCTTTTCTGAGAGCCCAGACTCTAAGGTCAGATAGGTCAGGGGCTTCCCCTCCAGATCCCCAGAAACTTTCTGTCCCTTCGGTCCTTTTCCCCAAAAAGGCGGAGCCAAGACACAGGTACCATTTTTTAACTTCTTCTTTTCCGGCAAGAAAACAAACAGCTCGTCCTGCAGTATCTCGTTTTAAGTTGATCTTCTTTTTCTTTTTACACCCCGATTAGTGAGGAGAGTGGTGCTTTCTTTTAGCTCGCTTTTTTTCAACTCCGCGTTCTTCATGCATGTCGGCGGAAATTAGGAGACAGCTGGTCTCTCTGAACCGAATGGAGATGTTATTCGAGGAGCCGCGAGTAGCCCTCCCTTCCCTGACTATAGCCCCCCAGGAAGCTCGGGCTCCTTGAGGAAGTGTCCTTTCCTGCCTATCTTCCCTTCCGATAGAAGTTTTTCCCTTTTTCCCCCCCCCTGTGCATCTGGCCCTAGTAGCCCCGGCCAGTGAGATTCCCCCCTCTTGGAAACCCCGTCCGAGAGGACTTTCCTTTAGTCTGTCCTCTCCGGGTCAGCGAGTAGGCTGTTGAGAGTTAGGACAGTGTCGTCCTTCGGAATTTCTTAAGTTTTTGAATCTTGTTTGAGAGGTCCTGCTTTAGAGAACGGGAGACCGTTCTCAGCGTTTTAGTTGATCTCTTTTTTTTCGGACTCCTTAACCTTTCCCCCAGTCTACTCCCCCAGTAGTGCAGGGTTGTCAGGTGTTCGCTATGTTTGCAGTCTTGAGACTTGTGGTCGAAATCGCGTGGTGTTGTTTCCCTCGAAAGCCGTATCGTTCTCGTCAAGCGACTTTCCGAGATCCTCCAGGTTGAACACTGAGAGGAAAAGGAGCTTTTAATAAGCTCTGTCTTAGGGGAGGCGAGTTCCCTCTGCAGGGCAGGTGTTCCCCCCCCCTCTACAAACTTTCTTTTCACTGGCTCTACAGACATGTCTTTTCGCCTACCTTCTTCAATTTCCTTTTTCAATTGCCTCCCAAATACTCCACACGCCTCGCAGCGTACAACCCTTGCAGTTAAGACCTTTCTCCCGCCGGGGATTCGACTGGGCTCTCTAAACCTATGGCTTTTTCCCTGAGAGTGAATTCTGGAATGGGAGCTAGCGAGTCCTGCTCCTCTAAGGCGCCCTTCATCTGTATTTCTTGTTAAATGCCTCTCCCTCTCTTTCATCCTTTCCTTCCCATTTAAACGTCGAAGGTGCTCGAAACGTCACCCCGGCTGATAATATAACCCCCCCCCCCGCCCCCCGAGTAGAGGACTTTTTGAAGGGTCGTCGCCCCCAGAGCGTTTCCTTTCTCCCTATGAAGAGACTCATTTTCCTTTCATGATTTCCGGATCTCCCAAGAGTCCCTT
>Ga0179593_1570265_pt1 | contig 15626 bp, 15 predicted proteins | sample CZODoug2_1_08_16_FD_185931 | JGI IMG/M metagenome (GOLD analysis project Ga0179593, IMG submission 185931) | Vadose zone soil fungal communities from Angelo Coast Range Reserve, California, USA - CZODoug2_1_08_16fungal (PacBio error correction) | ecosystem: Environmental > Terrestrial > Soil >... | reverse complement strand
AAATTCCGTCCAAAAGACGTTTTTCCCAAAATTTCCTCCCTTTCCTCTTAGTTGAATGTTCCTTGGTCCCCCTTCCTTCCGGGGGTTTGAGAAACTCAAAGCAAACTCAATTTTGACCTCTCCTAGAGGTGACGTTCTATAAAAAAAAACAAACTCCTTCCCCTAGTCAGGTACTCTCTAAAGCCCGTCTGACGATCGGGATGACCTTGACTTGTTTTTCCCTTTCTGTTGACAGAGGCAAGTGTTTGTGGCCGATTTGAACTTGCGATTTCGTGCCCCTTCCCCCCAGTGATTTCGAAAACCTGCATTAAAGTGGGGTTTGAAGTACCGCGGTCCTCACCTCTTAGTGAATTCCGAATATTCTTTTCCCGAAAAGGTGTCCGCGACAAAGACTCTTTTTCCTCGATTCCCCCCTTTCTCACAGACTAGCCCGACGCGAGGCGCTGTCATACGGCCACCCCATTTGGTCTACAAAAAATTGCTAAGATTTAAACCTCCGATTGAATCCCCTCGATGATCGGATCTTGGCATGCCAAGACGGGCTTGTTAGACCCTCACTACGATAGATTCGGCATGCACTTTTCTTGACCTGAAGGCTGCTGCTTTTTGATGCTTGAGGTATATCCCTTTTTCCCCGCTTTTTTTTTCACTTTCGGCTGGCAAGAGCACCTTTTGACCCCCATTTTGTCTGACACTCTTATCCCCCCCCTAACCTGACTTTCAGGTTTTTTTTTGTCTTTCGGATAAACGGCCTTCCCCCCGGCAAAGCCTTATAGTGCGACGTCTTCCCTTACTTTTCCTAAAAACTTCCTTATACTTTATGTTGTTACCACTTTCCCCGCTTTTCAGCTTGCGGGGTCGTTCACCTCTACTCAGTTTTATACCCTTTGCTTCCGTTTTACGCGCGATTCCTCTTCCGCTTCTCTTTGCGACCTTTCTGTAATTTTCTCTTCTCCTTTTTTCCGTGACTTGAGCGTGTTATTAGCCGTGAAGGTTCTTGGTCCTTCTTAATCAACGATGCTTCCCCCTTTTCTCTTATCTCCCCCCCTTGGTGAACTTTCTTTTCCACCTCCCCTACCGATTGGTTTGCGCCCTTTCTCGGGCCCCTTTTCCTGCTTATTACAGACAACTTCGTTTTCAAACCTGGTGGAGCATTTTTCGTTTCCTCCGTTGCGTCGGTTCCGCTTCACCGTGGCGGGTACGGTACGCAAATGACTTCTATTTTTTCCCTTTTGTTTATTTCTTGAAGATCACCGGCTTTTTTTCGCCCCTGGATGCCGCGGAGGGGTGACACCTTCCTCGTCCTTTTGTCTTCGGAATTCACGAGCGTTCTGCTTTCCATACCCTTAGGGTTATTCCTGCCCGTTTTCGCTTTTATCGGAGTGTGAACAGCAGTTAGGCGATTATGGCCCCTCCGCACATTTTTTCCCCTACGACCTACCTCCCCTGTCATGTTGACGTTCGTATCTTCGGCTATCTTCGTGTGCTAACCGGCGTTAGCCTCGCTTAAACCCCGCGGTGCTCCAAGCGCCCACCCCCTCGGCCTATCCCGATTTTCATGATGACCCCCAGTCCCTTTTCTACCCAATGCTTCAGGGGAAGACTCCCAGATGATTCCCTCTCTCCAATAATCCTAATCGATCGACCTTTAGGATTGTTCAGAGAACTATGGGTCTAGTGATCTCTTTCTACAGCCCTGTTTCCTCTCTTCGCAACTGAAGACATGCCCTTTAGCCCCCCCCCCCGCTTGCCTCGCCCCCCCCCCGCCCCTCACATTCGTTGTTGAGTATTAGTTACCATTTCCAGACCCGAGATTTCTGTGAGTTTACATCTGGTCCCCCCTCCCTTTTTCCTTGTCAACAAGGCTCGCAAGGGCGTGGTCTCACCCCCCCTATCGCCGCCGAACATCTAACCTTCTTGCTCTAATCTAAATTTCAGATCTGGTCCAACACCTCCCTGCCAGCTGGTGGGTTATGTTCTCTTCTTCCCCCTAGATCTCTATCCTCCTTCATTCTCAGGAATCCAAGTAACGAAAGTAAGGGCATGGCCCTATTTCCTCTTGGGCCTGACCAGTGATGCTCAAACACGGTCCAACCAAACATTTGCGCCCATTCCTCGCTTTATTTTCCCAGATGTAACTAGCGGCTTTCTGCCAATTTGCGCCCTCTTTGAATCCCTACGGTTGGTACCAACGTTTTTCCCCCCCACTCTTGATGGATGTTGTTTCGATTGTTTCTTCTTTCAGTCATACACTTGAGAGAGACATGTGTCCCCGTACCATCCCTCCTTTGGTTGCCCTCTCAAAAGGGACTGAAGCGGGTTTCTGCCTATTGACGTTTGGACAGGTTTCACATTTTTACCTCGCCATCGAACCCTTGGCGTCAGAGTAACGGCGCGGGAGGACGTTCTGGTCTACGACGCCTTTTTCGAAGACGATACTCCCCAAGCCTTTTTCATGCAGTCGTTTTACGAGTCCCTCCCGAGACCCACCACTTCACCCCTTTTCCCATGCAACCGATCCCCAACTGTTTTTGCTGATCAAAATGGACTTATGACTCCCCCCTGTCCCTATCTTCATGCCTCTCCTGAGCAAGTGACGTGGCTTTTTTTCCCTCCTTTAAGCGCGTCATGCCCAAAGTTTATCAGCGAGGTGAAGAAGCCGCAGAACTCGCGCTTTTGCTTTTTCTAGCCCTTTCCCCGGTCAAGTTGACCGTAGGAATCCCCCTCCTAGAGCGGCCGTCACGTCTCACTTTTTCCTTTATTGAAAATCCGCTTTTCCTACTTTTCTCTCGTCCCCCTCTCCCATGTCATCAATTGGACGTCCCGACCTTGCTCTTGAGCCCTCTTCTTGAAATCTCTCTTTTTCCCCCTCCTAGTTTTTTTTTTTCCCTTTTCCCCCCTCTCATACTCCAGCGCACATGGTCGCCCTCTCACCCTTGGACTAAGGGTCTTTTTTTAGTCCTTTAGAGAGAGCTGAATGCTTATATTCTTTTACCCCCGGTGCATTCTTCCTTACTTACTTCATTATTTCGCAAATGTCCCCGAACCTGAGCGGCTGAGTCCGGGCTTTGGCTTCCATCCTCGTGGATGTCACAATTTTTTCCCCTTCTACCCCTCTTTTTTCCCCTTGCGTTGATCTTAAGGAGTTTTCACCCTCCTTCTAAAAGGCAAGACTTCCTTTTGTTCCGAACCAATATTTCTCGAGGTGTTCCCAGCTATTTTCCAGTGGGTTTATCGTTTCGACCCGCGCAAAAGCCCGGTTCTTTCTCTCGATCGTCAAGTTCCCGTCCGTTTCTTGCCCTTTTTTATCCTGACCGTTCCCTGCCGACAGGGGTGTACTCTCGCTGTTCCGCCGTGCATGACTAATAGAAAGTTACGTCTTTCATTTGATGGTTGCCCAAATATCCGACCGGCCCTTTTTTTTCCTTGTCTTTCTCAGATCACAAAAGAGTTACCCCCTTATGGAGCAGGTTGCTTTTTGCACACCCTGGGCTTCTTATACTTCGTGCCCTCCCTCCGCCGCGGTAAATCTGATACTCGCAGTCCCTTCAATTTTTTTTTTTTCCTCGGTTTCGGCCTCAACCCGGAAAGCTCTCGACTACAGCTCTTGTGTAGTTCCTCTTTTTCTACCACTGATAGCTTCGAGTCCCATTTTAATGCAGCCAGCCACCCCAAAGCTCTCTATTACGGTGTCCCAGTCCTTCTTCTTGGGCCTTGAGATTTTCTATACTGTAGATAGAGCCCACGTAAAGAGGTGACTTTTATCGGACGACCCCTCTAGCCCTTGTTGGGACACCGATGACCCCCAAACTTCAGGCTTCTCAGGGTGTTCTGGTCCGGGCAGTGAGGGTATGCCTCCAAACTCTTCATGTCTTGTCTTTGCCTTTCCCTCGGTCGATGACCTTTCTTGTCTCATAGGCCAGATATAGCCTTTTGTTTCCTCGTTAGACGAGCCCAATTTACCCCTCAGAATACCCCCCTTTTCGATAAATTGAGGCTTTTTTTTCATTTTTTCTATAGAGCATAGATTATTTTCCAGAATATCAGGCCCTCTGTCCTTTAATGATTAGAAATCCGGCCACCTGGACCAGACTCCGCGGTTTTGGTATCTTCCTTTACCGCGGTTTTGAGCGACGGCCTCACTACCCGGTCTCCTTTTTTTTTATTGATGCGAAGTATCCCGAGCTAGACGTCGTCTTTCTTTTTCGCTTTTTGAACTGCTTGCTTCAAGGTTCCCCCAGCCGGCCTACAATCGACGCCGGCTTTTCCGCTCTCACAAGAGTCCAGACGGACGTACTCAGCCATCTTTTGTGATTCCCTCCCCCAGAACCTATCCCCCTTCGTGACCTATGCCTAGCAGCTTTCCTTGTCTTTTTTTTCTTTGTCTCACATCTCCTGAACATACACGTGGACCGCCCTCGGTTCCTACCTCTTATGTCCCGTACCTCCCATGCGGTTGTCGTTGGCCTCCTTTAACCCCCCCTTTTGGTTTTGACGAAGACTCAGGAACAAAAAAGCTATGAGCCGACCTCCAGGTTATGCCTTTCTTCAGTTTGTAGGTCCCTAGATATGACATCACCAGGTTATGCTATACCGGTGACGGCTTGTCCCTTTCAGCCTTGAGCTCCCCTCGCGGCCTCGTTGGGAAGCTTTGACCTCACAGGCCTTCGGCGAACTACACCAAGAAGGCTCCACCCACAACTTACGATCCCCTTTGCCCAGTTGTCTTAAAGGAATCAGCGCTCGTGATGATCTCGAACTTTCTTTTTCAGCACATGTAGACCTCTCATGGTCTTCTGCGATACTTACCGGTCCGGGCCTACCGTTATAATGACCTTTGTTTTAGGCTCCTCCCGTACTGCGCAGACAGCGTCGGCCTCCTCCTTGCTTGCCCTCGGTGAAGGTCCAGTTAGCGACAACCACAAACGAGGGCTTTCTGGAGAATTTATCAACCCGTCGACACTCCTTTCTTTTGCGGACCCCATGCCGCTTGAACAGCGCAAGTTTGGATCTTCACACATCCACAGCTCCTGCCCCCTCCCCGGAGGTTTTCCCGCTCTTTTCGGTTTCCTTCGGCCTCTTGTCGTGTTCCAACTTGGCATCAGCGCGGTTACGGATCGGGTTTCCTCCCCCAATACCCGTCATGGTGTTTCTTATGGGAATCAGGGGTGTCCGTTACTTTTCTCCCGTTTGTTCCCCCCGGTCGATCCCTCCAAGTCTTTCTTCCCCCTTTCCTTCCGACTACGGTCTGGCGGTCGTTATCCTCTTTTTCTCCTACGATTATAAGCACCAACTTCGATCTTTAGCGGGCCCCCCCCCCGTTAGATTACGCAGATCCCTTTTTCTAATTGTGCCCTTCCGCCCCAACCCTTTATGCTTATTCCCCTGCACCTCCTTCAGGTTTCCTTTCCCTTCCCCCCTTTTAGTTCAGCTTGAACGGGATAATCGCCAGTTCTTTTTCCCTTTCCTTCCCGGTTTTCCCAGTTCGCCGCTCCAGGGGTCTAATTTGTCGTTGCTGCCCTCAATCACCCCGTCGAGACCCATTCATTCCCTTCCTTCCCCCCCGAGTTCACAACTATGAACTATCTTTTCCCTCCCACCCATCGTCTTTTCTGCCTGCCAGCATGCAGACCGGCCCCAAATCGTGCGTGAATTGCCCCACAATCCCCCCCCCCCACCTTGCTCTCTCAAAAAGCGAGCTCTTTTTTCCCCCCTCCATTTTGTCGGGGGCCTTTTTCCCCGCACCGGGCTTTCAGTTATGCTCGTAGTGGCCTTTTTTCCCGCCGCTTCGTGAGGCCCCACCCTTTCGATCGCGTTTCCTCCTCCGCCGCGTTCTCCCTGCTTTTCTTTCTAAGCCGCAGTGACAATTTCTTTTGTGCGGTGTTTTTTTCTCCGAACAACAGAACCGTTTCCCTCCCCCTCTTTCCCAACCTTTTTTAGCTCCTCCATTGGCTCAACCCTGCGCCCCCTGTACCTTAACTTCCCCCAGAGAGTCACTCATGCTTATCCTTTTTTCACATACCTCATTTCCTCTCCTCACTTTTTGTTGTCTTCTCTCTTTTAAAGACTATCGCCTGAGGACATGCTTTCGAGGTGTCTTTTTTCCCCCATTCACCCCTGGTCTTCAATTTTGTAGCACCCCCCGTGTTTGATACGTACAAAAAGGTGGTTTTTCCTTTATGCATCATTTTTGTCTTCTTAAATGCTGACAATGATTTTTCCCATCCAAAGGGGAGGCTAGTGACTAATCCTTTTCTTTTCCCTGGGGCTGCTTTAGAACGGGAAACGTACTGATCTCATGGTTAGTGACGAACCCTTTTCCCAGTGGCCCCACTCTATTTTACGCCCTTTCCGGACTCTTTTCCCAGGCCCCGCAAACCTTCTCGGGGCCCCTGTGCGGCGCATTTTTTTGACCCCCCTATTCTCTTTTGTTTATTGTTGCAACCCATTCTCGTTCTCACTTTCCTGTCGGCCCTCGAACTTTGTTAAGATTCCGTCGGTCCCTTTTTTGACCCTTTTTCTTTTTCTACCCTGGGTTGCAATGCCGTTTGTGCGCCTCGCACACAGCTTTCCTGAGTGATTCCTTTCTCCTTAGAGGTCTTCAACGGGCCCCCCCCCTCAACCAACCATGTCAGTCCATGCGATAAAAGAGCTTTCTTCGTGTCCTTGGATTCCCCTGCTGCGGTTTTTTCTTTCCGTGACCGGTTACCCGGGGTTTATGAAGGGGCTTATTCTCCTCCTTTTAACGTGAGCCTGCCCAAAGTCAATCCCCAAGGATTCGTGGCGGTTTAGTAACGAATTGATAATTCCCGATCTCTTTCTCACCCTCCTTTCCTTCTCCTCCCCTGATCCTGTGTTCTATAGACACCGTGCTTCCCTTTTCTTCCCCCTTCTCTCCCAGACTACGCGTTGTCTTCCCCCCCGCACCCCCATTGAATCTTTTCCCCCCCCTTAAGATTCAGTTTAAGACATCCTTTGACCCCTGGATGTATTGCCTCTGCGCAACATTTTTTCTTCTCGGCCAAGAAAATAAGCGGCCGAAACGACTTTTTTTCGATGACCCCTGTTGTTTTGATGTCCCGTTCTTGAGATGTTCTAAGGCCTGAATTGTAAGAAATAATTTCTATGGTCCCCCAGGCTGAGTAGATCCAAATGCTCCCCTCGTGTTTTTTTGATCTTTCCCCAAGAATGTAACTTCAACGTAACTTCTCTAGGCGAAGCTAGCAGTCAGAGATCCCCCAGCCTTCCCAGGGATGGGGTCCACGGTCAATCGCTGGCGAAGACCAATGTACCTTTCTCAAGGTGATTCCATCCCGTTCGAGTACACAGACGAGCATGATACTGCTCCGACCGTTCTCTGCGTCTTTTGTTTCCTTTGTTTCTCCGGGGTCTATTAGCCGACCTCCCCTCGGGGTGGTGTTCCACTTCCATCCAACGATGGCGATCGACCATAGACTGGGGACCGTGGTGCCTCCAAGCTCCCAATAGGGCCTTCGTCGAGCACATGGCCTGGTCCTTTCCCGGCCCCTTCAACACGGAACAACCTTTAGTACTGAATAACATTTTTAGCCTTTTCTCAGATGTTTGTGTAGTCTTTCCTTCATTACTTGAGGTGGAGTTTTCCTTCCCCCCCAGACCCTTGACTTCATTCTATTCTGAAGAAGACCTAAAGAGGAGGGGGACTAAACCTGTTAGTTTGGGAGACACCGTCAACCGCCGATGTGATCGAACTCGTCCATATTTTTCTTTTGTTGGTAGCCTCAGACGGCACGTGTTGTTCCTTGCCTGTCGCTTTGTTGATACGGAGCTCTTCTTTTGCTGCGTTATGAGGCCGAGCCCCCGTTAAAGTCCACCGTGCTTACGACTACAATTCTTTCCGTTTTGGCAGCTAGGATCATCGTTTTGTCCCCCGTCGTGTTTGCCCGCCCCTCCGCTTAACCAGCTTCCCACTCCGACCGCGGCGCTCCCGCCACTTCTATCGACGCAATGCCGTTGTTTCACCCCATGCTCCTCAGCATGCGCTATCTATTGCCCCACCTCAAGTCTCGACATTTTACTTTTGCTTGTTCGAAAAGAGAGTGATTCTATGCCCCTCGACCTTCACGTCGATCTTTCTCCATGCGTCCCTCAACAGCCCTGGGCCTTCATCCGAACCTGCCTTTTCACCCCTAGGTTTCGGAGAACGGCACCCGATTAGCCCCGGAGAAATCGTCCCCCCTTTTTTTCTTCATCTTGTCCAACAAGGTTCTCTGTTCTTGAACATCACTCCCCGTAGCCGCATCCTCCCTGAGAAGTTCCCTCATATCAGGGAAAACTCAGCTTAATTTGTTCCACCAATAGAGGGTGGTGGTTTTCATTTTTCCCTTCGGATAGATCAGTTACTTTTTGCTCCGACGCAGCCCTACCTACCCTTGTCGCTTAAGATGTGACATCAGTGTCTTTCCTCCCCCCGGGATGCACCCCCCCGTTTCCCTTGCCGAGTTAGATCAGATGGCACTAGCCCGCATCCCAACCGCTCCTTCCCCATTCCCTTGTAATTTTTTTTTTCCACCAAGACCAACGCCTACCTCTTTCTTTTCGCGTGCTTTTGATCTTTGCTACAATTTTTGAGCTGCGTTGAAGGACCCTCCCCCCATACTTCATCGCGACCAAAATAGCTTATGAGTTCTTTTCTGCCTTCACTGTGACCATCGTCTGGCCCACCTACGGCGCTTTAACGCCGCTTCCTGCTCTGCCGGTATCACTTCCTGGAATGGACAGCTACAAAGCATCATTCCATTTTTTTCCCTGATTTTCCGAGAGACACCCACTTCCCTTTGCTGACCTCGGCTCCTCCCCCCCCCTTTGGTCGATAAAACCCACATATATTGTCAACTTTTTGCGCCTCGTTGGACTAAAGATCTTTCCCTGAACCTTTTCCCCCCCGTGATAGTATTCCCTTCTGTACTCGTGTCGTCATGCCAACTCAAGGATACCTCGTTTGACAATCAGCTAGCATTTTTTTTCTTCATTTCTCTACTGGCCCCCCAAATCGAGGAGCGGGGACGTCCCCTTTTCTTCTCTGAAGCGCTCTTCTCGCCCACGTCGCCCGACAACCCTCCCCCCTTCTGACACCCCTCCATAACAATTTTTTTCACGCCCTCAACTTTCCTTTGGATCCAATTTGAGATGAAATCTCTATTCTAATCTTTTTAGCCCCCTTGTTCATCTCATCTTTATCAAGAGCTGCATTAGGTAGCGTCAACTTTGTATTCCATGTTGGTTCGGCGACGTTGTCGAGATCCTTTTTCATTTTTCCGATGCAGATGAGGCTTTCGGTGACGGCCTCTACGCCTTTGATTCATCGCCTTCATCCAAGACACCGTGCTATGATAATCAGATCGCTTGGAATGAGCGTGGCTACCCGCTTCCTCTTCCCCCTTCCCTTTGGTGAAGAAACTCTGGACTTCATTGATCCCCGCTCACTTGCGTTCGATATTCTCGTCCCCCTTAGCGACACCCCACTTGCCAAAGTATGTGTTTCGAAACACTCTTGTTCTTTTTTTTTCTGGCAAGAGCAAGTTGATTTTTCGCTTTAATAGCTTTCTTGCCCTGTTGATTGTCCCCCCGCTCCTGTCCATTTTTCAGTACCAGGCTGATCCCATTCTTTTCCTCAGAGCCCCCCCATTCCGCAATATTTTGGTATCTGAGATCCCGTTTCAAGAGTCAGAATACCCGCTCCAGTTGCTACAGTGCCCCTTTTATCCCAAAAATTATAGAAGAGCCGCCTTTGTATCTCATTCCCCCCAATTTTTTTTCGAATCGGAGTCGTTGGATTTGTGAACAACCAGGACACTGGGAATCTCATGCATCGATTGGTTTCCAAGTTAGAGTTCAATCCCCGTCCCCCTGTTTGGTTTCATACAGGTGTTTCGGCACCCCTTGTTTCTTTTTTTTCCCGCTGCTTCGCACAATCCCGTAATATTTCCTTCTCGGCGACTGCGACGGCTCTCTTCCCCCAATTTTTGCCAGCCACCCCACTTCTTAGTGGAAAGATTCCCTCCTTGCCTTCTGCTTCTAATAGGTGCGATTTCGTTGTCCTCTTTTTGCTGTTCCCAGAAGCCTCCTGGTTGGACAAGCTCATCAAAAATTGGCGGTTTTTTAGGCGTGGTAGGGCCCTGAGGTATGCCGACCAAGCGATTCTTTCAAAGCGGTGTGGTTCATGGGGGTCAACTGCATTCATGGACCTCTTCTCTCTGACTGATGTCGATTTTTTTTTTCTTTAATAGCAATATTATCGACTCCAACGTACGATCCCAGGCACTTTTTTACCCATGTAGGATGATTTTCTTACGGTCGGAGACAGAGGGCTCTAAGTATCGTTGAAGGAGGGCCACGACGTGAGAGACTTTCCTTCATTTCCGTGATCCGGCATCTTGGGCTTTCTTCCCTACTAGGGTTGGTTTGATTTGGAGGGAACCTATTTTGAGCGAGGCTTGTACCCTCTTTCCTCCCGCGCCGCTGATTGACCGCTTTATCGCTTGAGCGAACTTATTCAGATTTAGTCGTATAAACATGTCCTTCTTTAGAGCGTCCTTCCTGCCACAGAACAAGAACCTAAGGTTTTCTGAACCTTTTTAACCAAGAGTCTACTTTGGATTCCTCCCGAAGCCGGTTGATTTTTCAGACCCCCCCTCCCCCCAATGACCGTGACCTTTTCTGCTTTCTTTTTTACCTCTTATGGAAATGGGTTTCTCCCTACATTAGCACATAGGACGAGGCGCCCCCTCCGTCTTCTTTCTAGGTCACAGAAATAGACATGCCGGTGTTTCGCCCCTAGCACACGGTGAAGTTTTCCGAAATTTTCCCCCAAAGAGAGTATCCCCCTGATAATCCCTTTTCTGTGCGCGCCTTTGTAGGCCGGCCTCCTACCCTTCCCCCCTAACAAGTTCATACTAGTCACCCTGTTCATTGTTTCAACAATGACGCCTGAGACCGCCGCTCGTTTATTCGCCCTTTTACCAAGACCCATTGCGCCCGCTTGCCATTTACCAGCAATCCAGGCCCAACCACAGCAGGCTTCTCACCTCTGTCTTCCCCTTCCTCCCTACTCAGTCGCCGGCGTGATTCTCCCCCCCTTAATCTGGAGCACGTGAACCTATTCCGAATTTTCTTCCGCCAGCGCATTTTTTTTGTTTACCGTGCAGGGAAGAAAAGAAGGTGGAAGGGTGACTCCCCACCTTTTCTCGACGCACGACGTAACTTTTCTTCGCCAATACTTGCTTCCATCGGTGATTAAAGCGTTTATCAACCACCACCAGCTGTGTCTAGGTGATGCGAATTCCTACTACTAAAGAACTTTTCTGGACACTGAATATTATCACCAGTGGCATCCTGGCTCCCTTCCCCAACAGCACCATGTCGTAGGTCATCAACTTGCAGGTTCGCCGATTCTCTTTTCAATCTGGCAATTCCTTCGTTGCGTAGAGGCAGTAGCTTCTCCCTTCCCCAGAAGTCTAGGGTCCATTCCCTGTTTTAATCTCCTAGGTTTACTTTCAAGGGGCGGCGATTACAGAGCAGAGTATTCACCCGCGGCTGAGGTATAGCGACGCAAGGTCAGTCTTCCATTCTATTTCCTCGAAGAATGCCCGCGCTTGGCGCGAGATCCTATTGACTTCTCGACTGGGTCCCCCCCGCATCCTCTGGGCATGAACCCTTTCTTTTTCTCGCGACGCGATAACCTCTTTTACACTTCTGACCCACAACACCAATGCCTTCAAGGTTAGCACTTTGGACCCCCCCCCCTCGCTGGAATCCGGGACCGACCCGAGTCCACTTTTGAGAATAGCCATGAAGTTTTCTTTTTTTTTTTTTTTACATGTGAGTTCCAAGTGAAGCTTCCCGCGGTATCATATGCGGCTCGGTGTTGCATGATTCGCCCAATACAAATGTTTTATCCCGGACACCATTGTACTAAAGATGAAAAATTCGTAGGTGACAACCCACCTGAACGGCCCCAACAAATTCCCGTCTAAGCCCCGGTGTTAACCTGTACGCATGCGCCCCTTTTGTGAATTCCAACAATCCCCCAACGTGCCATATGTTCTTTCACCCCCCAGTGCGCGCTCACCCACATTTTTATCACGCCATTGATTGGCCTTGGACCGAACTTTTGCTGCAGCTTCTTTCGTTCGTCTGCCCTTTTTTTTTCACCGATGAGTCTTACCCCCCTTTTCGAACGGATCTTTTCCAACCCCACGTGCCAGTTTTTTCATCTGCATTTTTCCCCTCGCCCTTGTCGCATCCCCTTTGGTCCTTTTCTTTAAACAGTTTCCCTTGCGCATCAAAACCTTTTAGATTATCCCCCTTTCACCCCTTCCCGCACTGAGAAGTTTAACCATTTTTTCCCCTCCCTTTAATACTTCAGATTAGCTTCCCATCTTCTCTTGACCCCTTGTTTTTCGAGTGACACTCCTTCCCTTTTTACTCGATTGTTCAAGGTGACCCCTTCCCATCCTCAGTGGCTCCTTTTCCCAACGGGGGTTGATACCCAAAAAGTTTTCGCATATGCAACTCTCTTTTTTCTTCAGCCCTTGATGCCAAGAGACACCGGCTTTTTCTTATGACCGCGTGATAACGTGTTTCTCTTTGTTCCACGGAAACGCGACGTCCCAATTTTTTCGGTACTTCAATCGGTTTTGATTTAAAGTGGCCCCCTCCACACCTTGCAGTACATCTGTGCTTCTTCTTCAAGCCCCCAAAAATTTAGCGTGCGGCTAATTTTTTTCTTTTTTTGACCACGCGTTGTTGATTTTTGGCACTTCCCACTGCATTTTTCCGTGCGACAGCGTGTCCAGGACCCCCCTTCAAATTTAGATTTCAGGTTTTTAAATTTTTAACTCGGTGCATTACCTCTTGATTCTCTCCTCCGGGGGAGTTTCCTTTAACCCTCCCAAGCCCGTGTAACGCGACGTATCTCCAGTTTTTCGGCTCACCCACCCACCCCATTTGCAAATCGTAAGCGATTATCAATCCTAATGGTCTTTTCCTTGGTTCTTCCCTGACTTGTTTGTTTTTCCTGGTTGACCCGTGACCTTCGTCCCCCAGGGTTTGTAGCCACGGAGATTTTTTCATGTGGAATCTACGTGAGTTTGCACAAGCCAATATTTTTTTTGTCCCCCCCGGGGGGGGGGGTTTTTTTTTTGGGGTGGGGGGGACAAAGTGTCCCCCCCGGTGACCCTCCCGATACAAGTAAATCGTATTCTCTTTTCCTTTCTTCCGCCAAAGGGGCAGATCCCGGTTGAACTTTCTTGTTGGCCTCTACCGTGACGCTCGCATCTGCAAAGGCGAGACCGGCCTTACTATACTCGAAGCACCCACCCTTCCCCAAGCTCAACCCCCATGTTTTCCTTCTCCGAACCCCTCGGGCGGCTCCCCCGCGCCTGTTTGTACTTCTTTCCCCACGTTGTCCGGGCCCGAACATCCGATCTTTTCCTCCAACGTTTGTTGCGGCTCTTAAGGCGTTGGTGTTTATGGACTAACCTTTCTTGTTTTCACTGCTTCCTGGTACCACAAGAAGACGTTTCTGGCCAATTTCGAAGATCTCGCCACAGCGTTTTCACCGTGGGAGGTTTTTGATGGCTCTTCCGTCCGAGCGCAAGCCTCTTTTTTTCCTATTGGCAGCCGTCGGATGGAATCACAGTCATGGCCGGTGGATGGGGTCCCCCACCGTTAAATGTCTTGCCCTTCCTGATCGGTCCATTTACAGGATGCCGTTCGCGCTCATCACGCAGCTCTTCCCTTCGTCCTTTTCCCCAGCCATGAAGTTCTCCTCCCTTTTTTTTGGGTTTTACTTGGGCCTGTCTGTCTTTTCGCAGATCGCTCCTTTTTACCCCGCCGCCCTCAACGATTCTTTTTTCGACTTCTCGCTCCCCGTGGGCCACCCATCCGGCCACATCCGGGGCCTTGGTGCTGGGCAAAGCTGTGATGCACCGTAAACTTAGAGAAGAAGACTGGTGATGAGCGTTTTTCGTCCTCTGTGGTAGGCGTTTTTCTCCTTCGGTTTGATTCCCTTTCCCCAATGCGAATGGAGATGCTTTGCCCCCTTCCCGATGACGCTGCGGTTGGGCTATAATGTTAGTCCTTTCTTTTGAAAGTCAGCAGAAGAGTGTCTCGTCTCCTTCTTGAGAAGTTCTTTCTTCTTTGTCGCAATAACCCTCGTCGGACTATCTAATCAAGGAGGGTAGTTCAGGCGTCTAACGAAGGACCTGGCTTCTGGGCAGAGGCTCCCCAGCACGCTGGGCAACGGTCCTATACTACTTTTTAGGGTTCTATTTCTTCTTCATTCCCCGATGTTTCTCCCGCTTGTTAGTCAAGACGAGGCGCCAAAGGGCTCCCCCTCCTTTCACCAACCCCCCGCATGGTAGCTCCAGATGATGATATACGGTACTTTACCCTAGACACGTTATATGTTTTTTTTTTTTTTATTGCCCCATGACGCATTCTGACCCCTCCCGATCGAAAATTCATAATACACAGTCCTCGGGTGCGCTACGGAGCGGGTCCTTCTATGCACGTCGGCTCTTCGTTTTCCTTAACCCCGGCGCGACGCCCCTGACTCCCACGCGTGCCCGGTTTTTTTTTTCATTCGCATCCGACCCCTCCACTTTTTCAATGGAATGGGGCCATACTCCCGTCCGACCGCCGAACGGGCCCCTGGGCCTTCTTTTCCCCAAGGCTCTCACTTTCTCCCTAACCCCCCCATTTACCCTGCGCCGAACCGAGGGAGTATTGAATCTCAGTTTCTCCCTCTTCCCCAGTATAGCTCCGTTTTTTTGTTTTTTCTCTTTCTTTTTCACCATGCGGCTATCTGAAACCCTAGGCTCCGAACGTCCCGCACTCCGGGTCTTATTAAGGATGTTGACGCAAGTTTATGCCGCACCCTGATGACCAAAACATTCCCGCTAGTTTCTCCCAGATTTTCCCGCTTCCTCCCAAGCGCTGCTAATTCTTTGTCCTGGTTTCTAGTTTGATGGCCCCCCCTGCTTATGATGGTCGCGCTTGTTGCTTGGCCCCCCCCCGCGGCGTCTATGCCTGTGCAGCGTAAATCCGTTCCCCGTCAACCATGCGAGCGTTGATTCTCTTTCTTTACCCGGCGCGTTACCCCAAATCGCATGAAACTCTTTTCCAATGCTCGCTTAGTAGTTCCCTTTTCCCCGCAGCCGTGTACGGTCAATCCTCTGAAAGAATCAGGGGCCGATTGCCGAGTTTTCCAGGATTTCAACCCACCACTGTGCCAAATCTTTCGCACATCGAGATTTCCCCCCAGACGTCTGGTTTGCTTTTCAAACCACATCGCCTTATGGGCACTTTTTGCCAGCGTTGAGACTATCCCTCGACCTCAGATCGTGGATAGTCCTGTTCATTTTCATGAACCTTCAAATCAGCGAGGCTGTGCCACGCTTTTGTGCCGACCCCCACCTACTCTTTCTTCATGCCTTTTGGCGGTTTGTCTTACGGATATCCCCACCCCAATCGAGTCTTTTTTCACTTTTGCCTCATCTCAGCTATGCAGCTCGCGCTTCGGCCGACAACGTTCGCCCAGCCAATGTCATCATTTGAAGCTACCCGAAGTGCTTTTTTAACAG
>Ga0179593_1453134_pt1 | contig 15626 bp, 34 predicted proteins | sample CZODoug2_1_08_16_FD_185931 | JGI IMG/M metagenome (GOLD analysis project Ga0179593, IMG submission 185931) | Vadose zone soil fungal communities from Angelo Coast Range Reserve, California, USA - CZODoug2_1_08_16fungal (PacBio error correction) | ecosystem: Environmental > Terrestrial > Soil >... | reverse complement strand
TCTTTTTGGTTTTTTTGGGGTGGGGCGTCTTGGAATTGTGACAGTTCCCAACTGATGGAGTGTGACAGGAATCTCTTTCACTTGGCCGGCACCCTGGCGCGTTTTTTTTTTTCCTATCGTCTAATTTTTCCTCCCCAGCGTCTTCCACCCCGGGACCGCCTCCCCTCAGTGTGGGCGCTCCAGTGGATCCCTTAACGCCCCCCCCCCCATTATTCTTACCGAGAAAAACCAAATTTTCTGTGCTCTCACCTTTCGCTTTTGCTTCGTCCGTCCGCTATCGTCCCCCATCCTCAGGTTGTAAAAACTTGTTTTTTTTTCCCTTGGCGTTGACTAGCACTTTCCCCCCCCTTCAAGTAGTAACGCGTGCCGGGGTTTTTTCCCCCCCATAAAACTTTGTTCCTTTCAGTAGCATTCCTTCCGCTGGTTTTCCGTCCCTTTCTTGCTAAGACCACCCCGATTCCAGACGCAAGATCTCCTTCTGTGCTCTCAAGTCGGGCTTATGGTCTTTTCCTTTCCAAAACTGTTTTTGCTTTTTTCCCACCACGGATGTTTTATCACCTTTTTTGCCTCCACACCCCTTTTTTAAGGCCCCCCCCACCCGAGGTTGTTCCCACTGTAAGACCCATTTCCCCCCACATGTGAGCTGGTTCCTTCTCTCGTTTTCCCAGACCTTTGACCTTTTTAGTAATTTTCCCCTCAAGTCCCGGTTCTTGTGGGAGTTTGGCATCTCCCTCCATGCGGTTTGGTTATTTCCCTGGTTCCGACCCCCACAGGCTTGGCTCCCCTTTTTCCTGAATCATGTTTTCGTGCTGGTAGGTCAGTCAAACCCCCCGATTCAAGCCCCTTTTTTGGCCGCTTTTCTTGCCGAAGTCTGTTTTTTTCTTCTTCTTTTCCATGGATAGCAAGAAACCCACTGTATGGGAATTCTACCTTCTAGTTGTTCATTTTGCGATCGTTCTTTCTGACTCAGGATATCTTTTCTTTTCCTTATGTCTGTTTCGCAAATTTCGGGGTCGGGGCAACGGCCTGAACGTTCCTCCCCCCGCGTGTTTCGGGGCGTTAATTTTAACAAGCTTTTTCCCCAGTTTATGGTGCCCTTTAATCCCTCTCGCTTTTTCCTCCCGGGTTGTTTTTTCCGAGCTCTAATGACCTTTTGCCCCCCCCAGTGCCCACCCCAGGGTCTTTCCCCCTGCCCTCTCGTTCTCCGTGCGCTCTTTCCCCGATGCCCCCTGATTGGCCACCACCAGCATTTACTCCATATTCCCTCTTTTTCTTCATTTTAGTGCACTCTTTTTGTCTTCTTCTCACCCCTTCTCTTTCTTCCTTTCCCCCTTTTTCCTCCTACTTCTTGTTGCTATCTATATTCAAATTGCCTAACACTACATTCTGTTTCAGGCAGTGGGGGGCAAGCTTGACCTTCTTGCCCCCTAATTCGAAGCTATTTCCCCTTCTCTCAAATCCTTTTCTTTTCCTTCCCATTGAGAAAGGTAAAATTCCGTTCCCTTTTTTTTATTTTGATGGCTTCCTCCCCGTCCCCCGCGCCCATTCTTTTCCTATGGTTCCCCTTTCACTTCATGCGGCCGCAGGGGATTTTTTCAGACACCCCCCCAAGCCCTTCCCCCCTATGCAACTTTCTGGGTTTTGGAACAAAAAGAACCCCACACTTCAAAGTGTCGGAACCCCCGTTAGTCATTTTTGATTCTGTTCTTTTTTTTTTGTTCCCGACAACCCGACTTTCCAGGTGGTATCCCTTGAGACAAGGTATTAACACCAATTCACTGACCACTTTTTGAAATTTTCCCCTACTGCGGTCCCCCTTTTTTTCTCCAGCCCGTTAGGCCCTCTGGATGTCCTTCCTTTCCACCCCACCCCTCTCGGTTCCCCCTAGTGCTTCCTTCTTTGAAAACTTCGCTTTTTTAACCCCGCCCGTCTCCCCTTTGGGGCCCCCCTTTTTTTGCCTCTCCTCTTCTCCTTCAGGCTTTGCTCCCCCTTCACAGTTTCCAACTTCCCCGGTTACCCCCCTGAATTGGTTTTTTTTGTCGATTTAATTCGAGTGGTTATTCTTATCAAACTGGGGCATCCCCGTTTTCCCACAAATTTTTTTTCTTTTCCCTTCATAATTTTGGTTTGGTGCGCGGGCATTCCCCGTATTTTCGCGCCGTTTTTTTTTTTATGGAGGCCCGGGTTTTCTTTCGCTTCTTCCCAATTGTTCGTATATATCGCTTTTCTTCCCTTTTGCCCTTTTTATCCCTTCCTCGTGCATATTGTTAATCTCCCTTTTGTGTTAAGAGTTCACTGCGGCTACACGCCTTTTTCTTTCCCCTTTTCTTTCCGATGGGAGAGAGAGTCACGGCACCCGTTGTTCCCCCTTTTTTTCCCCTTTTCTAACGCTTATGACTTGTGCTACCCCCCCACCGCTCGTTTTTTTTCTTTCTGGTCGTCTTTTTCGGGTTCTTTTCTCTCCCCCAATTGCTGAGTAATGTTAACCTTCCTCGGCGGCCAGTCCCCCCTCCATTTCCCCCACCGCTCTTTCCTGTTTGCAAACCAACATCCCTCCTCAAAAAGTTCTTTCACCCCCTTTGGTGAAATCATTTTTCGTCCTCCAAAATTTCCTCGATATTAACAACCCGTTTAGACCCCTTTCCCCAACCCCCCCCCCCCGGGGACCTTTTTTTTCCCCGCTTTGTATCACCCCAAGACCCCCTCTTTCAACGGCACCCCGCACGCCCGTCTATGTCCCCCTGGTTCTTTTTTTTTGCGAGTCCGCCTCCGAGCTTTTCTTTTGACCAAGCCCAGGGTATAGTCCCTGTTTTAGATTTTCGTCGCAACTCTTGTTTTCCCCCTAGTACCCCAAAACTTTTTCCCCCAGGAGCTTTCTCTCTTTGTTTTCCCGGCATGTTAGCCTCGCGTTTTTTGTGTCCTTTTGGGCCGCCTAATATTCAGTCTGCCCCATTTTTCTGGACTGTTTTCCCGTGGGTTCCCCCCCCCTTTGTTCCGGGCCCCTCCCATAAAATATAACGTCCCCCCCCCCCCCCTTCCTCTTAATTCAGGATATTCATATTCTTGCCGGCCAGCCGCTTCTTTTTTTACCGAAGATGGGCGAAAGAAAAACGAAACCCCTCTGTTCCCTCTTCCTGAACCAAAAAGATTCGAGTTTTTCACGCACCCCTCATCGAATGGTTATCCCACTTCTGTCGAGTCCCCCCCCCTCACTTTGGTTCGCTCTAGCTTTTGCTCCCTATACTGAGAAAATTTTTCTCCTTTCTCTTCGCTTTCACTTCGGACAGGCCCGGTTGGCCCTTTCCCTTTATAGTCAAGTAAGTCTTCAGTTCGACCGCAAAATTCCCCCTTTTCAACCTTACTCCCCTGGTTTCAAATCTTATCCAACTCCCCTTAAGCTCCCTCATGCTCATATGCAGTCAACATCTTCTTGTGACCATCCCCTCTTTCCCCTTATTTATCTTCCATTATCGCTTTTTCCCTCCCTGAGGGGATATTTATATCCTACCTGCTTTTTTCCTCCCTTCAGGACTTTTTCTTTGGCGGCGCGGGAAGGTCTTCCTCCCTTTTGCCATTTGGTCCTTTTTCCGCGCCTTCATCTTACTTAGGCTTCCCGTAATCCCTTTCTTGACAGGTGTTCCCCCTCTTACCTGCGCCTCGGTTTGCGAAGCCTTTCATGTTCATCCTGATTTTTTCCAGGGGGCTGTTGTTCTTATCAAGAGGCCCAACCTCTTTTTGATGCCCTTTTCCCCCCCCGCTTCTTTCTTTCCCTTTTCTTCAGGTCCGCATTTTCGATTTTTTTGGGGCCCCCCCCACTCCTGTTTTTCCCCCTTTAGCCCCTTGGGATTATTAAAATTCGGGAGACGGCCGCCTTTTCCCCCCCCCTGACCTCCAAGGCCACAACCGTTTTTCCCCCTAAATTAACCGGCTACTTTTTACGCCAGGTTCCCCTTGCCGCCTCAACTCCCTTTTTCCTTGTTCTTGGATTTGCTGCCAGATTACGTTTTTTTTCTCCTATTTTATATTTGACTTTTCCCCTTGTTTGTTGTTGTGCTATAAACTTCCCCCCTTTCTCACCCAACCCTCCCTTCCTGGCAGCAATTTTGAACCACCATCCTTCCATGTTTTTGCACCTTCCTGGGCGGCTTTTTCCAAATAAACCGTAGCCACTGGGAATATTGTACCCCTTGATGAGCGCCCCGGTTAGAATTTAAGGAGTATCCCCCTTTTTCTTCCCCCCAGAATATTTTAATTCCCTGCGAATTTCCCCCCAGTCCTTTTTTCCCCGTTTTTGTGATTTTTCTCACCCTCTCTTTCCTCCCGGGCGGTGAATTCAACCCTCACGACAAGATCTACCCCTCGCAGGTGGCTTGTCCCCTTTTTCCGCGTACACCCCTTCAAGATCCCTGCGCCCATTTTTTTTCGTTTTTCCCCCGTTAGTTGGCTGTCCGGTTTCCTTCCCCCTTGCACATTGAGGGTGGCTCGGATTTTTTCTTTTTGTGAGTTTTTTTTCTCATTCAACTCGCCCCGTCGTTGATTGGTTGCCTTTTGTGCGTCCCCCAGTTCCTTCCCGAGAAATCCCGGCTTTTGTTTTTTTGCTTTCTTTTAGCGAGCCTGTTTTATCGGTGGCCTCTTATACCTCTGCGGATTGAAAAGGAGTGATCTTTCAGCGCCCTGTCCTCCTTTCGTTTCATTGGCCCATGGTCGGTTTTCCCGTTCCTTTTCTGTAATCCTGACAAAGCGGCCGGTAAACCCATATCCTTTTGCAATTCTGAACCTTTTTTTTTTTTTTAGGCTGCGCTGAGCAAACTCTCTACTCCTATTTTTTTTCCTTGATAAAGGAGTCGCCCTTCGCGTTCTTGTTCTTCCCCGGAGTTATATGGTTGACCCCACTCTTACAGCTTTTTGCCCCATTTCCCCCCGTTTTTTTTTCCCTTTTCTCTCTTTTGTTTCCCCTGTCTATTGAACCTTTTTCAGTCTTCCCTCTTCTACCCGTGTTTTTTTTCCGCTGATGGTTCAATCTCTGCACACAATTTTTTATTACTTTGTTGCGATACCCCCTTTCTTTCTTATGGGAGGGGTGCAGCCCCGTACCCCCGTCTTTTTCCCCCCTCGGTTACGGGCGGCTTGTATTTTTCTTTTCTGGTTACAACCGGCCCTCTAGGGACACTCACCCCTCGACTACAGTCCTAGGGCTCGGTGCTTTTGGCCTAAAAGCATGGCACCCCTTTTACCCTGGACTCGTGGACAAACCCTCAGACTACTTGTCTTCATGACCTTGGCCTATACCTTTTTTTTTTTTCCCTTTTTTCCCTTTCTGACCCGGCGGCCTTACTTCTTGCCAGGCTCCCCCCTGTGTTCCCTTTCCTGACGGTTGTTTGTTTTTTTTTTTGCATTTATTAAGGGTCGTTTTTTTTTTTGATCCTCCCCTCCCTTTTCCCACCTAGCGTGTTTTTTCCTCCGGTTATTTAATCCTTTCTTAAGGTTGTTGGGCCTCCCTTTGCAAGGTTTTGAAACGTGGTGTTTGCTGATTTCCCAACGGCGTTTTTTTCTTTATGGGCCTGTGGCCTGGTGCTATCTTTGGTCAACCCCTGCGTTTAGTCTTTAAGAAAGAGGACCCCCTTTTTTTTAAACCCCCAGCAGCCCCCCAGCTGTTCCTCGCGGACCAACTTTCTGGGAGCCGTTTTTCAACCATTCCCGGGTGGATTACGTCTGGGATGAAGGCTTCCCCCCCCTTTTGTGTTTTCCCCCCCCCGGCTTTTTTTTTTTTGCTCCCATATTCGGTTCCCCACCTTTTTTTTTTGAATTTCCACGGAGGCCGGGTATCCCCCAGGGTTCCGCTGACCCACCCTTTTTTCTTTTGAGGGCCCCCCACCGTTTCCATTCGCCTCCACCTTTTTTCCCCCTTTACACAGTTGTCTCTCCTGGATCTCGCTTCCCCCCTTGCAAAAACCCCCTGCTGTTACACTTTTCACCCCCCGCCCCAGTGGGCGTGCGACCGGATTCACATTTTTACTAGGCCTCTGGCAAAAATTATTTCCCCGATCCCTTATTGATTGGTCTCTTTGCAGCTATTTTTGTCTTTTCCCGTTTTAACGTTTTCCACTCCTTTGTCAAACCGTTGCCGTTTTCAGTATGTGTCCTGGCACTTCCCCTTTTGTGACACGGTGATTTCCGTACTCCAGTTTTCATAAATGGCTTCAGGTACGTGCATCTTGTGAGATGTTTCCCCCCCAGCGGGCGTCGTGGTTTTTTTGAATCTATGTTGCCTTCACCCCACTTCACTAACTTTCAGAGGCTTCCACTGTCGTATTCGTTTCAGTCGTCCTTTTCAAAAAAGCTTTAACTTGGTTTTTCCGGAGTTAGCCTTCCCCCTTTTTTATTCCCCCCCTGTAGGCAGGTTTTCGACCAGGAATACCCCCCACCATGACAGTCGCTGTTGACTGGCATTTTTAGCTGTTTCCTCCACTGTTCCTTTCGCTGGCGATGTCTCATTTTTTTTTCCCCTCTGCCGGCTTCGGAGTATTCCCCCCTTTTTCTCCTGTCGCGCGAAGTCAGCCCTCTTTCCATTCCTGAAAATGATAATGGTCCCTTTTGTACATATTTTGACCCCTTCTTCCGGGTTGTCCTGGGCCATTTTTTGCCCGGCTTCCTTCCTGGTTCGGTTTCCTTCCCTATCTCGACGTGTATGTGGAATTCCCCTGAAGGGTCCTCTTTTTTTCCTTGTATTGTTTGAACGTGTTGGGATGCCTGATTCATGTTTTTTCCTTTCCCCTTCCCCGTGGGGGCATCTTTGACCGGGCCGGCGAATAAAACGCTGTCTTTTCTTTTTTTCCCCCGACAAGCTGTGGCTGTTGGTTTTTTTTTTTTTCTCTTTTCCCGAGTTACCCTCTTTCCGTTGTGAGGAGTCCTCCCCCGGCTTTGTGTTTTCTCCCCATTCCCACCCGTTCCTTTGCCCTTACCTCCAGCTTCTTTTCCGGTGGCGCGTCCCCCGGCCCCAATGTGTGGTCACTCACACCAACTTTCCTTCGGGCCCCACACTCTCTCTCCAATCCCTCCCTTTTTTGCAAACAAGTGACCTGACCTCTCTCTTTTCGGGATAATTCCTCCTTTTTTCTTTCTCCCATATCCCATTGTTCTAACACCTCCTTCGGCACTTTTGGTCAGTTTTTTTTCTCCTTGGTTTGTTTTGCCTTCTGTAACTGGTCGAGTCCTCTCTTGGAAGTCTTTTGAGAAAGGAATTGGCCTGTTTGTACTCGGTGCTTATCTTCCTCCCATTGGACCGATGCCATACTACCGTTTTTTTCGTCCCTTGTCCCTAGCAAGGCTCTGACCAAACCCCCCAGTCCAGGGAACGAACCGTTTTTCACCCCCCCCACTACCTTTTTATTTTCCCCTTTCCCCTGTTTCCGTTTCGTGTTCTTTCCGTTTGGTTCAAACCTCGCCCCCACCCTTATTCTCCACATTTGGGGTTCTTTCTACGGCCAATTTGACTCCTCCTTTTCTCCTCCCGAAAGCTGCTTTTTTTCTTTTCTCTCGATTTTGGATCTCTTTGATCTTTGTCCAACACCTTAGAGTTTTTCCAATTTCTCCCCCCCGCTGGGATGACCTGATTCCCCTCTTCTTCTTTTCTTGTATCGCCATTTTTTTGTTCCCTTTCCTTTTCTCGAGTTCGCGTTACGTTTCCCCCCTTTTCCCCTTAATACTGAAAACCTTAACCCTCCCCCTTCCTCCAGTTTTTTCCTGGACCTCTCTGAGACGTTCCCCAAGAATTCTAGCACCGGCCCTTCCCCAGTACAACCCTTTTTTTTTATCGGCCTTGAATAAATTTTTTCCTCCCTGGGCCTCCTGTCTGACATGTAATCCTTTTCCGCGGGCACGGTTTTTTTTTTTTGGTTGGTGTTCGGCCGGTCCAGTTTCTTTGCTTCCCGTCTTTTCTGCACATTTGTTCTGCCTATCGCCGTGCGCTGTTTCCATTTGCTCCTCTTTTAGGACGAGACTTTTTCAATAATTCCTAATCCTTTAGTTCCCGCGTACCACTTGCTTGAGCGTGCCCCGTTTTTCCTTACAATGGGTGAGAAAGAATTTTCGCGTCATCTTTCCACAGCTCCCCAACAACTTGTTTTCATCGTCATTCCCGCGTATTCCCTCCTTTAAAACGGGTTTCCAAGATCCCCTCTACCTTGACCCGTGGTTTTTTTCTTTTTTTTCTTAATTTTCCTTTTTGTGCCCCTTGCTCTTTGCCCTGTTCCCCACCTCCCTCGGCAGCCCAGGGGGTTAGCATCTTCCCCCAACGTTTATAGGTTTTTGAAAACAGCCCTTCCCCCCACAAACCGTACTTGAAAAATCCGTTTGGGCGCATTTCCCCCCCCCCCCCCTTTTGCTTACAACACGATTCGGCACTAGGTCCCCAAGACCCCCCAGCATTTTTCCCCCCCTTTTCCAGCTAACTTCCACCCGGAACTTAATACAACTTTGAAAAGATGTGCCCTGTCTTCCATTGTCCCCCCCCCCCCGGTAGATTTCGGCTTTCCTCCGAGGATTTTAACATGGCGTTCTCCTACCGTTTTTTCCCGACCACAGGCGCTAGCATCCCCCCTAGTCCTTAATTTCCCTTTTTTCTTCTTTTTTCTTCCGAGCTTCGCGGTTTTCTGATCTTGCTGTGGTTGAGGGCTTAGAGGTCGTTGCGTTCCTTCTCCAGTACTCCAGGTCCCCTCCCCTTTCCACTTTCTTGCGGGACTGGTTTCCTTGCTTCCCCTTTGCTTTCCTCCAGTAAGAAATAGTTCGTTTTTGTGCCCAGTATAGATCCTTCCGTCTCATTCCCATTCCTTCTTGTTCTTCCCCCAGCGCCGTTTTGCGCCTTTCTTATTTCTCAGATTGGCAGTTTAACCCCTGAAAAACTCCCTGATACTGAACCAAAGAGATTTCTTTCGATTTTTTGCCCCCCAAAAAGAAGACTCTTGTTGCTTCCCACTTTCTACACTCTTTTCCCCTCCCCTTTTCCCCCCAAGAATCCTTGGCCTCTCCCTTTTTCCTTTCCTATCTCCTTTTTATGGATTTCTCAGAGGATTGAGGCAGTTTGTTTTCAGCCGTTTTGGCCTAGACTTGCCTTTTTTTAACCGGCCGTCCTTTCCTTTTCCTTCCGTTTCCAGGCCCAGGGACTTCACTCGACCCATGTCTCTCTTGCATATACTCATCCTTCCCTGAGCTGAGCGTACCCGTTTTGTTTTTTCACAAATCGCCCCTTTTTCTATTTTCTACATAGATTGTTCCTTTCCTCTTTTTTTTCTTCCCCGGTTCCCTTCCTTCGCATTCAATTGTTTCCCTTCCTGGCTCTTTTTCCGATGCTAAGTTTTTTGGCCCTTTTTTGATTTTTCTTCCATGCCTTCATTAAGACTGGGTTGGGCTGCCCAAACCGTTCCTTGTTCTCTCCTGCCGCCGGCCCCCTTTGACGGAATTCCCCCCCCTGCGCCATCTTCCTCCCTTCTTGCTGGTGCCTGATCATGACCCGATGTCACCCCCTGCCCATGTGCTGATGACTCCCTTTGTTTAGTGCTTCCAAATGTGGAATTCCGTTTGATTCTACGGATCCTGGCTCGTTTGAAAGACCCCCCCCTTCCCAAGCCCTTCCCTTGGGTTCACCCTTTTCCTTCCCTCGATTAAAAATATCTGGGTTAAGCGCCTCACCGTTCTTTTTTTTTTCCCCCTCCTTTCGATCTCAAAAAACGGTTGTTTCCTCCCAATTCCAGTGCTCTTTTTTTCTTTTACGCGTGTTACTTAGAGGCTTGCCTCATTTCCGTTTGCTGCCCGGGTTAATTTTTTGTTTGTCCCCTTGTCGAACTTTCCATGGTGTCTTCCTTCTTTCTCCTATCCCCTTTTGTGTGTAGACCTTCCCCCCTCGTGCAACGTTCGAACCACCTATTTTCCCCTGCATTACCAGGGTTCCCGAAACCATGTCAGGAAATCCCTTCCCCTGTAAATGCTATAACCTTCATTGATGCCCCCCCCTGTTTCTTTTTTTTGTTTTGTTTCGCTTCGAAGTAGTTGTCTCCCTTTCCCGTTTTTGAGGTTTCTTCAATTTTTTAAATGCGAATTTTTTCCCAGGGCGTTCGGGCCTTTGGAGGGTCTTCCAATTCTGGCCATGTTTACGCGGGGGGTCGTCTCCTTACCCCCCCCCCCCCTTCACCCAAGATCGCGTCATCAGGCCGGTTCTATGTGTTCCCCCTTCTATTTTTACCGAACCCCAAGCGTTTGGGAAAGGCTTCGCAAGGAATTTTTCCCTTTTTTTCACACCCCCTTCTGGCGGCAAGGTTTGTAACCCTTTCCCGCTTTTTGTTTTTTCCCCTTTTAAATTTCGCGGGGGCTCCCTTTTTGCCCATCATGGTTCTTTCGTGCCGCCCCGCGTGAGCAGCCCGTTGACTTTCCAAGGTCAATTCGAGCCTCGCGTCTATTTTGCCTCTGTCAGCTCGTTTATTTTCTCTGAGCCTGGACTTCCTCCCTGCGATGTCAAAACCCCTTCCCCATAGGGTCGTCGAGCGACTTTTTTTTTCTTTCTTTTTAGGGCAGTACCCCTTTCCCCCCGGTTTTTTTTTTTCCCCCTTTTCCGGTAAGTTATCTCCTTCCCTGACGGTTTTGAAACTAGAAGTCCTCGACGGCCCCCCCCCCTGCTTTGCTTTTTTGTGTCCTCCCATTAGTACCGATCTCCAAGTCCTCTTCGTTCTTTTGAGGCGCCCCCCCCCTCTTCTATTTGGTTGCCCGTCCCCAAATAGTGGCAAACCATTTTTTTTTTGCGCACCATCCGTCCCTCGGTTATTCCCTTTCCTTTCTGACTTCTTTCTTTTCTATTACCTTCATTTGTCCCTTCTTTTTTCAACCCCTAGTCCCGCTTTGGCAAAGATGCTGCCTATTTCCCTTGACCTTATTAGACCCTTAATATTTTCTTAGGGTCTTCTTCTGGCAGCCCGTTTTTACACCCTTCCGGTCCCCCCCATGTCTGTTTTTTCCCCCTGTCGTGTGTTTTTTTAGCCGCGCCTCCACCCCTTCCTCGTTAGGGTCATCAACCAATCGGTCTCCCTAAGCACCCCAATTGATTTTCCCTAACCGCTGCCCCCCCCCCTTTCACCCAGTCGAAACCCTGCCTCTTTTCCCTTGACTAGTGAAATGTCCCACACCCCGATACCCCGTCTTTTTTTCCACCTGGGTACGGCGGTGCGGGGCTACGTCCTACCCTTTTCCCCCTTTTTTCTTTGACTTGTGCCACTGGTTATTGGCGGTGGTTTAGTGTCCCCTGACCTTTTTGCACCCTTTTGCGGTCTGGACAGGTTGCGGTTATATCGAGCAAGTTGGCGGCTTTCCCGGATTTTTCCCCCTTTTTGTGACCCCTTTTTGTGGTGCGGCGGCCTTATGTTCCCCAGGAGCTTGGTTCAATGTGCTGGCTTCCCGCAACTTTCATTCGTTGGGAACCCCACTTGCGAAGCAGTGTCTGACTAGTCTTCCCCCCCCGTGTCCCACCCCGTGCCAAAGGTCATCCTTTTGCTCTGACGCCATACAACAGTCGTGGATACGCGTTGTCCCGATGACCGACTTTCCCCCAGTTTGGGTGCGCTTTGCCTTTTTTTTTTTGTTGTCGCCACTTCTGCCACCATGTGCATTTTACCTCAGTCGCTGGGCGGCAAGTTACGCTTCTTTTTTGCCAACGTTTTTTGAGGTCCCCCACCTGCGTGATTCATCGAAGGCACTGTCCTGGGCCAGCTCTTGGATTCTTTTCCTGCCCAATTACCTTGTGGAGCAAACCCCGGGATTTCCCGTAAACCCTTTCCCCGTGTTTCGCGTTTTTTTTTTGTTTCTACCTCCTAGCCCCCGCGTTCCTCACCCTATTCAACGAGCAACCGTTTTTAACTTGATTGGTGCTTGAAATTTTTTTTTTAGCTTCTTGTCCCCGTCTCTCTTCGACCACGAGGGTAAACTTTGCCTTTTTTTTTCCCCCCCGCTTGTGTATGGTCAGCCTTTTGTCCTTCACTTTTCCTGAGTTTCTGGTTTTCCCCATACATGTCTGTTACCCTTTGCGTGCCTGCTTTTCTGGCTTCTTTTGTTTGGCCAACCCCCCCTTCACAACCGCCAGAGGCCTTCCCTTCGAGGTTTTTTAAACTTAGGAGTTCGTCTCGTCGTTGCTTTCAAAACTTTGGGGGGGTTTTTGAGCCCCCCTGTTTATCTATTTTTTTTCCCCCTTTTCGCCCCTCCAGGGTAGTTGTGCTTTAACACGGTGACTACCACGTTAAAAACTTTTTTGCGCCTTGTATCGTTTTTCCAATTTTGTCTCCCCTTTTTTCCCTTTTTGGCTGCCCTGGCGCTTTCTTTGTTCCTCTCCATACCTTTTTTGCTTTCTCTATCTGGTCCCTCCCCCAAGGGACCTGTTTTGATTTTTTTTCCTCTTTCCTCTCCGTTCCATATTCGACAAGTGACCAAAGACTTCCTTTGCCCCAACCTTCTTCCCCTCTTTCCCCCCTTCCGAGGTTTTTGAGGTGTTAGCATGATTCTCGATTAGTTCAGTTTTGCCTATAAAGAAGTCTCGGAGTTTGATTGTGATTCCTTTGCTCTTATGAACCTTTGAGAGAGGTGGTTTTAATGCTGTTTTTCCTCGTGGGGCCATTCTTTGTGGTTTGCCCTTGGAGTAAACGGCTTTCGGCTTAGCCCGCGTTTGGTAAGCCTGCCTATTTATCTCTCTCTTTTTTATGAACCTTTTTTTTTTTTCGAGGAGATCCTTTTATAAAGGTGGCATTTTCGCCACCAGGATGTCCCTTCCCGCCCCCCCTCTTATTTTTCTGCCGGCGCGTTTATCCCGCCTATGACCTGAAAACCTCATTCCCCCGGTTACTTCTCTTCCGTTTTCCAAAGCCTTTTTTCCTTCCCAACCCCCGGAATGATCCCCATCTCTCCTTTGTATTCCTTTTTCCCCCTACTTTCCTTATTCTATGGAAATCCCGTTTTTTCCCACTTTCTTGAAAGAAGCGGCCCGTTTTTGGGCGTCTTGAATTTTCTCTCAAGTCCCTCTATGGACCAAACGTCCCAGGGGAGCCATTTGCATGCTCCCCCTTCCTCACCCTTCCCCCTTTTTGTTAGCGGGTGCTGTCCCTCATTTCTGTGGTAAATTAGGCCCTCCCGGGGATCGGCCCCCCCCCCCCCTCTACATTGATGAGAAAAACCAGCGCATTTTTTTCCCAATTTTTCCTTCCCTGTTCCAACCACTCCCCCTTCCTTGGCCACCCATTTCTTCGTTCATTTTTCCCTTTGGATTTTCGTTTTTTCTCCCAAACCTCGCTCCCCCCAAAAGTTGATTCTAAAATGTGATTCCTCCGGCCCAATTTTCTAGTTTTCCCCCCCTTTCTAAAGAAGACAGTCCCGGACCGTTTGCCCCGGGAGCCGGTGGCTCCCCCTCTGTTCCCGTGACCCCCACTCCCTGTTTCTTAAAGTTCTTCCTCCTGCCTGGTTTTTACCGGCGGCCTTTGGGGGACCCGGTCCCCCCTTTTTTTTCTGTTTACCCTTTCCGGGCCCTGGCCTTCTTCTTGGGAGAAAAACTGCCCCCACGGTACCCTGTGTACGTTTTTTCCCTCTATCGAATGGGGACGGGTCCAAGAACCCTCTCCACCTCTCCAAGAAACTTCCAGGTTTTTTCCCAAACTTTTTTCTGTCAAGACCCTTGGTTCGTCTTTTCTTGCATTTCCCATGTCTTATTTTACTGTGCTGTTTTTGTGCATTTTCAAGGTGGTTTTATCCCTGATTTTGACTCTGTCCTCGATATAATGCAGACCTTTATTCTTTCTTTTTTAGATTCGTTAGGATAGTCTCCTGTGGTCCCAGAGTCCCCCCACGTCGCGAATCCTAGACGCCCTTTCGGTACACTTAAAAATTTTGTCGAACAGCTTTTTGGATCTTGCCTCGGCCACCCCCCCCAACATTTTTCCATCGTCCTCCGGCGTATTTCCCCGACTGGTTCCCTTTTCCTCCAACCAGATGAAGGTTTTTTCCTCTTTTTTTGAAGTTTTTATTTTGGGTGGTCCTCTTTCCCGTTTTCCCTTTTGCTTCGCACTTTTTCACATCATGCTCCGCCCTCGCCCCGCATGGTCTTTTCCCCCCCCCACCTCTAGTGGAAATAAAAACCTCCTTCCCCCCCCCCTTCAAATTCCTCCCCGTGGCGCCTCTCTATATTAACATCCTTTTTTTCGCCCTGCCATTGCTTAGGTCCCCACTGTTCCGTCCATTACCTTTTAACCAACTAATACTTCCCCAATGTGCCAGTTTTGAAACGTCCTTTATTTTCCATCGATTGTTTACGAATATTGAGTAAAATTTCAGGACGCCCCTTCCAGTAACCTTTTCGATCTGCACTTCCTGTCTCTTTATTTTTTTTTTAGTTATTTTCTCCACTTCCCCGTGGACGAGTTTTTTCTCATGCGTTTATCCCCTGTTTTTTGTCCCCTTCCCCTGGCGTTAGCGGACCCTTCCCTTCCACCCGGAACAGGACATATTCAATTCGCCCAGTTTCCCCCTTCGATGCGTTGGTTGAATGTTTCCGTTTTTTTCCCATTGGGGTTTCCACCCGAACCCTTCTGTTATCGCCAATATCTCCTTCATTTTTTCTTTGCCTCCATCTTGGCGGCCCCCCCTTTGGTCTCGGTTTTTTGTAGACTGTTTGAGGGCTTGCCATTTGTTTCAAATATACTTTGAACAGCCGCCGACTTTTCCCTGCCCAGACAATCGAAATATGTGTGCAAACCCTTTTTCTCCACTTCTTTTTTTAGTTCCCAAATTCACCTTGGCTCGAGCGTTTTCTTTCTCCCCCTTGAGCCACTTCTCCTAGAGATTGTCCGTCAGGCGGCAGACGGTTTTTCCTTCGAATTTTTTTTTCCTTTCTTAGTTTCAGGGAATGACTCGTTTCGAATTGACCGTTACTTTTTTCCCCCATTAAATATGTGACCATGGGAAATCTACTAAGCCCTCATCGGCGCTTTGTGAGATCTTTTTTTTTTCCTTTCCGTTTCCCATCGCATGAGTGTGAGGTCTTTTTCAGTATAAATGATTCGGAAGTGTCCTTTTCGAATCCTCCCGAGGGCTTTCTCGATTCACGCCGGCTGCAAACTCCCGATACCCTGATGTTGCTTTCTTTCGCGCAGTTCTTTCTGGCTTTTTTGAAGCCACGTCGGGCAAAGTTTTCCCGCATTACTTTTTCCACGGTGGGCAACCGAATCCGGTTTTCTTAGATCTTAATGTGTCTGGTGTTTTCCCCCTTTCCTTTTGGTCCCTGCTCTGAACGCTTTTTTCTCTTTAAATTAAACATTTTCCACCTGGCGCCCCCGGCGTCATGATTTTGTTTTTTTTTCTTTCCCAGCGGAGGCCCCCAATTTGCCGGATTAAAAATATAAGCTTTCTCGCCTTTGACGTCAATTCCCTTTTTCGACTCTGCCAAAAACAAAGCGCAAACCCCCAACGGTGGTTTCCCCACTCACATTGCTCCGGTTATTTTTAATTTTGTCCCCTGCGCTTTTGCTTTTTCCACACTTTTTTCCTTTCTGGTGGTGTTTTCCCCGGGGCCCATTTTGCTTCCCTGGTTCCAGGCCGTCTGCTGACTT
>Ga0179593_1355482_pt1 | contig 15627 bp, 13 predicted proteins | sample CZODoug2_1_08_16_FD_185931 | JGI IMG/M metagenome (GOLD analysis project Ga0179593, IMG submission 185931) | Vadose zone soil fungal communities from Angelo Coast Range Reserve, California, USA - CZODoug2_1_08_16fungal (PacBio error correction) | ecosystem: Environmental > Terrestrial > Soil >... | reverse complement strand
TCTACCATTACGATTGTCTTTTTTTCTGAGTTGATGAAACAGAAATGTAGTACTCCGTAACTGACTACTTCTTCCGTGTTGCTCTTCTTCTTAGACCAGAGACACAAGAAAGAGGGACGGAACTGACAACCATTGACTATTTTTCTCGCCGAAATCCCACCTATCCCGATGTCCAAATAGACCTCGCTTGGCAGTTTTCCTACAAGCCGAAAGATACTCCTCCTACCTTATCCCATCCATCCCTTTGGCTAAGTATGTCAGTCCCGGTATCGATTAATGGCTACTAGACCAGGCTTCCCCATTCCGATCTTTATAAGTATTTCCTCTTTTTTTTTTCCTGCGTCAGTAAGACCTGTCTTCGTTTTTGATCATCCAGTCTTCGATACCCAGTTGTGTCAACTTCCCCCTTTCTCCTTTTTCCCCGCTCGTCCCCCCCCTCTATCCCGTATTTCCTGATATCCCTACGCTCGCTCACCGAGTTCTTTCATTCCTTCCCCTCCCCTAATCCCTCCGGTGTGTTAGCCTTACCTGTACTGACGAGTGAGCGCCACGTTTTTTTGGCTCCCTCTTGACGAAGTTTTCCCCGCCCCGCCCTTTGTCAACCGCTCCCCCGCGTGAATGTGATGCCGCCCCTCGACCAGCCCCATGTTTCTACCAGATGTTGCGCATCGCGATCTATCTCGTCTTGCATTCGTATCGCATAGTTAAACGTCCAACTACGTATTTTAACCAGTATGATTGGTTAGACCTAGTCATTCTCTTGTGTGGTGCCAGGGTCTCTCTCCCCCCTCCCCTAGAGTAAAGTCCGGAGTTTCTCCTTTCGTTTTGCGAGGTGAGTAGCAATAGTAGGCATGTACCCCCTTAGATGCACTTAGAGCGATCTCTATTTAGACACTTGAACGAGTCGCCTAAAATCTCTCTCTTTTCTCTTTCTCCCTTTTCTTTTCTCTCTTCTCTTAGGACCACGTTAATATCCTCGCCGCCTCTATTTTCTCAGTCTCTCAGTCTCGACTCTCGCCCAATGACAAAGAAAGATCCAGACTGAAAACAGTAACAGGCCACGCTATAGAGATGGCCGCCTCTCCCAGCTTTATTTCCGCGCATCCACCCCTCCTCCTTCTTTTCCTCCGACCGAAAGCTTGTTCGTGTGATCTGCAATGCCGACTCATGTAACACCAGAAGCAATGCCAGGAAACAGACGAGCCATTATGTCGAGTGTGAAAGAAATGATTGCCAGACGTTTAACTATTCGGTCTTCGTCGAGATGTTAAAAGTGTTCGAGTATGCGTCCCCGTTGAAATTAGGCCTCCTACAGAGTGTGATGCCCTGTGGAAGTAGATGGAAAGAATTAAGAAAAGAGCAGCGATCTTCCCCCCCCTTTTTGGGGGGCCACCCGTGGTTGGTGGCCAAACACAAGTCACCACCAAAACACAACCCCCCCCCCCCCCCCCCCCCCCCCCCCCCCCCCACCCCCCCCCCCCCCCCCCACCCCTCCCCCCCCCACCCACCCCCCCCCCCCCCCCCCCCCACAACCCCCCCCACCCCCCCCCCCAAAGCCCCCCCTCTTCCCTCGGTAGGGAGTCCCGCCAGGCGTGGTCAATCCTCACTTATCTTTTCAATGGCGCCCAATTCCCCCCTACACTGAGAGCCGGCGACGCGGTCTCCGGCCAAGAACAAGAAGACGGCAGTCTAGTCTTTCTTTTTTTTTTCACCTATTTCAATATCCTTAATCGTAACCCCCAGTCCCAATACTGTTCTCCAACTGCGCTTTAACTGATAGGACCTGGCGTGGCGGCCTTCTCTTGCTGAGGCTTATTCTGCCGTCGATAGCTGGGCACATGGGACCTGTTTGTTCTCTCTCCATCTAGGAGCTCACAAGATACCAGAATACGCCGCTCCTTAGTAAAGTAACCCAGCTCCAAGCACTTTCTCCGTTATTGTCGTTGTCTCATACTTACCTTCGGTGCTGTTCCACACGCGACCATCAAGGAGAAGATCCGCTGCCGGGCCTGGCACGATGAAAATGAGAGTTTGGAACCACACACATTACTACGCGCAGCACGTAGCCCCCTTTATTCGTTCCGCAATCCGTGGAACTAAAACACGCAATTTTCTGCTCCTGATCAAGTTTTTCCCAGCCCCATTAGACGCAGCCTCTCGTTCTTCATACTCCCAGATAAATTACTCTTCGCATTTGCTAGTAAAGAGGCGCGATGCTCTTTTTTTTTTTTCTCGGGCTAAGATCTCCCCTGCCGAGCCGTAACGCAACTTTTTGCCTGCATCGCAAGTGTTTCTGTTGTTGGTTTGTTTTCTTTTTTTTTTTTTTGTGGTTTTGTGGGTGTGGTTTTTTGTATGGGTTTGTTTTGGTTTTGTTTGGGTTGTGGTTGTCTCTTTTTTTTTTTTTTTTTTTTTGTCCTGCCTTTAAAAATCGCGGTTACGTTGTGTCTTTCTACCTTCCGTCTCTGAGTTTTTTGTGGTTTTGTTCACCGCTGATCCAGCGTTTAGCCCCGCCCAAGAAGTCGTACCTGGTAACTCCCCCGCCCTTCGTTCTGACCCTTCTCTCTTAGGGTTTTTTTACGTCGCTACTCTACTATCACTTTATTCTCTGTTAATGAACAGCCTGAGTGGACAGAATGATCCGACGGCGCGGCGTCTCCCTTCTTTAGAGCTGTCTCATTTCCCTTTTTCCAAGACAGCACTGCCTCTACGTAGTGATACCTCAACTTCTTTGAAACAAGTGTTTCGCACGGTGTGAAAATGCTTCTACAGACTCGAAGCCCCCCCCCTCCAGTGTCGGTATTTTCTATACTTTCCTACAACTCATCCCACTAGTTGTATCCAGCCAACCCCTCGACTTGAATGTTAGAGAGTTGAATTTACGCTTTTGGTCCCTTTCTTAAGATTGTCCTTCTCCCGACCCCCCCAGATATCATCATTTTGGTGATTTCAATCGCCGCCTATCCTATTTGACCTGCCGAAGTTGTGTGGAAGACCGATCGCCCCCGCACTCTGATCCCTTCTCGCCCCCCTTCTCTGCCAATTGTTCAGATTGAGGTTTTTTGCCCTTCCGCATTCCGCTTCCCCTCCCCCTACCCTGCCATCCCACCCTGAGGATGTCAACAGTGTACTTGCCACTGCTCCTCCAGTTCCCCTTCTTGTCAACTCAGTTACTTTGTTTTTCTGGATTTCTGAGTGAGTACCGGGTTTGACTAAGTCAAAGAGTGATTAACTTTCCCATCTTGATTTCCATCTCTTCTTTACTACTCTTTGTTTGATAGACTTTCATGCTCTAAGGAGTACCTCGAAGTTCCGTTAACAACAGACGTGACCCCCGCTCTTTGCCTAGTCCCCAGCCTGAAGAATCTTCAGCCTTTCCTTAGTGATTGTCCTATAAACTTTTTCGTACTCACCCCCAAAGGTGTAATCGTATCCTTGGCAGATTCAAATTCAAGCCCCCACTTTCTACTCGGCCGGGCCCGTTAGCAGCCCCCCTCCCCAGACGGCAGGAGCATTCTGACGTAGATTTGCGCCTCCCAACTCCCGCGGTGTCCTTGTAATGGTTAGACCCGACTTCCCTTCCTGGGAGGATCCCACCATGCCTTTGTCCTCCGTCTTCCCCGCGCCATCGCCGATCGCGTACATTTTCTCATCAAAATCCAGCTCCCGCACCCGTCTGTGTTTGCGGGAAACCGAGCGAGGCGAGTACCCTCACCGTCTCTTTTCTTTTTGAGTACCGGCGTAGATTTTAAGAGGTCATCTTCCTTACCTCTACGACAAATTTTCCTCTTGGTCTGACGATGTATCTTATTCTAGCTGAAGAAAGTGTCGTGTTAGGAACCCCAAGAACTGCATATCATCCGAATCCCCTCACCGCTCCAGAGCTGTTCCTGAAATCCCTCTTCCTCTGAGATTGCTTCTTCCATTAAGTAGTGATCTCGACTTCCTTCTTCGCGCTCCTGCCTTTACTCCGCTTTTTTTTTTTGTTTGAGAGTACAGCTTCCTCGGCTACCCTTTTCTTTTCCTTCCGTGTCTCTTAGTTCCAGTAGGTTAAGGTATGAGCGCAAAAAGATACCCGTCCCGATGTCCAGTCGACCTTTTCGAAGCCCTCCACAACAAAATGATAATTCCTTTCGAACGAGATCGCGCTCATGCAAGATCACCGTAAAAAGATCCCACGCCCTTTTCTCCGGAAACGAATCCCCAGATCAGGATCAGGCTAGATATAAGTCCTGATCTCCATTCTTCTCCAATTTAGAAGCAGTCTATTCCAGCGCCCCTGTAGCTTGCCCGGTTCGGCTTTCCAAGTTCTGTACAGAAACAATTCGGTCCCATGATCCTTTGCGTCGCTTTCTCTCTTAGTCGCCGTTCCCGCATCGGAACCCATTAGGCTGTCCCCCCGAGTTTTTTTACCATAATGAAAGATCGTGAAACGACAGTTCCGTGTCTTCCCACTTTAAGATGTTCGGTCTCCCCCCCAAACTCTGTCGTGAACTTAAAATGCGGTGAAGACGCCAACCACCACCACGGCCCCAATCCTCCCCCATCGATGAAATAGAAGTCTTTGCCCCTATCTACTCGCCCCTCTAACCCTCCTCAAAATTCTACACGAACCTACAATCTACTACGACTGTAGCGGCCAGAACCTCTGACCTTTCTTTGTTTTTGACGATTTAGCCCTTCTCTCCATCAGATTCTACTGGACTGCATCAACTGCCTCGTATGCCTCTTGTAGTTCGCCTATCCCTGCCTTCCTGACTTCATTGTACGGAGTCCTCGTGAGATCGTTCCTTTTTCCCTCCCTTTGGTTTTGAGATAGAGGCAGATTAAAACAAATCCTTTCGCCTGCGGTCTTCCGCCATTCTCGCCCAGAACCGAGTTACATTGTTTTCCTGATTTGAAACTTTCCGGTGTTTCTTCGCTTTCTCCCCCCGCCCTGCTAGAGGAACGCGGTTCCAGGCCAGCCGAAGACATTAGTCCCTCCAGACCATTGAGAAAAGAGAGCAAGATATAGCTAGGATGCTCCGCACCTTTCCCCGAAAGATTTTGATTGAAATCCGTTCTAGTAGGGTTCGATGATGCCGATCCGTATCCACAAGACCAAACCTCTGCGTGATAAAGCTGCTGTGCACTGCCTTCCTAAATCTCTCTGTCCCCTCCCTATGAGGAAGTGACTAGGCTGCAGGTTTTTTCTAGCGCTCTTAAGTCGCTTCTTACGCAAGGTTTCGTAGGCAAATGATTCCCATTCGCGTGCCGTATCTATCTCCCCCTCGCGTCTTCCTCCCCGTCTTCCTTCTTTCTTTGAAAAAATTTCCCTTCCTCTCCGTTGTTGTCTTGGAGAGCTCATTTTTTTATCTCCCGAAGTTGTTCTCCGTACCTGAAATAGCAATACTCTGATGTCTCTCTCCTCTTCCTACGCCCTTCAAGAGAGACTGAGAAGACCTCCAATTCGCTCACTGATTTCCGCCCCGCTCTCCTTTTTTCTTCGCGCCTCCACCGACGAAGGGTTTATCTCCCTTCTTGTTTTCCTTTGCAGCATAAGAACAGCACGAAGATAACCTAAGATGCAAAACCCTTATGCGCCCTTGCCCGTCTTCTTTCTGTGCATTTTCCACAAGTGCCTCCCCCTATGCGATTGCTTTCCTGTCGCTGCTGCAACCCCTTTTTGACCCCCTATTTTTTTCGCTCCCTCCGCTTGCTAGGAGATCCACCTGAGATGATTCGTCCTTTGCCCACGACTGAAGCACCCGACGAGACGATTACAGCGCTGACCGGATATCGTGCATCAAAACTTTAGCTTCTTCTATCGCCAAAAGACTATGGAAAAATGGAGTCTCCTCCTGCGATCCTCCCCCTGGTGCCCCCTCCTCCCCGGTACGGACTTTCCTACACGACCCGCCCCTACCATTCTCCGTCTCCTCCCCCAACCCCCACACCCCCTTCCAACACACACGATTGTAATGAAGAATTTCTTGGATGAACGAGACTTGCTCCTCTTTAGCTGTCAATCTTCCAGGAAGTTTTCTGTTCCTTGGCAACTCCGCATGGTCTTACATAAGGTCCATGCTTGATTGTTTTGTAGCCATAGCCATGGGCGGCAGTTCCTCCTCCTCTGTCCCTCCCCTCCCTCTGCCCTACGAGGTAAGACTTTGGTCAAGAGAGTGTCGTTCCCCCCCCCCCGTGCTTCTTTATTACCCCTGAGCAAATCCCTGAATGGCAATCTTGATGTCGCCCGTCAATGAACCTCTAAGGAACTACCTCCTTTGCTCCCGATAGTGCGCTTGCTTCGCGTCCCTCTTGTTCCCTCCCACTCTCAAATGGCGCGATCTGAAAAGTGAAGAAGACACATTGTAGCCCTCACTCCGCGCGATTTCTGCACCTCCCCTCTGGAAATACTACTCTGTGATGTCCTTCTCGCCCTCCTACTCGTAGATTTGTCTGAATGGCTGCTTTTTCCCGGAGAGTGGCGTATATTCTCGTTTCCAGCATCTTCCTTCCGCCCTTGTTTGACGTTTGGAGGCTGCTAAATTCTCCTTGCCCCCTCTTCGTCGGCTCTTTCTTCTTTGCCCCACACCCCCTCCCAGACCCAACACCCCCACCAAAAAAAACCCACCCCCCCCCCCCCCCCCCCCACCCCAAACCCCCCCCCCCCCCCCCCCCCCCACCCACCACCACAACAACCAAAAACCCCCCCCCACACCCACCCACCTCGACTGACCCCATGACGCCACGCCGAGCCTTTTTAAAAGGAGACGATGACCTTTACGAACCACCTCACGAGATCCCCTTCGACTCCGTCGAGCTCCCCCTTTTATGTCACGATTCCCTTTGAATTTTCTTTGTCAAGATCTAGTCGACTACTGCCTTCGCCGTTCCGCGGCCTTCGAGGAGGTTTCACGATCTCTTCCTGTGTTGCCTGTTAACCAGCGAGAACCCCTCTCCGCAGCGGAAATACATCCGGATTTAACCCCCCCTTTTTTCGATGCTTCCGACGAATTCGGGTCACATCGACGCAACCACCACCCCCCCCCCATGCCATGTTCGCTACTCCATTAGTGTACCCCATCGAACTTTTCTTCCGACAACGACTCACTTATGATAGACGAGCTAAGTTGATGGTTCCCTCTGTCTGGCTCTTCCTCAGAGTGCCCGCGGCCCTGCCTTCCCACAATCCTTTTAGCACAAGAATTAATAGTGAGGTGATGCTTTGCAATAGATCTCAGCTTTAGATATCTAAAAGATACCGCTTTGGGTCGCAGTGCCTTGTATGACAATGCGCGGACCAAGACAGAACGCTCTAAGCCAGGCCCTCTGAAAACTGAATGATATCTGAGTCTGTTGTTTTAAATGAATTACCTTTACACTAGAAAACGCTATTATTTATCTTTGTAAACAATTGTCTCCAGTCCTCTGCTTACAGTACCCTCTTGACAATTTCCAAGTCTCTTGCACCACATAAAACATTGTTTTTCCTCTGAGAGTTTTTCCTGCTGAGTAAAGTCATCGCTTTCTCATGACAAGAGGTGCCTTACCCCTACTTTTGTATGCTTTGTTTTATGCTCTCGTCCTTCTTCAAAGGTCCCCTCGTGACTTGGATGAAAACTCTGATGGTACGCGGAGTGTGCATTCTTCAACTTAAGTCATTTGACTTTAGGCCCACTCCCTTGTCCTGCCTTAGGAACGTGCAAATAAATATGTTATGAAACCCGGTTATTTTTTTTTTTTCTTTTTTTTTTTTTTGTGTTTTTGGTATCCCTTGGTCAGGTGTGATTTAGTGCCCAGGCAGCCATTCACCTCCACCTTCCGAGTTTGCATTCCTAACCGTAGGTATGGACTCACGATAGCCCACAGCTTCTACCCATTCTCTGACAATACCAGTGCTCTTTGAAGGCATGCATTTTTTTTTCTAGCTTGTTCCTCTAGTCAGTCAAGATTCACTGTAGTATCAACCCACTCACCTCCTCTAGTCATTGCCCCGCTGTGCGGTTCCCGATCTGGTGACGAGGCCATCCCGAAGCCTCCCTTGTCCGTATAGTGCCGCTGCCTATGATTCACCTTCAAAGTGTTTTGTAAATTCTTTCCATCTGAGACTTGCTTTTCAGAGGTTGCTGTTCACCTGGACCAAGAACACTCCCTACTTTCCCTAAAGAGTTAGGTCCGCCGAGTTACTTTCTCTTATTCTCTTATTGCCCCCTTACCAACGTTATTTATCTTAGACCTAGTACGTCACGTGCGCCAGTACCACGCCTGTCTTCTTTTTGCTTTCCAGTTCTCTCTACGGATAAAGCCTGTAGAGTCCATGTACTGCCTTAGCCCCCGAGGAAAAAGAGAACAGCAGATTGTCCCGTTCTCCCTTCAACGAAAAAAGTGGACGGCCTAATTTTCTCTTTATTCCCCTTAGCTTTAACGTCCGCGCCAGTCCTTCCCCACGTTTGAGCAGTAGTTGCTAGAGTCCTGGTCCATCGCGCAATCCTTCAGGTCAGATCAAGCTCCGAGTCTACGTTCTTCTCCCTTTTGCTGTTATAAAATGCTTCTCCTTCTGTTGTGCTTTAAAAGCTTGAGTCCAGACCTTCGGTGTGAGAGTAGTAGCATTCCGTAGAGTTCCTGTCATTTCCCCTTCCCTCAAAGTTATCTCTTTAAGCATTCGCTTTTTGACCAGCACGAACCCCCCCTTCCCCGACGCTTGACATTTTCCCCGCTCGTCCTTCCACCTTTCATTTTAGCCCGTAGCATGTCCTAGCGGCGCCCTGTTCCCCCCCCCTTTTTCTCTTTCCCACAACACCAAACGCATCCATGGCCGGGAGAGAAATTCTGACCACCCCTCTTCTTCGCGACGTTTTCCTATCGCCTCACACGACGCCCTCCTCCTGAGAACGACATCATGTAGCGGGTAGCAGCTGCTCATTCTCTCTCAAGTAGACAGTCGATCCAGCCGAGTGTTTCTAAGTGAATTAACCTTCATTACGACTTTTTCTGATCCCGACGAGCTTGCCGTCTCTTGTTTTCAGGAAATAAGGCGTACGAGACCGTTCTTATGATAAGAAAGTTGAACTCGGCTATCTGCGATATTTCCCCACCCTATACTCCCTCTCCGATTTTCTTGACCAGATAGGCTCCGCATTCTTGACACTTAAGAACTCCCCCCCTGGTTGTTCTATTGACTTCTTTTCCCAGAGCGATTTTTTAGCACAAGGTTTTTACTCTCCTTCAGTCCTGCCTTACTCTTCACCCCTTTAGCTCGCGGCATGGCTCTCGATCCTCCTCAAGATTTCTCGATATGTCATTGAGTCTTTTCTGATAGGGTAGAATTTGGAGATAGGATCCCCCTTAACCTTCTTTACCAGTGCTTAGCGTAGGCGCGTTAGCTGTCCTATATAGCTGAGCGCCCCCCATCCAGATCTCTGAACGTGATTTTTCTTTGACGCTTTCCTTTTTCATTGCTCTTCTGAGATCGTCAGACCTTGAAAAAGTGTGCTAGGATCATCCACGAGTTTTCTGCAGAAAGGCTTTTTTTTAGACAACTCCTATCTTTTCTCCCCCCCCCTTTCCTTTTTGTTTTGTCTTGGTTTCGTATCTATTTTTTCATATGAATCTTATAGACTTTTTTTGACGATCCTCGACCTATGGTCTTTCTCCCCGAAGAGTATACCGACCGCTCGCCGTTCGCACCCACTCCCGAAGGTCACTAACGTGCGCGATCGAATTTTCCCCTCCTCTCCCTCTTTGCCCCTCAAAGCCGAGATGTATCGCTATTTCTTCCTCCCTTATCCTGCACGCCCTCCTCTGTAAAATAGACTCGTGCCCCCCTGGCGAACGAGACTCTTCTTTCTTTCGAGAATCCAGATGGGCGCGTTTCCCTCATTCTTCTTTCCCTTTTTCTCGATGTTTCCACAGTGGCTCATTCGTCTCTCCTTCCTACGTATGCTATTCTAGCCACCCCTCTTCTTTGAGTATTGACAATCCCCCCTATGACCACCGGCCCCCTCAACAGGATCGAGATTATCTTTCCTTTGTGTCACTCTCCGATAGAAAAATTATGTTTAACTTATCAGAGACACTGGTCCGTTTTTTCGGTCGTAGACCATAGAGGCATCTTCTTCGATTCTACCATGATTCCTCCCTCCGTTATACGTTAGCCCCTCTTCGTGGTCTTCCCTAGCCTTTTTAGCTTCTATGTGCTCCTTCTTCTTATTAGCGTGAGTGGACTGATCAACAATCCTCGTCCGTATTTCTCGAGCACTGGAAGGATTTGAGTTTGTGTGTTAGAGACCCCCCTAGAAATGCGGGAGCTTTTCCCGCCCTAATGTTAGGTACCTCTTCTTGACCCCCCCTCCCTAAACGAGTAAGAAGTGATTCAGAAGACGTTCTCAGTTTTCGTTCTTTTCAAAAAGCAGAAAATAGCAGGACTGCCCTCGTTCATGAGGCCCAATGAAAAAATATACACTTCCCTTTCTCCTACTCAAGTCTTCTCCCTGAACACCCCCCCCCCCCCACCCCCAAACCAACAAAAAACCACCCACCACAACCCCCCCCCCCCCCCCCCCCCCCGGGCACCCTTTTTCTCAAGGTACCCCCAACTCCCATTCTCTGTTGATGTGCCCCTTCCCCTCCTATTGAGATCTAACGCAAATCAGGTTATATAGAAAGATTCCCATTAGGCCTTTCTTCTCATTTCTTCCTTCTTCGACACGGCGCTTATGAGGTGTTTTGTACTGGAGCTTAGTCTGTGACGCTATCATTTAGCGAAGCGGATCGTTTAGCCACTTTCAGTCCTTCTTTGCACCCCTACGGGCCAAATCGGGGTCTCTTCGCGGGCTAGCATAGCATTAATACAGCCTAGGACCCCTCCCTACCGTCCGAGCAGAACGTCGACGGACCATGAAGAAAAATGCCCCCTTTAGTTTAGTGCCCGCCCCCTATTTTAAGAGAGCATTCATCTCACTATATTTCTTCATGTCCTTTAGAACGATGACTCCGTTAGTACATTTTTTGCAGTCCCTCCTGCCCTTTTTTCCTGACGCTTCAGATTATGTTCCCGCTGCCAGGTCACACAACTGTTTTCCCGCGCCGCCTACCCCCCTATGACCCCCCTTGAGTGAAGGAGTGACACCCTTCTTCGCTCCCTTCAATTCTTCTTCAAGCCAATTCCCGTTTCTTTTCTTCCCCAGATGCGCTCAACCCGTACAGCGCCGACCATGCTAGATCAGGTGAGTCTCTAGAATCCTTTTTCCCTGAAACCTCTGGTCTTCTTAAAAATCAAAACCACAGTCCTGGTTTCTGACTCCATCCTCCTGTTGAACGAGCGTTTTTTTCGTTTATGTCTTTCCCCCAGCCCCCTCTGTTTTAGAATTGTTTCTCTTCAACCGAAATCCTCCCCAGGGCACTTCTCCTGAGTCCACGGTCTTCTTTATTTTCGTCAAGAAACCGTTCCGCCTCGCAAGACCTTACCCCTTTTTGCACCCTTTTTTCTCTTCGAAAGCCCCCCCCCCATGACACGAGTTTTCCTACACTCCACTCCAGTCGTCCGTGGACTCTTTTTTGGCTCCCTTCTGTTTAAACCCCATGAATCGAGCCTTTTAATCCCCTTTTTTTGAGATGACCTTCTTTCTTTTCTCCCCGTTTGAATTGGTTGTAGATGTGTACCATGAGTCACCCTCTAGGTTTTGAAAAAGAAGTTAACTCCCGGAGCATGTCACTGTACAGAGGGCCCGTTACGCGAACCTTTTTGTAGGCCGGCAGATACCGTTTTTTCGTGTCACACTTTTATCATGTTTTCCACGAGCTTTTCCCCAGTACAACCCCCCCCTTGACTGACCCTCCCCTCTGGCAATACGACTCATTTTGAGAGCGTTGAAGCCCTGAGAGGGCCTGTATGCGCCTCTCCCCCCCCGACAGGACCCCTTTCCTATAATTACACCTGCTCTTGAAGGCATCCCACAAAGGAAACGTGTTTCCTTTGGGAGCATCTTCCCTGCCCCACGCCAGATCAGGACTCTCAGCTTACCTCGCGTCAAATCCTCCTAGGCTCTATAACTAGTCTTGGATCTCTACACCGACCTAGCTTTCCTTTTTTCAATGGGAGGTGCGCGACAGCCTGCATTCACCCTTTCCTCCCACGGGTTCAATCTTTGATGATAGAGAGCGGATGAACCGTGGTCCCCGCAAACCCGAACGTCTCCACTTACTTCTCCAGCCAAGAAACGACATATCTAACTGCTACCGTCTCGAATGCCCTTCTTGATGACACAAGTGATTATTACTTTTTCTAGAGTCCCAGTTCGCGCGGGCGTCCCCTTCCCGAATTTTTTCCTATAAGGAATCGCGAGATGAGTGCTCCACGCCTAAGTCGGTCTCGTCTCTTCTTACGCGGCCGCAGGCTATGAGGAAAACTCCAGCAGTTGATTTGACTTTTTGACTGAAGTCCATTCCTCCCGTATCCCCACCAAGCGAGCTAAGCTAGAACTAGATAGATTTATCAGCACTAATAAGCCCCCCCGCCCGCAACCTGAGTTTCGTAGTTCCCCGCACTCCCGAGGAACGGTGGGATCAGGATTTAATGCCTCGGCCTGCTGCTTCTCACCTTGTTCGCAATGCCTTGACCTTCCAGAGCCTTCACTTGCTTTTGTCTTTCCCCCGCGGTGCGACCTGCCCACCCGCCTCGCTGGTTTTTCTTCCTCCGTTGTTCATCTGTACAGCATCAGGCCTATTTTTCGCTTGCTTGAAATTAAGTTCACGAAAGTAGCGACAAGAAAGCCTCTGTCTTCCCACTTTTGCACTCCTTCGTAGATCGCGATTTCCCCGCCTTCTTACTGCAACATTCCCAGGGATCGGACGACGAAACACCAACCTTCCACTCACATGACCCTCTCCACCACATCCCGCGTTTTCGCTTAGAAAGAGTTGAGCATCCCTCGAATCCGGTCTCATTACGTAATCGCAAGTAGAGGCATCATCGGCTTGTTCTAACTGATCTTTCCGTTTTTCTACATAGTTGGAGAAAGAAGCTCTGCCGAGATGTCGTGAGCCTTGAAAGCCTTCTTCCGTCCCGTGGCTGGTTTCCTCTCCTATCGAAAGTTACCATTTGCGACCCTTCCTCTTCCCACCTTTCCATCCCTCTAGCCCCTTTGCAACGCTGCCCTTTCCTGGTTCTTCCTTCTTCCCCCCCCACTCCCGTGGGGAAGTCATCTCCCCTAGACCAATGATTTTTTTTTTTTTTGTGGTTTTGGAAGGGCGCGAAGAGACACCTGGCGGTGGGGTGTTCTTTTTGTTGCGAAAGCGCAGAAGACCGTTGCGACGCCATAGGCCCCAAGCGGCAACCCGAGTCGTTCTTTTTTGCCATCCTTGTGACTCCCTCCTCCCCTTGTCGACGCCAGATTTTCCTAGTCCCTTTTTTTTTCGCGTTCTTTCGGATATGACGAGACCAACCCTCCTTGGTTTTCTCCTTTTTCTTCTGGAGCGGTTTTCAGCTCAAGATAGAGAGAGAGCCCCCTACCCGATCGCTTTGTATTTTGGAGGATTGTGTTGTTAGGCCCCTGCGCGCGTCGGCGCGTTACGTCCTTTCCGATGAACAGCGATGCGAGGATAATCTTGTAGTTCGTCCCAGCTTTGGTCTATCCACACCTCTTCTTCCAAGTTTTTTTTTTGTTTGAGAGATTCCTCTTGTCTATCACCTTCCGAGACCTACCCCCGCATCTTTTTCCATACGCAGCCCCGCGCAGACGTTCGTCTGGACGCTCTTACGACTTCAGAATCCGGCGAGATCGAGCTTTTCCCTCTTTCGCTCGAACGCCGCAACATCTTCCCCTTGTTAAACCGGTCCCTTTTTTTTTTTTTTTCCACCCCCCCCCCCCTTGGCCTCCCACCGAACGAGAGAACCCAGACGTCTCCCCCCTATGCTGCACGACGCGTCTTCCCTTCTCGGTCGCTCTTTTTTTTTTGCTCGCGTGTTAAGCTTTTTCCTATAGCGGATTCCTTCGTCGATGGCTCCACCCTTTTCTATTCAGGACTTTTCACGTTGTCCTCTTCGCCTTACCGAGGATGGCTTGGAGTGGAAGCAATCCGTCAACCGAGCTTTTTTCTCATCGGGCCTTGCTTGATTCTTTAGATCACGATCGCGTTTTTTTCTCCCCCGGTTTCAACCGTGTTTTTTTTGAGCGATAACGCTCCCTTTTGGTGAAGAGTATTGGCCTCACGACATCGACGGCATCTCTTCCTCCGTATACTTACTGAATTTGATTTCACTTTCGCTCGGTCTTCCGCGACTGCGCTTCGCTTTCGATTAGTTCCCTTTCCCCCGTGCGGTTTAGCGTGCCGCTGCGCCCTCAACTTTGCTGAGCGATTTTCCTCGGGCATGGCGGCCTTTTCTGGTTTTGCCTCATGCCCTTTCCTTTCCCCCCCCCCCCCCCCCCCCCCCCCCCCCCCCCCCCTCTCCCTGAGCGGAGTCCTCTTTGCGCTTTCCTGGCAAGTAGTGGGACGCTCTCCGTCGTTCGCTGCTCCGTTGGTTTCCCACGCGACCAGGTTTTTTTGGCTCCCTTTCCTTGGAAACATGCCTCTTGCCTTCCTCCCTCTTTCCCCGCCGTGGCTTCCTGCCCCTTTTGGGAAAAGACGCACAATTTAGGGTGCTTTCTGCACGGCCTCTTCCACCTTGCTAGCCCCAGACTGTCAAGCCTCCGGTTTTAATTACCTTACCGCCACTCTTCCTATTTCTGTGCTGATCCCCCTCCCTTGAGTTAGTGCTGGTAGCCGGTATGCTTGATCTTTTTTTATTAGCGATCCCGCAGCCGTTCCTGCTGCCACTGTTGGCCTTCGGCCTCCTTTTTTTATCTGGTTTTTTCTGTTGCCTTCGGTACCTTCCGTACCTTTAATCCCCTTTTCCCCTTGCTGTTTTTCGCACCGCTTTCATGATTTACCTTACGTCACGCCGGCGTCGGACTCCGCGGTGTTTTTTGAATCTGTTCCTCCACTATTCGTTCCATTGTCATACCTGTTCCCTTCGAAAGAACCGGCCCGCAAGTCTCCGCCAGGAGCAGGGCCCCTTCCGCCTTCGGAGCTTGTGTTGAAGAGATGAATTTCCTTGTCATCATAAGTCTTTTTTTCTCATCACTGATTTAACCCAAGTTGAGAAGGTCTTTTGTTAATTGTCAGTTTCCGCGGCACCTAGCGTGCCATTCCTGCTACCCTCGGTCGTTATCTTTAACGCGCCGTGGTATTCAAGACGCCGTGCTGCCTCTGTCGAGTTTTAGTTCGATACGTATTCCTGCCCTTTTTTTGGTCTTCCCGCCGGATCCGATATTTTCCCCCTGCAGTGGGGGTATGTCCCTGCCCAATCTCCGTGTCTCTTTTCCAGCACTCGTCGGACTGTTTGGCGAGTTTCGTTCCCGTCCCGTTTTCGGCAGGAACAGGGTCCCATCTTTCGTTGGGGTTTTTCCTTTTATTCACTAGGCCTCCCGTTCGTTTTCTCCCTCTTGAAGGGTTTTTTTCTTTTTTTTTTTTTTTTTGTTTTTTTTTTTTTTTCCCCACAATTGATTGCCTAGACTTACCCGTCCCAGCGTGCAGTACCACGACAGGTCGTCCCTTTTGTTTTGCTCCGTCCTTTCTTTTTTCCCTCCCCTTCATCGGTGTCCTTACCCC
>Ga0179593_1704864_pt1 | contig 15628 bp, 22 predicted proteins | sample CZODoug2_1_08_16_FD_185931 | JGI IMG/M metagenome (GOLD analysis project Ga0179593, IMG submission 185931) | Vadose zone soil fungal communities from Angelo Coast Range Reserve, California, USA - CZODoug2_1_08_16fungal (PacBio error correction) | ecosystem: Environmental > Terrestrial > Soil >... | reverse complement strand
CCTTCCAAGTTGGTGCCGACACCCCCCCCCTTTAGAATGAATAGACGACTCCCTTTTTACCGCGAAAGCACACGATGTGTTTTTCCCTTCTTTCTTCTTTGAGCACCAGTCCCCTGACCCCTTGATGATCAACAACCCATTTCCCCCTTTTGCTCTGCTGACGGTCACGCCCCAGGTTTTTCATTTTCACTGAGTACCTGTGGGAATGACGTATTCTTTCCTTACCCCCCCCCGCTTCGAGGTCACCGAATACACCCTGTCTTTCATTTTTCCGACCCAAATATCCTCCCGAGGCCTCCCTTTTTTTTTGGGGAGTGAGCGTGTTCATTAAAACGAGTAGACGGGAAAGCGGGCGCCTGTCTTTGTAGATAATCCTTGGTCGTTTTTTTCTTCTTCCTCCAGCTGCGCGCTCTTCTCTCCCTCCTGACACTTGCCGGACCGTCAGTCTTGCTCTCTTGATTGAGTCGTTCTCGGATCCTGTCAGACCGATAAGCAGGATCTTTTCAGGCTCTTTGACCCTTGTATGCCTCTTTTTTTTTTTTATTGGAAGCATTGGGGTGTAATCTTTTTATTCCCAGGGCCGGTGAAGGTGTACTGGGCGTCCCCTCTCTCCTCCGACGCCCCAGGCTGTCCGTTTTTTTTTCGAACAAGATGGCCCCTGTTTTTTGCGGTTTTTCCTCTCTCTTTCGCACGAAGATGTGCCCCCCCCACCTCTCAGCAGAGCCAAGAGCCGTTCTCCCTTTTCGTTCACCCTCAGTCACGATCGCGTTTAGATCGGATTCGTTTTTTTCTCCCTCCGTACTTTCCCCTTTTCTTGCGTTGATGAAGAACGCCGCGCTCCTTCCCTTCCTTTTTCCTTTGTCCAGGAAGTTTGAACCAGACGGTTGTTCTTGTCCCCTTGGGCTGAATTCTCCCGCCCTCCCCCTAGTCGGGAAGCTGGTTTCTCCCCTCCCATTCCGACGAAAGGGTAATGATGCCGATCCGCCTCTTTTCCCTGGAACCTTGCCGACGATATCGCCTTCCCCCTCTTTCGAGATGATCGTGAACGAGAACCCCCTCCCCTCCTCCGGAACATCTTTTAGGCTTTTTTTTTCCCGGTTTGTCCTTTTTCTCGGTGATGAGATTGCCTTTTTCTCTTGACCGCAATGCCTCCGCTCTGGGGTGCCTCTTTTCTTCCCCATTTTCCCAATGATTCAGCAGGCCTGTCCCCCTATTTCTTTGACCAGAGTAGTTACATGGTTGGCCCCTTTCTTGTCCTTTTGGGGAGCCGTTCTTGTATTTTTTCTTTTTTTCTGGGAGGGAGACAGGAGATGGGTTTTTCTCACTTCTGGTAGTGGGGTTTTTTTTCCTCGTTAGAGGAGAAGTCGCTTTCTTTTTTTTTATTTTCCCTCTTCCTCTGGTGAAGAGAGGCGGCCTGAGCTCCTACTCTCTTAGCCTCTGGGTTTTTCGAAGCGATAAAGGAGCTCTTTTTCCTTCCCTTCCTCCCCCTGTACGGGTCGGAGGAACTTTCGTCCCCTTTTGAGTCCCTGAGTGACCGGCCTTTGCCGTTTCTTCTTCTCTCTGAAGTTAAGGATGGAAGTGGAGCCCTTTTTTTTTTTTCCCTCTTTCTTCGGGAGAGCTTGGCGGCAGAGGCCAGTCTTTTCGTGCCTCCCCAAATATTCTCCTGTCATCATCCTCCCTTTTTTCCCCTTCGGAAAGAAGGGAAAGAAGAGTCTTTTCCTTTCTTTTTCTTCCCTCCTCCTGCGGGGTCGGCGAGCACGTCGCCTGTAGTCTTCGTCCTCTCTTCCTTTTAACCGTATGAGAGGCAGTCCCTTCTCGGGACTAGGGAGGGTCTTCCCTTTTTCCCCCCCTCTCCCTGGCAGAGGACGGCAGCGTCTCTGTTCTCTCTTAACATATGGGCCTTCCTCCCCCCCTTTTTTTTTACCTCTTCGCCGCGCAGGCACCAGGCCCGAGCTTGTCCTTTTCGACCTCTCCTCGTCCGCTTCCTTCCAACGCAGAATCAGAAAGCCGTCTTCCCTCTTCCTCTGCCCCGCCCCCCAGCTCCGGGGCGCCCGCACGCCCCTTTCCACCCTCTCGCGGCCCCCCCCCCCCGTCCCCTTTTTTTTCTTTCGCCCATGTAATTCTTTTCTCTTCCCGTTACGCAGCATTGCTTTCCCCTTTACCCCCCCCCTGAAGTTTTCGCACGCGCCCCAGTCTGGTTCTTTTGAGTCATGTTCGAGTTCCACGATGGACTCTTCTCCCCTCGACGATTCCCCCCTTCCGGATGGGATACGCCCAGTTCTTTTTCCGGTTAATCGCGGTCCCCGTTCCCTTTTCTTTCCCTGAAATGTAAGGGACGGCGATTTTTCTCTTCGTCATGATGCATCTGGGGCTTTTTGTCTTCATGACCTTTTCTTTTTCAGAGGTCTGATCCAGCTTTTTTTGTACACTTTGGTCGGAGAAGGCTGCACGCGCAACGTCCTTTCGGCGGTTCAACTTTTTTCCTTTTTTCCTTTCCTGCGGGAATGACTTCGGGTTTTTCTTCCCGCCTTTCCTGTGGCCCTTAAGTGGAAATTCGCGGGCAACCTCCCCTCTTTATCTTTTTTCCATGCCCCCCCCCCCCCCATCCTTTCCTCCGGATAGTGGAAGATGCTGACCCTTCTGGTGGGCACATCTTCGGAGTGATGATCATGTCTTGCCCTCTTTTGTGCCCCCTTCCCACCGTCCCCACCCACTCTTGGCCACTTAACCACTTCTTTCCGCTCGTTCTATGTTCGCGCAGCGGGGCCTGCTGCCCTCTTCTCTCTGCCCCCCGAGGCAACCCCCCTTCCTCCACGCCCTTTTCCGCGAGGAATCGTGAGTTCAATCGTTTTTCTGTCTATGCTGGGCCTTTTTTTCCCCCCCCGATCAATGTATTTATTTTTCTACTCTTCCTTTTTTTTTGGTGTTGTCGACCGGCGTCCGCCTGCCCTTCCGCTTCCCTGAATGTGCCCGTTTTCCTATTCGCGATAGGAGCGAAGCTTGTTCTTTCCTTCTCGGTGAAGGAGAACTACCCTGGATGGCCTCCGCGCTTTGAGGCCATCTCCCTCTTGTGACAAGCCGCACCCTCCTTTTTTCCCCCCTTATGTCTTTCGCGTTCGTGATGGCCCTGGACCACGCGCCGCCCTTTTTTTTTTTTTTTCCCCTCTCTGTCCTCGCCTTCCATTCCCTCCGGATGCGCCAGGGCGACAAATTTTCCCCCCTTTTCCTTTTGGCCGTTGAGCAAGCCGATCGGGCTTCCTTGTTGCTCATAGATCCTGTTTTCCTTCCTTTTTTTTCATTAAATTAAAAAATAGTTGCGTTTTTTTTTTTTGTGCGCATCCTACTGGCTGTGTAGGCCCGGACTGCGTTCACCTGGACTCTCCCCCCTCCTTCCCTCCCCTTTTTGTTGTATGATCTCTTGCAGAGGCGAAAAAAGACAAGTCTTCTTCCACCCTGCTCCCGGCCACGATGGTGTTAATTGAAGTCCGACCTCCCTCCCCCTTCATTTTTTCACAGGAGTAGATTACCCCCCTCTGGATGATTCTTTTTCTCCACCGAACAAGGGTGCCAAGGGCCGCTTTAGCCTATCCTCCTTTATTTTTTTGTACAGGAAGTGACCGCTGTTCATGCTACGTGAGGGGCGCTGCTCCCCCTTTTTTCCCCGAACATCCCGCTCCTTGATAAGATGTTGGTCGTTTTTTTTTCCCCCCTTTGCAGACACGTCTTTTCTTTTCCTTTCGAGTCGAAAGCGTAGCTTCCCTTTTTTTGTCGTTCGAGTCACCCTAGCCCTTCGCCCGATCCCCCCTTTTAGGAACTTGCCGACCGTCATTTTTTTTTTTCTTTTTCTTTCTTTTTTTTTGGGCCGGCGGGACGCCGTTCGTCTTTTTTTGGATCTCCTACCTTCCGAATAAGAAGGCCTTCCCTGATCCCCCGCGAGAACAAGACTCCTCTCTTTTGGTGGCAGAATTGGGGGTCCTCGTTCCCTTTTCCCTTCCGTGCATGGTGAACTGGGCGAGCAGCCTTTTTTATACCGCGCTTCCCCTCGTTTCTTTTTTTTTCCTTTTTCCCCCCTATGGGCGGGCTCGTGGTTTTCCCCTTTCCTCCCGGCCGTGACGATGCTCAGCACGCCGACGAGTTCCCTTTCCTCCACCCTTCTCCCTTCTAATTTCAGCAGGCCTTTTTTGTAGAGAAGGATCGTGGGAAGAGGTGGCTTTCCGGTGTTGATGAAGAACGCCCGCGCCCCTCCCACCCCCTCCTTCATTCAAAGAAGTTGACCCCTCCTTTCTTTTCCGTATTGAGCAGGTGCCGATCTTTTCCCTTCCGCCCCTCCCCTTTTGAGCCCCCGCGGCCTTCCTGGTAAGGATGCCGCCCTTTTCTTCGCTTGCTCATGGACCGGGCCGCAGAGTCCCAGGGTCTTTCTCACAGGATTGAGTTCTTCCCCCTTTTCGAAGCAGGAAGACTCCTTCAGAAGCCTTTTTTTCGCCTCCGTCGTCTGTTTTTTTTTGGGGTAGGATTCTCCTTACAGCATGCTTCCCTTAACGTCCGGAATTTTTTTGGCCCGGGGCCTTGACCTTTGCAAGGGGTTTCTTTCTTCCGTCCGGGCGGAAAGGTGCATTTTTTCCATGGGTCGACAAACGCGGGCTTCCCCTTTTTTTTTACGTTTTTTTTTTCCCCGATGAAACGCCGATGTTTTTCTTTCGGGGGCGCCCGGAGCTGGTTTTTTTTTTTTTTCGTTGTTTTCAGCCCCTTTTCCTTTTTTGCGGTCCGGCAGGTATCAAGCGTTCTTTCCTTTTCTTTCTCTGATCAAGAGTTTCTTTTCTCTTTCCCAGAAGTCCTTGACCCTTTTTTTTCCCTGTCCCGGGAAGATGAGAGCGACTTTCCCGGTTTATATGACCTGCCGCCGACGGCCTGTTTTCCTATGTCCTAGAGATTTTTTTCCCAGCATGGAAGATAAGGACTTTTCTTCTCTTACTTCCTGGATGGACTTGGAGAACGGATCGGTCTTCGCTCTTCTCTTTTTCTGGCCTTGACTGGAAGGAGTTATCCTCTTTGTTTTTTTTCTTCCGAAAATATATATATTTTATGACATCCCCTTTTTTTTCTTTCACTCGTTCCCTCGGTCAAAGAAGAGTATAACGATGGCAGGCCGCCGTTCCCCTTCCCTGTCTTCTTTCAACAAGTCTCCTCTCCCTTTCTCCCCTTTTTATCCGGTCAAAGTACTGAGAGGGCCAGGAGGCTCTTCTTCTCTTTTTGACCATAGTGAAGAACGTGCCTCCCCTCCCCTCGTTTCCCTGCTGCTCCTTCTTTCGCTCTCCTCTTCTTTTTTCCCACAAGCTGAAGAAGCGGATTTTTTCGCGCGCGGACGGGAAACTCCTTCTGTCCCCTTGACCGGGCCCCCTCCCTCCCCCCTTTTCTTTTCCCCCCCGAGTTGAAATGCAGGGACAGGCCCCCTCCTCAGCAAGCCGCGCCTCCCTCTTCCCCTCTTCCTTTCTCCCAGCCGGGACCACCCGGCGGGGGCTTTCTAAAGGTAGAGCGACCCCCCCTCCCACCACCACCCCCCCCCCTTCCAAGACCGGAAGACGCTTTTTTCTTCCCCCTCCTATGGTCCAGAACTCTTGACCTTTTCACTGGGGTTCTGAAACCTTGGCCCACTCCCCTTGACGTACTTCTCCCTTTTTTTTTCACGAGGAAGAAGGACCCTCCTTTTCCCTCCCTCGGAAGAAATGACACCGGGATTTTCTCTTCCGCCCTCTTCTTAACGCTCTCCCCTTTTCGTTCACGATTCATCTCTTTTTTTTTTTTTCCTTTCCCTTCGATTGAGCGTAGGAGCCGTCATGATCCTTCGTCTTCCCCCATTTTTTCGTCTTGTCTTTTCCTTTTTTCCAGCTTCACGAAGGCGGGAGGCCTTCTCCTCTCTCCACCGGCGAAACGGCCCGCATTGTCCTTTTTTTTATTCCATTACGGAGGGAAAGACCCTTTTTCCTGCGTTTTCATCAACGCCTTCCTTTCGGCCCCCAGACACTGATCCTGATCCTCTTGGAGGAGTGAAACAGTTTTTTTGGCGCTTTGAAAGAAGTAAGCGTCTGTGCGTATCTCGTTAGTGTTTGGAAAATTCACCTTCTCCCGCAGCTTTGTCTTAGAAAATTCACCCTTCATCGTGATAGTCGCTCCTTCCTGATAGAACATCCATCTATATCCTAGGAAAAAATGACCTCTCTTCTTCTTTCCGGGCCGTCTCCCTAGGAGTGAAAATAGTGTTTTTCCTCCTGATGATCGGGATTCCCCTACCCTTCCGATTCCGCGACCGGTTCCTCTTTTTTTCTCCCTTCACCAAGAACTGAAGGGAGGAAAGGTAATGTTTTTCCCTCAGTTTTTGCGGCGTCTACAGGCTGACGGCCGAAATCCCTGCTTTTCTCTTTCTGCTCTTCCATAGTGGGAGGTCCCGGGTGATTGCCCCCCTCCTAATCCAACGTTCCTGTTAGCGTTAGTGATGGCCTCCCTCCTTTACCCCATGAGAAGAATACGTCGCCTCGTTCCCTTAAGCATACTTCCTTTTTTCCCAGGGCGAAAACTTCCCTTTTTGTCCACCTGGGGAGGATGGAGTGTCACATTTTTTCGCTATTGGTGTGTGATCCTTTTAAGGAAGGGGTAAAACCGCATTCCTTCTTTTTAAACAATCGTGGCTGTCGCTTTTGCCTCTCCTTGTTCGGCACGGCACCTGCGTTCCCCTTTTTTTCTATTTCACTAATCATCAGTTGTTGTGGTTTCTTCTTTTTTTCCCCCTTTCCTTGGCCGACAACAGCCAGTAGATCTTTCCTTCCCTCCCCCTTTTTTTTGAGCATGCCGCTCTTCAGGGAAGAAAAGGATCGAGCTCCCCCCGGTCTACGAGTACGATAGGATTGCTCCTTGCCCTTTTTGACGGTCTCTGGCCTTTTTCTGTGGGGACAGAAGTAGGTCCCTCTCCAGGAAGATGAACTCTACTTCTTCTCTTTCTTGGAGGGCACACTTCCGGGGAGAGAACAAGACTTTTTTTTTTCGTCGTGAGGTGTGAGAGTCGTTCCCCCTTTTAGGACGAAGATTACCCTTTCCCTTCTCGTCGAGAAAGAAGTAGATTCCTTCACCTTGACTGAACTCCCTCGAAGATAGAGATCAGTCTCTTTTTTCCCCGTGTCAGGCTGGTAGCGTTCGTATGAAGATTTCCCGTTCTCCTATTTTCCAGAAGAAGGCATGTTTCTTTTATCATAAGATCAAGAAGGACTCCCCCCAGAGAATAAGAATATCCTTTTTGATTAAGATTTTTTGGCAGGAGGTGAATCTTTTCCCCTTCCTTTTGTTTAGAGGAGTATTCTGCATTGGTCTTCTTGTTTGTTGTATTGGTCCTCTTTGTCCCCTGATCAACATCTCCCAAGGTAAGGTTGGTTCCCCTCATCACAGATGGCGGGATATTTTTTTCCTCTTTCACGCTGCGATGTTCCCCTGCCACAGACGATGGACTTTTCATCCCCCGAGCCGGATGCCGAAATGGTTTTTCCCCCCTCCACTCCCCCCCCTGTCCCGTCAGGATAGTTTTTGTGGCCGAGAAGTTCCCCCCCTTCTTCCTTCCGTTGGGATGAAGAACGCCGCGCCTTTTTTTCTTTCCCCCTGTCAGCCTTTTCTTTGTGAACCAGGGAACAGGCTTGCCCCCTTTTTTCCTCTCCTCGACAAGTAGTACCTTGGTCTCCTCTGACGGCCAGGCCGCCTTTTCTCCAGAAACAGAGATCATGACCCTTTTTTTTTCTTTTTCTCCCCTCCCTTCCCAGGGTAAGGGCGCCAGACCGTATCCTCGCTTTCCTTTTCCCTCAGGGAACAGAAGAAGGAAATCCCTTTCTTTTTTCATCCCATCCTGTGAAGGAATTCCTCTCCCTTTTTTTTCTGTCTTTCCCTTTTCAAGACACCCAATGCATACTCCTTACTCTAGTTGAGTATGGGATGCCCTCTTTTTTTTTTCCCTTTTTCTGGATCGAACACAATTGATCCGCATTTCCCGGTCTTTTCACATATTTTTCTTTCACTTTGGTTTCCCTGGGTTAAGGGGGGGACCTTTCCCTTTCTTTTTCCTGTACCGCAGCTGTGAGTACCTGTTTTTTTGTTGGACCTCCCCCTTGCTCTTCTTTTTTTTCCTTTGAGGGGTGTTTTATTTTTTCTTTTTTTTCCCCTCTTCGATGGAGAAAGTCGAGCGGCTGCTTGGTGGCTTCTGGGGCTCGGCTCTTCCCCTTTAAAAATGCGGCTTTCTTTCTCGGACCCGGCCGAGCTGTCCTCTTCTTTCTTTTCCCTTACCCTGCCGCCTTTTCGGCACGTTCGTAAACCCCTCTCCTTTCCCTTTCCGGTAGCTCGAGCCTGGCCGCTCAGGTCTGTTTTTTTTCTTTCCTCCCGGCTCAGCTCCTTCGGAGGAGGGAGCGATTGGCTTTTTACTTTCTTCCTCTGGCCGGAAGGAAAGAAGCCAATCTCTCTCTTTTTTTCCCTTTTGCTTTTTTTCCCTTTTCGGGACCCCCGACGTATACCGAGAGCCATCTTTGAGAGAGTAGGAGAGCATCTCCCTTCCCCTCCTTACCGTCAGAGAGCGGTGAGACGGTCCCCTCTTCCCAGCTTTTCCTTTGATCTTAGGGCGGGCCCTCTTTTCCCTCCCCAGGACGAGAGGCCTTTCCCCTCTTTTCTCTCCTTTTGTAGAGAGTCGCGAAGATAAGTGCCTGGCCTTCCCGCCTCTTTCCCCCCTTTTAGGCCTGAACCATCTCTCCCTTTTCCCCTCTGATCGCGGGACAGCAGCTTTCCCTCTTTGACTGAAGGACAGGGCCCCCGACCCCCCCCCCTCGCTTCTCCGTCCAGCCCCCCCCCCTCCTTTTTTTTCCAACAGACGGCGGTCAGCGGGCTTCCCCTCTTCTCCCCCCCCGTACACGCGTACCTTCCACCTGTCCTTTCGACTTGACATGTTCCTCCTCCTTCCCTTGGCATTTCGCACGAGAAAGCACCCCCCTCTTTTTTTTTCCTTCATTAGCAATGAAGTGGAGGTCCCCTTCCCTCCCAACACCTCTCCTCTCCCTATGGTACGAAAAGGAGCTGCGCTTCTTTCTTTTTTCCCTTTTTTTTCCACCCGCTTTCACACAGATCCTCTATTCCTTCTTTTTTCCTCTGAGAGTAGGAGGCCAGGTCATTCTCCTTCTTTTTTTTCTTCAATCAGGTCCCCCCTGTTCGTACGCCTGGACAATGGACGAGGTCTGCTTGTCTTCCTAATTTTTTTGGTGGCGATCTTTTCCCTTTCCCTTCCCCTCCCTTGTCCTGGTGCACGATGGTTAAATCCTTTTTTTCCTTTTCCCATTTCCTTTCTGGCGTTCGTCCTTTTTTTCAATTCAGGGGGCCCCCTCTTCCACCGGCATACGAAAACTGTCTTCTTTCGTTTTCTGGCACGTACCTTTGCTGAACCAGTTTTTTTTGCAAGGCTTCTTTTTCCTCCTTTTCTGGGTGGAAAATCGTAGGAGTTTTTCCCTTCGTCTTTTCCTAGCCCGTCCACCCAGATTTGTCTCTCCCCCACCTGAAGGCTTTTTCTGCTGGGTTACTAGCTGACTCCCCCCTTCCCGGCTATGACGCTAGGCCCCCCCCCTCACCCCCCCAAGGCTGCCACCGCAGGCCTTTGCTTTACTTACGCTGACTCTTGATGAAGGGCTGAAGTTTTCCCCCCTTCTCCCCCCTTCTATTGCCCAATCGGCGACAGGCGTCCTCCTCTTTCCTCGCCGAATGACTGTCGGTCCATTCTCCTCGAGAAGAGGGGTATGCTTCTCCCTTCCTCACTCCCGGGATGATCTTACGCTTTCTCGCGTTTTTTTTTCCTTTTTTTTTTTGCGGGTGACCCCCATTCAAGCGATCTGGCTGGCAGCTTTCTTTTTTTCCCCCTCCCTCCCCTTGGGGAACAGCGCCCTCCCCTTCCTGACTCCGCCCCTGCTGTACATCTCCTCTCTTTTTGCGAACAGGCGGAAACTTCCCTTTTTTCCCTGTTTTTTTTCGCCAGGCCGATCGCGATCAGAGCCTTTTCCTCTTTCTTCAGTACCCTCCCTTAAAAACATCGTGGCGTCTCCCTTTTTTGTCCTCTCTACTGGCTGGTGTGTCTGGCCCCCCTGGGCCAGAATATATTATGTTCCCTTCTTTTTCTCTCTTGGACGGGAACCAGTGAGGGCCCTTCTTTTCGAGGACCAACTCTTTGTTGTGTAATGAAGTTCCTCCCCCCCTTTCTCCTTGTTGTACACCGGCAAGGACAGAACAGATTTTTTCCCCCCTTTCCCCCTACCCCCCCTGCATCAGATCTTCTTTGCAACGGGGGACGAGCTGGCCTTTTCTTTTTTCTTTCTGTGGGCATGAAGTAGGCGATTTGTCCGGCCGATTTTCCTAGGGTAAACGATACTTTTTAGGTCCCCCCTTTTTTCCATTTCGGGAATGGCCACCAGGACCGAAGATTAGGTTTTTTTCTGAGTTGTTTCCCCTTTTCCCTCACGTGAGGAGAAGGGAAAGAGCCCCTTCCTCGGTGGATCCATTGGTTTTTTTCCCCTGCAAAGAAAAGATGAGAGAACTCTCCTCCTCCTCCTCCTTAGGATGTGGTTCGTTCCTGTACTCCGGTTTTCGGAAGAGTGAAGATAGAATTTTTTTTTCACTTAAGACCAAGCCCCTTTTTTCACGCCAGGAGATCGCTTCCCCGGAACGCACGATGCCCGTTTTGAAGGATGGGAAGCCATAGGGTAAGGGGGGCTCTCTCTCGGTGATGAAGGTCTGACGGCAGTCCCCCGAGAAATAGACCCCCTTCCCCCTTTTTCCTTTTGGTGAAGTGGAACTACTTCCCCCTTTAGGGTCTATGTGGTAAAGGAGAAGCCCTCCCCTCCCTCCTACGATGTGCAACCCTTCCCCAGTTTTTCCGAGCGCTTGCCGAACTGGTTTCATCCTGCACCAGCAGAAAGATAGAGTATCCTTTTTCCTCCCTTCTCCGGTGTCTTTCCCCTTGGTCCCGGCGTTATTAAGAACTCCCCCTTTTTCCACAGAGTCAAAGAGAACCTTTCCCCTTTCCTTTCCCTTTTCCCCCTTTTCCCCGGCGGTGTTGAGAGCTAAGACCCCCGGTTCCCCAGCCGAGGGAAAGCTGGAGCATCCCCCTCTTCCCCCTTCCTCCCTAACAGGGGTCATGATGCGACTCTTTTCTTCCCCCGCCGGACGATCATCGGGAAGGCCCGTCTTTTGCTCGAGGAGGGATAGTGAACCTACTTCTTTTTTTTCTAGGCCGGACATAAGCCGGCGCAGTCTCCATTCCCCCCGGGTGAAGGGCTTACTCCCTGGTTGAGGGGACAAGGATTAATCGTTTCCCCCCCCTCCCTTTCCTTTCCTTGAGTTTTTCCTTTTTTTGCGAAATCAATGGTATAGTTCCTCCCCCCCCCTCTTCAGCAGGCCTGCGTACCTTCCTTTCTCTACACGCGGTTTCCTTCGGGGGGATAAGGTACCTTCTCTTTTTTTTTTCCCCCCCTCCTGCTGGGGCGTACAGGGGGCGGGTTTTTGTTTTTTCGCCGGCGCGCGGCTTCTATTTTTTTTCCTCCCCTTCTTTATTCCACCTCGTGAGGGAGGACCTCTTTCCCTCCCCCCCTTGTCGATCGTCTTTCGAGAGAACTAGAAGCTCATCTTTTTTCCCTTCCCTCTTTTTCGAGAAGAGATCAAGTAATCTCTTCCAGCTGACGTTTCTTTTTTGTAAAGCCCCCCCCTTCCCTCCCCTCTCTCTTGACGAATGAAGCTAAGGAAGGGGTCTTTCTTCTCTCCTTGATTTTTGTGGATGTCTATTTTGCTCGCCTCCTCCCTTCTTTTTTTTCGATTTTGGAGGGAGATGGAAAGCGGGAGAGCCTCTCCTCCCCCCTCTTTTACCCCCTCCTACGTTGTTTTTTCTTCTTTCCTTTCTGGAAGCAGGAAGTATAAAGCTGGCCCCTCCTTTTCTTTACCCCCTCCCTCCCTCCCGCTGCGTCGGCGAGAACAGTAGCCTATCCCCTTCCCCTCCGCGTCGGTAGAAGGTACCCTTCCTTTTTTCCTCAGATGATAGGGATAGAGGAGGGACCCTTTTTTTCTCCCCCTTTTTTTCCCTCCCCGGGACGAGGTCCTTTTTTGAATCGGAGAAGCGTCGCTGCATCCTCTTCTGCGACGCGAGGTAGAGATGGCCTTTCACCTTCTTCCCCCCTTGCTAGCTTGATCGAGGACAGCAGTCCCCTTGACTTGGGACCAGGCCCCCCTCCTTGACGCAGCCGAGCAGATGAACTACCCCCCCCTCTCTCCCCTCCCCTGACCACAGCGAGTAAGAGGCACACCCCCCCCCACCCCTCCCGTACCGGTCAATCCCCCGAATATTGGTACACGCTCTTGTCCTTTCCTTTCCTTCTCCTTGGTTCGAGGCTAGAAAATTGACTTCCCCCCCACGAGGTTCAGGACGCCCGTGGAGGTAAAAGAGTTTTCCCTCAGACACAAGCACGCCCCTCGACGACCTGGGGAGACTGAGCTTCGTGATGTAACGGAGTCATCCCTTTTCGCCCCTTCGTTCACGATCCTTTTCTTGACCATGTACGGGAGGCGATTCTCTCCTTTTTCCCGAGTATGATAATAGTTTTCGGCATCTTTTCCGCCCGGGCCAGGCCCTTTTCCTTTTCTTTTTCCCCTCTTTGGCGGCCTGGAACCCTCTCTCAACGCAGCAACGGCCCCGCCTTTTGTAGTCCCCTTTTTTTTCCTCTGGGAAAGGCGCGTTTAGGAGCCGCCCCCCCTCCTTAATTTTTCCCCTCCATTAATGCAGAAACTTCCTTTCAACGAGAATGATATATCCTCTTTGACATGAATGAACCCTTTCCTCTCTTCCTTTCTCCCTACGGTAGCGTTTTTTTGTCTCTCGTGATGAACATCGCACCTTTCCAGCAGCTTTGTATTAGGTCCCCCACCCCTCCCTGCTGGGGCCAGCGGTTACTTCTTTTGTCCCCCCTTCCCCCATTTCCGTTTCCTAGACGAATCCTTTTCACCACAAGGATGCCAAAGACGCCCCCTTTCCCTTTTCTTAGTTCAATAGTGGTTTCTTTTCGTCTCTTTAGAGCATAAAGAACCTACTCCTTCTCTTCCCCCTCCCCTGCCGACAGGAGTCCCGCCTACACCAGACGCGACCCCTCTCAAGTTATTTTTCCTCTTTCGGCGCAGAATTTAGCGGTTTGCGAAACTCCCTTCTCTAGAGCGACGGAGAGCTTTTTCTTCCCCTTCTCCCCCTGTGAAAAAGCCAACCCTCCTTTGCAGGCTCCTTTCAATGAAAGAAATGGTTCCCCTTTTTCTCCCTCCCTTCGCGGTGAAAATACAGCTTTTAGTAAATTCGCCCTAAATGCGTCCCTCCCTCCCATTTCTCCCCCCCCCTTCCTTGCTCGGCAAGTGGAACATGGGGCCCCCCATTTTTGATTAATCTCCCTTTTTGGTGGTGATACCCCTTTTTTTCTTCGGACAGGGCCACCCCGAGTAATTAATTAAACCCTTTTTTTGTTAATAGGTTAGCTATCCTCTCATTCCCCTTCCCCTGCAATGGTTCAAAGGAAAGAAATCTCCTTTTCCCAGAAGGACCGGTGTGTTCCCCCTTCCAACAGAACAGTAGTAGATCCCTTTCTTTTCTCCCTCCCTTTCCCCGCCACGATGTCTTTGATTTACTGTTGTACAACCGCAGACTTCGTCTGCTTTACAAAAACCAGGACCATTCGTATGAGAAAGATAGGATCCCCACCCCCCTTTGTTGCCCCTCGATGGAGTTGTAGAACTGGCTCCCATTCGGTGTGAATGATTCCAAGGAAGATGAAAGCTCCCCTCTCCCCTTTAGCGGAGGTTCCCCCTCTTTCCCCAAGAGAAGCCCTCCCCCCTTCTTTCGCGTTGGTAGGCTTGTCCTTTTTTGTCATTCCCTCAAGAGGCCGGGCATCCGGCCTTTCTCTCTCCACGGAACGTAGCTCCTTTTTTGACATTTGCCGCAGCCCTCTGCGCGCCGATCGCTCCCCCTTCCCTTCCCTTGCCGACCGTTCAGGCTTTTCCCTTGGTCGGCGGGCCGCCGTCCTCACCTTTTCGAGTGCTGGCATCCCCCTGCATCCTCCACGAGGGGACATGGTCCCGATGACTGGCTTCCTCTGACGAAGAAGGAGTCTCTCCTAGATTTGGCCGGAGGTGGTTTTTTTTTTTACCCCGTGGAATGTTGTTCGCCGACTTGTTGTGCCCCGCACGACCTCACCCCCGTGACCTCCCACATCCTTCCCCTTCTCTTCCTTCCTTCCCAGTGTTTGGACTCGAGAAACACGACGGTGTCCCCCCCCCTCCCCCCCCCCCCCCCCCCCCTTTTTTTTTCTGAAACACGCTGAAACATTTTGTAACTTCCCGTTACAGTTAGCCAGACTACATCGTCCCCCCTTTCCTTTCCCCCCCCAAGACCCCTCCCCCCCCCCCGGCAGGGATCGTGGACGGTCGCACGGGGGGAAGAGATGCTCATCCCTCTTTCCCCCCCCAGAAGATTGAAGGATTCCTTTTTTCTCCACTGGTTCAGCAGGCCGTGCACCCCTCCTTTCTCCTGATCGTGTGAGGAGCGGGGGCCTGCCTTCTTTTTCAGGAGCGTGATGACCTCTTTGCCCTCACCGCGACCCATTTTCTGTGTGAACCAGGACCCTTCCTTTTTTTTTTTTTGCCGCGCGGCGCGACCAGTCGTTTCTGTTTCTTCGCAGCCCCTCGGACAGGCCGTTCAACGAAACCGGGTCCTTGCTTTGCCTTTCTCCCCTGCCCCAGAGGAGCATGACCGTTTTTTATTACTCCCGCCCCTCGGAGGCCCCTACTCCCCTTCGCTCTGTGAAAGAGACTCTCTACCGCAGGCTTAGCCCAATAAGTCCCATTTCTTTTTTTTCTCGGTGATGGGACTGCTTCCCCCTCCTGCACTATCCATAGTACGGACCCCTTTTCTGGCGAGTGGAGAAATTCACTTTTTTCTTTTTCTTCCCCCCCCAAAAATGATCAAGCCTTCCCCTTCTTTCGAATCTCGTTACATGGGCTCCCGGTAAGGGGGGGGGTTATTCCTTTTCTCTTTTGTGCCGATGAACGAGATGTTTTTTTTAGGCGCTGTGTTGCGTCTTCTTAGAAGGCTGGCTGAGATGGACGGTGGTTTTTTTTTTTTTTCGTGTCAAAGAGGTACGAGTTTTTCCGAGTCTAAAGATAGGCATTGTTCCAGAGGTTTAAAGGAAACGAGATCGAACTTTCGTTTTTTTCTTCTTTTTTACCGGCAGGAAGAGGATGCGCTCCTTTTTCCTTTTTTCAGGTTGTGGACCCTTTTTTCTGCGGAAAGTTAAGTTTTCCCCTCTTTCTCCTCCCGATAATAGAGAGATGAGCCGCTTTATTTTTTCGATGGTTAAGGCTGGCTCTTCGACGGTTGATAGACGTACGCCTCCTTTTCTTTCTTTTCTGGCGATGGAAAGGGAGAAGATGGCTTTTTTCCCCTACTTCCTCCTTTTTTTCTTTTTTCTTGTGTCGTTCAAGTAGAAAGAAGGGAAAGCTTCCTCCGACCCCGTGAGGAGTAGGCGCTCCGGAAGCCGGAACGTGA
>Ga0179593_1719962_pt1 | contig 15629 bp, 16 predicted proteins | sample CZODoug2_1_08_16_FD_185931 | JGI IMG/M metagenome (GOLD analysis project Ga0179593, IMG submission 185931) | Vadose zone soil fungal communities from Angelo Coast Range Reserve, California, USA - CZODoug2_1_08_16fungal (PacBio error correction) | ecosystem: Environmental > Terrestrial > Soil >... | reverse complement strand
TTAATTTCCACCGCTCTTCCAATCGGGTCAAGTGAAGCTCGAAAGAGAAGGATCAGCTTTCCCGGACAATAGTTAGCTGTTTGCCGAAACAACACATCTCCTTTCCAGTATGTTTGTGTCCCCCCGAACATATTCAAAGGAGATCCCCGTCCGACTAACACATCCCCCTTCTCTTATTCTCTAACGAAAACTCCCTGAGACCTTAATGCGGTAGACCCCCCCTCCCCACCACGGTGAACATCTTCACTTCCCCCCTCAGGAAAAGGGTTACCCCCTCGGGTAAAAAGGGAGAGCCCTGAGAATCGGAGCCTCCCACATTTCTTCCCCTGTCTCGGCAGTTGAAAAAAGTACAAAGGAACGGGAACGAACCAAACCTGCGCCGGTTTGTAAATCTCAGGTATTTTTGCAAAAAAAGAAGAAAGACATTCAGCTCCAATGGCCCACCTCTTTCTTTTTCTTGAAACATACACCGACCAGTTCATTTTCCTTGACCCCTGTGGGGTATTCGACCCACCCCCCATGTTTTACGCCCTCCGTAAGACAACTTCTCCCCTGGAAGGGAATTAGGACTATCCCTGTCTCTCAAACCTTCACTTTCTTTCTGGATCTTGACGTCCCTTGCGCATTTGAGCATTTTTTTTGCCTTAAGCAGTAACTTTTCTTTCCCTGTAAATTTACTAAACTTCCTATACGTCGCTTGAAGGTCGTAAAATTGAAGGCTTTACTTCCATTGTCAACTTTCCCTAAGACTTCTCCCCTCGAACGACTTTTCGGGATTTTCCCCTTCCACGATCCCCGAGCCTCCCTTTTACAGTCCCCTTCGAAAAACCCCAGATGGAAGCGCCTTTTACCGTAAAAACCCCATTCCAATTCAATCTCAGCTGATCCGAGGGCAATTTCAGAAGGCCTCCCCAAGAGGGCCCCCCCTTCTGCGCACCCTTAGATTCCCCCCCCCCCTCTGACATGTCATCCCCTCAGATAGTTTAGAGGAACCCCTTCTTTGGAATAGGATAGTACCCTTCAATTTCCCCCAACACAAAGGCCATGCTGTACCTCTAGACCCCCCTGTAATCCAAGAGTCAGAAAGAACCCAAACTAAAAATCTCGAGGACTTTAAATCCCATGGGATATTGAAGAGTAACCCCAACGCTCTCCCCTTTTTTCAACCGTACCTTCCCGACCTTGTCCCCTAAAACCGACGTGCGTCATCTTCACCCCTCCCTCATAATTTCCCTGAAACTGCGTGCGCCCCCACACGCAGAGGCCCCCCACTTCTGTATCCTCTTAAACCCTTTCCGCCTTCGACGGAAGTTCTTCCTTCCCCCCCCAATTTCCACGTTGCTTCCCTCCGGACAACTTTGCAGATGTCCCGTTCACAGTTAAAATCGATAATTGTCTCCTTTCGGAACATGTCCAAAACCCCTTCCAATTCCCCCGGCTCCTCCTCAGAGCCTCCCCTTTCCCTTCTTCTTTTTTCTTCTTCCCGCCCAACTTCCCAACATCCGCTTGAAGCTTTCTGAAACCCGTTCCCGGTGTTTCGTTCGAGCAACCCGGCTCGGTTTTTTATTTGCACTGGGATTTCCCCTTAAAACGCACCCTGCGGAGGTCGGCTCTATCAAGAATGCTTCTTTTCCTTCCACTCTTTTTGACCCTAGAAGCGTCCCCCAACATGGGCCCACCCTAAAGAAGCCCGGATGAGAGACTGGATGTTTTCCCTTCCCCCCCCCATAACTAATTCTTGAGGTTAATGCCCCGAGATCCCCATCGATGCCCTCCTGAGTCACATCTCTAGATATAAGCAGAGGTTGGAATCTGCCACCTCTCTCACTTCCCCTTATGGTCTTTTATTCCCAACCGGTGATGCCACCTCCCCCCAAAGGCTCTTCCCCCCCCTCCCTTTCTTTTTTCTTTGACCGTCCCCCCCCCCTTACACAGGCCGATCAAGAGTTAGGTCCGTTCGTGTTTTCCCCCTCATGTCCTTCCTCCCAAAGCGGCCCCCCGGAAATGTAAGAAGGATTTGCCAATTCGCAGGAATCTTGCTGTTAGGACGAAGCCCCTCCAGAAAGAGAATCCGAGGGGGAGACTCCCCTCAGAATCTCATACTCACGACTTGTCAGGCGCCCAGCTTCGACGCCACAGCAAGCGTTGATACCACATCGGACTAAGGCCCCTTGACTCCAACATCACCCCCCCCTCCCCCCAGAGAATCATTTGGTCAGAAGTCAACTTGGTGTAAGTCGGGAAAGCTTCTCGACAGATGCTTTCCCCTCTTTTAATTTCCCTTTCAAGATAATATTTTTATAAAGAATGACCTCCCCCCTGGGTCGAGAGCAGGCGGACCCACTCCCCCTATTACCCCTCCAGCTCCCCCCTATTTCCCCCAACGTTGATTCTAATCCAACAAATCATCTCTTGTCATGATTATTCAGAAAACTTCCCCCCCCTTGTTTTTTCCCCTGAGCCCCCCTTCCCATTCCTGAGTCCCTTCTTCTTTGGAAAGCCGCTTTGCCATGCACCATATTAATACATCCTCCGTGGTTGTTGTCTTCTCTTTTTCTGGCACCAATAATTCCTTTTCCTCCTTGACTCCTAGGGTTAAACCCCGTCAGTCCAGGCATACTTTAACCATCGTTTGGAAGTGATTCCCAGCTCCCTCCGACTTTTTTTGATGGATTCCCCGTACCGTCTCTGACTATAGTTATCCGAGGATGGAGGGGCCCGGGAACTTTTCCTTTTGAGCCTCACGGGTCTTCCACCCTTATCTCTACTTGTGGCCCTGCTAGTGCTCCTTCTTCTTAGCTGATACGGTCCCCCCCTTCGGAACCCCCTTTTCGACCCCCCCCTTTTTTCTTCCGTAACGGTTGTTCTTCCGAGAATATTCCTAGGAAGAGTGTACGCGCGTGTGGGCCCTCGAACTGGTGTCTTCTCCCCACCCTTTATGGTAGACGCAGGTGATAGGGATGTTCGTGATACTCCCCTTTCTTATGCGTATCCTCGATTTTTCTAGTCAACCCTATCAGCTCCCGGTAATGATAACTCCCTATGGTGGCTGGATCTTTTCCATTTCTTCTTATGTCTTTCCGGTTGTTTTTCTTTCTCCCCCTTCCTACCGGGCATTCACTTCCTGACCGACTGATCGGTGGTGGATTTATTGTGGTCCGAAATCTCTTTTCAGGAGCTTTGGACTTTTCGGGTTCCCGCACGTGTCTTCCCCTCCGAAGCTTGCCTGAATTTTAGCGTGCGGTTGTGGCATAGTGGTGTTAAAAATCTGATTCTTTAGAGCCTTTTCCTCTTCTCCGCGATTCCCCTTTTTTCAGGCAGTTCTCTTTTATTCTGTCGGCTCTCTCCCTTCTTCCGAAGCCATCTCCGGGCAAATGATCTTTTCCCAGTTTTCCTCTTCCTCCTGATCCCACCTTATTCCTTTCATTATTTATTCCGAACAGACCTCCCCTCTTGGTGCCCCGTTTCCCTGCGCATTTTAGCCCTTTGTCCGCCTCCCTGTCCCTTAATGTTTCTCCCCTTATCTTTTTTTCCAAATTGTCCCTTCCTTTTCAGCGATGACCGCCTTTTTGCGATTGAGTTTCCGGGCGACGAAGTGGCTCAGGGGTGGTGTCCCCCTCCTCCTTTTTTGCATTCTTCTTTTTTTTGACCTCCCATTTCCTTTCTTGCGGTGATTTCCTCCCCCGACAACTTGGCGGCAGAGAGGATTTGGTTGGAGTCCCAAAATCGTCATTCCTCCCCGGGATCCGCCCCCCGCCGTCTTCTGGTAAAGAAGAGTGTAGATTGACTGATCCTTCTTTCTGGACTCTTAAGTCCCCTCCCGATTCCCTCGGTTTTTGAATGTACGCGAGGGCCGCTTAGAATGGGAGTTTGATGGAGGTGTGATTCTCCCCCTTTTCTGCCTTTTATTTGACCCTCTCACATTGGACCCTTGATTTTTAGCGTTTTCTTAGGAACTTCTCGCAGTCTTACTAACCCCAACCAGGTGTGGTCGGGCTTAGAGGACGCTCCACCGGTTCCATCTTTGGCTAATTCCCCCCGATTTTGTCAAGCAGTAGATCCCCAGGACCCCCGATCTTTCTTTTTTTTTTTGTGATGGTCACAGATGTTATCCGCTGCAAAACGGAATTATTTCCCCCTTCCCTTAGGCTCTCCTGATCTCTTTACTTTTTGTACTTCCCCGGGAGCGTCCGCGAAGGGTTTTTTTTGATGTCTTTTCATTTTTTTGCAATCTGCCTTTGTTTCCGATGCCCGGTGCCATTCGAAGAAAAGCCGTTAGAGGATCTGGAGATTTTTCTTCTTAGCGCCTCGTAGTTTTTTTGGACGTGGAATTTTCGTTCGCAAGTCCCCCCCTCGGCCGAGTCCCCCCTCGGCCTTTCTTAACTTTGAGACTTTTCAGAGGGGAAGGTCGGATTCCCCCATGAGACTCACATCTCTTTTTCGCGCCGAGTAAGTTCATACGGTGTTTTTTTTCTCACTCCTAAAGTGTTTCTTTTGCTGGGGACTCTATCCTCCCTTTTGCAGGTTAGTTTCCTAGTTCTTTTTTTACCCCTTGGGTTTGTTCGGACTTTCCAAAGGTGCGCGATGCTTGTTTAAGTCAGTCTGTTGAGTGTGAAGACCCCTCACTCGGTTCTTCCTTGATCTTCAATCCCCCGTTGGTTTTCCTCCATGGACTCGTGTAATGCCCAACCACACGTTTCGTGTTTTTCTTTCCTGGCCTTGTGGGCCTTTTTTTTTCCCCTTCGTTTTCCGCAGGCGACTGGTGTGCCTGCCTTTTTTCGCATTACCGCCCTCTCCGATGTGGGTGGGCTCAGAATGCCTTCCGGCTGTGGACCGGCTGTCTTTGCTTCAGTACTTTTATGATTGGGATCGCGTCGAGATCTTCGATTTTCTGCGTAGAGGGGTCCCTGAAGGAGGTTCACAGGAATGGAAAGAAGAAAGACCAGAGAAGGGTCTTCGCTGAGTCGTTCATGATCTCCTTTGTTTTTTTAAGAGATGTTTTTCGAGAGGGAAGGAAGAAAAGTTCCCCGAGTGACGTTTTTCGGTCTCTGAATTTTCTTTTTTGTGCCTCACATCTTTTGTTTGAGAGATCTCGAATTTTCCCTTTCCTCCCATCCTTTTTAACTTCCGCTCTCTCGATCATCTTTTCTCCCAAAACCTCCCCCTTCTGTGAATTTTTTTTCTTTTCCCCCGACCTCTTCCCCCCTCCCTACAACCTCCTGGAGGATTTCCACTGGTGGTACACCTGCCTACTGAAGGCTTCCCTTTTCCATTCACTTCCCCTAAACGGCTTTCTATACGATCTAGACCGTCTTCGAACAAGATCTTTTTCTTCCTCCCCTGACAAGCCCCTTTTCCCCCTTAGTCTTTTTATTAGCCCCCCCAAGATCGGCGACAGGACCCCCTATGTCGGAAAAAGAGATCAAGTATCCCCCAAAACTCCTTGCCTCCCCCCCTTTTCCTTACCCCGGACACACCGAAAATTCCTGACAATAGACCCCCCTATCTTTTCCTTTTCCTCTAAATGGAGTGCCCCCCAATCACTACGAGAGTTTCCAGTCTCTCACTCAATTTCTTTAACCAAAATAAAAGAAGCTTAAAGGCAAACTCTTTTTCCCCATTTTCCGGGAAGCCCTCAACAAACCACAGTGGGAAAAAAAACTCAATCTGCCTTCAAACCTTTTAAGATAACCTGCAGGGAGGAAGTTCCCATTTTCCCCACCTCACTTTCTTCTTGGATCCCCCAAATATGAGAACTAAAAACTTACTTAAGAGTTCCCCCCCTCTGGCTCCGCCTCCTCTCTTCCGGTCAAGATTTTTTTTTTCAGAGGAACATGCTTCCGAGACTGGCGAACGCCTTTTCCTGGAATTCCCCCCGCCCTACTGAGCTCTTCTTTTTGAGGCCTCGACGTCTCCATCCTTTCCCCTTTCCGTTTTCTGGTTTGGCCCTTTTTTTTCTATCCCGTCTGTCGGCTCCCTCCATGCCCCGGAAAAAAACCCCTCGCTGGCTTTCATTCCCCCCCTTACCTTCCCCCCCCTCCTTCAGGATGAACCCCCAGGGCAATTTCCTAAGGCAGTGTGGTTCCAACCCCCGCTGGCCATTTAGCTGAAATAGGCTCGTTATGTTTTCGGTGCCTTTAAACCTTTTTTTCCCTGCTCGCTGAACGCGGTCCCGGTCCCTACACCAGGCTTGTTTTCCGAGCGTTCCATGTCCCGGCGTCCGGGTGCCCGTTCCATATTCGAAGCAAAATTGTAGTTTCCACTCCGTGGAGTCTCCTCTTCGGCGGTTCCCCTCTTCGGCTTTCTGTCGGCACGGCCCTCCTTCACACGTACCGCGCCTTTTCCCCCCCCCCCGGGCTTCAGATGTCGGGGCCATTTGTCTCCTTTCTTTGGGCAAGAACAGCACTCTTCTTTTTTTCTCTCTCTTGGCGTGGTTTTTCGGTTCTCTTGGTTTTTGGATGTGTTTTTTTTTTGTTGTATGTTGTTCATGTCTTTGGGAGCCGGTCGCCTGTCTGTGTGTGTGGTGGGGGTTTTTTTTTTTTTTTTTTTTGGGTTTTTTTCTTTGACGTTTGCCCTTGCACTCTCCCTGAAGCTTTCCATCCCTCTTGCTTTGAATCAGCTCTTCTGATAGAACATGAGGCGCGGTTCCTCCCAATACGGCCATTTGCCGTTGCGACATGTCCAACCTGGTAGGCGCCGTCCGGACTTTCCCCTGATACCTCTTGTCCTTCGATCTTCGGGACACCCGCCACCTGCGTCGAATTTTGGCGCTGACGGTCTTGGCCGGACCAACGGAGTGTTCCTTTGCGTCGTTTACGGCACACAGTCTTTGTGTATATTTTTGTTCCTGTCGACCACAACCCCTCCCCCTTTCTCTAAACTCAGTTTTTCTTCCACATGTCGATGCCGCCCTCCCCATGCTGCGTCCTTCCGAAGGATTTCGGAGGGTGAACCCTTCAGTCCCCTTTTTTCCTAAAACCTACCCTGAGCATCAGGTTTTTCCTGACAGGAAAAAGTCCTCGTCTAGCCTTGAGGGTGTCTTCGACGCGGCCACCGTTCCCTTTCGAGATCCCCAAGCCAGATCTCGTCAGGGAATTTTTCCTTCGCCCCCTTTAACCTGACCTCCCCTTCTCCTTTTTTTACTGTTCGGCTATCAAAGACGCATCCTGTTTTTTTATCTGCCGTGGTTTCATTCCCCTTTTTTGGTGTGGTTTGGTCGCCTTTTTTGGGAGGTTCGCAAGTTACTACTTCACGACAGAGTAGGTGCGCCCTCACCAGGCTAGCACTTTCTTCCCTCCCTCTACATCATTTGCTCTTCTTTTTCTTTCTCCCTTGTTACCATTTCTCTTCTGTAAGGGGAACACTCTTAGAGAGAGAAGGCTGTCCCTTTTTCCAGCCCTCGTTCCCCTGCTGCGATCTTTCTGACCACCTTCCCTCTGTTACTCTGCCTTTTCTCTGTACAATCATCGCCTGCATCCACCAGCCGTGCTTTTGTTCCCGCTCAGGACTTCCCTTTCTTCTGACCCCAGCACACCTCCTCACGTGCGCCTCCCTTCCCTTCTCCTTATCGCAGATCTCTACACCAGCTTTCCGTATTGAGTAAGGGAAGTTTTCGTGTGCTGCCCCGTACAGTGACATGGTACAGATGGCTAACCTTTTGATCCTTCTTTCCCTCTCTGACCAAGTTCCGTCATGGGATCCAGACCTCTAGTCGAAGGCACTCGGGTAAGCTGATCTCGTCCCACATCTCAGATTCCTTTGTTCCCCTCAGACCTTTCCCCCGTTCCCATCTCCGATCCCCTTGGCAAGACCAGAATCGTTCCGCCACAGCCGCTTTTCTCTTCCCCCACGCTTTCCTTTTCTCTCCCCTATTTCACACCCCCCCTTCCCCTTTCGCCCCCGCTCCTGTGACGTGGTGAGTTCCGCACGATCATGGTGGTTCCGAACAGGGTCCCGTTATCCTGTCCGAGAAACCCTCGCATGCGCACCCGTCCATCTCCATCCCCCCACCCTGGCCCCCCTGCTTTACCCTTCCTTTTGCCTTCCGCCAGTTTTAATGTCGATGCCTATCCGAGTCTTTCCTGTGGCCGATAACACTAAATATTTTCCTGTTGGAGTGGTAGTCTTCCCCCCTATACCTCCACCCCCCCTTTTTTTCGCTTCACTACATCCAATATATCTGCGTTTCCTTTTGGCGGTATTTATCTGAGGAGCCGTCTTAGGTTTGGCTTACCCCTGTGACTTCATGATTCATGTCTTTTCAAAGCACCTCCCCCTTTTTTTCTTCCCTTGTTGTGTTTTGAGCTCTTCCAGGGCTTTTTTCCAAATCAGAAGTCGGTTTCATGAAGAAGTCCTTTCCCACCGCCGGCTCAGGCATTTCAACCCAAGCTTTTTTCTTTTTTTCGAATTTCCATCCTTTTTGTTCTTTATGACACTTTGCCCCTCCTAGTGATTAAGAGCTGGTTTTTGGTTCTGGGCATAGGTTGCCTCGGGCGCGCGACCCCCTTCTGTCGGCCCCTCTGGCTTCCCTCTCTTTGATGTTTTTTCCTTCCTTCGGACCCCCTTTTCTTAGGAACTGATTCCGGGGCGAGGTTATGTGGGAAGAGCAGTGATCCTTCTGCCTTTGACTCGAGGTGTCCTCGAACGACTCTTTTCTGATTCTGTTCTCCGTTTGTTCTTCTATGTCCCCTTTTAGGGTATCAACTCGATGAAGTTTGATGGGGGGCTCGGCAATCAGTACCCGAGGTCCTGCGTTCGTTCTGGCTTTAGCTTGCTTCCCGTTTTGTGCCTTTGGAAACTTTGGGCACCAGAACGGACTGCAGCCCTTGAGTGTTGGATGATCGTTTTGAATTCCCCACTCGCTGGCCTCTTGATATGTCATCCTTTTTTCCTTTTTTTCCCTCATTTTTTCGCCGTGGATACTCTCCCCCCTTTTGGAATAGGGGTGGTAACCACTGGCTTTTGTCGCGATGGGCCTTTTTACCAAGATTTTTTTTGAGGCCTCTCCCTATTTTGACGTCATTTCTTTCCTCCTCTTTTCAAGAGACTCAGCCATTTCGAGCCGGCAAAACCTAAATTTTCGTTATTTTTTTGTACTCTCTACCATTCCCCCCCCCCAAATGAGCATAACCAGGGATTGAGTCCTGTCAGATGTAGAATTCATGATTCGTCCCCTCCCCCTATCCGGCCTTGGTTCTTGTCCATTCCGCGAAAGATGGTGCGGTAGCCGGACGGGCGTACGACCTCCCTTAATTTGGTTTGACATTCTTCCGCGCGGCTTTCCCGGACTTTTTTGACTTCGATTTCCTAGGAAGGTACCTCCACGGAAGCAGTGAATTGGATTGAACTTGGTTCCCTTTGATCATTTTTTCTCCGGGGTTCCCCCCCTTTGCCTTCCCCTTTTCAATGTTCTTGGGACATCTTCCCATTTGTCCGTATGTTCATCGAATCTTGCGAGATTGCACGGAGTCTCGATTTTCCGGTCCGCCTTCCTCTAGCTGTGGTGAAGGCATCTCTCTTCATCCAGCGGAGTCCGTATGTGCTTTGGATATGGCTCGCGGGGTCCACCTGCCGCGTTCTCTACCAACGGGAGAGTAAGTGGTCGCGAGTTCCGTCTTCAGAATGGGATGCTTTTATTGATGGTGGAGTCAATCGGTGTATTCCTCGGATTTTCTCGTACTATCCATTTTGTTTTTCGTCCGTTTCAAGCGATGAGTACGCCCAGACAAATCTTTTGGTATTGGCTGCAGTTTATCCGTTTCTCCCGCGTCCTGCATTCCTTTCGAAGATCGTGTGACGCCCTCCCCGGGACAACATAGGACAGGGTGTTTCCTCCTTCCTCCTCGTGAGGGGGCTTCACGTGATGACACTTCCCTCTGCCCTTGTTCTTCATGTCGCTGTCTCAGTTTTCTTCTGTGCTGGAAGGTCTTCCCAGCTGAAGTTGTTTTTCTTCTTTTCCTTTAAGCTTTTTTTTTGTTGCTTCTGCCTAGATACTCCCCTGTCCGTATAGCCCCTTGAGTTTCGGCAGGAGATACTTATTTTCTCTTTTCCTTTGCCAGTTCACATCCGATAGACCATTCCTGTTTGTCTCGTGCCTAGACGACCTAGGACAGGTGCGGATTGTCAAGGCCTTTTTGGCCGATTCTTGATTTGGTGATCCTCTAAGTAAGCGTGCGTGAAGTTTTCTAGCCGGGGTTCCCCCAGACTTTCCCCTTTTCCGGTTAGGGGTTCATTTTTTAAGTGATGCTCTGGGGTCCTGGGGGTTGTGCGTTCGCTCTCGACCGTAACCGTGGTTTTCTCTTTTATGCTTTTTGTTTTCTTTTTTTTTCCCCCTCGGGGTGTGTGCACCCTTAATACCCCCCCCTGGTCGATTTTGATAAAGACATTTGTGATTTTGCTTATGTGTTAAACCTTTGACCTGCTCCCTTTTCTGGCCCTCATAGTTTAGTGTTGCCGATGCGAAGTCATGTTCAATGAAGTTATTTTTCCTGTCCCCCCTCGGAGAAATTGGTCCCCTGTTTCCCCAGGTTTTTTTCTAGAATGCCTTTCTTGTCGTGGGAGACCTATTTTAGGTTGCCTTCGGGGAATTTTACCCGGGCTTGCTGCAGTCTTTATGAGTACTGGCGATCGATTCTCGTTGCGTTTTCTTGCGTCCGTTATTCTCCCTTGCAACAAGGGAAGACCCCAGCATTCAACTCGAGGTTTTTTCTTTCGTATTCTCCCCTTTTTCGGTCTCACTCCCTACTTTGCCGATGACCGCGAGCGTCTCATATGTCGAATGGGCCTCTCTTTCGTGCTGCGCATGCTTTTTTTTTCCTCTCTTCTTTCTATGTGTTTTTTTTTTCTGCGAATACATCGAGTTAGTTGGGCCAATGGAAAGACTCTATCGTCCTTTTCTCAACCTTCGGTTTTTTCCTATCACGCCTCTTTTTGGATGCCCGCTTTCTTTCAAAGTACCACACTCGTGTCTTTGAGCCTTCCCTTTTTGGTCATTACTAGGTCCTCACGGATTAAGCCCAGAAACCCCCCCAAAAGGCGAATCCCGTAGCTCCCGACCCCTCTCTTCCCATTGCTGTTTCCCTCATCGTGACCTGTCCATTTGCGGCAGTTTGTCTTCGACACGCCAACAATTTCCCCCTGTGTTACCCCTTATGACCATATGGCGCTAAGTCAAGAGTAAGCACATGCATGGCCAGACTGCACTCGTCTTCTTGTCCCCAACGATAACTTTTCTGACACAATTCACTCCCACCCGGGCTTTCTGTCCCGTGGTGGATTTCCCCTCAGGAATCTCGCCAGAACCCCCCCCTTCCCCTCAAGGAGATGTTTGGACATCTATTTTCGGGATCCCCCTAGCTTTCTTGTTTCTTTTTTTTTTTCACAAGTAAAAGGCATCTCCACAGGAGATTCCCTCGCACCAAGATATTATCCTTTCTGGTTTGTATCCCTCCCCCCCCCCATGTTCCCCCCCCTATCGACGAGTCAACAGCGAAACCTGAATGGCATGGAAGTATTCTCCACCCCCTTCCCCCTCCCTTTCTGGAGACAACCCCCGAAAAAACTGAAAATCAGTCTCGGACCATGCATGGTTTTTTCATTTGCATTCAGCCCTCCTTTTGCGGTGACCCCTACCGCCTTCCCCCTATACCGTCGATTCCTTCTGACGGAGATCTTCTGATCCGCGGCCTTGTATTTTTCTCCCGAGGTGCCCGAGAATTTTTTCAGTATATAGTTTTCCTAATTGCAGTCGAGTGGCGGCTTCCCCTCAATCGGAAAACCCCCCCTCGCTTTTGAAGATGCCTGTAAAAACCTTGCCAACTCCCTCCAGGCTATTCACCTCATCTTACATAATTATTAGGCTTAGTCCTTTTTGAAGAACAGTATTTTCCCCCTCAAACGTAGACTCTTTTCTAAGTACCTCTTTTTCTACCTCTGGAAAGATAGTCTCGCCCCCTCCTCTTCTCGCGTTTCGAAACTCGTCCACCAAGGTTCCCTACCCCCCCACCTTTTCTTCGCCGCGGGCATCGGGTTTAAGATTAAGGATTAGATACCACCTTCCGATAAGATACCCCCCTTTCCCCCCTTTCTTACTCTCCCCCTCTCTTTCTCAGATGACTGCTCCGCTACAATTCGGAATTTTTCCCTTCCGCTTGAAGGTCATTCCCCTTCTTCCCCCTTGTTACCTCAGCCCTCCCTTATTCCTTTCCTCCGTGATGCAGGCAAATATCACCCCACCTAAGATTCCCTTCGAGCGAACCGTATCGGTTCCCCTTCCTCGCATTACGAAGGAGTTTTTTATCCCCGGATCGTCTGCTTCCCGCATAATGAAGCTTCCTCCCTCGCGTTCAAGAAGGACACCCCGTATGATGTTCCCCCCCATGCCATCTCCCCCCCCCCCGGCCCCTTCGTAGGTCACTGCCACCTTTCCTCGCCTAGTGACGGAGTCGGACACCCCAAGCTGTGACCAAAAACTCTAAGAAGGGGGCTTGGAAACTCACAGTTGTCCAGTTCATAAGGTCCTGTCTGCGCTCCGACATCACACTTCCTCATAGAAACGTCCCACCCCCACAGGAGGTAGGGGCTGTATGCTACCCCTCCTGGACTCACTATGATGTGTCGTTTGGAGGCCCAGTGTTTTTCTTTCTATATTGGTAAGACGGGACAGCCCCCCAGTCCATCTCGTTGACCTAGGCTAATGGTCTGATAGCTTCTTCTCCTGTCCTCCCTGAGGCGCAGCGGTCTGGCCCCCCCATTGAGGAGGATCGAGCCGCCCCGTTAGCCTCGTATAGGACTTTCCCCGAGGCCCCCCCTCTTCCATGATACCCCTTCTCCGAACCCCTTTTTCCCAACACGTGATTCCCCTCCTCCATTCTCCACGAATCTCCATTTTCGAGGGAAAGGATCTTCCCCTTATCCAACCCCGTCCCTCATTTCTTGTGATTGCCCCCTTTGTAGATTTAGAATCCGGCTCAAGTCTACTTGAGGCCATTGAAGTCCCCCACCCCTCCTCCGGAGTGCCTTCTACGAAAGATTGCGCCCCTCGGGTCCCGTCATTGAAGCAGCCCCAGCATTTCTTGCCCGGCAGACGTCTTCTGTCAAATATCAGAGACCATATCACCTTGCGGAGATCTTGGACCGCCTCTCCCCTTGTTTTTCGCTGTCACACACGATCTTTTTCACGTGTATCAGCTGTGTATTGCTGTAGGCCACCCCCCAAAACTCGTTTCCTGTGTTCTGTTTTCACCTGGTTTTCCCTGACTTGGCTCCAGCTGCACCTCTTTTCCTACGTCGCCCGTGACCATATTATGGTCGGCCTGAACAGATGGCTCCTATTTTACCCCTTTTTGCAGCTCTGCAGCTCCCCTCCCCAAAATACGACTTATGTTCTTTCAAAGATAGGTCGAGTTTCATCACCACCCAATGATCTTTGTTTCAGACCCCCGCTGGTCTCTGAGTCCTTCTGGTGTACCCTTCTTCATGATCTTCCCCTCGTCCTTTGACTCCACGCTGTGGCCCTGCCATCTCCTCTCCTCACACTTTTTGATGATTCTTGTGGGCTTTCCACTTCCTGCTGAAATCATTGCAAGCCGCCTTTTCCTAGCGTCTCTCCCCCCAGGCCTACTGCAACTTTTTTTAGTGATTCTGAGAGACGCTTCCCCATATATTGGGGGGTTCCGTCGACCCTTCGGATTTCCCTCTTTTTTCTTTGCTATAGCTGGGTCAGACTTTCGGTCGTTTAATATGTCGGAGAATCTGGGACGGGAAGAAGATTCTCCTCTTTCTCTATTGCCTCGGAACACCTGAGGGTAACATTACCATCCTATTTATCGGGGGCGAGGGTGTAATTAATAAGGAGACGGTGGACTCCTCTTTTTTTGAAGCGTCCTGTGGAGGACTGTGTCTCCCTCCCGCGGTATTTCTCTAATATTTTCGTATGGTAGTATTTCCTAGCGTGCTGAAGGCAAGCTAAATACGAGGTCACCAGGTCTAAGAACCCTCCCGAGCAATCATGTTCTGTTATGGACTCGTTTCTTTCGATTCTTAAGTTACTGGGGCTCCCATGAACTTTCCGTGTACTACTCTTTGACTTTGATGATTTGTGGCCTCCGTGACGATCTTTGTTCCTCTGCAGTTATGGAGTTTCTCCTTTCCTTTGTCGGAATTCCGCCCTGACCACGTTTTTCCCTGAGATTTGAGTAGTCGTGGAAAAACTATTCTTCCGCTGGGACTTGTTTCCCCCCCCGCTAATGTGTCTCCCGAGCCTCTCCTTAAGTGCAGGCTCTCTTCCGCTTCCTTGCCACTCTTGAAATTAGCTCCCTCCCCTTGAGTGAGTGGTCGGTGTTCTTCCCCCCGCGCTCCCCCAACCCCCTTTTTCTGGGATGGGAGGCACAGCTTCATTTATGTAGAGACCTAACGCCGTCATTGCGGTTAAGTTTAAACTCTTCCTCAAGCGGTGGCTGTTTCCTTGCAAGGATTCCGACCCGCACCTGAACGTCTTTCTGTGGCGTTTAAAGAAATTCTCCTCCGGATGTTCTGGTTGGAATTTTTTCTGGGTCCCCCCCCCGAGAAGGACCCGCCTCTTTGAGGATACGGATTGGTTTCAGCCATAGTAGTGGCTAGCCTGTTCTTCCCTTTCCCCGGTTGTGTACCCTTTCCGGTTGTTCCCACTCTCACCCTTCCCCCTTCTTTCCCTTGTCGAGATCCTTTTGGAATGGGAGTCACCAACCCCTTCCATTCCACCTCGCATTTTTACAGAGATTGTCAGCTTTCTCTTGCATTTTTGAACTCCTCTTTTATTGCCGTCGCTCTAGAGTGGAGGATTCTTATAGCTTTTTTGCTTACAAGAGCTTTTTGCGTCCCTCTTGTTCTTGATGGCTGAGAGTCATGCTGGACCCCTCCTTCCGAGTCTCGTAGAAGCGATTCCCTCCCTTCTGTGGAATTCTTAGGCTGCTTTTTCTGACAGATTTCTGACAAAGCCGGTGTCCCTGGCGTTTTCTCGATGCGTTTGATGTCGAGCACTTTCGGTAGGAGCCGCATCTTCCACCCCCCAGTCGGAAACTCTCCGTCGCCGATTTTAAGCTCGATACCGCGCAGGGCGTGGTACTTCACTGCCCTTATGCTCCCCGGCGCGTATAATGCGGGGCGCTTGGGTAATGGTTTGTTTGATAATGATGGGGCGGACTTTTTTTTCATTATTTTTTTACAGGGTGTTATTTACGGATGTCCCTTGTGCAAAGCCGTCAAACTGGCCTTCTTCTTGATCCTCCCAGACGTCGAATCAAGTGAGAGACGCCTTGCGCAGAATAGTACGCGATTTTCTGTACGGACGTAATTCAGGTTCGTTCCTTCCCAGAGACGGAGTGATAGGCCTTTCCCGTCATCTGTACATTCTTTCCTTCCCTGGGATCTCCCCCCTGGATGGTAGCTCCCAGGTTGGAGAGATAGGATGTTCTCAAGCTTGGTGATATTTTTGTTTTTAGGCTTTTCTTCGAGACGTCCCTCTCAGGGTTAGCTTCCTCGTGATCGTCGAAGGATTGTTTGTGTCCCATGGGTTTTGTTTCATGGAGTAACCCCTTTTTTCTTCGGCGGGGGTACTTTTTGATTGGCCGCCAAGACCCTTGGCCTGAGAC
>Ga0179593_1711999_pt1 | contig 15629 bp, 16 predicted proteins | sample CZODoug2_1_08_16_FD_185931 | JGI IMG/M metagenome (GOLD analysis project Ga0179593, IMG submission 185931) | Vadose zone soil fungal communities from Angelo Coast Range Reserve, California, USA - CZODoug2_1_08_16fungal (PacBio error correction) | ecosystem: Environmental > Terrestrial > Soil >... | reverse complement strand
GGAGCTTTCCCCCCTTGAAGAGAATTCTTTCTCCTTGCAGCGCAGGCCCTTTGCTTCTTTTCTTTGCCCGTCCAAGAGAAATTCCACGGTGGTTTGCCTTTTTTGGCGGGTCTTTTTTTTCCAGCCTGAATGACCATGAGATGACGTGGCCGGTGTCCCTTTCTTCCCCCTGAAATCTTTCCTCGCGTCTCCCCCCCCGCAAGGGGAATGGAGGACTGAGCATACGCCCCTCCTCTTTTTCCCTCTTTCCCGTTGTTGTTGTTGTCTTTTCCCCATCCGATGCCCTCCGCCTAAAATTTGCGTCGGTAGTCATCACTCCCTTCCCCCCTCTTTGAAGGATTTCTCCTCCATCCCCCCCCCCCCAGCCAGATAATACTCTGTCAGGATGGCTCTCCCCCCCGCACCAACATTCTTCCCCCCCCCTATGTCCCCCCCCTAGGAGTGCAGCACACTAATCGGAAGGCTCAAGGAGGCATCCCTCCTCCCTTACCTTTATGTGAACCTCCCCCTTTGCCTCTGAACAAAATCCTCCCCCCCAGCCTCCCCCGACCTGGATTTTACCTTGCGGTCTTAAGCACCCTTTTCCCCCGGACGTCCCTGACAACATGAAGAGGAATACCGGGCTCTTTTTTCTCTTCTCTTCAAAAACACGCTCCTTGGCCGCGCATACCCCCTACTTTTCCCAGCCGCAGGAATGTCCTGTAGAGGTAGAAATCGTCGTGGCCCTCTTTTCCCCTTCGACAGGCATTGACAACACGCCAATTTTGCGTAGACCTCCCCCCCCTCCTTAATTCAGAGGAGAGGCAAGACTTCTTCTATGGAGGAGGCACGTTCCCCCCGGAGTCAAATCCCTTTTTTTCCCGTGCTCCGGAAAATTTTTTGGACCACGTAGGGATCGAAATCGATTGATGGAGAAAGTTTTTTTTTTGTTGTGAGGGTCCCTCCACGAAAGCCCTCATTTTCGATCCCCTAGGAGATCTACGGAGACGTGATATTTGCATTCCCCCCTAGTCCTTATCCCCTATCAGGACTTTTTGCGCCCCCCCCAACCGGAACGGCATGGTAATGCTCGAGGCTCGGTTTTTCCCCCCCAAAACCAGAGGCTCTCATCTTTTTTCCTGGAACGCAAGCTTTCTCCCGCGTCGCGTATTTTCCCTTCCCCCAATTTTTCCTTTTTTTCTTTTATTGTAGTGGTTTCACGCAACGGCTTCCGTCCCCATTCCAAAAACTTTTCCCCTCCGTTGTCCCCCCCTCCTTGATTCTGGGCCGTAGTACAATTTTAAGGCCCTTTTCCCCTTTTTTCCCAATCCCTCTTTCCCTAGGAATACTTCCCCTCTTTTTTAACGATCGGCAGTTATGACAAGGGAAGACGATTTGGGTAATCCTTTTTTTGCCCCCTCCACGTCCCTGCTTTTTTTTCGTTGAGGACCAATTAAAGACACCCCCCCCTTGGAGCGATAGATTTTTTCCGTCTTCTTTTCAGCCAGTCTTTCTTTCCGCGCTTGCAAACTTCTCCGAGGATAATGCACGATTTTTTTCCCCTTTTAAGTGGATGATCTCTTTTTTTCCTCCTCGAGCGGCTCTGGATCGCGATTGTAGTCTTTTTACAGTAACGCCCCCTATACTGGTTCCCCCCCCTTTCTTCTCATTCCGTTCCCATCTCCACCCGTACGCTAAAAAAGGCCAGTAATAAGAGTCTCTTTGAATTAGCAACGTTCTTTCCCCCATTGAGTCTCCTCAGAGGAAAGTGGCCCCCCCTCCGGAAAGATATTGTACTCCCTTTCTTCCCGGGTTGATGGTGGGTTTTTGTCTCCTAGACTAGCTAGCCTTTCCCCCTCAAGTTTTGCGGCAAGTTTCCTTAGCGTTTTAAAATCTGAGTTTCCCCTTATCCCCTTCAGACATACTGTCTCCCTTGTATTGTTTGGTGTTTGAAATGGACGAAAACCGTCCCTCCGAGCCCGGGTCCTCCCCCTCCGCCTGGAGGACCAGTATTTTTCTATAATGCGCGATTCCTTCTCTCCCGCCACTCAATCCTTCCCCCCCCACACTTAATCGTTAATTAGGTGGAGATTCTTCCTTTATTGGACCTCCAGATGTTCTCCCCCCCGTCACGCAAAGCCATCCCGCCTTTCGGGGTCGCTTAAAAGAATAACCGGACACCCCCTAGGACGGTCCGTGTTCTCCCTTGGATCTTTTTTCCTTTTTTCTAATCCTTGAAGAAGTTTTTGGTCGTATCGAGGAATTAGCCTCCTCTCCTTGTGGAAAGTTTCTTTCCCCTTTTTTTTTTTTCCCCCTATTATAGTTCGGTCCCCTAGGATGGGCTTCGATGTAAATCCCCCCTTCTAGAGATATTCTTCTTCTCCCCAGATTTTGGGGTTTTTCCGGCGCCGGCCTGAAAGATAGCTTCGGGCCCTTGTCTGGTGTTGTGGAAGACAATTCCCATATGTGGCCGGGGGCCTTTCCCTTTTTTTTTTTTTTCTGAGGCCAGTTGCCGCACACCTTCCTTTCCCTCGTCCTGGCACCGGCGGCGCTTTTTCAGGAGGGTCGGGATCGGCCCTCTTTAGCATTTTCCCCCCAAAACTCGTGGGTTTTTCTCAAGTTGGTAGGAATTCTCGTTGTTCGGGTTCCTCCAGATGATAATTGGAGTGGTTTTTTTTTGTTGATGTGCCGCCTCCACCCCTCCCAAAATCCCCGTTTCTATGGATGGTGGCCCACGAAGACCCGAGAGAGAAACGTACCTCTTTTCTTTTCCCCTTAGATTTAGATCTCCCTCCCCCAAATGATTCACCTTTCCTTTCTTTTACCAGCATTCAGGGTGTTGAGGAGCCTTGTAATGAACGTCCCGAACCCCCTCTCGTTGTTGTGTTGATCTCTTTCTTCGGACTTCTGCCCCCCCCCTCCTGGAGTCAGCAACACACTGACTTTAAGTTCAAGGCGGGAATTTCTTTTTTTCCCCCCCGAAAGCCCGAAGTTCTCCCATAGGCACGGGGCGCTTCTTTTCTCCCCGTCGGGTTGGCAGTCTCTACAACGACTGGATTTTTTCTTCCCCGGCGCATAAACCTCCTTTTCCCCCCAAGCCAAGATTTTCCTTTCTCTCCCCTTTGAGGCGGGAACGACCCCCCCGTTTAACGTCGAACCCCAAAAAAGAGTTTTGGCCACTGAGAAAGTGGCCTCCCTCTCCCCTGTACCCTGCTGACCCCCCCCCCCCCCCCCCCCCTAGGCCCCGAGTCGAGATAAAATCCTTTCCTCTTTTCCCGAAAAAGAGGTGAATTCTCCCCCCCCAAAAATATGGGATACTCCCTCTTTCCACAAAAACCCTCCTCTAATCTCATTTGGACTTCGCGGCTGGCAGAAAAACGAGCTTTTCCCCCCCCTTCTAGACGCAAGATTTTTTTCTCCCATCTAGATGGCCATCCCCCTGCTTTACAATAAGGATCCCTCTTCCCCGGCACCTTCCCCCCCCCCCCACAACCGCGGACGCCATAGTGACCTAGCGAAAAAGATTCCTCCCCCCAACTTCAGGCCCGCTTCCCTTGTGGTTTCCCCCTCTTCTACAAGTCAGCGGAAGGTTTTTTTTGTATGCGACATGTTTTTTTTTACCCACAGGCCGCGTACCCCCCCCCCTCCCTCCGCTGGTCGTTCTTTTCTTTTTTTTTCTTTCCCCATCTGGATTCACAAACTAAGCACCTTTCAGGAACGATTAGCGATGCAGGTCTTCTGGCCTTTTTTCAGTGAAGGGACGAGAATGAATTAAAGGCACTGCTCCCCCTTTGTTAGGCGGTGCCCCTCCTTTTCTAGCCTGGCCCCCTTCGGTGCGACAAAACCCTCCAAAAAACCCCCCCCCCCTTTTTTTCCATCCTTATTAATCTTCCCCCCCCCCCCTTTTAAGAACCCCCAAACAGTGTATGGCTGGCCGCCCCCCCTACATATTGGGAGGCGCCCCTTAAACCCCCCCCCCTTGGCACGGTACCAACCTTTTCGTGAGAGATCGTCTTCCGCGGGGAACAGCGGGCTCCTTTTTCCCCCTTTTGACCCTTCCCTTCACTCCCTGGATGCGATTCCTGGAGCGTACTGGTCTTTGAATAGAGAGTTACCCCCCCTTTATAAGTCTTTCGCTCCTACCTTAAAGCAGCGGATAACTGAAGAGTAATAACCTTTAAATGCACGTCCTCTTTCTTTAGTTGGCCCCTCTTTTTCACTTTTTCCCTCTTAAAAGATTCTTAAAAGTGGGCCTGGGACAGAACGCCCCCTCTCTGCAAGCTCCTTTTTTCCGTTCTTGCAAAAGAGACCCCCCGGATAAAGGCACCCTTTCAATACCCTGCCTTTTCCTTCGCCCTCTTCTTGTATCGGATAAGCTTTCTTCTTTCGAATTCCGATGAAAAGCATTGTCCTCATGAAGGGTCCCTTTTGTTTTCCCGGACCTGAGGCCGTTGTGGTAGGAAGTTTCTTTTCCCCGTAGTGTTTGAGGGAAGACTCTTTCCCAAGACCCCGTAAGCTCTCTTCCCCCTCAATGGTGTGGCCTGGCGTAGTATTACAATTCGATGAAGGGCCTCTCTCTCTCTTTTTCGGGCCAGGCACACCACGATAACGACAGCTTTTAACCCTCTACCTTCCCGGTAAGGGTGTTAGTCCCATTGGAAGAGAGAGGCCTATTAATGATCGATCCTTCCAGGAATATCACGTTCTTCCTTCTTTTCCCCGCTCCGCCTCGTGAAGTGAAGTCCCCCGGCTGGAGTTTATTTTTTCCCAAAAAACCCCCCTCTCTCCTTTCCCCTCCGGGAGACACCTTATCCTGCTCTTATCCAAGACGGTGGTCGATTGAGATCCTTTGAGCAGGATTTGTCTTTTGAGAAAAGGCTCCTCCGCCCGGGTTCCCTAGGTTCGGGGGAGGCGCACTTGGAGGTCGCACCGCCCCCTTTGGGCGCCTCTTTCTCACATTTCGCGCTGTAAGAAGTGTTCCCCTAAGAAGTGCCCCCGGAGGAATCCCCTTTCTGTCGGATCATCTGTGATGGCGCAGAAGGTCTCCAGAATATGAGTTCTCTTAGTTCACCTTTCCTTTTTCAGTAGTTCCTTGTGACATCCCCATTGGACGGAAGACAGGATACTTGATAATATGGTGTTTATTTGCGGATCCTCCCCCCCCCATATTTTCTCACCTAGGAGAGATTATTCTTTTTTTTTTAGCGGACTTGATTAGTTCTTTTTTCAAGGACACGAGGACCTCCTTGTTTTTCAGTCTTTTTTTTCTTTTTCGTTGATGTGGTGGTCGTTCTTAATGGACAATACTTTTTTTCCCTGAGATGCCCTTTTTTTCATGGCTGGCTCGCCACTAGTGACGCGTACGAGACTTACCCGCAATGAGGAGGTTGTGGATAAGACCCCCCCCTTCTTTTCTCATAATTACGTTTTTTTTTGATTTTTCGTATGCTCCAGTGAAGACCTGAGGTTCTTTCCAGAGGACGCGTCTTTCCTATTTCGACGCCCTCCCTGGACAAGGAGAGGGAAATACTTAAGGCTGTCCCCTCCCCCTCCCCCACCCCTTGCCCCCCTGAACACCTCTTTTTTTACTCTTTTTCCCGTGCAGCACACTAATTCCCCTTCCTTTATCTCAGCGGCAGCCGAATAAGCCTTGATGAAAGCTATGAGTCCTGACTCTAGCACACTACCACCCCCGCCTGGATTAGCTTGCCTTACAGTTTTGTTCTTACAGGACTTTCTGAAAATGAAGGAGCTTCTATAAAGGGACGAGCCCCCTCTGCTGGAAACCCCCGCTTCGCAAGAAAAATCACTTGCTGACCGTGAAAAGCCATGGCTTGCCTATTTTCCTCTTTAGACATAGTCGTTGCTCTCCCCCCCTACCTTAGAGAAAGGAAGATTGTTTAAAGTAGGACCCCCCCCCCTTCTTCTTGGGGCGGCTCCCCCTTTCAACAAAAGTTTACTCTCAGGCGGACGGAAGCCCTCCTTTTTCCCCAGCAGGATCTCTTTTTAGTCTCTTGAAAAACCTAAGGCAGAACATTCCGGCCCCTCTCCCCAGTATTGACGCCATGTCAGTATCCTCCTTGAGGGCGACCAGGCTTTCGGGTGGTGTTGGTGCTCCTCAAAACGCCCCCTCCCCCCCCCTTTTTTTGCCTGCCTATTTCTGATCGTAGCGGAAAGCCTTTTCTTCCTGCAGGACCTTCCCCCCGGTTTTATCCAATGGGCGAACTTTTTCCACACATGACGGTTTCCCTGATCGTCTTTCTTCTTGAAATAGATTTTTTTTAGAGCGTTGCCGGCCGTTCCAAAAACCAGAGGTTTTGAATCTGACCTCTTGTTTCTCCGACCCGTCAGAGTAGAAACTCCCAAAATGGAGTTTGAGATAAATTAATGCTCTTTTTCCATCGTTCTTCCCTTATTACCTAACGAGAAGGTCACGCCGCCAGCCCTTTTGAACAAGCCCCCTTCTTTCTGGCTGGGCAAGTTTCAGGAGAAACTCTTAGTAGCCGATCCCTTGCCGCTGGCGAACTTCCCCTCAGGGGCGTTTTTTTATTGATGCACAGCCGGTTACACCCCTTGTACTGGCTTTGCCCAGAATCGGTTTTGTCGGACCAATTAACTCTTTAGATGATAGTTCCTTTTAAGCCAGGATTTTCCCCCCCTGCCAAATAAAAGGGGCGGATCCTGCACGATGCAGGTACCCTCCTTGGATTACGATTCCCCCCCCCCCGTTCTCTTTTTTTCCTTGTCGGAGTAGTTAATGAGACCTAGAACTTACCCCCTTTATCTAATTAAGGTCCCCCCTCCCCCTCCCAGTACTCTACCTTCCCTTCTCCAGTACCCTCCTCGGTGCCTCTTAGAAAAGGGATGGGTCCCCCCGCAGGTCCACTCCCCCGCCCTTGCCCAAGCTCCCATGCCGAATTGGCACCCCTTCGGTTGAGGGTGGGTTTTCTGGCTCAATCTTTTCCTTTTTTTTTCTTCCTCTTCCACTGTTGTGAGCGTGTTAAAATATGTCTTCATAAGACTACTGCTCTTTTTTTTTTTGAATGGGTTGGTTTGACCCTTTTGTCTCCCCTGTCCCTTGGCGAAAGGCGAGAACTTTTCAAGAAGAAAAATGGACGCTTTTTCTTGATTTAATTGCTATTATAGAGCTTCCCCGCCGCCGTCCCTCCCCTAATTCCTAGTTTGCACAGGAGCTTTTTTTTTTCCTCAAGATTGTTGCTCCCCTCAAGCAGAACAGCTTTCTTTTTCCGGCCAGGTTTCCCCCTGACATTTCTGCCGCCCTATAGCCGGTGAAGTGGCACGATACGGCTCCCCCCAAAGAATACGGGCCGCTTTAGCGTGGGCGCTTTTTTTTTTTTTCCTTTCATCGAGCCTTTTTCGTTTGACGTTCCGTTGCCGCTCCCCTTTCTCCGTCAGGTACCCTTGGCCTCGAGATCCCTTTCGAGCGATCTCGTTTCTCCGCCCCTCCTCGTGGGATTTTTCCTTTTCCCCTTTTTCCGGAAAGCGTCTTCTCGATCAGTCTGGTTTTTTTGAAGACCCCCCCCCCCCCCCATTAGGTTGGAAGGTCCCCATCGTTGTAGTCGTCGCTAGTTGCCTACCACCTACTTTCCTTTCCCGGCTGCGCCTTTTTTTTGTGTCGGGATCGGCAGCGGGACAAAAATCGTTGTTTTCTTTCTACGTTAAACGGTCTCCCCCCTCTTTTTTAGGTTCACCCCCACTCCCCGGGAGTAGTCCTTCTCTCCTTGGTAGTGACGTCGGATCCCGAAACAAACGCCAAGCTCCCTTCTTTTAGGATTGGTCCGTATCCCACGGTCCCTTTCCCCCGGAGAGCAACAGAGGGAGCGGCGGAGCCACCCCTTTTTGCCCCCTGCAAGGAATCCCCTTTTTGCATGCAAGCTTTCAGTTTTCCCCCAGTGAAAAGTACCTGCCCCTTTTCCCCCCCCCCTCTCTCTTGATTCCCCCCCTTCCGTGTTGTGTTTCTTTTAGGACGTGCAGGACCAAGGCAGGTCCCAACACATGAGCGGTATTCCTTTCCCTTATCATTGCCTTTTTTCCCGAACCCCGTAAGGTTTCTTCTCCGCCTCCAGAAATCTTTTCCTTCTTGAAGAAATGGTCGGCCGGGGGATTCCTTGCCTGGAGCTTGGAGTTTGTAGATTTTCTCCCACGCGACGAGCACGCCCCCTGCCTATATACCGTGTCTTGCGGCGAACCTCCAACTCCTTCCCCGTTAACGTCGAAAGTTTTGCAAATGAGAACCTTTCTCCCGATCCAGACCCCTTTTCTCAGTTTTTAAGGCCCGAGTAGCGATAACCCTCTCCTCGAGAAGACAACGAGCCCCATACTGGATATGTCCCTGCGTATTCCCCCCCCCCCGTACTGATAGAGCGTTTTTTTTTTCCTCTTTACTCCTTTCCGGCTGAGAAAAAAGCCCCCCTCTTTCTTCCTCAACGATATAGTAGCCAGGATTTTTTGCCAGAAGGCCAAGCCGCTCCCCTTCGATAACCTAGGCTCTTTTTTCCACCTATTTGCCGTCTCGCCTGAAATGACCTCTCTCCCCCCCTACGACAAAATTCGTGGTCCTCCTTATCTCCAAGTCCTCGGAACTTTTCCTATGTTCTCCCTCTGGCTGCAGTCCCCCTTCCGGAACCCAGATTGCATTTGCGTATGTATCCCCCCTTCTCCCCCCCCCAAAAGAAAGCCCCCTCCACCTAAGGAACGATTAGATAGTTCGGATTGAGGGGCCGTTTTCCTTCAAAACTAGTCTCTCTCCTTTAAAGACCCGAGAGTTTTCCCCTTTTCTTCCCGTGAATTGGAAGAAGTTTTCTTGCCGACCAACATCCCCCACAAACCCCCCATTCACCACCAACAACCCCCTTTTTTATGAATATATGTCCACCACAGATCAAACAGGTCTCTCTCCCCTTTTGAACACTTTTGGAGGGCCTTCTAATCTTTTTTCCCACACCGTAACCCGTCAATTTCCCTTGCAATATCCTTTCCGGAGACAAACTTCTAAAGATGCTCATTGCCCTCCTGGGAGACTCCCCTTTTCCAAGAGGATCACAGGATTATTGCCACTTTTCCCTTTGTCTGCTTGTCCCTAGTAGTGGAAAACCCCCCCCCCTCTTTTCTGCGCAGGAACAGCAGAGATCCCTTACGCTTTCCTTGACGCGTAATCCCTTCGCCCTTTTTGGAACCTTATAGTGCATTCTCCCCCTCCTTGGAGTTGGCCCTATTTCGCCCTTTCTTCCAACGCTTTTCTAGCTCACGGGGTAGTCTTTAATTTTCCTCCGCACCGAGTCTTGGTCTGGGCAAACAGATTACTTTCCCCCATTCAATGCAATCCTGCCACCTTCCATCCCCGTTGATCTTCCTTAGTTAGGCCCTCTCTCTTTTCGAACTGAAATGTTGGAAAAGAACTTCCTTTCTCATGTTTTTAACTTTACTGATCCCCCTTCCGTTTTTGGTAGTCTGACGGAGAATCTTTTCCCTCCCGCGGGAAACCCCTCCCCCCAAATTTCTCTTCCACATAAATGGTGTTCTTTTCTCGACGTCGTCTAAACCGGCAGGTCAGCTTCTTTCCCAGATTCTTTTTTTTCAGCTTTGTTTTTGATAGCCCTCCCCGGCACAGCCCTTCAAGAAATATTCCTGACAATGCCGGCCTTTCCCTCTGTCCTCGCAGGTTTCTCCCTCATAATGAGGCTTCAGGGAATATCACTTTCCCGATACAGTTTTTCCTCTTTTTGCCCTTTCAGGACCCCCCTTCCCAAATGATGGATGGCTCTAAAAAACACCTCTAAAGCCGGGCGTCCCCATACGTTAATAATGGAATTCTCAATACCCAAAAGCTCCTGATCTGGTCCCTGCTTGTTAAGATTTTCCGGCCTACCATATAGGTCTGATGGTCCCTGATTCCTCCTTCAGGCGCAAGCCCTTGGGGGCGCGTCGCCCTCCCCCCCGAGAAGAATTTTCTTGAGAGATGTACCGTTCTCCCCCCGAAGAGGTTTCTCCTCGTCCAAAAATTCTCTTTTCTTCGGCAGCATTGGATGCTCATCCCGGTATCGTGTGGTGGCCCCCTGGCGCGCGGTATTCCCCCTTTTCTTCGTTCACCTGGACAGAACAAACACTGTCACTATTCAAGGTTTACTAGGGTTTCTATTGTGCCTGCCGAACTATGGGCGATAATTATTAGGCTGAGCGTGCAGAGTCCTTTTCCCTTAGTTTCTCCAGAGGGCCAAAACGAAATTTTGGTCTTTTTTTGCAGGAGGTTGGGCGGGATCAATGAATGACAACCCCGAGCTGACCGTGGCCCGGTGGCCTTTTTCTAAATCGGGTCTTGGTACGCTTGACTACCAAGCCCCCTTTCATTTTTTAATACGACCTTTTTTAAGTATAATAAGGCGTTGCTTTTCCTGTAGTATGCCCGATGGCCCCCCTCCCCCTTTTGGGTCTGAGGAGATATTTGAATCCTTCCACCTGCCACCGTGGCCCCCGGTCCTTGGACCAGTGTTTTTCTCCTTGCGGAAGACTTCCCCCCCAAACATAAGGAAACACCCTCGGTTTTAATCGTGGACGTGAATCCCCCCCCTTTTGCAGGGAAGGACTGCACTTCTCCCTCTCTTACCCTGAAGTATGAAAGCGAAACCATATTTGTTCCCTGAAAAAAATCCCAAGAGTATCCCTTCTAGTTTGGACGTATCCCGCCCAGTGTTTGTCTTTCCCTTCCTTCCTTTCCCTATGGAATAAAGGTTCTCTGGAACCGCTACCGGATGCTCTCTACCCTCGCATGCTGCCGTAAGAAAATTTTGGCCGAGTTTCCCCTAGTTCGGTTTTCCTTACATTTTGACTGCCGGATTTCTTTTTCCCCGGCCACAAGGTGCCCCAAGTTTGACGTGGCCGCCGTCGGTTCAGCCATCTGACCTAATCCCGAAGGCTTATGGACTTTTTTCGGCAGTAGTTTTCCCCCCCCAAGACGGAGATAGCCCCTTGACAACTGTAGGTTCTCCATCCTTTATTCAGAGATATTATTTTCTTTTTTTAGAAGCGGGTTTTTTTGGTATGAAAACCCTCCCATAATTGGCGTTTCACTTATAACTCTTGTCCCATTCGTCGGCGGAAGAAGTTTGAATGTAATGCAGCATTCTCTTTTTTTTCCTGGCAACCCCTCGCTCTCACGATGGACCCCACCCTTACCGGCATTTCGGTGAACTTATCTTTCGAGCGGGGCCGGTCCCCCCCCCCCCCCATATCCCAAAAAATCTTCTCCATCTTGGCCACTTCCCCCCTTCCCCCCCAGAGTGGTTGGAGACTTTTCTGAGTAGCACGGAACCAATTGATGTTGGCATTCCTTCGCAATACTGATTTGAATTTGCGGGCAAGCTTCAGAGGCAGGCATCCCCCCCGGAGCTTCAGGCCAGTTTCCCCTCCCCCCTCCTTCGCTTTTTTTGCTGGGCAGCAGCGTAGTTCCCAAAGCATCACCTTCTTATTCGCGGACCCGTCAGTCTTTTCCCCTACGGCATTTTTTTTCATTGATGCCAGGGCTAGTTTGCCCCAAGACGTCCATGCTTTCCCCCCTCTTGTTGATTTTTCCCAATTAAGACTTCCCCTTTTTTTTTTATCTCTGACGTTTGAAGCACAGGAGGGCCGTTTCCAACTCAACGATCGCGTTTTTTTTTTCCCTACCTCCCTTTTCCTTCTCGCTGGGATTACGCGTCTCCGCGCGTAGGGATAGCTTTTTGACTGAGCAAGTAACGAAGGTACCTCTCTAACTCCTTTCCCGACCATTCCCCCCAGTAAGATCAAATCCCTTTTCCCTACATCCGTCATACGCGTTTCCCCTTTTGAATTAGAACCTTTCCTTAGAAACACGCGTTTCAGCTTCCCCTCCAGTGGATCAGGCCCCGTCCTTCCTTTCTTGACACAAACCGGGTTGATGGTTTTCGCGAGACTCCCCATTTTTCCGCTTTTGCTTCCATCCAGACATTTTTTTTCTCTTTTTCCCTTTTTTCTTTGGGGTATTTCAGACTACTGATCCCGTAAGTTCCTTGGTGGTTTGAACTTTTCTCACTTCCTGCCACCCCCGGCGGCCCCTTTCCCTGGCCGGTTGAGAACCCGATTTTTCTCTATTAATGCGCAGCTCCGTTTCTTCTCCATGCCCATCAACTCCTCCCCTCCCCCCCTCTTCCACTCAGAGATAAGTCGTTTCCCTTTTCCCGCTTGCTTAGTTTGGCATCCATTTCCCTCCAGACAAGACCAGTTCCCAGGTCGTTTCTTTGTTCTCTTCCTTTACCCTTCATCACAGAAATTTTTTTCAGGTCCGTGAAGATGATGGGATCCTGACCCCCCCCCCCCGACCGGGCCCTACTAAGACTCCTTTTTTTTCTCGTGGGAGCTTTTTGCGAGACGCAGCGTTTGTTTTTGGACGAAGCATAGGGTATATCGTACCCGCTGGGCGATCCTTCTCTCTCAGTTGAACCAATATGTCCCCTCCTTGAGGAGACCCAGATTTCCTCCCCCCCAGGAAGGCGACTTCCTTTTCCCAAGCGTCCTTTCCGCTCCGAATCAGTCTGGTTTGGTCTCTCAGGGAAATTAGGACCATATCCTGGTCCCCTCCTCTTTTTTTTGAGGGCCAGTGAATCCCTTTTCTATAGAAGAGGGCCTTCCCTCAGGGGTGGGGTCAGTTCGTGTCTTGCTTTCCGCTTTCTTCTTCTGGTCCCTTGGATGTTAATTTCGATCATATAGTTGTTCGGTTTCCCAATTCCCGGGCTCCGCTTCCTGCGTGGTTCGTGCTCGTCTCTTTGCTCCCGATCCCATCGAACACCCCCCTTCCAGTCGGTGGTAGGAGTCCCCAAAGTGTATGTCACCTCAGGCGAGAGCTTAAATGTCTGGAGTTCTTCTCCCCTTTCTTTTCGATGAGCCCCCTCCTCCCTGCAGACTTGGACCCCATGGTGTGAGGACGACAGGCCAACTCCCCTCCCCATGCCCCTCCTTCCTTCTTTTCCTTCCTCCTTTGTTTTTCTTCCCCCTAGTGGAGTTTGCTTCTCTTGGACACATGGTCGTCAGCAACACCCCCTCGGTACAGGAGGGCAAGGTGCTCCTTTTCTCATCAATTGCCCCCTTCCCCGCGCAAGCATGTACGGGCTCCCCTTTCTTAGGTGAATGGAAATTGGGGTTCCCCCCCTCACGGACCATTCCTACCACCGCCTGATAGGAGGAATAAACCCCTCTCCCCCGAACGTCCCCCACTCTTTTCCCCCCCCCTTTCTACTCCCGGGGATTGCTTTCCCCCCCCTTCTTAAGTAGGAACCCCGAGTTTTGGAACCTTTTCCGGAACATCTCAATCTGACCACACCGGTCTCCCTGGCCAGGTCCGCGTCGAGACCCCCCTTCCTTTTTACCCTCGACGGACGACACCCTCCAGGGAAAAATAGGGCTCCCCCTTCATGATTCCCCACCCCCCGTTCTGACGAGCGGCTTTTCCCCTTTAATCGCCTCTTTTAAGTCCTTCTTTTGGAAAAAAGACACAAACTCTTCCCCAGATATAATAGCCATTTTTTTTTTTTCGTCTCCTCTTCTCCGGCACAGCGCCCCCCCCCCCCCCCCCCCAAGGTGTCCCCTTTAACACTAGGCTTCCCCCCCAGGTAAACACACGTCTCTTCCTCATGCCTCTCATAGCGCCCAGATATCCACCAAGTCTTCCCTTTTCCAGGTGGATTTTTCCCTCAAAAGTCATCCGTCCCTTGACCCTCTGGTCTTTTCTCGGTGATGCCTTTTCCCCCCCCTTGCCCGCAAACTTTTTCTGGTCGACCTGGCTTTGACTTTCAAAAATATGTGATGCCAAACACTCCCAGTCAATTTCCTTTCAGATCTCTATGATTTCCTTCTTTTTATGGTCAGGGATCCTTCCCCCCCCTTCGCGCAGATAGCCCCCCCCTGTAGGGTATACCATGTTCTGTGTTAGGTGCTCGCCTGGGCCCCTTCCTTGCGGTTCCCCACCCCCCAATTTCAAACCCCCCCCAACCGTAAGGAGCAGTAGTATTAATATAGGTCCCAATACACGCTCACAACAGGTCTTTTTTTTTCCCCTTTTTTTTTTTTTTTTTTTTTTCTTGACACATCTTGGGAGTCTCCTTTTCCTTCAACCCACCCCACCCCCGTTCCCAATGGGTGACACTTTTCGTTAAGGAGCCACTTTCCCTCGCTGGGACACCGCGGGTTTTCCTTTTCAGTTTGACCATCCGGGTAACCTTCCCAAAGAATTTTTTTGATGACTGTGCAAACGGGATGGAGTTCTTGTCTTTGCTTCACGGTTTTTCTTTCACCAGTATAAGTCCCCTTTTCCTAGTCACGACCCTTCCCTCTCCCTACGCGCGCGATTGTAATACCCAGCTATCCATTCGTAACTTTTTCCTTCAGGAGCCGCGCTCGATGGATGCTCAAAGTCTTCCTTTGGCTTAATCTCAGCCCACGTGGGGTCTATTTTCCCACGTCCGCACTCTTTTTCCAGATTCCTTTCCTGGGCAAACCTTCGTAGGAACTGGGCATATTCATCAAAAATGCTTTTAAGTCTCCTGGCCGTATTTTCTTTTATTTGATATCTTTCGCTGACCCGTCTCCCCGAGGTTCCATTTGCAGGTCTCCCTCTCTTGTAAAAGGGCTTTTTGAGTATGACTGCGCTGAAGGAACCCGCAGAGGGACCCCCCAAGAAGTTACTTTTTCTCTCCTCCATGGTGTGGAAGTGATACTCTAGGATAAAAAAACGCTGGCGGTCATGCTCAAGATGAGTCTTTCTTTTTTGATCGTCTCTCCCCGCCTACGAAATCCCCTTTTAACGATCAGGACGGCCCATCTGGAAGAGAGATTTCCCCAATTCCTTATCTTTTCCTTTCCCCTCATCACGTCGACGGTTCCAGACGTCTTTGAACGATGCCCCGCCAATGATGGCTGGCTTTTTCTTTTTAACAACACCCCCTTTCAAGCCGGGCGAACCTCTTTTTTAATGTCAGATAAATACGTTTTCGCTTTGCAGATCCAGGACTTTCGCCTTGTCACGACAGGCCTCAGCCCCCCCTGCGGGAGGCTGTTCTTCTTTTCCCCCCCCCCCCCCTCCCCTTAGGTCCTTCTTCCCCTAATTGGGAGGTCCCTTCCTTTGGGAGAATCCTTCTTCAATGCAATGGTCTTCCCCCTCCGTGGAGAGCCACGACTCGGTTACCGCGCCGCGTCAGCCTTACGGGCAGCAATTCTTTTTTTTATGCGGCGCCTCCTTTCTCTTCTTTTGTTGGACCAGCTTGATAGAGAAAGGTCTTAAATTACTCCCCTGGAGAAAAACATGCCCCCCCCCCCCACCCCCCCCCCGGAGGTCCCTCCTTCTATAAAGCGCTTGCTAATTTTGGGCTCGATTTTGGTGCATTTTTCCTAAAACTGTTTCGCCTCTTCCCCCCCCCCCCTTCTTCGCTGCGAGTGAAGAGCGGCCTTGCGTATTCAGTACCCCCTGGAAAACCGCATTCTTTTTTGCCGGTATTTTGTCTTTTTTTTTTTTCTTCGCCAGCCTTTTTCCAATACTTTTCCCCAGCTTTTTCCCGGTGCCATGTGTTTTTCCATAGCGAGCGTACGATGACTCCTCCCCCTGGGAATGGAGGAGGTCCACGTGC
>Ga0179593_1508331_pt1 | contig 15630 bp, 23 predicted proteins | sample CZODoug2_1_08_16_FD_185931 | JGI IMG/M metagenome (GOLD analysis project Ga0179593, IMG submission 185931) | Vadose zone soil fungal communities from Angelo Coast Range Reserve, California, USA - CZODoug2_1_08_16fungal (PacBio error correction) | ecosystem: Environmental > Terrestrial > Soil >... | reverse complement strand
TTGAGGAGCCATTTTTCCCGATCGCCCGTCCCTTTCTTTTGTAGCGACCTCACCCCGCCCTCATTCTAATTTCTCACACTCTTCTGTCACGAAGAACAACTCCCTTTCCTGCCCCCCCCCGTTCCAAGGAGGCGTCCTTTCCTGATCACTCGTTTTTTTATCCTTCAGTTTCTTTTTTTTTTTTTTTCTTTTGTGCAGAAATTGGCCCATTGGTGTTCTTTCTCGGTGTTCCCGCAATACTCGGTACGCCTCCTTTTAGACTTGTACTGGTTCTTAACCGTTTTCACCCTGGTTTGAAACCCTGCTTGCCCCTCCCGTAGAGTCAACGAGCAGAGTTTCCCCCACTAGTCGCAGGGTCAATTCTCCTTTCAAATGCCGGTCTTGGTTTTCTCCCCGGCGCCAAGATTTGACCCTTACCACAGGTTCTCCCTTGAGACGACTGGAAGACCTTGGATTGTTCCCCCCCCCAGCCCCCCCCGATTTTTAGATGGTCGGCAGGGTTTTCCCGGCATTTAGTTTTTTTTGTCTTCAAACCGACCACCCTCCCTTTTTGCCCCCTTCTCTGAGAAATCTTCACTCTGCCCCCGCCTCCCCCCTTCCCCCAGGCGCGGCCAATGACTCTTTTTCCCACGCCAAAAGAGTCCTCCGCAGGTTTCCCACATCACGGCGCAGCCGACACTCGCTCTCACGTTCTTTTTTTTTATCCCGCCAGTTCACTAGGACTGATTTCGACTTTTTTCCCTACGCCCATGAAACTGATGACCTTTCCGCGGACGTCCTCCCAAGCAAGTATAGTTCCCTTCCCTAGCGACGGGGCACCTTCCGTTCTTCGAATGGCCAGCCCCCCCTCCTCCCAGAGAGTTGCCCCTTCTGCGGACAGTCCTCGGACACCAGCATCGCTCCTTTTTCACGTTCTGAGAATTGCCCCTCTCATTTTGTGCAGCTTTTTCTCCGCCCTTCTAGGTGCGACATGACCCTTTTTTCCCCCCCCCTCCCTTACGTGAATTTATCGGGCGCCTTTCACAACTCCCTTTTCCCACTATTGGACCTCGTCTGAAAAGCCAAACCCCACTTTTAAATGGAACACGACCCCCTCCCTTGACCAGAGGACCCCCTCAAACTTTAATGCTTTTCGCGATGTACCCGATTTTTTATCCCGGCTGATTTTCCCCCCCGCTTTTGCTTTGAAGAAAATCAGTTTAATTCCTCTTTTTTATTAGGGAAGAAGCAATCTCCTTTACCCATCCCCCTCTGTCCTCCTAAAGTTGCCCAGAGAAACTTTTTTTTAAAAATTGTTCTGGACTTTATTTTTTTTTTTTTGTTTTTCCCCCTCCTTGGCGGCCTCCGGCAATGAGGAAGTCCGTTTTATGGGTTTCACGTTGGCATTTTGCCTGCCCCCATCTTCATGTTCAGAAACGGTATCCCCCTCTGGCCTTCAATGCGTGCTCCTAGGCTGTCATCGTTATCGGACACCCATCTTCCCCTAAAGCGGACCTTTCCTGCGGATTTCGGCCGGCTTCTTTTCCTGAGTGGTTGGCGCCGGAGAGGTTCATTTCCACTTTCCTTTTGAAGTTGGAAACATACGCTCCCGTTTTTGTTTTTTTCAGGAGGCGCCCTATTTCTTTGCAGGTTTGTTCTTTTTCGAATCAGAATATTACCCTCTTCCATTCTTGGTGACCGTCCGTTTTCCATTAGAGAACGGGAAGGCGGCGTTGCCCTCCCTTTTTGGGGTCCAGGTCTCCTGCGTTGCTCGCAGAGTTTCTTCACTTTCTTGGAATGCGCGCGATGGTCTTTCCCCCCCCTAAGGGTGCCGACTCCTTTTACTTGATGGGGAGTGAGAATGAATCGGCCTATAGAGGATGATTGGGATCTCGTCCCCCCTTATAGGTGAAAGGCGCGGTGGCTGGTTTTCCTATCCCCCGGTCTTTGCTTGCCGGCACACCTTGATGGCGTCGCGGCCTTTTCAATCCTTTTTCTTTTTACGGTCATTTTTGCGTCCTGTTTTTCCAAGCTTGAGTTTCTTCTCTTTGGAGGATTGATACTAATCACTGTTTCAAACTTATTCTGACCTGCCCTGGAAGACAGATTCTGCCCCCCTCACTTCGATTTCCCCCGAGATCAGGAGACCTTGGCTTTTCTTTGCGGACTAATGCGCGTCTCCCCAATTGGTTCGGTTGTCACTTTCCCGCCTGGTGTTTTTCAAGTCAGGGAGAACTATGTTTTTCCTTTGATCGAAGGTAGTGCTTTCCCGTTCTCTTTTTTCCTTTGGTGAGAAGAGATTCCGATTCCTCCTTTCCGCGCCTTGATTTTCAACAGCTTCACCCGCCCTTTCTGCTGCTTCTGCCGCACCCCACCCTGTTGTTAGATGGCCTTGTCCCCCGAACCCACAGTACCGATCTTTTTTCATGCACCCCGCAAATCGAAAATCCTAGAATCTTTCTAGCAGTTCAATCAATCCCGTTTCCAGGCATTCGACCTCCATAGCGGTTCTTTTAAGACCTTTCTCCCCCCCTTCCCCCCCTCCCTCGCTCCCACCCCCTCTTATTCGAAGAAAAATTCAGCTTTTTCCCAGATGTTAGAGACATCACCCCCCGTTCGGCAGGCCTCACACTGCCGTCCGCCCCAATATTCCTCCTCCCCCTATCCCCCTTTTCCGCCCTACACGAGAGCAAGGTAACCTTTCTTTTCCCCCAAGCGTTCGCAAGCGCCCCTCCCGCTGCCAGGCAAAGCCCCTTCCCCGTTCCTCTGACCAGAGAGAGAATTTCAAGTACTTCCCCTCCCAAAGCGCCCATTTCTGTTTTCCTCAGGTTCCTCTTTGGCCAAGAATTGACATTCCTGACTTTTTCCCCCTCTTCTCCCTGGCCTAACGGAGGTACCCCCACCCACAACTTTTGCTAGATTTTCATGGCCTCCGACAGACGCAACACTTCTCTCGCATCGTGATCTCCTCCATAGACCATCCCCCTTTTTACCCCCATGTTTTAAACTCAGGACCCCCCCCTTCCCCCCCCCATCTAGAGCCCCCCCCTGCGTTTTCATCCTCCACTTTCGGCCTCCTTCTCTCTCTTTTGAAATATTGGGGTGTCCCCTCTTTTCCAGTTTCAGGCCATCCTCCGTCCCCCCCCTTTCCCCCCCTCCCCTTGCTTCCCTTCTTCCATTCAGCTTTTCTTCTCACCGTTCCCCCCCCCCCTCCACCTTCTTCCCTAATGGTCTCCCCCCTGTCTTTTTTTTTGCACGAATCAGGGTTCAATTTCTACACGGACAGGGTGCTTCCCCCTTTTTCCCCTTCGGTATGTTCTTCCGTCCGCTTAATCGCCCGCTTTTTCGTCCAAGGAGATTTTGAATAGCCTTTCCCCAGCATTCCAACAGTTTTAGGAACTCCGATTTCTTCGAGTTTTATTTATCCGTTTTTAAATGCGGTTCATTTGTTTTTTGCTGTGTTTTAAGGGCCCCCTTCTTTTTTCCCCCCAATAATTGGCGATTTTTAAACTTGTGAACTGACAATATTCCTTTTTCCCTCGTGCCTCATTTCGACTCACTCGAGAATTCCCCCCCCCCCCCCCCCTCTTCTGCAAATAGGGCAGTTTCCTTTCCCCCGCCACGGCCCTTTCCCTCACTCTTCTCTAAATTTAATTTCCTAGCTCCCCTTTTCCCCCTGTTTCCCTGCAGTCTCTTCGCTCGTTCTCCAGGCGTTCCCCCGACCTTTCGGTCTTTCTCTTTCGCCGCTAGAGGTCCTTCATCTCACTCGTAGAGTGCCACGTTTTTTCCTTAGCGAGTATCACTTTCTCTTTTTCCCCCTCCAACGAGAACAACTGTTTTTTTGTTGCTTTTCGTCCTTTATGTTCCACTGAGGGCGAGGTAGTTCACAGCTTTCGTGGCTCACGTTTTTCACTTTTTTCTAGGGTTTTGGCTTGCCCTTTTTTCTCTCCGGTCGAATCGTCACTGCGGTCGTGTCGTCCGGTTTTCCTTGAAATAAAAAGCGGTCATTCCCCTTTCCTCTTCCGGAGCGTGTCCCCCCAGCCCTTGCCTATTTTTGCAGGTATTCGTCTTTGTTCGTGTTTTTTTCCTCCTTTTTTCGTTGACTTCACTGCATTTTCTTTTTGTCGAGTCTCTGCCCTTCCCCTCTCACTCCAAGATTTTTTCGCTCTCTTCGCTTGAACCCGCTTCTCGTCATCGAATGTTGCAACCTTTTTTTGGCTCCTAAAGCCGTCACCTTGGCACTTATGAGTCTCTCGGTTTGGACACTTCTTGCTTTCGTGGCCACCATTCCCCCCCCTTTGCCCCCACTGCCCCCCAGCCCTTTTGAGACTGCAGCCACCTTTGGCCCCCTTTCTTCCCGTTTGGTTGCTTCTTCCCATTCTTTTTTCCCTCTGACTGTCCCAATTCACAGCCTTTCTTCTGGTTAGGCCCCCCTCCGTGGCCATTTCCCCCCAAAATGTCGCTTCCCCCCACTCCTCATTCCCTTTTTAGATTCTTTTGCGTTTTTATTGGGAAGGGGGACATTTGTCCCCTCTTTGGAAGAGTTTTTGCAGCCCTTCCAAACCCCCCCCCCCCTTTTAATCTTGGTGAATTATTCCCCTTACTCAACCCTACTTTCCTGACGTACACTTATTCCAGCCCAAGAATAAGGTCCCTTCGTTTTTTCTTTATTCTCCTCATTGTTTTTGAGGAGTTACTTTTTTTGGTGACACCTTTTTTCCCCCCGGCGTTGGGTTCCGCCCCTTTCTCTCCGGTCACAGTGAAAAGAATCCTTTTTTCTCCGCGCCGGTTTGCCCCCCTTTCCTATGAAAGACCTATCGTCCCGCCCAAACTAGGAAAATAGTGATTCCCCCCGTGGTACCCCGACTCATTGATGGTGATCCCGGCTCAACTCTGCCCTACTCCCTTCTATAAAGCACCCAATGGTACATATGGCCTGTACATCTCTTCCCCCTACGACCATGGCCCAACTCATTCTTTTTTATGTGAAGTCACCCTCTCCCTACCGCCCGTTGAATGTTCCCCGTACTTCCCCTCCCCCCCCCGCCGAGCCACCAACCCTCTCCTTAATTGACCTGCTCCCTCAAGCCCCAAAAGCTCCCCCCTTCCCGTTTTTACAGGATGTCTCTTTGCCCATCCCGACTTACCCGCAAGCCCGTGCCCCCTTTTGCGTTTTTCAACCGCCCTCGTTCTCCTCTGAAAGGATGGAAGTGGTTCTCCTGAAATGATTTTAAAGACTCTTTTTTCATAGTCTCATCCATCCCCCCTATGTTCTCGAATGCAACTAGCTCACGGACCGTGAGTTTGAATTTCCGTCCCGGTCCGCTTGCCTTGGGGGAGCACGCGTTAAGCCGTCTTCCTCCGCTGGAAAAATGCCCCCCTCGCCACTTCTCAAAAGCTCTCTTGCAGGATTGGTCTAACCGAAGAGATCTTCGGTTGAAAATGAAAGGCCCGTTGAGAGATAATTTACTGGCTCCCAACAATTGCCCCTCGCCAAAAATCTTTTCCTCTTTTGACATCCCCTTGCAAGGGTGACCCCCCCCCCAAGAAATTACCACCCGACACTTTCCACACGTTTATTTTCCCCGCGGTAACCCTTCCGACGTCTCCTCCTCTCCACCCTTTGTTGGACGTCTCCCCTCATGATTTCCTTTTTTTCCGTCATGCTTGACAGCCAAGTTCCATTCCTGCTTCCTTCGTTTCCTGTTCAAGAGGAACATTTCCACAGTCCCTTTCACTCCACCAATTGAAACCCTATTTTTCTCTGCCGCCTCGAACGGCGCAATGCTGTCCTAGTCATTTTATTTTCAGGTTTAAGGGTGCCTTGCCCTGTCCCCGTCCCCCTTGAATCAGTTTTTTCATCCTTTTTTCTTTTCCTTTTCTTTCTCCCTGGAACGAATTTCCGTTCCTGCCCCCAAGTATTTTTGAACCTCTCATCCACGCTCTTCTTCGTTCCCGACATTTTTTTTGAGCAGGTTTTTGTTGTTTTGGGCGCTGTCGTTTTCTTTCTCGAAACAGGAGGTCTTTCCCCTCCTCATTGCAGGACTTCTCTCCCCCCCATTGATCCCCTTTCTTTTTTGGGCGTACTAATCTGGCACATCCCTTTTTTTTTCTTGGCGTGAATGGACGCCTGCCTATTCCTCTCATTGGAGGCTTTTTCTTCAAGCGGTGGCCCTAACTGGATTCTCCCCTTTTTAGATCGCAGTTGCTTTCCATTTCTGGACTTTTTGCTGTCCTAGCACGGGGCGAATTTTCCTTCCTTGATTTCCCGCGTGCTAAACTCTTGCTTGGCTCGTCCTTTTTTTTCGCTCTTTTTTTCTTTCACCGTTAGGGATGTTGCCCAGGTCGGTCTTGTTTCATCTTTTTCTGTCTTCGGGTTACTCCCTCTCCCGGATTTCCTTCCCCCCTTCCTTCGACTTTCGACTTCCGCTGAAGGAATTTTTTTGTTCTATGGTGTTCCCCGATCTTCTTCTTTCCTTTGATCTTTAATCACCCCCCTGGGTGCGACCATGGAAGGTAAGTACCTTCGGAAGTCCTCTTTCAACCCACCCTGATTACACTTAGCTGATCCCCGCTCTTCCTGGGACGTTTTCTTTTCTGCTGGGATGGAGCGGAGGCACTTGCTTGCCTCTCTGCGTTGCTTTTTTTTTAACAATCCCTCCCCCTCCCTGGGGGTGGTGGAAGCCTGGGCACCTCTTTGCTGGTTCTTCCTGCGAGTCCGAACCTCCCGTTTTCTCCTCTTCCCTTTTTTTTTGCGAGTAGTATCCTACCATTTTCTCCCCTTTTATCCCCGTGCACCCCTTATGCTCCCCCTTCTCCCCCCCCCGCTTTTCTTTGAACACCGCAACTCCCCGACTTTTCTCTTCTCTCCTCTAGCCCCAGCAGCCCTTTCAAACTCCCCCCTCCCTATGCTAAGTGGAGCCGGTTTTAGCACTCTTCCTTTTCATTCCCTCCCTTTCGCCCACAAGTTCGGGAGGTACCTATTTCTTTTCTCTCGCTTTCCCCCTGATCTCTCTCCCCCTTTCCCCTCTCCTGAAAGCTCTTACTCCCTTTGTGCCTTCCCAGGCGTCCTCCGCTCATCTCACCTCTATGTTTTCAATACAGTTTGCCCCCCAAACCCTCGAGAAAGCCGTAGCCCCTGCGATTCGCGTTTATAAGAACACCTGCTTCCCCCAGATTAGTTCCCGTGCTTATGGCGCCCTCGCGCTTCAGCTACACTTGGCCAATTCAAACTCCTTTTTCCCGCTGTGAGTGCTTTTGATTTCAGCCAGCTTCGCCGGAATTTATGTCCCAATTCCTCTCAAAACTGTGCTCCTCTTCGCCCGCACCTCCACACCTTTAGCGCTCATATGTGTGAAATCCTCCTCCTGCAACCCCGTATCGCTTTCCCTGGTCCCCCCCCTGGATCCAGGACTATCTAGCACCACCCCTGGTTATTTACCGACAAGCCCTGGCCGTGTCCCCTTGGGAGAAAGGATGGCCTTAGGTCGAAGTTCAAGGCCCCTTTCACCACAGCCGGAAAACAGCCCCGGGCTGGCCCGTCCCAGAGGTTTGTCTGGACGCCCCTTGGCCCTAGCACACTTCTTTTCCACCCCCCCCCCCCCCCCCCCCCCCCCCCCCCCCCCCCCCCCCCCCATTCCCTTCCCGCCATGGTCCACTGCCCTTTTTTTTCATTTTCGTACCAGCCCTGGCGCTTTCCAATTCTGGCAACACCATTCTTACTTAAGCTCTTTTTTTTCCTACTGCCCTTTTGGATGCTCCGCCCAATGCCTGACTTCTTCCTGGAGTTCCCCTCCCACAATTTGATTAAATCGCGACCTTATCTTTTTTCTCCGCGGTTTTTTTTCCCCCTTCCGTCCTTTCGATTTGATGTTTCGCTTTTCCTATCTTCCATAATTTTGGCGTCGTCTCCCCCTCGCTCCCCTAAATTATCAACGCTTTGAGTCCCCTTCGCCCTCTCCTTCTCCTCAGCCTGTCCCACAGGCAATCTATTTTTTTGGCCTTAGAAATTCTTTCTTTCTTCTCCTACCGATTTTTTCGCTTCCGCGTTATCACGCCTTCCCCAGGAATTTCTCGTTCCCTTGCTTTTTGTTCATCAATGCCTCTTCCCCCTTTTCCGCCTCGCTTAGTTCTCAGTTCCACGAGATTGTTTCTTTCTCCGATTTTTTTTCTTTCCCCACCGAGTCTCAAATTCCTTCTAGAGTAGTCAATTAGTTTTCTTTCCCCACTGACTCCGTTTTTTGCGCATTTTGCTGCAGTCATTCCCTGTAACTTCTTTAGAGGTAGTTTAATCTTTTTCTTGCTTCCAGTTCATTCTCTCCTGTTGTGGCCTTTCTTAATGTCTCGTAGTTCTCTATTTTTGGTCTTCGCTAACGTTTGACATTTCCACCACTCCTCTTCATTTGAAACTTTCTTTTTTTTGCTTCCCCCCCCTTTTTGGTAGGCTTAAATTTTGCCCCCGGTTTCGCCTTTCCCTTCTTCGGTTATCTTCTCCGTTTTCCCCATTCTGGTCATGTTCAGGTCTTACTTTTGAAAAGTTTTCCTCCCACTGCTTGCCGCTGTCTTTTTTCTGACCTCGATGAGGTAGGTCTTTCCTCTCTTTTTCCCCTGGATGAACTGCACTTTGTCCAAGTTTCCCCTTAGTTCCCTCCCGGTCTGTCCCTCATCCCCCCCCTCCTCTGAACCAATTTCCCCCACCTCCCCACGCACCCATCATAGACTCCTTCACACACAACGCCTTTCTTTCATTTTTGCATTCCTTGGACCTTTTTAGTAGGAAAGGCTTCTTTTTTCGTTTCCCTCTTCTCAAATTAACCAGAATATTGGCCAGATTCACTCTCAGGGAACTTCTGCATTTATCTTTCAAGCCCCATATCCTTTTTTTCCACCTCCAGTTGTTTTTTTACTTGGCGACTGCGAAATTTTTCACGCTTCCGTCCGTTATTCTTCCCCTCCCCAAGAACACTCCCCTGTCTCTTTCTTTTTAATTTTGATTACCCCTTTTCCCCCTACCCATCCTTGGCCCTCCTCCCCCACAGTTAACCTTAGCTAGAAAATCTTACCCATCTGATGTTAATCCATTATTCCTCATTTAGATTTTCCATTTTTTAATTTGCCCCAGAGGCTGGAGGATTTTTTTCCCCTTCCCCGCTACGAAGCGCAAAGTCCTCCCATTTCTTGGCCGTTTTACCATTTCCAAAATCATCATTCCTCGCCAGAGGCCCCCTGTTTGGACGATTTTTCACCCCTCTCGACATGAAAACTTCCTTCAAACTTCAACTTGCCCGTCCCTCCCAGGTCCGCCTTAATTGGCTACGATGCGTCCTCTTTCCATATCAGTTACGATTTGGCGCTCTCCCGGTCCTTTTCTGACCTGTTCCCCCCGTCTTCTCCCCCGCCCCACCTTGAGAACTTCCCGGTTTGATTCCTCCCCCCACACCCTCTCTCTCCCTCCCTTTTTCCATCCCCCCGATTTCCTACATCGCACATCAGTTTTACCTTCTTTTTCCATTCCGCCGCCTACGTCAAGCCTGTTTTTCCTTTCCCTCCGACATATTTTTCTCTTTTACAACTTTCTTCATACCCCTCTTCCTTGAAACTTTCTTAGTCCCGATATATGCTCGGCGTCCCCTCCTCTCGTTGGGCCCTCTCATCTACTGCTCTGAGCTGCCATAACACCGCCTCCCCGAGCCTCTGGTCTGCTTTCTCCGCCAAGCGGTCCGCCAAAGTGTTTCATTCCTAATCACCCTTTCTAAAGCTCTCTAGTACGAGTAAATTGCTAAGGGATCCCACAGGGATCGTACTCCCCGTTTATTTTGAAATGGCCATCAGTTTTACATGTTGTTTGTGGTTAGCGTCGAATTTATGTTTTCCCACGGCAAAAGTGCATTTTCATTTCCCCCAGCATGACATCCACACCCCATGGACGTAGGATCGTTAAAACCTGACTTCACTTGCCCCCCCCCCACTCATTTTTTTCTTTTTCTTCCCCCGCCATTGATACAATTCGTCCCCCCCCCCCTCCCCACGAGGAACAAAAATCACCCCCCACGCAAATCAGCACCCCCCACAATTCAGAGACTTTACGGTTCCTCTTTTTGGAAGTCCATCGCTTTCCTTTTCCCAATAATTGCTTCTCCCCCTCCTTTCTTATACTTTGTTTTCCTTAAATTCCTCGCTCGCTTAAATGGAAGAACCAGGTCTGTTAAACCCCCTCTTTCCTTTCTTTCCCTATCTGTCTTCTAACGGGACGAAACCTTGAGGACTTCATCATGTTTCGGTGACTGACCTACCCACTTTTCCCCTCCCCGGGTTTCGCTTCATTCCCTCCTGGTCCCCTGGAAAAATCCTTCTCCCTTCCCCTGTCTTTTGAAAAGCTGGCCCTTTCTTCTGCCCCGGAAGTTTTTCTGACTCTCTCTTTTGGTGGTGCTCTCCGGCCACTTTCTTGCTCCTATTCAAAGCGAATACGGTTTCTTTTCGGAGGCTATTTTTTTAAGGATCCTGAATACCGGTGGTGCTTACCGGTCTTCCTCCTTCCCTTCACATCCCTTTCTGCGCGGGACTTTTTGGACCTCTTGATTCTCCTTTTGAAGATTTCTTCCTCCTCTTTTCCCCTTTTCCCTCTTTGTATACCGCACATGAGTTTGCTTTTTTTTCTTTTAGATGGACCTCCAACTTTTTCCTAATCTTCTTCATTTTTTGGGAGACCTCACCCGTCTGAATCCTTCTTTTCGCCGGATTGGTGGCGAGACTTTTCCCTACTAGGGATCAAACCTTCTCTTTTCTTTTTTGCGCGGCAGTTGTTAAGACTTGCCTTCCCACTTTCTTCCTCCCTCGCGTCCCCCTTGAAGATGAAGGTATTTTTTCTTCCTTGGTTTAAGCTCTTCTTGTTGTTGGATTTTTTTCCCAACTTTTCTATTGGACGTCCTGATTCCTGGATCTTGACCACTCTACAATTACCTCCCCAGATTTATGATTTGCTGCTTCTCATGGAGCTGTCTCCTTCCCGTCTGCAACAGTCGACTGTTGGGTCACCCGCCATCTCCAACGCTTCCTGTCCCTGTGACATATAAGTCTTCACTCTACTCTCTTTCTCCAACTGTTTCCCCCGTTAATATCTCTTCCTCCATCCTTTTTTTTTTTTAGGAGAGATTAGCTACTCCCGCGCAGACTCCTCCTAGTTAACTGATGTCTTACTTTCTTCCGGTGTAGTTTTTTGTGACCACCGCCCCTCTTTTTTCTTTCTCTGTTTTTTTCCCTCGCAATGTCCCCCGGCCTTCCCTCTACAAATTCTTCCTCATCGAAACTTTCCTGGCAGTTTGTTTCCATCACCTCTTGTCGTTATTCCGGCTCATCCCCTTTTTCCCCTCCCTTTTCGGTCGATAAATCTAAAGTCCCCTTTAACCTCCTCTCGCTTAACCCACCGGATCGACTGCCCCCAAATTCCTCAGCTTAGTCCCGATTGAGAGCCTCCCCCCATTGGTCCGGCCGCGACCCCGTCCGCCCCTCCAGTCACGAGTCTCCCCGTTGAAAGCACAGCTAACCCTCTCAAGCCCTGAGTCCTCCGGATTCCTGCGTTTAACGAGCACGTCTTCCTCGATTCGCCCCGTTGCTTATTGAGCCCCTCCTTCCTGCTTACCTCCACGCAGCGATTTAAAAGCATTACCCGATGAGTCTTTTCAATTTGCAGACTTCCATGCCTCATTGTTCCTATGCTACAATTACCCACCACACTGCATTCACACTTTAGGATTCTCCCCACCTCCTCCCCCCCTTTTCAGAGATCATCTTTTGATCAATTAAATGAAAAATCTCGATTGCCGGACTTTCCTCTTGGCCTTTTCTTCGTGCATCTTCATCAGAAGCCTCTTTTTTTCCGTGGGTAAGATTTTCGAATTGGTTGTTCCCTTCTCCGTCACTCCTTTTCCCCCCCAGCCCCGTGCTCCCCCCTTGTTGTTGGTTCCCCGTGCACCCTTTCCACCTTGCGTGTTTCCTTCCCGAAATGTTCTGCCAATTGTTACAGAACTTGCTTTTTCTTTTGCTTACAGGATGCTTCTGCTCCTCATACTTCCCATGGTATCTCCCCCCCTGTCCCCGAGTTTGACTCCTCTTTCCCCCCACCTGCCCTCCCCCGTGATGCCCGCTGCCGGTTATAGAGTTGGCTCCTTTTTCCACTGTTATAATTTCGTGTCCTTGAGAGTTGGGTTTTTTGATTTGGGCCCCAAGCTCCCCCTCCTGGCCTTGATCGTGCGCAAGTGTTGCCTCGGATTTCACTTCTCTTTCTCACACCGCTGCGGGCATTTAAACCTGAAGTTGCCGGGGAAGTGTAACGGTGATGGGTGGGGGGTTTGGTAGGTTTAGGCGCACATTTGACTGTTTTCCCCCCCCCATTCGTATTTGTTTCGAGAGCTCCTCTCACCTGTCCATATAAGATGTTCGTGCCCCTTTCAGTTATTCGGTTTTCAGACTTCTACCTTCCCGCTCGTTTTTTTTAAGACCCTGACCGGCTCTATTTTGTTCTGCCATTCCCCTTCTTTTTTCTTCTCAGTAGGCTTCTTTCTCGGAGTACAAAGATAATGTGTCGCTTTCAGACCTCGTTCAAGTCTTTCAAATCCGTCGGCGCAAAGTTCATTCTTAGCTAGTCGACCTTGTGCCTTTTTCAACTCGCACCCCTTTTTGGAGCGAGGTTAATCGTCTCAAATGAGGGCTATGATTTCCCCCCTGGCCCCCTTTTGTTTCCATCTCCTCCTTTTGTGGCTTTTTTTTTTCATTTAAGCTTGCTTAGTCAGTTGTCTTTTTCCCTTCACCTTGTTTGACCTCAAAGAAAACCCATGCCCGCTTTACCTTTTCGATAACGAGCGTTGCTTTCCCCCAAGCCTTCCCCCCCCTATCTTTCCCCTTTGGTTACCTTTTTCGGTTCAAGAGTTCGGGCTACCATGCATTGTAATGTGAACATTTGTACGCCTTTTTTCCCCCCTCTTTTACTGCTCGTCTTCAACTCTCTTTAGAGGTCTCAAACGGCCCTTGATGGACACCTTGCTCCAGTATTGAAAATTATGCGTCTCCACTTTACCCCTTTAAGAAAACGCTTTTTTGGCCAAAATTCTGACCCCTGTCTCGCCAAACATCCCAATGAGGAGACTTCCCTTTATCGCCCCGAATTGGACTTGATCTTTGTCGTTTACTCTTTCTTGTGCCCATTTAGGACCGGCTTTTCTGGACAGAGGAATGGCCCCATTCGATTCGGTGAGGTCAGTTCTAGGACGACAAGACGCCACCAATTCCGCCCCCAAAGGACCCATTCTTCTTTATTTTCTTCCCCATCAGTTTGTTGTTGAGTTTCTCTGTCTTTGGCGAAGCTTCACTTCCGATCCTTGGAAAGCAGATAGCTGCCTAACCGCCATTCGTTAATTTTTCTCTCCCAGAAACAAAAGCTGTCCCCCCCGCGTCATCCCAAGATCCAAATATTCGGGTCACTTTCAATTTTTTGTACTTCTATCTGTGCTTGGATTCCTTTGACAACTTGGCCCCACAGCGTTTTTTTTCTGGATGTGTCTCCCCTTTCCTGACCGACTTTAGGTGCGATGTAGACTGTCCACTCATCCTGCACATCCCTTTGCCCATTGCCGAAATCCTTCTCTTGACAAATCTCTCCCCCTCGTTGATGCGTGTTGTCAACTAGACTCTCCAGTCCCCTTTTTGGCTGGTTTTTCCCACCTCGCAATCCCGCTGGAACCGCGTCTCCCGGCGGCTCTGAAATTTAAGTCTGCTTCCGGAGGATTTCTCTCCTTTACGATGGAAGTTCCCATCTTTAGTTTTTCTGTGAATTTTTGCCGGTACGCCCTGGTTACTACCGCCCAAACTTGCTTCCCCCGAGGTTTGCTTTTTTTCGGACGACGGACCAAACACGATCCCTCCCCATGGCCCGCCACGCCCCCAAAGTGTTCCCCCCCTGCCCCGGTCAGGTTCCTGTAATGACTCCTGACCCTCTGCCATTTCCCTTTTCTCCGAGTTTTTAAGAAGAAGTTCTCTCGGCGAATGCAAGTCTCGAGGGCTCGCCCCCCCGATTGCCAATGCCCTCGACCCCCCTCTTATCGGCATCAGCTTTCAAGTCTCGGTGGACGACTTCTGACCAAGCTGACAGGGCCCTGACTTCGATTCTAAGGGGTGTCACCAAAGCGGCACCGCTCTCTTTTTTTTTCTGGGGAGTAGAAATTTTGAAGAGAGTACGTGAACACTCCCTTACAACTCGAATCCCCTTTTTACCTTCTAGACTGCGACGGAGCTCTCTGCGACGAGTTGAGATTGAACTCACAAAATCTCGGGTTTTCTACGTCGCATTTGGCTTTGCAACCCTTGTTTTGCACGAGCGTCAATTTAATCGTGTTGAAACATTCTTGCCCCAACACAGAAACTCGTTTTCCCGCCCCAGGTCCATATCCCACTCTTTTTCCCTTAAAATCCCAAACTCGATAATGGCGATAATTCCCTTGTCGTTGTGGTTGCCTTCTTCCCAGCAGAATTTCAACCCCTCCTTGATTGTAGCAGCACCCCCAGTTTATTACGTTTGCCGGAAGCCCCCCGGGTCCCCCGCTCAAATTCCCAAGCTCAAACGGTCCCTAATGAAAACCTTCCTTTCTTGCCAAGCTTGGCGTCCTCCAGGGCTTAAGGTATCTATTTCACGGGGAATTTCTTGCCTACCCGAAGTTCGAATTTCCTCCTTTCGTCCGGGTCCCGTCGCATGAGGCCTTGAACGAATCGCAGGGGCACCCACTCTTGCAAGCTTTTCCCCTGGCGCGTGGATTCCCCCTGAAACATGTTTGGGAGAGAGTATGGAGTTTTTCCACTTTGGCGGAGTTGGCCTGAGGACCAAGCGTCCGCGAATACTTTGAACGTTCTTCTTTCCCGATGCACAAATATTGATCTCTTCCCTTTTTTTTGTGCCCCCCGGCTGTGGCGGTTAATCCGAATCGGCTATGAGATCCATATTGGTGACGATGAGCCCCTCTAACTTTGCAGGCTTAACCTTCCCCAAGGCGTGGATCTTTTTTTCGTTCCTGGTTGTACGGAAATTTTTTCCCGCGTTTTGATTCAATTGTTTTGTGAAAGCTTTCGCTTTCCCATAAGCAGGCCTCCTTCCTTCACTGGCACTTTCGTGCTCCCGTTCATCAGTGAGTGGGCTCCGGCCCTTGGGGATGCTTCACCATAGTTGGAGGGAAAACCTGGCGGGTGTGATATTTTGCGCATAAGTTTTTTTTCCCCCCCGCGGGTTTTTCTCTAACCCTCTCGTTTTGAACGAAGCTGACTGTCTTTTGAGTCTGATTATTGTTAAGGCGGAGGACTGTTGCCATGTCTCCCCTACCTGGGTTTTGAGTCCTTCTTTCCGGGCCGGACCTGGCCGGCTTGAGGAACCCCCCTGCACACGCGTCATTCGCTTTTCGAGGATGAAGGATTCACTTTTTTATTTGAGGGTGCCTGGTGGAAGCATTTTTCCGCCGAGCAAAAGCCCCCCCCCGTCTTTTTTTCTTTGGTCACACGCCCCTCTCAAAGACGGTGTTGACCACAAAAAGCAAGCATCCGGGAACGTCTTGGGTTTGGTTTTCTTTTTTTTTCTCGGCCGTCCAGTCCCCCTTTCGTGTTCGGCCTAATGAC
>Ga0179593_1471004_pt1 | contig 15630 bp, 9 predicted proteins | sample CZODoug2_1_08_16_FD_185931 | JGI IMG/M metagenome (GOLD analysis project Ga0179593, IMG submission 185931) | Vadose zone soil fungal communities from Angelo Coast Range Reserve, California, USA - CZODoug2_1_08_16fungal (PacBio error correction) | ecosystem: Environmental > Terrestrial > Soil >... | reverse complement strand
GGTTCAATTTTTGATTTTTTCCAAGGGACCGGTTTTTAGCCCTATCTTTTATGGGACCTCTTGGTTTTTTCCTCTCAGGCATTTGGCAACCTTTAGTTTTCTCGCACGGCCCGTCTCCAACCCTTTACTCTCCTACCAGCTTTTCCTAAGACCTTTCATTCAGTCAAAACCGTCCCGTGCCCGGCGCTTCCCGTGTCTTTCTACTTATTCAGAGTTCTTAGTGTGTCCTCTTTTAGTCCCCTCTTATGACCCTTGAGTTTTATTGCTTAATCAGGGGCTTCGTCTTACTGCGCGCGACTCGTGCCCCTTCTGCGCATAAGGCTGAAAAAATTTTAGAAGCTTTTAGCTCTGGTCTTTCTCTTAACTCGTCCGCTTTCTTTTTATGGAATCCGCGGCGACATTCCGTGCGTTCTTCTGTCCTCCATCTGCCTATTCAGTTGTTGTCTTTCTGTGAACTTTCCGTGCATTTCTGAGCGAATCGTCGCCCACCCCCCTCCTGGTCGTCTCGTTCCCGAGTAATCCGACTGGCGCTCACTCAAATCCCATCACCTCCGATTCTCTCGGAAACTCCCCCCTAGCCCTTTTCCGCAATCCCCCTTTCGGATTCCAAATCTGAGCCTCCGGCTCCGCCACCCCCTTTGACCCTTTGGCTCCTTTCCGCCCTAGCGACCAGTCTCTAACTTGACCCTTTCTTCCCCTCAACCCCTAGCGCCTATCTGCGGTCCTCCGATGATGACACCTCAATTCCGCCATTCCTTCTGAAGTACCAGGATCTGCGTTTCGTTACCGCTCCCTAGTCAGTCTTTCGATCCCTTCATTTCCTCCGAGCGAGACTCTCTTCGCGCGCACCCGATGTCATTCTCTAGTCCTTAGGTATTTTCCCCCATTGTTTGCGTCATTTGCTGTATCCCGTTTCTTCCCCCTAATCCCCTCTCTCCGGCCATCCCATGGGATGAGACACCTGGATCTGATCAGTGATGAGTCGAACGAATCCCTGCAGCGGTCCGTTCCGCCCCTCTCTTACCTCCTCCCCACTCCTGCCCCGACGCTTGTTTCGTTTTTGTGTTTCTCGCGACCTGAGGGGGTTTTGTTTTTGTACCGCTGCATGCCTCCTGGCACGGCTCGAGCGCCTTAGCCATCTGTCCAGCAGCTGCTCCTGAATTGACCTTCTTATTTCACGTCGATTCTTTTCCTCTTCGGAAAGGAAGCCCCTGCCTTTTCTCTCATATCCTCTCGAAATGCATCTTAAGAGTTCCAAAGTTCTCTGTTTTCCGCCCGCTGATCGTTCGCCTCAGTTCTTCTCCACGACCCCAGTCCCTCTCTTTACTTTATGCGTGATTAGAAAGCGAGACATTTGATCTGCGGCGGGCACCCGAAACCTGGTCTAGGTTGGTTGGCCTCTCCGTTACCGGGGTCAATCGGTCCTCTTTCTGCATTTTCTCCTCGATTCTGCGTGCGCAGAAATACCTCCTAAATCCGTTTGTTCCCATTTTTCCAACTTAGAGACCTTTTTCTCCTCCCCGCATCGAACTGATGGCTTCGTCCTTCCGCGACTTTGGTGACCGGTGCGTAGGACCTATCCGTGCGTCGAGCCCTCTTCTCAGACCCCTTCTCCTGTTTTTCTTATGGTTCGCTCAACGTGCATTGCCGCGTTCTCGTCACGGTGGGAGTTCACGATCACCGGTCTTTTTCAAGTCTTGGGTTCAGTTTTCTCTTCTTTTCCGTAATGCCCTTCCCTTTTTTCTCCAATACCCTCGCCGAATTTCCGCTGGCAATGCGACGCGCCGCTTACCCTTTATTTTTAATTGATAGCAGATTCTTGCCTTCAGCTCCCCTTTCCCCCCTTTTACTTTGTTCGTAACGCGCTGCATCGTATTTTTCTGGAGAATTGCTGTGCGGAGAACCCCCTCTTGTAACTCAGCCTCGATTCACTCGTCACGCCGATCCATAAGTGTCGGGTCTCGCCTCCAGACGCCCGTTCGGCTGAAAACGCTAAGGTAAGTCCCTTACCAACCTCTTAACCCTCCCCCCTACTCGTCAACTTCCGGCTTTTCGTACTTTTCAGCCGTGGCCCGCGACTTCCGCCCTAAGTTTTTTTTCTACTCGTTAATATTTTTTCGCTTTCCCTGGTCGTCCACCTTCTCAGGTAATGCATTTTTCGGTTCTTGGATTAATTATTCCAGGTCGCGTTGCGGCGACCCTTCCCATTCTGTGAGCTCCTATTAGGGAAGTCTTTGTGGGCGAGCTTGTAGATTTGATTCTTTCCCCTCGTTTCTTGCCTTTTGTAGATTTTTCTTCTTTGCTGCTTCTGACTAACCTCTTGCCTATCACTCTTTGTTGTTGATATCTATCTGTCAGCTTTCAGTCTCATCCGACGATCAAGAGATCCTCCAAAACGCCCTCTCAACTCCCTTTTTTCCCAATCCGTCCTCTCCCAAAGCGCGCCACCCTCTTTCACCTTGCTCACAAGAGTTTCCATGGGTCGCCTCAACTGGCAGTTCCTGGAAGGTCGTTATCGGCTGAAGTCATTCCTGTAGTCTCGTGGACTGCGTCCCCCTGCTTCAAGCGGACGCTGTCAGCAACTATTTTTCGGAACGTCTTGCCCACAGACTGCAACCCCTCCTCAAAGTTCGTCTTTGATTCTCGCTTCTTTTAGGTGTTTATCCTCGGACTTGTGTGATCGTTTTCTCTCCAAGGGAGGATTTTTCCAGCCGTTCCGCATGATGCCGATAAATGGCTGTGCGCTGCTTTTCTCTTTCTTGAGCTGATCTTCTGGAGAAACGCAACCCATTTTTCTGCCGCCAATTAGTCTTCTCTCCCCTCTTTCCTCCGTTCGTGTCCCTCCGTCGATTTTATTCGACGGCGCCAGGGGAAGCGATCTCTCGCAAGTAGGTGGATAGAATCTCCATCTTACAATCCTTCTTTATCTCCTTTCAACAGAGGGTCCGAAAGCCTGCGAGTACCCCCCCGATAAAAAGTCGGTGATCTATGGAACCCAAAGCCCACGATCGGTGATAAGAGTGAAGAAGCTAGGTCCCATCTCCACCCGTTTACAACTACGCGCTCCTATTTTTCTATCGCGCGTATACTGCGTCTTAAGAGAGAAACCTGACCCCTCCTTTTCTCTGTGAAGCCTCATTTTCATCGTTCCCTTGATGGCGCTCTTGATCGAAGTGCATCGCTATGATGGCTCTTCGATTACAGCTCGTTCAGGAGCTTTTCTTGGCATTCCCCCCCTTCGAAGCTGTCCAATCGCTATTCACTTTCTTCTCAATCTCCAACAATCGACCCTCTTCGCCTCAGCAGAATAAATTTTTCCCGTCCTGCCGGTTCTCATCTCTTCTTTTCTTAATTGCTCCCGGAATTCGATTTGATCGGAGTGGCTTCACCTCCCTTACCTCCTTTCCCCCCTCATGCTTGACTTTCGAATGTTGTCCCCCCGCCGATTGAAAATATCCTTCGTTCCTCAACCTGTTTTCTTTTTAAGAATTTTTTCTAGATAGTATTTGACGATGAATCTCCATTTCCAACCTCCGTTTTTGCCAACCCCCACCGCGGCCTCTTGGGTTTTCTGTGACTTTCCCGCTTTTCCCCTTTTGACGTTCTTTCAGAGATCTTCTATGCACGACTTCTCCGTCTCCAGTGCATGGATGGCCGACCTCTCTGCGTGGCCGAATGCATCATCACTTTTCCTTTCCTCCCCCAGAAGGAGATTTTTTGAATAGCGTGGAACTCCTCCTCCGAGATTCTTTGCTCCAAAATGCTTTTTTTGGCCTCTTATCTCCTTAGGACTTTTCCCCAACCTCATTGCCGGCGCGCCGAATTGTTCTGTTCGCGCGGGTTTCCCCCCAATTTTCCTTAGAAGTTTCGTCGATGTTTTCCCTCCGGCCTTTTTTTCGCCTAAATTTTCTAGCGCCTCTGCCGCCCGATTGACGCATGCTTTTCAGCGCTGACTTAAGCGCTCCTTTTAATCAAAAAGGTCTGCGCCCCGTATCCGTTAGATTCCTTTCCCGAGCTCTCATGAGGTGTCTTCTTTGCTTTATTTGCCCGCTGGCGTTCGGGGGTTTTTCCCGGAGGCGGTGTGCGCTCATGCCCGGAACTGCTGCGGCCAGAGATCTCTTTACTTCCTAGGTTCAGCCTCAATCCGAACGGTTGCCTTGACTGATTCCCTCATCTCTCCATCTTGCTCTCTCTCCCTTTTCCGCCTTCGCCCTGGTCGCAGATGTTCGTCTCTTCTCCCCCCCACTTATTTCTTTACCCCTCTTTAAGCGCTTACTTGATCGTTAGATTCGCCAATCTGCTTGACCAGGCGGCTCGCGTCTTTTTATTTTCGTGCGTCTTGCACCGAGCTCGGTCGAAACTTTGCTTCTCCTCTTCTCGGACGCCTTTTTCCGCCTTTTCCTGGTTCGTATTCCAGGATCCGTTACGCAGAGAGTAAGTTCTGATCCCCACAGGCTCTTCGTTTTGAATAAGAAGATTGGGTTTTTTTTTCGACTATGAGCCGGGCGACCAAATAGGCTAGAGAATGCCGATCGCCTTCCCTTGTTAACTTTAGGTTGCCATGCTGGTTAACCCCAGTATCTTGAATCCCTCTCCCTCCGCAAAGTTTTCTATTTTCTCTGACGGCCGTAAAACTCAGTCCGTTAATTCTTCTCCCCCCTGATATTTCCCCTGTCGTTTTTCTTAACCTTCGACTTTGTCCTTACCCGCTTTATTCGATTGCTGTTGGCTCGCTGACTGCGTCATAGTTTACAATCTCGTCATAAGGTTAACCTTTTTGACAGATCCTTCCTCTCTCCTTTTCTAGGTCGTTGATCGCTGGTGCGCAAGTCGTCCTTTGCCGGGCCGGCTCCCTTCAAATAGGATTCTCCCCTTTGACGCAGCGTTCCTGGTTTACCATTGGAGCCTGAACAGTATTCGGGCTATGTTACTCGCGCTGGAATATCTTTTCTTTTCAGAACATCTCAATCTCCCTTGTTCGAGGCCGCTTGCAATCTCTCTCGCTTTTGACACCCGTTTTGATTCAAGCGGATCTACTCTAGTTTGCGATTGACCTAAGGGGACGATGCTAACCCTCTCACCTTTTCCCCCCAATTTTCTCACCTCAGAGCTACCCCTATTCCTCGCAAATTGCGTCGGAACCGAGACTTTTAATTCGCTTCTTAGAGAAGTAATTCTCTCTGTTTAGGGTTAAATTTGCTTCCCGGTCCTCTTTCTTCCCTCCTTTTTCCGTTGAGAATCTCTCGCGCCGCTCGATCGCCGTAGGCGCCGTAATTTCTTCGGAAACATTGCTTCCCTCCTCCTTTTCGCCTTCCAATCCCGCCACGTCTCAGAAGATCGTCCCTCCATCGCGGATGATAATTCTCCGCTGAGTCGCCCCGTCATTTCGCCGTCCTTGATCTTCCATTTCAGTAAACAATCCCTTACGAACCCACGACTCGGCGCGCTCCTCGTTTTTGCGTCACACGCGGTGTTGACGCGGCTCCCCTGATCCGAGCCCTTTCCCCCGTGCCCGAGCTCAGGGATTCCTTTCTTTCCCTTTCTTGGCCCTTCTCTCAATCGGTCTTTCCTTTCACCCGTGCCATCGCGACTGCGCCCGATGGTGACATCTCCTCCCCCCTGCCCGCCTCTCTCGAGTCTCTGGGAGCGATTTCCACCGCATAAGAGTATGAGCATGTCCCTTTTCAGACATTTCCAGCAGAATTAGAGTGCGGCGGCTTTTCCCAAGGGCTGTTGGGTCGATTCGTTAGAGTTTTCCATCTCGAGTTCCTCTCTATTCTTGGCGCCCGATTCTGCGCCCCGTGCCGTCCCTCAGCGACGCCCTCAATCCCAGTTTTTTTCTTCACTGGCCGGTCCTATCACGTCCATCTTCTCCGAAAGCCTTCGAAACGAGAGATTCGGCTCCACCGGTCTGCACCGGTTTTCCTCGAGCGCGATAGCCAAGATTTCGAAGTTTTTTGTGCTCAACGGGCCCTTTTTCTTCGTTTGTCAGTCCTCCTCACACGAGTTCCATCGTCGTCGTCCGGTCTGATGTTGTTAAGTTAGAGTTTTTTTAGGAGGAGTTTCCCCCCCCTCTACCCGTCTTTTATCGATCGCTTTCTAGTCCCACGAGAGCCGGATCCTGAGATATTTTCCCTCCTCTTCGGAATCCATTTTTTCTCGCGAGGGCATCGACGAACTTGAGGTACAGTTTCTCTTCCCTGACTTTTTTATGTCCAACTTTTTTTCTTTTTGCTTTCAATCGGCGTGCAGCCGCGCTTACGCGGCAGCCAGTCTGTGAAAAATTTATCGGAATCTTTTTCTGGACCCAGGACGTATCAACCTCGTTTTTCGCCCCGTATTCCCGCCAACCTATAGTATCCTTCCCAAAAGGCTCCCCTCGAGAGTCCCTTTCCTGATCTTTGCCTTTTTTCGTCGGTTCACGATCTTGTGGCGCCCGAATTCACGCTTCTGTTAGGGACGCGTCACCCCTTCCGGACATTTTCCCTTCCCTTCATTTCATTTTTCTACAGCTCTTCCAGGACCTTCTCTCTATTTTGTTACCATGTCACCAATTCTTTGACTCGTCAGATCTGGGCCTCGCGTGTCGCTCTGCTGTACCTTTTTTCCTTTCTTGTATCTGCTTTTTAGAGTCGCGCTTGATGCTGGATGATTTCTTTTATGAACTTTTTTCCGCATCCCTTTTTTTTTTTCCTTCCCCCTCGTTTTTGATTTTTTTGAAAGTCTTTTCTATCTCATCGCTCCCAGCTCGACCATTCAAGATGGCCAAGACCGCTCCCAAGGCGCCCTGCCAACCCTTCCCCTCTCGACTTCTTCACAACTTAAGAATTTTTTTTTTCATGTTTTTACTCCTACATCGCCGCAAAGTCTGGACCCGGGGAATGGTTCCTTACTTTAGGTTTTCTTCCCCTCTACGCCAAGCGGATTTTCTGCCCCCCCCCCGTCTGACGTTTCGGAATCTCCGGTAGATTCCTAACCCCTCATCGACGCCGGAATTATCGCTTTTTCGTTTTTATCACTGTATCCTTTTCGAAGCTCGGTCTCTGTCTTTTTTTTTCAGAATTCTTGTATGTTTTCGAGTCCGATTAGATAAATTGTTCCTCTCCTTTGCGTCCGCTGCTCTTCGCCGACCCCGACCCATCGGTGTCCCATCTTCCTCCTCTCGATGTTTTTCCTCGTCTCTCTTATCCCCCCTCTTAATCTTTTTTCTGGCAAGTTTCTCTCAAGTCCCCGTCTTGCGCTTTTCTCTGAAGGATCTTATTTTCCAAAGTAGACCGCATTTTTAGTCTTGTTCTCCCCTCCGCAGGACGCCCTCCCTTCGTCTACTCCCACCCACTTAGGACCTGACTCTCGGTTGATTGAACCCCCCAGCCGTGACGAGCTCAGCACCTGTCCCGTTTTTTGCTGCGACCCCCCCCCCCCCCGCGGTCTTTTATTCTTTCCCCGCGCGCGTAGTCCCTCGGCTCCCGGCCCCCTCTTAGCCAACTCTTGCTGTGATGGAGCTCTGTCATTTCCGAAGTGCGGAGAGGTCCTTCAAACGTCTGGCGGATTTTCTTTTCGTCTCTGGCCTTTTTTTCGTCGCTTTTCCGTCTAGACTCGCGATGATCACCGCCAACTTTCTGAAACGGTGTAGAGGCCTTTCATCTCCCTCCTCCTCCTAACCTTTTTTTTTCCTAAGCATGGCTTATCCTCTCTGCTGCTTTCCTTTTTCCCCGGTTCGTGCTCCGGTAGAGCTGAAAAGATCCTGGACCTCGATGTCGCGATTTATCGATTTTGTCCCTTTGACTTTGATATTCCTTTCACAGTCGTCCGGGCCTAGAAATCCTTGCTGTCTGACTTTTCCTGATTCTTTTTTTTCTGTGCTCTGCATTCTCGGTCAACACGCCGTGTCTCTTCCACGCAAAGCGCGCCGCTTCGAGTTGGGTTTAGTCAATGTTTTCGCAAGGCCCCGTCTTCGTTGGGCACTTTTTTCCGGTTTTTCCTGATCTCGGCGACGAAGAAGCGTCCTCTTCATCTTGTTCCCCTCGATGGGATGTCCGAGCGGCTCGTGCGTATGGCAGAAGCGGGCCTCATCCCTTGACGCAAAAGCTTCGCCGAAGGCGACTGTATGTTCCCCCTCCTCGTGACGTAGCCTTCTCTGCTGTTCACATTATATGAAATCGCATCTTTCGGTAACGCTAATCCTGTTGCCCGCTCCGCGAGTTTAGCTGGAAGGGTTTTTTTACTTTGAACTCTGTCTCTTCTTCTCGCCCGGAGGTTTCCTCCTTTTTTTTTTTGTAGGTCATCCGGCCCGCGGGCCCGACGCATCTGAGGAACACCCTGTTCTCTGTTTTTTTTTTTGCACCGGTAACGCTTTTTTCGATTTCATTCCCCCCTTTGTTGGCGCGTGAGATTCCGGCGCCGGTCATGAGCGTGTCTTTGCTGCTCAGATATTTCAAGCTCTTCTTCAGTTCTTGAGCGCGAGTTACGTCTACGGTTTGCTTCCTCTCTCCCCCTACCGGCACTCTGGCCATTTGCGATTCGATTGAAGCTCGACCCTTCCGGCTTGTTTTTTTTTTTGCAGTCTCTTCTTCCTAACTTTTTCCGTATTATGCGCACGTCATCGGTGTGTTTCAGGAGACCCTGCTTCAGGCGACCCCCGATGTTTTTTTCGCAGTTCCTCTCTAGCCACCTGATACGCCCCCATCTTCCCTTCGCTGCTTTACTCCATCTCATCTGCTCCTCCGTGAATCATTTTTGGACCTGCTTCTTCTCTTCGTCTGTTGATGATTTTTTCGCTTCCTCTTTTCAGTTGAGCCCTGGCGGCTTTGGATCGAAATTTGCTCGTCTGTAGACGCTACTTTTGCCGCATTTTTGCGTCGACCCATCTACCTTTTTCAATCTCGCCGTCCATTCTTCTTTTCTTCGCCTTATTTCCTCCTTCCTTGCTGCGGAGCCGGTGAAAGATGCTTTGCCGTGAGAGATCTTGGTGATCTTTTTTCGAAGCATTCCTTTTCCCCCTCACCCCAGTAGCGTATCCTCCGCTGACTCACCTTTTGACCTTCGAGAACGACGCGGAGCGAAAATCCAAGCTCCTCCCCTCTAAAGGTTGGTCATCCCTTCGGCGTCCTTTAGCGTCTTTCGTTAATTTTGTAAGTTCTTCTGGTCCTATTTGAGTTACTCTTGGTCGCGAACTGCACGACGCCCCTTCAATTCATGGCTCACACCAGGTGCCTATCTCTTCTTTTTTTTCTTGTGGGCAACCCGTCGTCTCCTGTTTCTTTCTTATCCTGATTCTAGGCAGTGCCTGGCTTCGTTATTTCAGCCATCTTATTCTTCGTGTTCTTCGTGGGCTTGTGCCGGTGCATGTATGCACTTGTCCGGCGTCTCTGGCGGCGACCTCGGCTCTCTCTTCAATCTTCACGTACCCTGCTCATGCCGAGGTCCTCGGCAATCTCTCGCTGGCGTTTTTGCACTTTGGATCAATCGATCGCCTATTCCCTCTGATAAGTTTCCTGTCGCCGCCGGGCCGCCTCGTATTACGCATTCTCTACACGTTGCAGTGCACCAATCGAGCGCCCCTCATCTCTCCTCTTTTTCTTTAATGACCACCCGTCTCTCACCTTTTCCCGCGGCGCGGTTGTTGGTTTCGTTCGTCGATTTCTGTTCCACTCCTTTTTCAGCATCTCCCTCTAATTTTCCTCGGTTCCCCGCTGATTCTTTTTCCTCTCTTCCAGTAGGATTTTCCCTTCCCACTGTATGTCGGCGCCTTCGCATCTGCACGAGAGGCTCTGCCAGTCAATCGGTCTGTCTCCCACTTGATTTTGCTTACGCTCTTTCTGCTCTCTCCTTATTTTTTACTCGAATCGCCGCTACGACGGCGCGCGCCGCGGTTGGGTGTTGAGCGAAAAGGCTGTTTGACCGCGGTCATTCTGGACTCTTTTCTCAACACGTCCTTTTCCCCCTCCTCTCCTCCTCGAGACGGTTGGTCCGCTTTCATGGTCTGGACGAACCCGTAGTTCCGAAATCGAGATGCGACTGAGATGGTACATTTTTACCCGATTTCGTATTCCTCATATCCTTACGTCACCCAAGATTTTAGTTGAATTCGGGAGCCGCTTTTTTCAAGAAGGAACGCATCTTTCTAAGGCAGCATCCTTCTCGCTCGCCCTCTTTGTCTTTTGTTGCTTTCGTGATCCCTTTTCCTGCTTCTTTTATCAGCTTGCAATTTTTGTTCCGCGACCGCTACGTCCGGAGCGCACCCGCCGCCGCCTTCCTTTTTAGTTTTTGCCGGCCCTTCTCTTTGCCAGTCTCTCCCCCCCCCCACCGTTTATCTTGAGATTCGTCACCGCTGACGTGGGCCTGCGGACTCGTGCCTCGAGCTGGGTGCGCCGTCTAGCTCCTCCGGCGCCGTCCTTTTTGTTTTCTAGCTCCCTTATGGATAGGCACCGTCCTTCTCGCTTTTTTCCAATCCTGATATAAGCTTCTTCTTCATTTTTTCTGATTTTAGTCTAGAGGCTTCTCCTCTTTTTACCTATAACCTTTCGCTAGCTAATGCCCCCCCCCCCCCCCCCCCTGAGATCCGCCTCTGAGCTTGTCTCTTCTTAAAATGGACTCCGTTTAATAAATTGGGATCTTTTTTTCCTGGATGCATGGAGTCAATTGTCGATCCCTTCGGTTAGGGTCGCCTGATGAGCGCACTAAATAGTTCCCCCCGACTTCCCCCTCCTGGTGCGCCGAGGCCGTGAACTTATCGTCTTTTTTTTTCCGGCGCTTTAGCACCTCCTCGGCCCTCCTCCTGTTTCTCCGACACCTGGTCAGGTCATCAATCCGACGAGAAAATTGGCTTGATTCCTTTTTTCGGTTTTCAGCAAGTTTGATTAATTTTTGGCACCGGCTACTTCCTCCCAACTAATTTTTTTTGGTGTGTTTTTCTCCCGTTGGTGGGAGTCACAATCCGCACAGTTACTGCTTCCTCCAGGGTTCGTGAGAATTCTGACGTGCTGTCCTGCGTTGAGGCTTCACAATTTCTCGCTGGTTATTTGGCCGAGTGCTCCGCTTTTGTCTACTTTTCTTGCTCGTTCAGTTCGCGTATGTCTTGATGTCTTCCTTCGATTCGGGTCCCCCTCTTTCCTCTCTTTTTTTTCCCTCCTCCCATTTTTCGATATATAAAGATTTCTTCGATCGCAGCTTCAAGCGCGAACAACCACGAAAGTATTTTCCTTTCCCAAGGGAGCTCGACCTCTCTCCCCCCTCTTTCCCTTTTCGTCCCACATCTAAGAGTTTGACCGCAACTCTGCGCGCAGTCATTGAAGAGAGGCCCCCCCCCCCCCCCCCCCCCCCCCCCCCCCCCCCCCCCCCCCACCGGTTTCTTATTTTAGTTCCTGTACGGAGTTTACGTCTTCCCTATAGCCACGATCAGTACCCACACCTTCTTTCGTTGAGGATCTCTTGTCTCCCCATGATTCCCTTTCTAACACCCCGCCGAAAATTCGCCACTCCCTGAATTGATCTCTGAGTGGGCTTGATCCTGATCGTTGCGCTGCCTAGGTTCGGTCTTCCGCCGTAGTTTTCGTCGACCCCGTTTTGCTATAAATGCGCCTTGCTGTCTTTCCGAGGCAGCGTTTCCTCTTTGGGAGAGATCTCTTCGTCCCCGAAACCCGGGTGCTCATGTGTGACGACCCATTTGGGTTCTTTTTTGCTCATCGGCGCGATCCATTCTTTTCGCCTCTTCGCTAGCGGAGTCGTCGCCGGCTCAGCGATGTGTCTAAAATTCTGCGTAGGTTTGCTTTCAACGCCTCAGGAAGACTCTAGAGTTTGACGCCCACCACTTCCTCAAAACCGACGCGGTGAGATTGGAACCCCGTGGAAGTTTGAATGCCCTCCGATACCCTTTTTTTGCGACCATACGATGCGCGATGATGCCTCCGTCCGTCTTGGTCTTACCTTGCGTAGTCCGCCCGCGCCCCGTGCCCCCTCTTTTAATCTCTCATAGCCGCTGGCGCTGGAGGTGGCAGGCCCGGGACCAAAACGTGATGCTGCCCGGCTCGGTTGTGGCTCGTCGCTTTCCTCTAACTTTTGATGCCCTAGCAACCAACAACGCGGTGGCGGGCTGCGAGTTTTTTGAAATTCGCTGTCGTTTCGGACTCCTTTCTGCCCCGTTATTTTTGTCCAATTAGTTAGTGACATTCTATCGCGCCATCGCGGGTCAGCCCTGTCCTCTTACCCATCTCATGTGCTATTGTTGAAGGCCCGGGTTGTTCCCGCCCCGATTTTTTTCCTTTACGGTACTTCCTCTATTATTGTAGCCTTGGTCAGATTCGTTTCTTGATCCCGCGTGCCGCTGAAGGCCGCGTCACCACCGCCGTTTCTCGCAACCTCAACATTCTTCCTCTCCCTTTTTTTTTAGACCCCCCTCTTTTGCGCTTACTGGCCGGCGCTTCCGGCTAGCTGAGCCGCTAAGTCTGTCTTCTCCCTGTCAGTTATATTTCCCCTCGATTTCTTCTTTAGAGGATTCTCTCTTCTTCTGCCTGATCCGGCGCGGGACCCCTGTCATTCAAAAATGGTCGGCGTACGGTGATTCGGATTATCCTCGCGTTTCCCGCGCGCTCGATTCTGCCTCTTCTCACCCCTTCCTTTACTTTTAATCCCGCAGTGATTTCCCGATCTACTCCTGGTCTAGCGCCGCCATTCGATTCGTTTAGCGCTGGTTCATGTTCCCCTTTTCCGTCTCGACCCTAGGATTCGGCTGTTTGCTCATGAGAGACTGTCGTCGCTTCGTCGGCGCCGCCGGCGCCGCATAGGCTCGAACTTATCGGTGTCGTGGCAGTTTCTCCTCCCTATTTGCCTCACCAATTTCGTGCGCCACGCTTTCGAGAGGGCTGCCAATGAGAGTCTTCTTTGCGTGCGCAGTATTGCCAGTCTTCTCTTCCGCTTGGCCCTCCCGTTTACTAAGTGTGCTCCCCTTGAATATGTCCCGCCCTGTCCCTCTTCTGAGATACGATGCGATTGAGCCGAAGGACCCGGCACGGGATGGAGGTCGATGCTCCAAAGATCTCCCTCCTATTTACCCGAGGTCGTCTCGTTCTTTTTTCCTTGTTTTTTTCGGCGTGAGGGCACGTGTGTCGCGCAGTTCATCGCGAGCCACCTTCTTCCCGCACTCGATTTGTTTTTTTTACGACAGCACGACATTTCGGTCGACCGCTCAGCTGTACCTGGGATCCTCTATGCCTTTTTGTACGGGATTTTTTTTTCGCGCGTCCGTGCGGCAGTCTTTGGATTGAGACATCGAAATTGCTTTCGCGGCGTGAGTATCGTGTACTGACTCGTCGAACAACCGGACAGATTGCCCGTCATTTTATACATCTCTTCTCCCTCAGGCTAAGCTCTCTACTTTGAGAGAGATGAGCGAAATCGGCGGAGAGAAACGGCGCGATATTGTACTGTTGTTCGTGTTCAGGCTGGTTAAACCAGTTCGATAACTCCCGTCAAGTTTTTCTACTCATCCCTATGCCGGTTCCCTCCGCGCCTCAACCCATCTTTCCCCCCTCCCCGAGTCTGGACGGTTTTGCCACTTTAGTCAGAGATCCAATTTGCATGGCTTTTTCGTCCCAGCTTGTTTTTCCCTATTGTCCTTTTTCGTTAGGGTGCTTCCTCTCCTTTTAGTTCCCCTGGGACCTTCATTCATGGCTGCCCACCCGATAGTGCTCGCCCAACGGTGAAGTTTAGCTCCCTCTGGAGTCTTGCTTAGCGAATCGTTTTTCTTACAGGCCCCTCCATCTTGATTTTATTCTGTCTTCAACTTTGGATGGATGTTGCGCAGCGTGCCAGGGGGTGCCATGTGACCCCAACGTATCAGGCGCTCTCTTGGAATTTTCTCCAGCGGATAGATCTATTGCAAGGACAGCTCATGGCAGGCTTAGCCCGCGCGTTGCCACTCCTTGTGATTTTTCCCCCCCTTTTTTTTACCGATTCCCCTGGTCACCGATAGCCAGTCGTCGCCGCGCGGCGCAATCGCTGACAGTGAGTCTCCCACTGCCCGGAACTACAGAGCTGACTCTTCGTCTTTCTTGTCAATTTTTTCACACATTCCCACCAGGCGCGAAACGCCGAGGATCGACCCCCCGGCTGCCCGTACAGATTATCGCTTTCGTTTTTTCGTCCCGTAAGGGAGAGGATTTTCTATTTTTCAGCCGCGCGATGTTCCCGTTCCACGAGGCTATCGATAGTCCTCCCGGCGCAGCCCCCCCCGTTTCCTGAGTTCCTTTCCCTGATTTCCTTTTGCTTCTCGGCTACGCTCCGTCGTCATCCATCGGAGATTGACCCAATTGACGCTATCTCCCCTCCTTCTGCTTAGCTTGATAATTCTCAGTTGCCTTGCGCAAACTCATTGACTAACACCAGCTTCCTTCGCCGCTTTTTGGCTTTTCTCTCTCCAAGTGCTTTGTTGAAAGAGATGGTCGCTTCGGTGTAAAAACCGCGGCAGCATCATCCTTCCGGTCCGGCCTAATTTCTCTTGACTACAGTTGAAAGTTACGTTTTCCCCCCCTCTAACTCTTTGATTAATGATTTCGTTTACCCTGTAGGAGTTACACGCGATGACGCTCTCTTCAGTGTTTTTCCAAGTCATCGCGTACCCTTCGACAACGCGCAGATTCTGAGTGCGGCCTGCTGCGCCTTTTGATTTTGGCGGCTCGTTTTCCCTTTCCTAGAGGTCTGTTTTGTTAATTACTCCTATGTCCGTTCCCCACGCGCGCTATCCGCCGCCGCCATCCCTTTTCGTTCACGGCGCCTCCCCTCTCCTACTTTTCTAGAGTTCCAGAGAATCGACCCTCGTTTTCGACGATGGTGCCGCGGCGGACTTCCGCCCGATTGAGACGCCTATCGTCTTATCTCTTCCCTTCCCCTTGGCTGGTTCCCTCCCTCTTTTTACTTCTAGTATTCCTGCGTCCATGCGTATCGCTTGGTTAATTCACCAGCGTCGGCTCTTTTACCCTTGCGTGTACGTCGCTAGGCTCTCCGGCGTTTGACCAATCTCACTCGCATACCTTTTTGCTTCCTTAACGTTTTTCCTTCGCGCCTCTTTTTTGCTTTCCTTGGACCTTCGTTGTCGGAATCATTGGTTGCGCGCCGATGGAGCATCTGCGCCGTCTTTTCGTCGACCCTTTCTCTGATTTTCCATTTTTAGGTTGGTAGCCTTGTTGGAGCTCGCCGCACCGCGATGACGCGCAAGCAAGCGAGTTTTCCTCTGGGATTCCTGCCTTCGCGAGCACATAAGTACCTTTGACCTCCCTCCCCTCCCTAGTGCCGATTTCAGTTCCGGCCAACGTTAAACTTCGCGAGAAAATCCGGCGGTTAGACTTTTCGGGTTTTTCGTCCGTGCCTTTTTTTTGATTTCTTCCGCACCTTTTTTTGACGTTGTGGTTTTCTGACCTTGATCGGTACGGTCACCACCCGCAGTCCCCGGTTCCGGAGACTCTCCCTTTCCGTGCGCATTAGTTCCCTTTAGTACAATTCTTCTTTTTTGAGTTCTCGTCTGTCCCGATGGTGTGCCTCGCTTTGTCCGAGTTGCGTCTTTGGCCATTCTTGATCTTGCTTTTAGAGTTCGCGGTTGATGCGATGCGTTCTCCCGATCCCAGCTTTTTCAATCTT
>Ga0179593_1469001_pt1 | contig 15630 bp, 19 predicted proteins | sample CZODoug2_1_08_16_FD_185931 | JGI IMG/M metagenome (GOLD analysis project Ga0179593, IMG submission 185931) | Vadose zone soil fungal communities from Angelo Coast Range Reserve, California, USA - CZODoug2_1_08_16fungal (PacBio error correction) | ecosystem: Environmental > Terrestrial > Soil >... | reverse complement strand
GCCCAGACCAACGGTTTTTCGTTCCCCCCCTTGACAGCTTCGACTGTCTTTCGACCTGGTTTTCCTTAAAAGCGTAGTTTTTTCTTCTCTTTGGGCCAGACACCCCTTCTTCTGTACCTTCCGAGGCATGGTTTAGTTCCTTCATTTTTGGCCCCTGGCGCTTTGCACCTCGGATTCCTTCAATTATTTTACCCCTACCTTTTGTCACAATATAGTTGACCTTCTTTCCCTCCAGCTCGTTTTCTCTGTACCACAATCCCCCCCCCCAGCCCCCATAGGCTTTCGCGGGCCCTTTTTCTTTGATCGTTTTTTTTTTTGCCTTTTCCTATCTTTCTGGGTACCAACCAGGTTTTGTCCCATAGCTTGTCACCTCTAATGGGCACCCCTTGCCTTTTTTTAGTGTCCAGACCTCCAGGCATTCTTCTTTTCGAACAAAGCTTCCCGGGTCTCTGCTATTTGACGACCTTTGTGTTCGGAATTATTTTTTTCCCTCTTGTGTAGGTGGGTCCTGGTCTTTCGTTGCCCAACCCTGCCAAGAAACCCTTTTCCTCCTTTGTAACGCTTTCGTCCCCCTGGGATCCCACCGGTTTTTTGATCCTTGGCCAATCGTAAGGAAGTCACTTTGGTCAAAAAACGAAATTTTTCTGGAAGTCTCTGACCCATTCGTTCCTGTGCTCTTGTCTCTCCCCCTGTTGCCGGCGCCTAGTCCCTCACCGCGCAGGAATCACTACTGGGTGCCGGTTTTTTTCCCTGGCCCCAGCATAGGGTCCCTGTCTTTCACCACCACTCACTCGCCAATGGGCACGTCCTGTGGGCTGTCTTTTTCTTTTTGACCTTGCTCTCCTCTTAAGAGTATTCTTCTACCTGCGTAGGAATGGGGGCTTTACAGATTGTTTTTTCAGATTTTGAATTCCCAGCTCTCGCCACTGATCATGTGTACCCCCCCCCACATTATTTTTCATCGTTCCTCTTGATACTCCTTTCCGAATAAACTCTTCCACCCACCTTTTCATTGCCTTCCTTAATGAAACTGATTTTTTTTCTTCTATCTCTCCCTTTTTTTTTTCTTCTTACTTGGAGACCCATTACGTCGGCCCCCCCCATTCTCGCGCTCAACTTGCTCTCTCTTTCCCCTTTCCACTTAAATCTTCATCAACCCCCCTTTTCTCTCACATCCAAGAGAATTTTCTCCTTTCACCCCTGTCATTTCCCCCCCGTGCCACGAGTTCCATGCCATTTGGTGGCTGGTGCTTTTTCTTGATCTCCCTGTTGCTCTATTCTGGTCCGTTACGACACCTCTTTCGACGTGCTGAGGTTTTCTAGTTTATCCTGGTTAGAAAGCAATAGCCCCCATGCCATCTCTTGGTCCCCCCCGGAAACAAACCTTTGTTTCCCCTCTGCACTAGTTGAGATCACTCGAGTGCTTGTGAGGGGACTCCGTTCTTGTTCGTCTCCGGCCCCTTCAAAGTTTCTCCTGGTGCCAGACAATCCCTTGAACCCTACTCCCCTCAAGCAACGTTTTTGTTGTCCCTTTGACTTCTATGAATTAATACCGTAGATCCCCTCTTTCTTTCTGGATGGGATCCCCCTGAAAAGCTACCCCTTACCCCCCACGCCAAACTGTTTTTGTGCGTCCGCATCAAGTTAGTTTTCCTGATCAGCGCGTACCCCCCCTCGATTGGCTCCTTCTTTGTTTTCTGTCTCATCTCCAAAAGGTTCGGCCCCCAAACCGGCGGGCCACATCACCTCTGCTCCGCAGCCCTTCAGTCGTTTTTTTTTTTTTCTTCTTCGAGATGTCCTCTTCAGGGTCCGGTGATTTTGGATGTCTACCGTGTACTTTGGGGTGCCAAACTCGGTGTCCTCGCCCTTCGTTCCGCGTTGATGGGATGCCGTTGACGCGAGAAGTGTTTGTCTCCTTTTCCTCCGGAGTTGTTGTTTTTCCCCAGCCGGGTCGGGTTTCTGACTTTATTCGTCTCCCGCATGGCTCTTTGATTTCTGTGTCCATTTACATTTTTTACTGGGGCCTTTGACTTGGTGATTTTTCGTGGCCTGTGTTATACCCCCTCTCTACAGCTTCCATTCGCGGGCCTGCCTTTCGGACCTTTTCAATGCTGGGCTTTTTTCCTCCCGGTAGGCGACGGTTCCGACAAGGCCTGCCGGACATCGCTGAATGCTCCCCCCATCCCTCCTGCTTGGCGTGCCCCCCATGCAACACACCCTCTTTTGATTTTTCTTCGTGATCAACTGACTTGCCAGGGGGGGTTTTCCGTTTCACCCACAGGATTATTCCGTCACTTTTTTATTGGTGTCCGCTTGCTCTGGTTTTTGGAAAACGTTATCAGTATTTGTGTTTGTTTTTTTCTCTTGGTCTTTTCCCTTTACGAACCCCGGACACGACTGATTGTGATTTGTGAAAGCGGTCATTTTTTGTGATTTTGCTTTCCTCCCCTCCAAGTTTTCGTGTTTCCTCTGCGGGCCGTTTTTTCCCTTCGCAGTTTTCTTTTTGGGTCACGCGACTTCGAGGGCCCCTTGGAACCCCTGCTTATGTTTTAGCCCCCAAAAGTCCAAAGGATTTCTTGCTTTTGTCGGCCGCTTCCGTGTTTCTGTTTCCCAAGACTTGCACTTGTGGAAGCTGTATTCCGGAAGGCTAACTGCTTTCCCGTGGTTTGGTCTAAGCAGTTGCTTGTTTGTTTTTTTCCTCTAAAATGGCTATGGGCTTTCAAGCTGTGTTCACGGAAAACCCCACAAAACAACCCCACCCACCCAACTCCCCTCTGGACTCATCCGAACCCATCGCAGCTTTGGCGTTTCTTTGTTTCTTTGGGCTTTTTTTTCGAATTGTTGGACTGACCATTCAACACAATCTTTGATCTCGTGGTGCCCTTCTTTTTTCTTGCCAGTTGTTTCTGACAGCCCTCGATTCCGCTGTCTTTCGCGGCGATGAGGCGTTTTTGCTTTTCCGCCGAATTTTTTTTTTGACCATTTCAAAAAAAAAATTTTTTTCGCTTTTCTTTTTGTCGTTCTTCCCCCCCACACGGACTCCTACACGTTACATTTATGGGATTTCCTCGGGCAGGGGTCTCCAGTTTTTTTTCGTCCTCCAATGGATTTCCTTTCCCTGCTGCGCTGCACATTTGCTTTGTTCGTATTATCGGGAATTTCTGTTTTTTGCGACCGTGCCGGACGAATTTGGGCTTGCTGTCGTTCGTCATTGTTTCCTGCCCGGGTGTTTTTTCAGTGTTTTGTTTTTCCCAGCTCCCTGTTGGACAACGTAAACCGGTCCTTTCTTCACTACCCTTACGCTCGGGTTCCCGTTTGCACCTTCGGAAGGAGGGAATTACGAACCTAGTCCTTGGTGTTTTTTCCTTTCCTCTCGCCTTTCGTCCTCCCCCTTAACAGTCTTTCGTTTGTCATTTACTACTCTTCTTTCGGTTTTGTGTCAATTTCGATTTTCATCCTGTTCCGTTTTTGCACCATGGGGCGCACGTTCTTTTTTTTTTGTTCTTGCTTGCCCTCCCCCCCACGCTTTCGGGATTTTGTGACCATAAACCCATGCCAAACCCCGTGTCCGATTTCGGTGCCCCTGGGCCATTTCCCTTTTTTGCGTAGACCTTTTTTATGTAATGGACCTTTCATTTTTTTGTTACCAACATCCTTTCCCCTGAGATTTTAATATTCACGGTGATACTTTCACCCTTTCTGCCATATCTTTCACCCCCTTGTTTGTTCTCGGGCCGAACTAACGATCTTAACCCCGTACGGCTTGTTAGTTTCCCCTCTGTTCTACAATAATAATGAGTAATTTCGGCCCTTCTTTTTGTTCCTTCATTCCTCCTCCCTTCTCCAACGCTTTTTTACGCAAACGCGCTTTTCTTCACGCCCCGCAGGCGGCACCGGGCCGCCAAGGAATTTGTGGCCATCCTTTGTTGTCTCTACAAGCGTTGGTATTTTTGGCGGCCCGGTTTTTTGTTGCCCTCATGATTCTGAAACAAAAACTCCAGATGTTTTCGTTCCTTCTAGGAGTCACCCCCCCGTCTGAAACTTCCAATACTTCCCCTTTTGGGCACCCCCTTCACCATTTTTGTGTACTGAAACCCTGTGTTTTGCCCCGTCGCGTATGGCCGTCCACATGCCGCCACCCTGCCCTTCGCCACCCCTTTCCCCTTTAATTCTCTGCCCAGGAATCCTTCCTTTGTCTTTAGGTACCCCATTTAGGCTTGTTCCAGTCGACTTCTGTCCCCCCCTTGGAGTAAATTCCCACCCCCCCCCTACAATTACTCCATCACGAACCTTCGTCTCTTGTCCTTCACAATTCTGTTTCACCCCCCCCGCCAGATCTTTTTTTCCTTTGATCCTTCAGCATTTTCAGCCTTCATGGCCACCGGGTCTAACTCATTTTTCCCGTCGCCTTTTGCCCACTGGCCTTTAGTTTGCCCCAGACCCCATTAATTGACCCTGTTTTTTCTTGTTTTTCTCCCCCCTTCCCATCAACCCCGTCCTAGACCCAGAACCTTTGTGGCGTACCAAAAGTAGTGCACCTTCGCGAGACACTCCTGGCGAAAGTTAATGTCAGTGAGAATTTTGTGTTTTTTGTTTTGACAACACTGGCCCCAACTTTTAACCCCACCCATTTTTCCCCCTTGCTTTTTTTCCTTTTTTCTCGGTCCCTCCCAAAGTACCCACTTAAAATCCCCTCCCCTTAGTTCACTTTTTTTTTTTTGCTTTATTTCTGACCTTTTTTCTTCGCACTCAACCCAAGGCTGTGATTCGGTCTACCACACTTCCCGTCTTTCCCGCCCCTTTTGTTCACTCCTCTCTGTCCCTTATACTCCTTGTAAAAAGTCACTGTGATGTTTTGACTCCGGCGAATCCTGCAAAGCCCCCTCCCTTCGTTCGCGTTCCCACCCCACTTAATTTATCCTCGGAATCTTCCTCCCCAATGCTCCAGAAACCATTCCTGACACCAACTACGAATAGGTCGCGCTCGAACAAACAACCCAAAGGCGTTATGGTTTTGCCCTTGGTCAACCCTGAAACAATGAGCCCCCAATACCATTTTGTTTTATTCTCTCGTGATCCACTCGCTTCTTTTGAACACCATATTTGGATTCCACCTTTCACAGAGAGGACTTTTTTGCCCTCCTATTTCCAAGTTCAATCATTCTTGTGTTGAAGTCCCTTGGACCCATAACTCCAGAAGTTAAGTTGATAAAGTAGAATTTTTAACATTTTTCGCGCGACAGCAACCCAGTTAGGGTGTGTTTTTTGTTGTCCTGTCAGTTTGATTACTTTTCTTTTTAATTCAGTTTTTCGCCTCGCCCTTGAGTGAACTAGGTGAAACTTACCGCGCCCCCCTCTTCTTGTTTCAAGGGCCTTTTTTTCAGTAGGTCCCGTTTCTATTTCTTTACCCTGTTTGCCCTGTAAAATCCGCAACAGGCCTTACCCGATCTCAACCCCCAGTGGAATTCCCCCCTGCACCTTCCGGCATCCCCCAGGACCGGTTGGGGGCGTCCCTTCCACCAAGCTTCCATGACCCCCCCGCCCCCGGCTTGTCCCTTTACGGCCCCGGAAAATTCTCCCACACCCCCAGCCGGGCCCCTCAAGCCCCCCAACTTTCTTTGCATTCGCTTAGATACCCCGGCTCCAGTTTTCTCTTATGAAATGGAAACATAAATCAAGGTTCCTTCCCCCCTTTTTTTTTTTCATAGCGTCGTGGCCCCCCTCCAACCCAAAAAACGGGGCCCTCAAAAAAAAAACACCCAAACAAAAAAAAACTTTTAAAAAGGCCAACCCCAAATTGATGACCCTGATTGCAACCCCCGACCACATGTTTGTTGGAGGGGCGCCAAAATTTTCCTGGTCCTCCCCCGATTTTTTCCCGGGTTTCGCGGTGCGTCCCCCATTCGCCAGTTCTCCTGCTTATCCGTTTTAATGCTTCTTTCCACGTAGTTTTTTTCTTTTTTCGGGGACCGTTGTCCATCCGGCCCCAGCGCCGTCCCGTTTTTAGAGACGGTATTTCGCCGTGTAAGTAGCAAGGCACCGTTTCACAACCTTTGCCTTCGTCCTTCCCTCCTTCGTTCACGCCCGTCCGTTACAGCTCTTTTTCCCCCATTTGCCCGGACCCAGCGACTCCCCACCGTTCCTTCTTCCATTCTCAGCTTTTTTTGGTTTACTGTCACTTTTTGTGATGAGCGATTCTTCCCCGCGGGGCTTTTTTCACCTCCCTGCCAACAACCACCTACGTTTTTCTGATGTTCCCCCCCACTTTTTGTCCATCGAGCACACTCTCAGCCCCCACCCACTTTTTCCGCGACGTTGGGCTCGTTTCATTTAATTCTTGTTCTTCCGTTTTTCCTGTGTTTTTGCGGGTTGGCTTTTTTGTGTTGCTGGAAGAACTTTTTTTCTGGTTTTTTTTTTTGTTCGTTTTTGTTAGCTTCTTCTCCCCCCCAACCCAAATTGTTTTTGGGGCTTCCCCGATTCCGCGCAGTTTCCTTCAACAGGGTGCGTCCCTTACTTACACCCGACCCTCGATGCATTTTGTGAGGTCTTTTCCTCCCCCCCCCATGCTCTTTATTTCGTTTTTAAATCCCTGTCAACTGACGATGAATACTTCCTTTTTTTTTCAACAACCCCCACCCATTCACTTTAACTTGACTGCGTTTGAGCCTCTCTACAAGCCCCCCCACGCTTCCGGCGTTACGAGCTTCCTCTTTTGTTTTTCTTCTCCCAGATTTCACACTTTCCCCAAAGGACCAGCTGGTGCCTTTCTTTTTTTCCAGGTTTTTCCGTTCTGTAAAATGACTTTTTTGACTTGTCTTTGGGCGGCCCGCACCCGTCATTACTTTTTTTTTCTTTTCAAGGGAATTCTTTCCTCGCGGCTCCGAACTCCTCTCCTTTTACGCGTTCATTTTTAGCAGACTCTTTTAACTACGGTTTTCCTGTCGGCCGGGCCCAACTGGCTTGCTTGCAATCGTCGTTTTGCCCCCGCGCTTCCCCTGGCTTTTTGTGGGCCCCCACCCGATGGCAGGGGCGCCTTCCCAGGCTTCCCTTGCCTTGTCTCCGTCTCTTTTTCCCGACCCCAAGTTTCTTTGTCTTAGGGTTCCCGGACCCATGTCGCATCCCCCCCCCCCATCTTTTCTTAGAAAAAATTGACCTTTCTTTTTCCCCCTTTTGCCCCATTGGATTGGAGGGGCTTTGGTCCTTATTTCGATTTCTTCTTTGCTTGGTGCTTCCCTGCGATTCCCAAGGCGTCCCCGGGTTTTCCAACGACTTGATTCCCCGCTGCACCCTTGTTCCCCTCACAGCCCAGAAACTTGGCTTTGTGGTCGAGCGCACCCCTTATTGCTGGATATGGTCTGAAACTCTACAGATTTCCCCGTTCCCCCCATTTTGTATTTTGGGCATGAGTTTTTTTTTTTCTTTTCGGACTTTGGGGTTTGCCGAATCTGTTGCACAGACGTTACCTCTAACCTTTTTTCGACCCCTAACTTACTCCATGCTCAGGTTAGGTTTTCCCCATGCGTGGTTATGTTTCCTCCCCGCGTTGAGTCCCTTTTTTTTTTTCACTGAGGTTTTCCTGACCTTCTTCGGCTTCCTCGTCCCCGTGGATGCTCCCTCCCCATTCTCTCTCTTCCATACCTTGTTTTTGTTGAGAATTTCTTATTCGTCTCTTTGACCCCACTGGCTGTGTTAATTTTCTTTTTTCCGGGGGTCAGAATTTCCTTGAAAATTTTTTTTTCCCACTTTGCGTAGGGGGTCTTACTCGGGCCCAGACCCCCCCCACGCAGGCCGTTCCCGAGCATGGGGTCCTAGACTGTTGGCCTTTTTTTTTCCTTTTACCTCGGCTACAATTTATTCCCCCCCCACTTCCTCCCGTCAGTAAACACAAGACCCATGGTTTGGTCCGACTTCGTCTCCTCTTTGAACCTTTCCAGCCCAAATAGGCCGTCTCTGGCGCCTTCCCCCCTCCTCGGGGCTCGTGCTAGGTTCTCCGTATACTTTTTGTTTCCCCCCTTTTCCTTCACGCGTTTCCGCGCCCCTCTCGCAGCCCCGTTTCCTTGAACTCACTCCCCTGATTTCTTTGATCCCTTTTCCTTCCCGTCCCCCCTGCGTTTTTTCTCGGCCATTTTTCCGCCCTCCTCTCACTGTCATTTGGGTTGTGGGCACCCTTGATGGAGGTACCCCCCAGGCAACATCCTGGTTCGAGTCCCTGCTTCATGTTCCCCCACCCTTGTATGCGCCGAAGGTGGGTTTTTTTTTTTTCTCACTCGCGTATAGTTCCCGGGTCCGCGTCCGTCCTTCCACCGTTTCTCTTCCAGGCCTTCTTCTTTTTTCTCCAGGCGGCTTGTCGGCTTTTCGCTCTTTTCGCGCGCATATGTCCTTTTCCCTCTTTTTGCGGGAGTGAAGATATGGGGGATTTGTCGGGGGTCGCCCCCCCACGAATTTTTACCCTTGACAATAGACGTTCCTTTTTTGACTTCTAGGCTTGCGGTCTTGAAAAGTTTTTTTCTCTTTTGGCGGCGCATCCCTAGAGTACCGGGCGTCACCTGCTTATTGAGAGGGGATCTGAGTCTGGTTCATGTTCTAATTTGATCCTAACACCTCCAGTATTCCCCTGGTATTTGATACCCCATGCCCTAAGCATCGGCCTCCCTTTTCCTCCTGATCGGGTCTCTATAAGCTTCACCCTGGTCTCTTTTATATTTTTCCCAGTGCAACTTGTAGCGGATTAGCATTTGCAGACTTTTTACCATCTCCACACATACTTCCCCCACCCCCTCACCACCTAGTTTCTCCCCCAAGGCCCCACAGCTCCCCGGCATCCATGATACTGTCCCCCCCCCGAGCCCTCGTTAGTCCCAACATGTGTGGTGGAGGGATTCTGTGTCTTTAGGGTTTTTCCCCCGCACCAACTTATTTGGCCTTTTCCTACGTGCGAAGCCCTTCTTTTTACTCCTTGCCATAGTTTAAGGCTTTTTCCCAAATTCGCAACAGCGGATCCTTTTCCTAATTGAGACTTTGGATTCCTGAGTCGTTCCCAGCTGTCGTCGACTCCCCGAAGTGTGTCCGTCTCCTGAACCCGCTTTGCGGTTTCCAGTCCCCACCTTGTGAACGGTCTTGACTGCCCTCACGGTCCCTAACAGACAGTCTGAACCCCGCCTCCTTGCTCTTCTCGGTTTCGCTCTTTCACCTTCGCCGCAATGTCAATTATCCCTTTCCTTTCACCGTGTGGTCCACATTCCTGCGATCGTTTTGGTGTTGGCGAAAAATGGGAGCAACCCCATCTGCTTGCCACCCTTCGCTCTGTTTTTTTTTCGACGACAACCCCTCTTCGGCAATAACTTCGTCTCGTCTCTGCAAGTTGTTAAGTGTGTATTTTCAGGTTTTGGCGCGGCCCCGGTTTTTGCATTATGCTCCTTTTCTTTTGGGCCGAGCACGGGCTTTTTTGACGCGGAGAAATCTTCGATCAGCCGGGCTGGGGGAATTCTTCTTTTCCGCAAACGTTGCCTTTATGACCGGTTTTGGAATTCCCGACGGGTTTAGATGGTTTCTTTGGTCGATTTTGTGCGATTTAGTTGTTCACGCTAACTTTCCCCTGGTTGCTTTCAACCGTGGGAAATTTTTTTTTGTTTGTCATCCTTCGCCCTCTTTCTGGGATTGTCCGTTTTCGGGCGACCTGGACTCCCACCTTACCCACGGAAAATCCCTCCTTTTCGGTTTTTCTTACCCCTCCGTCTGCACCAACGGGAACAAAAACCCCCCTGTTCCTCCGTTTTCACGGTCCCCTGCGGGCTTTGGCCGGGTGGCGTCCCAATTTTTTTGCCCCCCTATTTCAGGACCACTATCTCTTTGGCGCCCGCCCTTGTGTTCCCACCGTTTTTCAAACCTCCTGGGGCAAGGCGACTTGTTTCCCCGAATCTTCTCCAATGCAGCCCCCCCGAAGATTTTCCTTTATCAGTAATGTTTTGGAATAGTTCAATACCCTCGTTGTTTGTTTTCTCTCTGGCGCCCGTGATTATTTTTCTTGGGGGAACCGCTCTAGCGGCTTATTGTCCCCTTGTTACCGCTAACGGCTTTCAGTTTTGCTGCGATTTCTTTCGTCGCACTCCCTCCGCGGTCCTTCTTCTTCGGGTACTTTTCGGAGCTTTCTTCCCAGGAGTTACATTTTTTTGCGGTTGCAATTTTTTGATTTTTTTGGCGGGCGACAGGTGGGAGGGTTCCTTTTCCATTTCCTAAGTTCCCCCCCCACACCCGTCCACGGAATCGTTTTTTTTTGGCATGTCCAAAATTGCTTGCCTCAAGAGTGCCCTCCTGTGGGTTCTTAGCTTGGATTCCTTATGGGGGACGTGGACGCCATCTTGACGGTGAATTTGGACCGGCCTTTTTTGTCCGTCTGCGCATCGCTTCTCATATCTTTTCTTGGTTCCCCTGCAGAAGTCCTTGCCCTCTTGGCTGCTTGCCTGGATTTCTTTTTTAAAAACCCCTCCTTTTTCTTGTGAGAGTTCTGGCAGACCACATGATTGCTGTTCAATTCGTTCTGGCGGTTTTTTCCTCGACAGGCCGTGAATTTTTTTCCCGCATTCGTTTTGGCATTTCTGCTAACCCCCATGCTTTGAATGTCTATTTGAAAATCGCCCTTGTTTTCCCGATTGTTTCCTACTCCCCCCCACCTTCCCTCGCAACTTCAGTCTTCCTCTGTTCGGAAGGTTTTTTCAATCCCGAGTTTGTACCATTAAGAAAAGTGTGCCGTACCACCACTTGCTGTCCCCCATAAACCTTTTTCTTTTTTTCACGTCGTTTGACGGGCAAATTCTTAATGGGAATTTTTTGGGTACCTTTCTGGCGTCAGTTCCTTTTTTTTTGGGGTTCTCCTACGCGGCCTACACGGCTTCAAAAAGATTCGTTTACTCTGATGTTTTTCTTTCCTGAGGATTGATTATTTCCTTTTGCCGGCTGGGCGGATCTTGGCACAACGCTTTTTTTTCTTGGTTCTTTCGGTCCCTTCGGGCCGCACCCCGCTTTCCGTCTTAGGGCTTTTTTTTTCACAGGTGTAAAATTCCACTGCTTGGGCGATGCTTTTTGTACTTGCCTTTCCTCTTCCTCCCGCGTTCTGTAAGAAATTTCCCTTTCCAATGATTTCTGGCCATCCGCTTTCCTCCTTGCTAGAGTATCTTTTTCTTACGGTGATGGCCCCCTTTTCTTTCCCTTCTTTTTTCTCCTTTTCCTCCTTTTCCATCTTGTTTGTTTTTTTCCTGAGTTATTTCATTCTTGCATCACGTTTACGGCTTTTTTTTCCTTCCCCCCCGTGAGTTTTAAATTTTGCTTTTCTAAGATACTATCTTTTTTTCCCCTTTGTCCCCCAATCAACTGGTACGGGATCATCCCACACTATGTTCCAGAAATTTCGTTTCCAACAACAAATGGGATTTCTTTACGCCAATTCTTCGAGACAGCATTTTGGCCTGCTCGCCAGGCCCGTGGTTTTTCCTCCATGGTGCTTTTGAAAAACCCAAGGGCTTTCTCCCGACCCGACCGCCCCGAAATAGTTGGGGGCGGGCCCCCCGCCGTTTTGCCCCCCCCGCAGATTGAAACAAATTAAAACTTCCGGTCTTTGTTTTCTGATTTGTTTACTTTTTTCTGCCCCCTCCCCGGTCAACCCCCCTTGCCCCCTTTTTCTTTTAAACCCATGAGGATGTAAATGAACCAACGGAATCCCTTTTTGTGATAATGCCGTCGCGTAGTCAATTTCCCCCCCCTTCCCTCCCATGTTTGGAACTTCCCCCCTAACCAGCTTAGGAGGTCCCCCCCCCTTACAATGCCTTTCCCCGGACTGCCGATTAATCTGGTTAGTTTTCCCAGCAACACCCCAAAAACCCCCCCATCTTTTTTTTTTGTCTAGGTTTCGGTTTTCTTCCAGTTTCCAGGGCGTTACTTTCCTTTCCACAGGGTTTTCCAGGTCCCCACTTCCCCACCCGTCCCGTTTTTCCCCCAATCTACTAACACGCATTTGGCGCCTCGTTGCACAATTTGGTACCCCCGCTTCTTTTTCCGTCCGGTCCTTCAGCATTGTTTCCCCCATGCAAGTGCCCTAACTCATGGGTCGACACAAGGCTTCGTATGTGCATCGCCCCTCAGTTCTCAAGCGACGGTTTTGCTTCTCGAACCCATACCGTGGCCACAGGGGCCTCCTCGGTGTCTCCGCCTTCCCCCCGGCCCCCTGAGCCCCGCTCTGATCTGACGCGCTTTGTTTGCGTTCCTGACCCCCAATTGGCCCGGGTGCAAGGGCAACGTTATTTTGTCAATATCAAGCGAGGGCTTTCCCGGGAAGCTTTCCCAAACGTGGGACTTTTTTTGGGTTAATTGCACCTAACTGATCCTCGACTCCCCACCCGATGGGAGTACCCCAATATGGAATTCACTCCCCTTTCAGAGGACAACCTAAATTAAATACCATATCCCTTTTGTTCTCCCAATTTTTTGATGTCGTCATGTTTCCCCTTCCCTGACACCCCCGGTTTCATCCCAACACTTTTTTTTTTCCTCAGTTCACAGTTTTTCTACCGTTTTTTTTCTCACTTCTCTTCGTTCCATTTTTTCGATTGTCTTTTTATTTTTTTTCTTTCTTCCCCCCCCCCTTTCCCCCAGACAATTTTCTGATTTTTCGTGTTTCGCAAACCTTCACACCTTCGTGGCCCCCGCCAATGGCCTCCGTCTCCCGCCCCCCATAATAAGTCCTTTCTTTTCCAACTTCCGTTTTTTTTCGTGTTCATGTTGCGCCCCTCCTCCAGCTCGGCAAAAAGACATCCCCTTTCGCGTTGTGTTTCTACCCCTTTGAATTTCAGTCTTTTTCGGGTATATTAGCCTTTTACACCAAGCCCACACACTTTTCAAAGGCCTTTTCCTAGACCCCCACCACCCGCTTCTGGGTTTATTTTTCATTCGAGTCGAACCATTTTGCCCCCCCCCCCACTTGGTACCCCCCCCCGTTTCGGCTGATCGGTTCCTCTTTTGGGGTCCTTTCCTCGGTTGTCTTTTACTTGGCTTTTTCTTTCCAGCTGTACGGTCGATTTTCTAGTTTCCCACTTCGCTTCCCCAATTAGATTCGTTCCAACCGCGGCCGCGGAAAGCAGCGCTTCCGGTTAATCTCTTCCCCCAGTTTTTCCAAGCGCCCCCTGTTCCATCCCTTTCTCCCCCTCTGTTAAGTTTTTCCCACTGAAGAGTCAGTTTTTTTTTTCGAGCGAGCCAGCTGTACCTTTTTCTTCTCCCAGCGACCTGGATCTTCATAAGTGTCCCTTCCAGTAGCCCAAGGAAACACGTCTCTTTTTTTTTTTTTTCGGCCATTCCCCGTCCCAGTTTTCCCCCTTTTTTTGCTCCTTCCCTTTCCCCCAAGGTTTATCCTCTACTTTACCATTTTTTTCCCTGCCCTGGCCCAGTGCCATCTACCCCACCAGTTCTTTTCCTTTTGAAGGCAATTCCACCCCCCCCCTGGGTCCTTTTCCAGCAACGGTGTCTTGATCACTATTGACACGTCCCCCTGGGGCCTTCACTCGCGTCGGGTTCCCTTCTTGTTTCAATTCTCCCAACAACTCTTTCTTCCCTGGCGGCCCTCCATAAATTCCGAATACTCCCTCCCCCGGCATTTAGTCCTTTTTTGCCCCTCCTCGTGAACTTTTTTTTTGGTTGCCCTTTTTTTTTTTGATCCCGGTTTTCCTTTCAACCTTTCTTTTTCCCCCGCTTGCTGAAGAAAAAACCCCCTGATTGTCAACTGATTTTGAACCCGTAATTCCAACAAGTTGGGTTGCGTTAGTAGCAATTTTCGAGGTTGGAAAGCTTCTTTTTTGTGGGCTCCCACCTGTTGTTTGTTTTTTCCTTTTGCCCTACAAAGATCCTCTCCGGCGGCGTTCCCCTCTTTTTCACCCTTCCCCCCTTCCTTTATGGCGGCTTTCAGGTGCTGGTCTGTTCACATGTCCAGATTCCGGCACATTTGCATTTTGTTTACGATTATATCGTTCCGTAATGTCATCTCCATCCTTTTTGCCCGTTGCGTTCTTATGGGGGGTCCCGCACGTTTTAACAGGTCTTTTTCGCGCCCCACTTTTTTAAGATCGGTGTTTCAAACACCGATTACCCCTTCCCCTCCCCCCTCCTGCATTTCCCGTATTCCATAGTCAGCTTTTTGCCGATTTTTTTTTTTCTCCCTTTTTCCTGTTATGCGAGACTTTAACTTCTCTTTTCCGGGTTCCATCGAATCGGCACATTTTTCATCTTTCTGTATTTTTTTCCCTCCCCCCCGCAATTCACCTTTCCTCCCACCCCAATTTTTCGGCCTGTTCTCGTTTAAAAAGTGCCTTTCCTCCTGTTTATTCGGCTGTGGTTTCTGCGATATTTTTTCCAGTGGTTGTTGAGGATACTGTTTTTGGTTTTTTTATTTGCAGTTGGTTGACTTTTTCTGTTCGCCCAAACTTGTTTACCGCTCCCTTTTTTCCTTCATAAATAGGACCGTTACTACTGTTTTTCCCATGTACCATGCTTTCCTGGTGAGGATATTTTTAATGGATTCTTTTTTCGTAATTCTCTTTCCGCAGAACCTTCTTTTTGCAATACTTTCTTGGGGGTCCCTTTTTCCTTGCCCCTATTTGCATCCCCCCGGCTTTTATTTCCCCTTCCAAAAGGGCCCCTTCCGGGCCGTCCTTCGCGACGTGACTCTCCTTTTCAAGCTTCCCCCCTTCCCCCCAATTACACTTTTGTTGCATTCTTCTTCAGGTTTTTTGTCCAAGGTTTCCCCCAGATTGCTGGGGGTATCCCGTCGCGGAAGGTCTTTTTCTTCTAGGCCAACCTCGACTACGACTCGGCGAACCTTTTTCTCCGCCGGCCCCGATATGCACCTGCCTTTGATTTTTGTCGAAGAGGGCCTTCTTAGTCCCATTTTTTTTTAGAGTCGCAGTTTCTTTTTGATTTCTCTGCTGCCTTTCCTGGGGAGAGGGCCTGGGAGCCTTTTCCTCCCATGTGGGAAAAAATGCAGGTTTTTTCCCCGTCCCGGGTCGGTTTAATTGGTCCGGACCTCCCGGTTTACCAAACCCCCCCAACCCTCTTCACGGGTAATCAGGCGAATTCGTCCCCATGGGTCGGCCCTCACAGTCCTGGGGCCTTGGGACTCTGCACTCTCTCAGGCAATCATTTCTTTTCCCGGCTTCCAGGATAGGATTGCTTTTCCTTTTTTAGCGCCTCTTTAATGCTTTTCCCACTTTTGTGTGTTTCCCCCCCAACTGACGACCCCCCTTTTTTCGCTTCCCCTTTTTCGAGGCTCGGACAGTTTTTCCGAAGGCGTTACTCTTGCCTTCTCCTTCGGATTTGATGGGTATCCTTTCTTGTCCAACTCAAGGTTCATTCCTTGCGCCCCGCCTTTATGTGTGACGTTAGTCTCCTTTTTTTTTCCTCCTCTGGAAGACTTTGTTTTCTCCAGGGCTCTTCAAAACTCCTCTATTCCTCGGATCAGGTTTCGACTCTTTTTTTTCTGTTTTTTTTTCTGCACGCACCCTTTTGGTCTCCCCTCACGGCTGTTACGGACATTTTTTTGACCCTCAACCCCCGGCCTAGCTTTATTCACACTCTTTTTTTTTTCCCCGTCCT
>Ga0179593_1257596_pt1 | contig 15630 bp, 22 predicted proteins | sample CZODoug2_1_08_16_FD_185931 | JGI IMG/M metagenome (GOLD analysis project Ga0179593, IMG submission 185931) | Vadose zone soil fungal communities from Angelo Coast Range Reserve, California, USA - CZODoug2_1_08_16fungal (PacBio error correction) | ecosystem: Environmental > Terrestrial > Soil >... | reverse complement strand
TCCCATCTCACCCACTATACGGTTTTTACGTTTCTCTTTTATGGCCCAGCCTGGTTTTTTCTAATTCGACCGGCCTCGAATCTGTCGATTGAAAGAGGCGGGATCTTTCAGCACCTTTTTCCCTCGCTACGCTAAGTACATTCCCTGATGCCCCATCTGGTCTTTTTTTTCCCACCATCTGGCCGGGATTGCTCTTTGGTTTGGGATCCGACCACAATCAAGTTCCATTCTGGCACGTTGGGGTTCTCGTGTTCGTATAAATGTTTTTCCCCCGCCGCCCATTTCGGCTCCTCCCCCCATCGCTGGGCGTTGGGCTGTGTTACATTTCTGAACGGCGGTTACTCAACTCTAGCTTGGAGCTCCCTCCCAACTGGAAGTCCATCTCTTTAGGTTGATTTCAAGCCCCCCCCATCTCTCTATTGCCCGGGAGTGGTGTGTGGTGAGTTTGGCCATTTTATTGAGTAGGTCCATTTTCCCTTTGAGCGCTCCTGCCGTATCACCGTGGTACCCACAGCCCGTTTTTGACCCTTTTTCGCATCAGCTACCTTCGAGTTCACCGACATTCCCGGCGCCACTTATTTTCTCGGGCGGAACCCCCAGAACATCCCCCCCGAAAGCCCGTTCCTATCCTTCACGTTATAGCCACGAATCTCTCACAATTTTTCCTTTTTTTGCGTTTTACATCGATTACCTTCATCATTAACTCGTTTTTTTGCTCTTCGACAGTGACCACCCGCTTCTTTCTTGAATCCATAGAGATTCACCCTATCTACTCTTCTCTCCTTAGGATGGTTTATTATTGCCGGGTGTCCTTTGCGATTTCCTCAGCCCGATTCAGTCGTTTCCTTCGCGCGAGATCGGGAAGGTGTTTAATGCTGGAAACCACATCCTTGGATGGAGACGATTTGGCGTGGGTCTCAGTTACGGGCGAAAGGTACCCACTGCGAAAACCCCCCTTTACCCCCATTCCCCTCTGCCTACATTAGTTGTTATGAGCACGGGTTTTGAGTCCGTTGATGTTTGCGATTCGCACCGTAACTGCCTCCAACACCGGACAAAGGCTTGCCCTCCCGTCCACGCGCCTACTTCCTGGTTCGCGTCCCTCCTCTCCCTAAAACTCCAACTTTCAGTGCAGCCCCCCAACCCGGGCTTTCGGTCCCTTGCAGTTGACGGACCCAGGCCGTATTCAGACCGCATTTGTTAGCGACGGGTTTTAGCGCTTTCGCCGCCGCGGAGTTCTCTGAGCATATATGCCGTCCCCTCTATGACGCGGCGAGCCTTCAGGAGAGCCTCCTCCCATCATGCAACCTCGCGCGCAGTTTCTTCCCACCTGAATCTCCGGCTGCCTGCGTCACGTCCATAACAGCATCTGTTTTTCGCGGAAAATTTACTGAGGAGTTGCCAACCCTCCTCCTCCCTTCACAGCCGGCCGCCGTGGAGGGACCCGATTATTTTTCAATTCTCCGGCATCACCCCCCCGGTCGGTTATTTGGAACCGCATTTCTTCGGCTCCCACCAGTCCTTTCTGCCCCCAGCGGGCCCTTCATGCCTCACGAGTTTTGCATACACCAGGTTTTTCCGGGGACCGATCAACTTTCTTCGTAGTTTCTTTCCAGCGTGAACGTGCTTGCGTGTGCTGTTTCGGTTCACTATTCAAGAAGCAGTTTGGTCGGCTCAAGTGTTCCTCCCTCAGGCTAATGCCCGATCCTACGTCTTAGTTATCCCCCTCCTCCCTTGTTACCGTAACTCCTGACTCACCGTGCTCCGGTACAACTTCGACCCTTTCCCCATCTTCGAGGGACGCGCTAACTGGGCCTTCTTGGACCTTCAACAAGCCGACCCCGGGTGAAGTGATTTTCGGGGCGTCACGTTTTCAACCCTCCCCTGCCGTTCGACGCCCGGGCGCGCTTAAATTGTCGAAAGCCTGGCCGTCGGCTTGCCGTGATCGAACGCCTTCCTCTCCCGTCCTCTTTTTTCTCTCGGATAAAATCAAACGACTTCCCAACCCTCGGTACCGACGTGTTGTTCTCTTCGACTCGGAGTCCCATTTCCCCCGGGCTCGGGATTTATTACGTCCTTCTGAGCCCTATGTCATGAGGCGCGTTGCGCGCTTTGCGTCGTTCCTTTGCAATGCCAGCGTCTACACCTCCCCGTTTGAGACCCGAGCATTCCGCCTCGCTGTCAAAAATTGTTCTACGCCCCAAGTGACCTTTTTCTGACCCATTGTTTTGGCAACCAAATATAATTACGACAGTCGCTTGCACCGCCCTGTGTTTTTCACTTGAGGTTTAGTCTTTTTACTCAACCCCCTGTGCCATGGAATTACACCCCTTTTTGCACCGGGGCATCCGCACTTCTTTTTTTAAGAGAGGTAACGATACGTCTCCTTCTTTCTCTGAAGTCTTTGAGTCAATGTGAGTACGCCCCATTTTTGTTCTCCCTTTGAAGCCCTGAGGTTTTACACTTTTCCCCCTCCCCCGTCCCCCCCTCACCACCCCATAATTACTGGAGCTTGCACCTTCTTTAAGAGACAACACCTGTCTTGCTAGCCCTTTCTGCCCTGCTTCAACCTTCAAAGCGCCACTTATTGGCCCCGCCCACCTCGCTACTCCTTTAAGGGATGTTTGGACCTCAGGCCCGGTGAGCATGCAACTTATTTTGACTCCTTACCCACGCCCGGGTAACTCACCATTTTTTTTTTTGTTTGACCCAAGATTGCGTCTGCACGGGTGCTCTTTGATTTTTCCGGTCGTAGGCGGTAACAATTAGTGACGCTCTGTTTCCGAGGTATGGCGAGCATTCGCCAAGCGCTATCTCTTCCCTCACTCCCCTCTTTATTGTTGTGATTTTTGGATCGTTGCGAATTCTCTGCACTCCCTGCGTTGCCATCTTTCCAACATTGACCGCTTTTCTACTTTACGTTCGAAACATTGAACGTTACGTCTTCCGGTTTTTGAATTGGTGAGTGACGGGTTAGTTACCCCGACGTAAAAGGGTGCCTGTTTTCCCCAAATCCCGTGATGTCCCTTTTTGTTTTTCTTGGCACAATCAGCTGGCGCTTTTATCGGTCATCCTGAGTCCCCCTCCCCTTGGTTCTCATCATAATGGTTGTCCCGTTAACACTTTCAAGTTAAAAGTATGTGGTTGGGGTACCTTGAGTTTAAGCTTCCCCTTCCGTTTGTAGCTTCAAATCTTTTGTTCCACAGGAGCAGCCCTGACTCATTCGCGCTCCTCAGTTCTTTTCCTTTTAATTGCCAGCGCTTTAGTTTCAGAGTTTCTTGACCCCTTTTCAACTGTTACTACAGGGGCGAACGGTGGTTTGTTGTGAGCATTGTTTATACTGAGTCCCTACCCCAAGTCTGCTTGTCCCGCGGTACTTCTTTCAATTTTTCTGCGTTGCGTGTCGCCCAATCCTTGAGTAGAAATTTCCCCTTCGGCAGTCTCGGGTCTCACTTTAGTGCTCCTGGATTTTCCCCAATTTAGGTAATCGACACCTTGTCCTCCCCTAGTCCCCTTTCTGACCCCACCTAATTTGCTCCCGACTTCCTGTAGCAGATCCGATCATTCCCAAGGTTTAGCTCCGAGTCGAAGTTTAACAGCCCCTTTTTCTTTTCCATCTTTTGACGTGAGTTTGATTTATAATCCAGCTGCAACAATTAATGTCTCCTTGCTGCGCGGCAGCCCGGCAGAACCGAAGGCCGTGAACGGCGGGTCCGCGCTTTCAGTTCGCGGCACGGGTCCAGTTCTCAAGTGCTTGGCGAGGTTGACCTTCCAAGATTTCCCCACTCCCTCGACGGCACCTAAGATTCTTTTCAGTACAATCAGGAACTCTTTGAATTTTTCCCTGGCTTCAAGCCCCCTCTCCCCTGTACCTTTGAGACCTTTTTGAGTCTTGCGGTTTAGGGGGTCCACTTCTCTATGGACTTTTCACTCTTAGAACGTAGATCGGGTAATTCTTCCTATTTTTCCTTAGCCAATGGATCCGCCGCTCTTGCCCTCTTTGTCCCCTATACAGACTGCCCTTTCAACGTGTTTAAAGATCAGCGCCTTTTGTGATTCTGCCCCTTTGCGTCCCCTTGTTAATCCCCCCACCCTCTTGTCTGCCCGACTGTTCTTTGAATTAAGTTTTAATTAGACCTCATTTCGTCATTAACTCTGGTTTTTAAGGCCGGCGTGATTTCTAGAAAGCATCCTTTGTACAGATCCTGCAGCAGCTGGGATCTGGGTTGCGCGGGTTCCCTCCTTTGCCTTTTTCCGCGTTCTCTTACGATGCCGTTTAGTGACCTTTCTTCCCGAAGGCAGTTTCCTATGATTTTTTTTACTGCTTTCTTTCGAGTTGTTCGTTCTGATAGGGAGCCTGTTCGCGGGCGCGCCGGTACGTATAGAGGCAGAGTCTGCTCCTCGCCCTTTTCTGTGATTTTACGCTCCCTTTCGAATCCCTCCTTTGATTTTCACCGGCGGGTGGGCGTTTGCTGACCCCCCCGTGCCTCAGAGACAGGGTTTTTTTCTCCATGCACGTTGCGTTGTCTGGTCTTGGTGGGAAAGACCCCGAGTTCGTCGCGTTTCGGTCTTTTTCATCTGAGTGCGCGTTGGTGTGTTGCGGTCGGTGCGGTGCCTGCAGCATGACGTACTCCCCCACCGTGATCGAAAACATCCTGAATTCACCCATTTCAATTGTCGCCGTTGTCGCGTTCTTGTTCGCCGATGATAAACCCCACACCTTTCCCCCCTCGTCTCCATTCGCCGGCTTCTTCTCCTTAACTCCCGCCTTTCCTAGACTATCTTGCCTCGTTGCGGAATCACGAGTCAGCACAAGGCCGATGAAAACAGCTTTTCTCTCCACTATCCCTTTATCGCTATGCTGCAATAACGCTTTTTGGGTGTAACTGTTCCCTATCAAAGCTTTGGAATGAGGGAAGGACTTAATGTATGTTCCCCCCCAGATAGAATGTGAAGCCCTCTGATTTTAGGCGATTCTTGACTGGTGCGGCTTCCCCTTTTTTTTTTTTGTCCGCGCACGCTGTCGCGTGCAGGGAATGGCGGTGTGTTTGGGTCACCGGTGCGCTGGCTCTATGGCGACTTTCTGTTTTTGTCTGTGTGACACGTTCTTTCAGGAGCTTCCTCACACCCCGAAACACCCCCCCACCCCCCCCCGTCCTTGGGAATCGCCGCTGTTTAGGGGAACTCCCATCCCTAGATTCATCCCCTTGGCGATTCAGTCTACATATTCGCCTGTTGCTTACTCCGTTATCCCCATCCAAAACGCCGAGGCTTGATTTCCGGCTTCTATCTTGTTCTATTTTCCTTGGATGGGCGAACCCTCCCCAGGCACAGCTAACGGAATTTATTTTTTTCCGTCCCACGTGCTATATTAACGTGTCCTTCTTTTCACTTAAGGAGTTATGGGGTCTCCTTTGATCCATTCGCGGTCGCCCCCCTTTTGGTAAATCTGTCGGACCCTCTCACGCGGCTCGTTCCGCCTTACGTTCTTGAGCGACCCTGTAAGAGGCCCTCCGGGGCGGCCATTCTAGTTTTACTCCCCCTGAGATGGGGGGAGCTTGTCTTTTCCTCAGTTTTGTTGTTGCGAGCTTTTGCTAATCTTTCCACCCATACGGAAAGCAGGCTTTGTTTAGAGGGCCCGCCCGGCTTTCTTTTACCGGCTCGTCCCCCTTTACGTAGAGATGCGGAATCGCCTAGGTTTTTATATTCCCCCCCCCCCCGCACATCAGTGACCAGTCGAACTCCCTCCTTCTTCTGAAACTCCGATTTTTACAACAGCCACTTGCCAATCTGTCCCTTTTTTCCCTATATGCCGTTTGTTCGAGAACAACCTACAGTCCGTTTTCTTGGGGCCTGTTCGTGATCCACCTGTTCCATCAAAACAATTTTCGGCTCCGCCCTTCCCCCCGCGAGGTCGGTTGGTGGTGTGAACTGCTTGAAGCACCCCCCCTCGACCTAGTTTGCGCCTTGAATAGAAACCTTTACCTTAAATATCCCAGGGTGTTTTCTTTCCCCGCCCCATTTTTTGATTTTTGCAAACTTTTTTCGTTTGTTGGGTGTGATGTCCCTAGGCCGGTGAGGACGCCATGATCATTTGCCCTATACACCGTGTCCACATCATGGGTCCTTTTCGTGCCCTTCGCACGCCAGGCGCCCGGTCCCCGCCCTTTTAACGCTTTCCGCACTCGTGCTCGGCCCTCCTGACCCTTCGCCAGCAGGAACGCCTTTCTCCAAAGCATCTCTCTTCACACTTTCCTATCTTTGGCGTACCTCTGCTTCCTTACCCCCATTCATCTTCTCCTGCGACAATTTTTACACCCGCGATCTTTCTCCTGCCATCCCCTCTTCACCCGTCTTATTATCGAGATCGCGATTTTTTATCTTACGGGGCTTCGCTTGTCATCCTCTGCCCCCTTTTAAGCGGGAATGGCCGCCCGATCTGGGACCGGTGCTGGGTAAGCAGTGCGAAGGGATCAGAGGTGCCGGTTGGATCAGCCGTCGCACACCCTTCCCACCCTTTCAAACACGTGACACTTTCCCCCGTGTCCATTTTTTTCGCAGAGTTTGGTGAGGACGTCGGGCTTGCCTTTCAGCCTCCGTGACCGCACCCCCACCAACCGCTGACAAAGCTAGCGCCCTAACGCCCACAGCGCACGACGGTTTTAGTCCCTCAGCATACCTCCCCCTCACCGTGCTGCAGGTCCCCAAACGGGCTCGAGGCCACCTTTCAGCCTGCCCCCGGCAGTCTTTTAAGTCCAGCTTTCTTGGAGTGTTGACGGTGGAGTTTTTCTTCCCGACGTCTTCGGAGCTTGATATCCATAGCGACGATATGATTTTATCGTCCCTATTTTGAGAGCCTTTTCATCCTCATGTCAACTCGTCCTCCAAGTGCAGCCTTTCATAGACATTGCTGCCGCTATCAGTTACAACCGCATTTTTCGCGACGAGACCCCCCTTACTCACAGGCGGACCCCCCTGCGTCAGCCCCAGATAAATAGCGAGATTGAGGGCCCTCTTCTTTTTATACCCTGTCGCATGCCCCCCATTTTTGGAAATAAGACCTGCTTTTTCGGACATTTCCCCCTTTGTTGCTCAGCACCCCTTCAGGAAACTTTTTTTATAACACATTCTCGGTTTTCCCTTGGCTCTTCGTAGGAGCACCTTGCTTGATGAAAGTTTTAAGGCGGGCGGAGGATCCCCCCCCCTCTTCCCGAAGCCGTGGGAGGATAACTTTCTTTATGATCATTTTCATGACCTATCTAATTTTTCTTTTTATATTATAAGTGGACCCCCCGCCCCCAACCGAATCAAAAGTGCTCAAGGTAAAAATGTCTTGATTGATGAATCAGATCTTGGACCAGATCTCACGGGGGATTCCTTGAGTTCCCTGCCCTGCTTTCTGGAGGGATTGGCCCCTTGGGGTGCGGGGCTTCAAGGAGGTTAACCGAACAATTCACGTTCGATGTTTTAAAGTCCAAGCTGGCTCCCCCTACAGGTTTTATGATTTTTGAACTTATCTCCGAATTCCTGAGATCGGCCGTGGTTGCCCTTTTTCTTCCCCCACCCTCTTGGTAAACAGATGTGACGACCCGATTAGGTGAGTCGACTCTGGTTTTTTTCCCACATTGCACCTGTTCTTTGATGCTATACACGTCCTTCTTGTCCCAGCCCTCTGTTAATGCTGAGACTTTGCTCGCTCTCTTCCCCTGCTCACTGTTTTCCCTAGACGATAAATACCACCCTTTTTGGCTCCCCGAGCAGGCCGCCGGTGGTAAAAAATTGGTCCAGGACGCCTGAATTGTTTCTCCCCCCTTCCCCCAACTCGCGAATTACGGGACATCTTGAGAAACTCCCAATTAGGCCTAGAGTGGTCTCACACTGTCCCCCCTGTCCCAATGCCTCAACGGTGTGTCCCTTTGTAATCCTAATCGCGATCTTTGGCAATTTCCTCTCGGGAGTACGGCCTCCGTCTGTCCCCATTTTGTTTGTGACTTGGATTTGAAGCTACACGGACGTGTCAGCTTTAAGTAAATACAACACCCCATCCTCGGTCTTCCCACAGAAGGAGGTCACCCCCTTGAGTGCTGAGCCCTCCCTTTGCTGCCCCTGTTTTGAAGCCTATCAAAGCGCACTTTTGAGTGGTCCCCTAACCCCCAAGCGTATCCCATCATGGCTTTTTGGACATCAGGAAAGGTGTTTCTTCTTTGAATACCTCCCCCTTTTGCGACTCCAATTTTCCACAGTCTGATCTCTTCCCCGGGCCGAGGTTTCCCTCCTTCTTAGTAGACCAGGCGGCAACCTCCTTTAGTGAAATCCAGGTCTTTCCTCTCCTTCGCCCCTTTTCGATGTTTCCTCTCCTCCTTTTTTTTGTTTTTTGAGTGAGAGCGCATTGGCACCAGAAATGAGTGTGCCCCGAAGTTCCAACCTCTCCTTTCTCCATTCGTCGATTACACCTTCCCCCTTGACACTTTATATCCCTGTTTCACCCTTTCTTCCCCGGTTTCTATCCCCAAAACTCATTTTTCCCCTTTTCTTCTCAAACTTCTGGACAGCGCGTTTTTTTGTGCCCACTCGTGTGCTATTGTATCTTCATAAGGGCCTCCCAAAAAAAAAAGGTTTTCAGTACCAATGGTTGTACTCTCCTTCTTCCATCTCCATCCTTTCTGTTTTTTTTTTGGCTGTTGCTTTTTGAATCTTCCCCTTCCTTTCGCCCCCCCGTCCAGTGTTCTTCATTGACTTTCGGCCGTACTTCAGGAGGAGGTCAGTCCCTTCCATCGCTTCGTCAGCTATTGCGGATTAAGTGAAAGTTTGAAGTCAGGGTCTCTTTTTTTTTGTCCCCCTTGTACTCCTCGCTGCTACAGGTAGCTTTTTCCATCGCTGTCCCTGTCCCTGCGAGTTTGTTTTCGAGCGTGGTCGACCCATTCCTTGGCGTTAGTCCATTTTTAACAGCTCTTTTTTCCTTGAATGGCCAAGTTGATTTCTCCTTTCTTTCCCCCCCCATACTTTTCCGACCCCATTATATCTCCTCTCCCCCTGTAACCATACTTTCAGAAGGAATAGAGAACAGTTCTTTAATTGACACTGGTTTAGTTCCGTGTAGTCTAATCCTAAAAGATGTCATCTGTTTTGACCCGTTCTCTCGTTTTTTTTGATTGACACACCCTCTGATTAGTTTTGCTGCGCGTAAGCGGCAGTCCAGAGGAAAGGTTTGCGCCTCTTGGACGGGCGCGGCCCTTTCTGAGACTTTTATTTTGGGATTATCCGTTTCCCGTTCCCCCTCCATGCTTTCGGAAAGCTTCTTTCTTTGTTGCCATTTAACGTGAGGCCCCGTGAAGAGTAATCCAGAGAGTACACTCTCTCATTGTAATGGAGTCCTTGGTTTCTGTGATTAGCGGGGCGTCCCCTGCCTTTTTTATTGCGACGAAAAGTAGATCGGCCTTATGGGGTTTTTTGGTTTTTTGCATGCTTTAATAGCCCCCTTTTTGATAAGACCCCCCGTTGACTTCTGACTCTTTTTCAACTTTTTCGTACATGCACTTTCCCTTCCTTTCCTCATTTTTTATGCATTACCATCTTAACCTTTTTCCTCCCTCTTGAGGCCTGAGGTCTGCGAATTTCGTTGTAAGGCCCCCCGAAGCAGTGCGGACCCGCCAGACTGTTTCTGTCAGGCGAGATTGACTATCTTGCCCTCACTCCTTCTCTCTTTCTTCTGGTCCGGCGCGGGTGTCCTTCTTGTTCTTTTCGCTTAGCTGAAGAGAGTTTGATGACGGGATCGCCTAGCCGGTCGATGCTTTGCCCTGCTTCTTTGTTTGAATGGGATGCCGCGTGCTCTCCTTCTATGGACGCTCGTTCAATGTAGTCCCACTTCTCTCAGTCTATCCTTCTTCTCGGCCCTCAGACCAGTATCTCCCTAACTTGCGGTATGAATACTTGCCTTTTTTCCGGATGCGGGCCTGTTAGTCTTTTGTGGGCCTGACTTTCTTTGTTTTCTTTTTTTCCTTCTTACCCGCTTTTTTTTCGTTTTGTGTTCGTTGTTTTGAGAGCGTTGTCCTCGTTGTTTTTTTGGTCGGGCTGTCGAATCGAAAAGTTCGTTCTCACCCCCTTCTCCTCCATGTAGTGATACCTTTTCCTGCCTTTTTGTCGTGCTTTTTTCGCCTGATTCCCCCCCCACCGGCACATGTATCAATGTTTTTACCTCTTCCACAATGTATTTGCCCATTACTCTTCCTCTTTGATCTCCCCCCGAAGCTTTTTTTTATGCCACACATCTTCTTTCCTTTTTCCACTCTCTTTTGATGCCTCTTTATGCATAAATAGTGGTGTCACAGTCGCAATCTCACCCCGATTCAATGAGTTAATCTTGTCCTTTAGATGTATGAAACGCCCCCTATATTCTTCTTGACGATTTTTTTGATCTTTTTTATGCTTTGCGAGATCCTTTTCTTTCTCCCCTCTCCGATGGCGTCGGATTCATTTAGGTGGCCGGAGGTCTGAGGATCTTTTTTTCTCCGGACGGGCAGTTTCTTGTGCAAAAGGTGATACCGTGCAAAGGATCTTCTCCGTTTTTCTCACCACCCCAACCATAAAGTTTCCTCGCTTCTTGGTTTTCCAGCCTTTTTATTGGACTTCCAAAGTTGGTTTTAGGCGACATTAGGAGTGAGGCTACTTTCCTCAAGACCCACCCTGAATTCTAGTCTTTCGATTCCTATTCTTTCCCATGATTCCCCCTTTTTGATGGCGACCCTACAAGGCCCACTTTCCTTCCTGTCTGGTTTTTTACAAGGCCGTTGACCTACAGATCCTTTCCAGGATTTGACGTCAGGATAGGGGGTCTTTCCCCCCTTAGAGGTAGCGGTGGTTCCCCTATTGGTCCCCCATAGGCTTACGTCCCATTCTTTCCGTCCTTCTCGCTCCGGTTTCGATTTGAAGCCTTTTCTTGCCATTTGTTTTTTACTCCGTAGAGTGGTTTTTCATTTCGTTTTTCCTCTATTTTATCTTCCTCCTTTTTTTGTTGTTTCTCTGTAAAATCGTCACCCCCCCACTTTTCCTGGATTTTTCGGAGAATGGACCGAAAGGTTTCTCTTTATTCAGGCTAGCTATGTTACTCTTAATGCCGGAACTACGCTTGTCGTAAGACAAATAGTTCCAGCGCTCCCCAGCGATCAACTGTTAGAACCACAAGATCCTGCCTTTTCTCAAAGGTTCGGGATCTTCTTTCCCGGCTTTTTCTTTAACCCCCTTGTGAGCTGGGCCATGGGTATCTCATCTTCCCCTTTTACAATCGTCGGCCCTCCTACAAAAGAGAGTTTACTTTTTTTTTTAGGGAACTGCGTCTCCCCCCCCCCCCCGCGAAGGAGGGCGCATTTCTCTCCACAAAATTGGAAGGCCTTAGCTGTGGCTTCAAAGCAAAACTTCTCTGACAAGGGTTTTGGGTTTTGGTGATTACCTATTTCTTGTTTTCCCTTTTTTTTTCCTGCCATCCCTTTTTCCCCCCCCGAAACGCCGTCCGGGAAGTAGACCTATTTCCCGCCAGGAGCCGTTTCCCCCCCTAAGGACATTTTTACCTAACTATGTCTCTTCTAAAGAATTTCTCTCCCGCCGGGAAAAGACTTCTTCTCACGATCTTCCACATTCATTCTTTGTTTCTAAATAGCCATCTCCCTAATTCAAGCTGTTTTCGATCTTTTCCCGTGACACCGCATTTATGCATCCCGCCCTCTCCCATTATCGCGCTAGGCCTCTTTTTTTTCCCTCTTCTTTTGTCTTTCTTTGGCATATCGCACCGGGCAGTTTTCCTTGGGAATAGCATATCTGGTAAGTTTGTTTTTTGGGTTGATCGAAGGAGAATGGATCCTCTTAGGCCGGTTGATCAGCTTCTCCCTACCCATTTCCCGGGACCAGGCTCCAAATTTCCTCTTCCTTCCCTTATTTGGCTTCCCCTGGGTTGTTGATCCCCTCTGGGGTCGATCGCACCGCTTACCTCAACCCCAAAAACGCGAACTTTCGCTCCCCCCTCCCTCACACGTTTTTTTACCCCCTCTTTCTTTTCCCCCCGTCCCACTCGACAACGCAAGTGGTAAGAAACCACCGTGATCGACTTTCCCCCTTTCATCCTGCCCTGCCCGTCCGTATTACGTAACGCCCTGGGCGTTTAGATTCGGTTTTTAGGTTTCCGACTCCCTTGGGCGGAGTCCTCTTAAAATCTGCTGTGAAGTTTTTTGACTTTTCTAGGCCGATCCGTGCTTCACGTAACACTACCTGCAAACTCTCTCCTCCCCCTTTTTTTTTTGCATCGGAACTGGCCTCCTTCTCTCCCCTTCCTTACCCGCATGTCGAGACTTCTAACAAGCCTTTTTTTTTTTAACGCGAAGACCACCTCTTTCCCCAGCCGGAGCATTTTTTTTTTTGCCGCTCCTTCCTGCCCCTCCCTCCTTCCCCAACCTTTTTGGTTGTGACTCCCCCCTCATTCTTAGGCCCCCCCGTAGCTGAGAGACCTTCCGGTGATTTTTTTAAAAGGTTCAGAATTTTCCCCAGATCAACGGTTATTTCCTATTCTTCTAGTTTCCTGGTTTCCTTGAGGTCGGCTATCCCCTCTTCAAGCCTTGTGTGTCTTCTATTTGCATGCCATAAGGACACCTATATACGTTTTCTTGCGCTCCCCCCCTCACTCCTTTCCCGCCTACATCCTACTTTCCCCACTATACCAGGTACAAATGGCCGGGCTCCGCGCTGCTTTCCCCTCTCTGGCTACGGGGGTTAAAAGGCACAATCCCTCTTCCCCCGTTGCCGTTTGTGCGTTGTCTTTCACGCTTTCAGTCAAATAGCCAATGACGTTCGAGTTTCGTTTTCGCCCCGTCACTCTTGGCGCAGCGACCGTGGCTGTGTACGCTGCCGGTCCTCTTTCCGATCCTTTGTTGCCTTTGGTCTACCCCGTTCCCCCCCCCACACCGGGGACGGACGTTCTTGTGGTCTCCGCCTAGGCCTCCCCTTCCGGGAACGGGAGCTCTCACCCTTGCCTCGGTAGCTAATTGGTGTTAGCTTTCTTGCTCTTGCGTTTTCGTTTTTACTGGTTAAGACCCTCCTTTCCACTTCCACGGTTGTCCTTCATGCGCGTCCTTTTTTAAAAAAAATTTTGCGTCGCCCAGGTGTGTTTTTTTGTGGGAGGGGTGGGAGTTTTTTGGTCAAAGTGGGCGTCGCTCCTCTTGTCCACCCCTCGGCGACCACCTTTGCTGATTGACACTGCCCTTCTGCATATATTTTTCCATGTATAAACAAACCGTAGCGTCTCCCGTATGGCACATTCGATTTTTGCCGGTTGCACTCCTCCCCTTTTTTTCCCTCGAATTCCCTGCTGGCTCCCATGAATAGCCTCTGAGTACCTCTCATAGTCAATGGAGGCCGAAGTGGAATTGTGAAACTTTTTTCTTTCTTTCCTCCATCACCCCAAATCTATCATTCTTATCTTGAAAAGAGAGGTGAGGTTCAAACATTATTTTTAGTCACCCTTTTCTGTTTCCTATCAATATGCCCTCTTCTTTTTCTCCCGCGCGATTTTTGTCCTAGGACCTTTGATTGAACCACCGTTCCCTACCCCCCTCCTTGGTCAATGAACCACTTCCCATCGGAGAGGAGGAATGTAGTAGTTCCCGTCTTTCTTATCCATTCTTTCAATCCCTTTCTCGTTAACGTTAGTGTGCTTCATTCTCCACTGATCTTCTATATATTTCATCCTATACGTTTGGTGGGGGTGAGATGAGTGGAGAAGCTTTCTGAAATGAAGGGGAAAATGCGCGTCACTTCCAGCTTGTGTTATCCACATCCGGTCGATAAACACTGAAAAGGAAGAATCAGAAATAGTTTAAATGGTTTTTTTCCATGAGTTGTGATGGAGAGAAAAAAGTTTAAGGGGGTGGATGTTGTTTTTTGGTTTTTGTGTGGTTTTTTTGTGTTTTTTTTTCTTTTTTTTTTTTTTTTTTTTTTTTTTTTTTTTTTTTTTTTTTTTTTTTCTTTTTTTTTTTTTTTTTTTTTTTTTTTTTTTTTTTTTTTTTTTTTTTTTTTTTTGTTTTTTTTTTTTTTTCAAAAACTGTGTGTAGTTTGTTGTGGAGGGGCCAATTTTTCTGCGCTTGATAGGTCTTTCCTTTCCTGTGCAGACAAGGGGTTGCTCATGTTTGTCCCCTTCTTTTCATCTTTTTTGGTTTTTTTATGTTTTTTGGGCTGGTCCTTTTTCTTCCAGCGGCACCCGTCCGTTGTAGCTTAAATCGTCCAGTCGACTACATTGACTTCTTTTTTCCTCAGGATGGATTATTAATTGCACGGCTTCTTAGCGCGTTCGGATCATTTACCCTTTGTCAGGCCCTTTTATTTGGTTGTTGAGCAGTACTCCTCGCCTTTTTTCTAGCTGTGCAAGCTCACTTTCTTTTCCTTTTCGCGATTGGTGGCCCATTCCTTGGCGTTCTGTCCCCCCCCGGGCTGACTGATCGGGTCCAACCTTTTATTGTCGCGGCATGCCAGGCATTCTGGAAAATATCCGCTTCGAGCTGCCCCCCCTTCTTTCAGGCTTTATCGATACCGATTCCCTTTCCTTGAGATAAGTTTGTCGACTCTCACCCTCCTCTTCTTTCCCTCTGTTTTCCTTTTGTTTGATCTAAGTCAGCGTCCACAACGCCGGATCGTAGTCTGTTTTTGCAGTTTTCAGACGAAGGGACCGGTCGTTTTTCATCTTGGATTTTTTGCCCTGGCGCTACCCCGTGCCTCTTTGGTTTGACTTCCGTTTCCCTCACCCCCTCAGCCCGCTTTTTCCTAGGGATGGCGGTCTTTCCCACCCGGAAGTCCCGTGAGCGCGTCCACTTAGTAGTAAAGACTTTTGAAATTTATTTTTTTTCACAGGCCCCCTGGTTTTTGGGGTGGGTGAAGCTGGATTGTCTTCTGGGGTCACTTTTTCCTTTGCGAAGGAAAGTAGATCTTTCTTCTCTTATCCTTTTTCCTTTAACTTTAGTCCCTCCCCCCACGGCCTTATCTGTCCCCACCTCGCCGCTTCCTTCAATTAGAAAGACTCAGAGCACCGGTGCCTTTCCCGGCTTAACTGTTTATCCCCCCCACTCAAGTGTAGAGCTCCCTTTCATTTTTTTCCTCACCCCCTCGGATCAAGCGCTGGTGTTCCTGTCCCCGTGCGAGCTGCTTCCAAGGCGTAAAGAATTGCTTTTGAGCCGCTTTTTCCTTTAGTAGCGTTTGTACGAAGGGTGCTTGTAGTCTTCGTCTGCCTAGCGTTTTTCTTTCGTGATTCCTTCCTATGTACGATGAGTTTTTTTCGTCCGGTAGTCCTCTTGGAAGATGATGAAGGTTTGAAGGAGAGGTTCTCTCCGCGTCCTTACTCGGAAGATGTCTTTTCCCTCTTTCCCTCCTTTTGTAGACGCTCCCTTCTCTCACGCGGGCGGTCGACTATGGTCCGTGTGAAGGATGAGGTGAGAGTCAGGGTTTTTTTTCCTGTTTTGAGGTTGAGTGGTTTACTCCTCACAACTCAGTTAGAGCTGATTCAATTTCTTCTTCTTTTGTTTGTTTAGGTCGGTTCCCCCTGTGGAATCGCCTCCCGCAGTAATCACCCAAAGTGATTCCCCCAATAATGTCTGCATT
>Ga0179593_1631858_pt1 | contig 15631 bp, 17 predicted proteins | sample CZODoug2_1_08_16_FD_185931 | JGI IMG/M metagenome (GOLD analysis project Ga0179593, IMG submission 185931) | Vadose zone soil fungal communities from Angelo Coast Range Reserve, California, USA - CZODoug2_1_08_16fungal (PacBio error correction) | ecosystem: Environmental > Terrestrial > Soil >... | reverse complement strand
AACCAGTCCCTAAAGGAATGCCCACCCTGATTCTACCTTTTTTTTTATTCCCCCCTCTTTTCCCCCTTCCCTTCTTCCGCGATTCTAGCCCTCGGTTTTTTTTCCTGTCTGTGTCCCAAGTGAAGTCCCGTTTCGGCTCCGAGAAGTAGTTCTGGAGAACTTGGCCCAATTCTTCGCCGAAGTATTTTTTCCCCCAATCTCGCCAATAGTTTTGTGAGTCCGATTCTGCTCTTCGGGGACAGGGGGTCCTCCTGCCCTCCTCTGAGGGATCTGATGGCCCCGCCAGATACTCCGGCATAAGGAAGCCCTCTCGCCGACTAAGTACCCTTTAAGCGCTGTCTTTATTTGACTCTGCCGCCGCCTCTTGAGATGAGGCTTCTCCCTTGACTTAAGCTGATTAGAAGCTTAACTTGAGTCACTCGGCGATACCTTTTCCCCTGACTCTGCAAGCCGCCGCTCTCAGAAGGAACCCCTTTGGTTAAGGATTAATGTAAAAGTAGGCTAGTCTTTAGTCCCCAGCTTCTTTCTCGACCTCCTCCTCCCCCCCCCTTCAAGACGAATCCGGATGCTCTTCTCGACCTATTTGGTACCAGATTGCCTAGAGTGTCAGCCTTTTAGAGGAGGGACATACTGAGCCCTTCTTTTTTCTTTTCTTTACGCTTACGGTCGGGGCATCCAGGATATACCCTTTGACTACATCTGGGCGACCTTTGGTCAGCGATAGTCTACGTCTAGATAGTAGACACGCGTTTCGATTCTCTCCCTCCTCCCATTTTCTTCTTTCGTGATGAGAACCATGTAGATTTATTTCTTCTTCTGGACGCATATGCGAACCGCCCCCCGAGGAGCACCGATTCCTTGCCCCCCTCCCTTGATTGGTCCCCCTCCACTGACGGCGCCGTTCGTTTGGTTCGGTCCCCCGAAAATTATTTATTGACTCATTTCTCGACCACAGTAGGTTATTTTCCTCCCAGCAGGAGCTTTTGGTCCCTCTGAATTTCGTCCAGCTCCTTCGGTTGACCTCAAATTTGCCGCCTAGCCCGGGATGCGTTTTCCCCCCCGCTGGTCCGCGCGACCCAATTTGATTCCTTCTTCCAGAAAAGCAAGAAATCCTCTTTCCCCCCCCTGCAAGGCGCAACCGAGGAAGCTCCTTTTTTTTCCGTGCGTGCCGCTTCTCCTTTTCCCCCCTCTTTCCCAGGCGTGTCCCCTGAGTGCTATTACATGGGCTAGAAGCCTTTTGATCTTTGCATCTTCCTTCTATGAATCGGACCCCACCTCCCTTTTCCCCCTGAGGACGGGCCCTCAAGTATTCGATGAGAAACGTCTACAGAGTAGAGATGTGCCTAGATCCAGTCCTTTTCATCTCCGATGTTGGTACCCCTGTCGAACGTGAACGATAGGTCCCCGTCCCCCCCAGGGAAATTCCGGCCCAAGAGTCCTTTTGCAGGTACGGCAACAGCCCCTGGCCGAGGTCGATTCCACTCTCCTTTGCGAAGCGGCGCGTTTTTCTGGGGGGCCATGTTTTATATGCGAATTGCTCAATGAAGCCTGGCTAGCATGCCGTCCCAGGCCGTCCCCTCCGATTCTCCCCCCCCCCCTTCCCGCGACTTCACCCCTTCCTCTTAGACCCCCCTGACCGAAATGACATTCTTTTTACTGTCTTCGCCTCCTCCCTGCGCCTCCTCTCTCCCTCCTCTTTACTCCCTTGCTGGTCCGCCCACGGCCTCCGCTTCGAATACGGCCACTTCAACGCACCGATTCTTGCTTACCGGCTCTCCTCAGTCGCCGCCCCGACCCTTCCCCGAGCATCTGACCCCAACTCTCTCATTTGGGCAATGGCGAGAGTGATGGATCTTGTGCGAGCCCCCGCGATTGAAGGCATGGTCTTCGTGCCTCCCCAACTTTTCCTCATCCAATCTCCTACCGCCTTTTTCCCTCCCGGCGTACTTCGGATAAGTGCGAAAGTTCCAATTTTCTGCTGGCTCAAGAGCTCCGCAACCTACCCCCCCCCTTAGCAATTGAACCATTGATCTCTTTTCATCCGTTAGATCTGTTTTTCTTCGGAATGCAGCTCTCCGGCCAATGCCGATTTGGTTTCCCAGCGCGTTTCACCTTTTACCCCCTTGCTGCTTCGGGAATTCCTCTTGGCTTCCGCGATGAGTTAGGCCTTTTTCCTTGTAGGATGGGGTCCTCTCGACCGTTCTCCTTTTTGCCTCTGGTGTTTTCAGATCTTTTATTCTTTCCTCGCCCTCCGCTACTCATTTGCCGCTTTAGATACGCCGTTCAAAGACCTCAATTACTTCGTAGAATGGCGCGAGCACTCCCACGACCTCTTTTCATCCTTCTCTCCCCTTTTTTGAGCGGACGTTCTTTCCATCTTTTTTCGCGCACCTTGCCGGAAGTTCGGCAGCATGAGGTCTCAGGAGACAGATACCCCAAGGAAGATTACCCCCCTTGCTCTCCTGCCGCGATGCCCCCTTTTTTCCGACGCGCGATTTCCCTCTTTTTTCTACCTTCCTTCTACTCGAGCCTCCCCTTTCATCGCGCAGGACGGTGGTATCGACACCTCGACGAGAGCGTTGCTGAATTCCCTTTTTCCCTCTTTTCCCCCCTCCTTTTTTTTCTTTTTTTCAACTTTCTCCTCCCAGCCCCCTGATCCTCCTCTTTCCGATATTTTAGCGAGGGATTTTCCTTTCTTGAAAGTCGCTGAGGGACTATGCGCCTTAAGAGCTGACCTCCCTCTTTTGTATCCACGTTTTCCTCCCGAGGCTGCGTTCATTTGTTTTTTGTTTTTTGTAGTCGGATGCCCCTTTGATTGATCCATTCGTCCGCCCTCGACTGCGACGGATGACCCTCCTCCTTGTCCTGGGAACACCCATCCTCCTTCTTTGGCCCCTTCCCCCCTTTTCCCAAAGAAGTGGCTGTCCTTCCTTTTCTGATCCTTTATACGGAGGATTCTCCCCTCGTCCCCAGTCGTTTTATCGGAGAACTCCAAAAAAAAAATTCCTCTTCCCTCAAACCTCCCCCATAGCTGCCCAAACTCCTTTTCCCTTTCCCCCCCCAATCCACGGTGTCCCAACCCTACAATTCATGCCGAAGATAGACCTCTCGAGTCTTCCTCCCCCTCCTCCTCCTTTATGTTCTTCGGACTGGGCGGTTCGGGCTTGGCCTCACGCATTCCGCGGACGCTTTCCCTCCCTTGCCCCATTTCTTGAACGAATGAAATCGAGCATGTTCTTTGCGCATTGTATCCCTCCTCTGAATTCGCTTTCTTTTTTTAATTCCCTTCCCCCATACCAAATTGCCCATTCTCATTTGCGATCTTTTGCCGAGTTGGAGCTGTTGCCCCTGTAAATTCCAGAAAAATTTTACGGTGCGGGGGAGGCCTCAGCCCTTCCGTTCCCGCCTTTTCCTTTTCCCAGATACTAACGCTCCGAGTTCGAACCTGGTGGGCCATGCTAGAGTCTATCCCGGCGAAGGACCCCTTCACACGGGAGCCGCGCTCGTTCGCATTCCGTTCCCCCCGAACTCGTCTCTTCTGGAGCGTCTCTACCTTGCATAGTGAGGATCTCCCGTATTTGGATCGGCGCGCAACGACAGGACATCAGATTGTGCAGGTCGCGTATTACCACTTTTTTAGACTCCCTACGGTCCGTTGGCGATTGCTTTGCTGCTTTAGCCCTGATGATTGCTAATTAGGCATAGCACAAGAATATAGTGATAAGGCTTTTCAAAAGCAGAGCCATCTTCGTTATTGTTCCAGCGCCGCGTTATTGTTTTCCTTTCCCTGTGCTCTGCTCTCCTTTTCGGATAGAGTACGGAAGATGTTTCCCTTCCTCCTTCTCTCCTTCTACACTGCCGCGCCCAAAAAGTTTTTTTTTTCTCCTCTCAAGGTGATCTTTTTTTTTAGTAAGACTTGCTGTCTCCCCCCATGGTTACTCCTCTGACAGGGAGGGTGTGGACCATAGGAGTCCTCGTGACTTCCCTTTGAAAATTCAAGATGCACCAATGGGAAGGGCGAGATAGTCGGATAGCGTCGATCCTTGTCCGGTGGCGTTTGCGTTTCTGACAGGAAGTTTCTCTGTTGTTCTGCAGCTGACAGATTCCATTTTTCCCATGTTCACATCCCAATGTTCTCATTTTGGCGGTTCTGGAAGTTTCTCTTCAACCTGGCGCTTCCGTCAAATTAAGTCTCCCCCCAAAAAGAGCCTGGCTATTCATAACCGACGTTTTTACCCTTGATCGTTCCATCTCGGGGAGCGGGGGTAATGGTTCCCAGCGCCCTCCTCAAGACGTTATTGACTGGTGATTTCAAACACCATCCGGGGGTCCTATCTTGTCTCTCTGGGTTGGGGCGATCTCTCCCAGCCGAAACTGAAACTCCCGAAATCGTAGTTTTTCCGTCAGCCCCTCCGTCGACATCCCCCCTTCTTTTGTCTCGACTCTGCTTGTCTCCCCCCAGGTCAGATCGCGGCCCTCGAGATAGTCTCTGTGAAAGGTGAGGCTTTTACGACGTTTTCTTGTTACGCTAACGTTCGACTCGGTTATCTTGGCGACGAAACGGCGGATAAACGTTCGAGCCTCGGGTCCCCCTTAACCTCGTCCTCCTCCTCCTCAGCCCGGCGGTCTCCTTCCCTCCATAGTCCAGCCGCGTCTTTTGACGGCGCAGAATCCATGCATCATTTTCGGGGCCCTGACCCTCGGCTGCCCCTTTGTTTCCCTGAAGAGATAATGTGATCATCCCGCCGGCATCCTTCCCAAAAACCTCTTGCAGGTCCCTCCTTTTCATTCGAGGCGGCGTTGTGGGTACACTTTTTCCCAAGCGCGGCCGCTACGTCGGCGGAGTCGTTTTTTTTTGATGACGTCTATCGGGCGGGGTATTCGCTCCGCAAAAGCAGCTCCCGTCCCTTCTTGCAGAGGGCAGGACTCCTTTTTTTGCAGCTCGAACTCAGCCTATGCGCGCTTTTTTTCCCGGGCGCTCGGACGATTCGGCAATTTGTTTTTTTCAATTGCGTTCGTTGCTCCATCCGACTTTCGGGAGCCGAAAACGTTAGCTGCCATTCGTCCATACCACCCCCTACCCTCGATTTTCGATTTTTTAATGCGCTGCAAACAGGTTTTTTGAAAGCGTCCTTGTTGGAATGCCGGGGCGTTGATCCCTCTCTATTTTCATCCTCAATAAGTTGTTTTGTTCCGAGCTCTTCCCCGTTTCGCATGTACCTCCCCGGGTGTGCCTTTCCCCTGAGTGCGCCTTTTGAGGGTGTGAAGCTCTGTCGGGTGATTTTCGAAATGTGCAGATCAATCCTGCGTTGCCCCCCCCTCCCTCCTCTTTTGCCTCGACGTGCTTCTTTCTGTGTCAGTTCTCGTAGAATCGCCCTTGTAAAAAAAATAAACTCAGAGCCATAGCGTGCTTCTCCCCTGCGCGAGGCCGGCTTTCCGATACTTCCTTTTTGACCGAGAAACTCCCTTTGCGTTGAGGCCGCGATAATCCCGCCCTACCCGCACGCTCGCCCGCCTCCGTTAGAGGTTTCCTAGAAGGTAGTTGGCTTTTACGGTTGTCCTTCGCCTTCCATGGACGATGGGTATTTTTTTTTTCTCACCGTCTTTCAGCTTTTTGATTTCTGTAGGATCAATGACTCGCAGTGCCGATTTTGCCTGAAAAATTCCTAGCTCGTTTTCCTTCGATCCCGTTATGAAGGCTTTCCTGGAAGGTCCCTTGCTTACGAGGTGGGATAGGCGCCCAGAACACAATTAGCCAGCCTACCTCTTCTGATCTGCCCTTCACTTGTTTTTGGGACCCAGCGGTTTCGCCGTGTAGTCGCGGATGGCAGGACCCTCAGCACCGGCTTCTTTGTAGATTATCTGGTCGGCCGACACCCCTTTTCTCCTTCCCCTCATCTCCCCCCCTTCTTTCTTCTCGATTTCGCGACGGTACTGTTTCAGCTCGACACGCCTTCGGATTTCTCGATCCGAATCCCCACCTGTCTTTTCCGATCCCCTTCAAACCTACTTTCTGTTGTTCTTCCACTTGCGACTCCCTCGGCCTTGCCGATGAGGAGATTGACCGAATGCTCGATTGTTCACTTCCCCCCCGAGCCCTTCCAGGTGTTGCTCTGCTGCCTCACCGAAAGCTTTCTTTACAGAGCATTTCTCGAAAAATTCCTCTTATTTACGATACCAGTCAGGTCCTCCTTTTGCCCCTCTCTTTTTCTTCCCCTTTGGTGGTTCGGAGCTTTGTCATCCCCTTGATCCGCTATGTGAAAGCCTTCCGTAGCCGACAAGGAGTCTTGAAGCATCCCCACCTTTTGCGCATCCCTCCGGACCAGATGTGCAAGGTAATCTTCAGCTCCTCTACTAGGCGTCTCCCTGGGTTTTGTCCGTTTTTCGTAGCTTTTTTTTATGGGTCGGCGATTCAGGCGGCGTCTCATTGGGGTAGAGGGGCTCACGTTCCTCGCTTTCTTGCTTTTCCCCCTGATGCGCACGCTTTCAGATGTGGCTACTTCTCCTGAAGATTTCTTGTAGCTCGGCAAGTGGTCCGGACAGAGAAGGCGTTGGAAAGAGTACTCTTTGAGCTTCCTCTCCCCTTCTCCTTTTTTTTGACTCTTCTTCTTCCTTGTCAGGTGAATTTGCGACGTACACCCCTTGCCGCAGGGCGTCATAGATGGCGAAGCCTGTAAGCGATCCTCTTCTCGGAAGGTCCTCTTCCTATGCGGCGAGCCAATTGTCTAATTCCTTTTTTTTTTCTTTTCTGATCGCCCTTCGCCCGCGAGATAGAACATAAACATTAGATAGTCTTTTCCAAGTGTATTGGAATACTCTCAACCCTTCGCGAGCCTATCCCATTGCCCCCCCCTGACGACTACGCTCGCACTTTTTTTTTCCGCCGGCCCAAGAAGATTCTCGAATCCCTGATGATTTTCACGATCCGGCTGGTCTCTCCTCCTTCTCTTCCCCGGCGAGCAGGTAGCAACACATTTCCCTCGCTACGCTGATGGCCGGTCCTTGTCAGAGCGTTCGCAAGCGCTGGAAAACCTTCTGGCTATTTTCCTCCCCTCACCCCGTCAACCCTTTCTCCTCCGCAAATTTAAAGCCCAGCATCTCCCTCCCACCTCCCCTCCCTTCCCGGCGTATTACTTTTTCCGTGGCAATGCTGCGAATGTGCAGCCAATCCAGAGATTCATCTATTCGGAGGACAATTGTCTCGCCCCCTGCCCTCTCTTTTGTCCGCTCTTTTCTGCGGCTCGATAACTGTTTTTGGGGGGGCAGTCTGCCAGCCTTTTGCTCCCGCCCCCATTCCTTGTGGAGACAAAATCTGTCCTTCCAAAGGATGCTTAGGAGGGCATCTTTTTTCTCTTTTTTTCGGCATTTCAGTCTGGTTGTATTTTCAGTAGACAATGTGAGTATCCGCACCAGTATTTATGGTTTGTGTCCGCCAGATCAATTTTCTTCGGGCTTTTTCCGGGAGTCTTCCTTTTTTCCGATCCTTTTTTTTGCGATTCTAATCCGTCCCGACACCCTTCCTGCCTGGATCAGCCAACTGCCCCTTGATAAGGCCTTTTTCGCCAACCCCCCCCCCCCTTTGGTCGAGGTTTCTGTCTTCTTCTTTTCGCGAATAGAGTTTGGAAGTGATCCTCGGCCGCTGCGGAAGGCCTCAGGCTCCCTTATCCATCCGATGCGCAGCCTCCCCCAGGCTTGAGTGCTCCGATCGCGCGAGTTTGCATCGTCGGCCGACGCGTCCCTCCTTTTCCGGTTCCCACCGATATCTCTCCCGAGCCTTTCGGCTTCCCTTCCTCTTTTTTCGAGTCGTCGAGAGCAGCGAACCAATCCCTCCTCTGTGAGAGATTCCAAATTTGCAGCTTGCCACGCTACGACGCGCCTCGAGACAGGCTCAGTACTTTGTTTTTAACGCATTTCTCGCTCTGGATTTTTCCCCTTTCTAGGGCCCTCGCTTGGTCCCCGGGCTCTTAGAGCCCCCTCAGTTGTTGCCATCTGCCTGATGAATCCCTCAGGGTGAGATTATTTTATTGGAAGCGCGACTGAGGACTTCCGTTACGATTCTCACTTAATTCCTCTTTTCCTCTTCCTCATTGGAAATACGCTTCTTAAGCCTCCATTTTCTTTTGGATCAGTTTTCTCGAAATTTCATTGATTGAGGGATTTGGACGGCTTCCTCAAAGCTGCCCAAGGCGATGATCTTTCTACACAAGGTCCTGCGTAAGAAATTATGGCGGCATTCTCATTTCTTTCACTTGCCTGAACCACTCCCAGAATGAACGAACGAATAGAGGCGCCTTGAGTTCGTCCCCGCCCGCTTGATTTTTTCGCACCATTCCTGTGGTTTTTTCCTGCCGGCTTGGTGTAGAGGAACCTCTCCAAACCCTTTCTGCCCCCTTCCTCCTCCGCGCATTGTCTACTATGACTTTTTTTCTTGGTCCAACTATCCCCGCCACATTATTCTATCCATTACGCCGGGAGGAATATGACGGAGTGGCGTTTGTTTTTTTGGAGGATGCTGGTGCATGTATTTTCACAGTTTTTCCCTTTTTTTTTCTTTTCTTACCTCAGCCTATTCCGTTTTCCGTTTCCCAGTATTATCTCATCCAGGGAGAAAGGCCTTTGTTTTTCTCGACCCTCCCCCCCCCCTCCCTTATGACTGCGAGACCTTTAGCGTTATTTCGTCTGTATTTGAAACGGGTGGGCCGTCGGTACCGCTCGAGCGTATCAAGCCTTATTGAATAGGAGAGGACCCTTCCTGAGCATGGGGTTCTCCTTTTCAATTTTTATCAGATTTTGTCTCCCCACTGGGTGTAGCCGCCGAGCGAGGTTCGGGGATAGCTCGAGGGGACTTGCTTCTCGTTGGCCCTATGTCTCCTTCGGCTAGCATCTGTCCCCGCGACTCTCCTCCAGCCGCTTGACGCATGACGTTTCGCCATCGCGTGCGCGCTTTTTTCGCCTCCCCCCTCCAAGTGTTTGCTCTCGTATTTGATGAGTAGGCGCCGAGACTCGTTCACATTCTTTGCCTCTGCGTACTGTTGCTCAATCTGTCTATTCCGTCACATTCGCGATTGTGGACATTAATTGCTGGCCCCTTTTTTCATACGCGATGACCTTGCCGCGGCCATGACGACTTTCCCCTCCTTTCTTCTCCTCCTTCGGGTAATTTCCAAACATTATCGCTGAACGGCAGAGTAGCTCGTTCGTCTTTTTTGCACCTAGTCTTTTTTTGCTCTGTCGATTGGGTTCTGCCCGAAGACTCATTGGTCCGCGGCCCAGGAGTCCCCATGACGCACCACGCCTGCTTCCCCCCCACGGTTCTTTTTTTTTTGCTTTTTCGCTTGCGTTGTCCCAACACGTAATCCCTAACTAAAACGTTTTTCGAGCAAATGCATGATCAATAATAGCTTTCGCGGTATCTCCTCGCCGACCCCACTCCTTTGAAATTGCCGTTTTGTCGACTTCCAGGCGGGCCTCTTCGCGCCTGGGCATATGTTCCCGAAGAACTGCCCCAGGAAAGGACATTTTTTTTGTTATGGTTCGCTCCATCTCCTTTTTTTTCATGGGATAGCTGCCCCCTGTTCGATGCGGTAAAGTCGCGACGAGATAAGCGGCGCTGTGAAAGGTGTATTTGAGATTTCCTGAAGCCTTTCCGCCCAGATAATTCTCAATGATTTTCTTCCTGCCTCGGCGTACTTGCATCAGTTCGGAGCATAGGGTCAAAAGGATCCAATGCGGTCGCCTCCTGATAAGCCTAACGGCTTTTTTTTTCATTTGCGGCCCGGCATAACCTCTCCCCCCCAGCCGCTCAGTTCCTCCTTAGCCGGCCTTGGGTCGTTGAGCGATCTGGAAAAGAGGCGGTCCTTTCGTCGAACCTCGCTCCTTTTCTTCAAGCTTCAAACACAAGTTTCAGCCCCTTCATGTCAGATGGATTTATGCCGTTCTCCCAACACGATCGAAAAAATTAGCTTTGCCCGCGTACGGAGGTGTCTCTTTTTCTTCCGCGTTCTTTTGCCGCCACCCCAAGAATTGCCAGCGGGAGGAAGGTATCCCCGCCGGTCTCTCAGATTCCCCCTAAGCCTCTTTTTCGTGATGTGTCCCGGTTGCGATTTCTCCTTACCCGAACTTGCAATTGCAGTTGCGGGCCCATCCGACGGGCGCTGAGCCGAAACCGCCCATGATGCTTCACATTCCCCTTTTTCTTCTTCACCCTCATGCTTCCTTTTTTTTTCTCGTGGTTGGCCTCACACCTTCAGCGTCTTGGCAGCCGGTCGTTTTTTTTTTTTTTTCTTTTTTTTTTTTTTTTTTTCTGATTTCCTCTTTTCCCCCCTCAGAGTTTTGGAGATGCTCCGCCCTGTTCTCACGCTCGTCCGGTCGCCTTCTCTCTCAGCCAGCTCGGAGTGACAGAGCGTCGTGATTTTCCCGAGGTCGGTGGTTGTTTTTATTTGGGCACCCCCCCGTTGGCCTTCTTTCGACGAAACACAAGCGATGCGGTTCGGAAATCGTAGAACCGGTCCCCAACACCATCCGAGCCATATGATACCGGCGGGGGCTTCCCTTTCCCTGGCAATTCTGCGGGAGCTGATTTCTGTTAGAATACCGAAGATAAAGACGGAATCTTCACCTCCCTTCTCTCGCCCGGCTGTCTTTTTTTTTTCTTTGTTCCCCCCTAGAGATGAAGGGGATCTGGCGCATGAACCGGATGGGTTTTGAAGCTTTGTGCCCCGTCGATCATGCAGTTCCTTTCCCAAAGCCGCGGTTATACCTTTCCCGGGCCGCTTCCTTACTGGCCCGTCTGCTTTCTAGATGCTGGACGCGGTATAGAAAGCCGCCAAACTCCATTCCCCCTTCCTATTTTTCTCTTTCGTCTGTTCGTCCTGACCGCAGTGCGCGTTTGTCTATGGCAGTGACAAAGAGCAACGGCTTTCTTTGGTGCCGATATATTTTAGACAACGCTTCGCTGTCTTGATCCCTCACCTTTCCATTGGCGCCCGGTCTATAGGATAAGTCCGCAGTTCGTAGAAACCTGTTACGAGTTCGAGCTATATTGGGCCAAGAGATCTGGCTCAAAACCCTTCTGTCGACTTTTAGGGAACCGCATATGCGTCCCAGAAAAGCATGGACAGAGAAGCTGTCTTTCTCCAAGAATGCTCTTTCCATCCCCTCCCTTTGACTGCGAACTGAGTTTCGGCGTTCTCCGAAAGATCCGATCGCATTTCCAAACCGTCTGTTTATTCCGATAACCAGAAGGCGCTTTGATTGACTTTCGGTAAAGTTTTTTTTGCGACCGTTGTCAATTCCCTCCGAGGTTTTGAACGTGGCCGAGCCGTGACCAATTAGTCGGATGAATCCAACAACAGCACCTACGCTGCTTCAGCAATCTAAACGCCTCTTTGAAGGAGCGGATCCTAAGAGGCGATGCCCGTTATAGATACGGTTGTCAGCGTCTAAGGCGACGACGCGCTTAGTTAAGGTTTTTTTCATCTCCTTACCCGAAAGGTCAGCGCTGACCAGGGGTCAATTATCTGACACCTCCCCCCGCCGTTCGAATGTCTTTCCCAGTCTGCTTTGTATGCGCGGCCGGGCAGTGGATTTGAATCGAACGGCGAATTTTTTTTTTTTTCGATAATTCGGCTCATTTTACGAATTTATATTACCCGATTTCCCTGACGGCTCCGAGGGCCCTCTTTCGAAGAGGCTCGAGTAATAGGATGCTGCTCTAGCGGAGCACGCTCTGGGCTCTTCCTCATTTTTTTTCAATGAAGACGCATCTTAGTCTCGGTGGTCCTTCGAAATGCCAGCATACCTTTCGCTCGGATTATAAATTGGATTGGAAGACGAACAATCTGACTGATTTTTTTCTTGCTCTCCCTCTCCCAGCTCCCCCCCAATACCGTCGTTATTCGCTGGAGAACTGATCGCCACGTGGCCCGACGGAAAAAGACGACTTTAATACGGATGATGGCAACTTTATCGCTTTTTTTTTCCGTCTTTCTCCTGAAGGTATCCCAACCATCGAGGCGGACTGGCCGCGGGAATGTCGAGTGATGGCTTGGGCGCGCGCATGCCCCGTTTGCTGGGAAGTTCCCCCTAACTTGCCCGTTCTCAGCCACCCCAATGATACTACAGTTCAACAGATCCTCTCGGGAAAACAGCCCCTTAAGATCGCCCGGTCGTAATTACGTCTCCCTTCTTTTGTGGCATCAGTTCTTTCCTTCTCATTACCTGCGACTTCATCTATTCGAGACCCAATGAGCAGGCGGCCAACACCCGCTTAATTCGTTTTCATTCTTTTTTTTCTTAGGCATCCTTCTGCACTTGCGCGTGGTCTCCGCCTTTTTTCCCATTCCTCCCCCCGGGAAGACATGCCCCTTGGCTTGGGCCTCGGACGAGATGAACGCGATGAGTTTCTTTTTTTCTTGTAGGGGTTCAGCTCTTCCTTTTCCCCCCAAGATTGGCTATGCATTCTTTTTTTTTCTCTTTCCTTTCCTTGCCTTTGTAGAAGATAAGAGCCTTGCTTTGAGATCAGCTCAAGACCTCAATAACCCCCTTAGATTTTTTCCCGCTTCTTTGATCCCTGTAGAGAAACATTTTTTCCTGTGCTTTCTTTCGCTTCGTCTGGGCTTGGGCCTTCCCCCCCTTCCGCTGCGGCCAATCAGGCGCGATCTACAATACCATGGCTCACCCTTGATGTAGAGCCCCCCCTTTGACCAATCTTCTGATCCTTCTTCTACCGCTCCCTCTCCGTACTTTACGGTTCCCTCCCCCTCTAGATAGAAGAGAGAGAAAGTGAAGACTCGTTTCGGAGGCCGGTTCTCGCGACGTTTTAGAGCAGTTCGTGGAACCTTTCCCCTTCACTCTCCTTTTCCTCTCCTAGTGTTTGTTTTCCTCTCTTTTTATGCAGCTTTTCAGCCCTTCCTAGAAGGTCTTGTCCTGCGGATTCCCCGCATTTCTCTTCCCGGGCGCTTTAGATCGGGCTGGCCGGGGGAGGCGCGGAGGGCCTTGCGACGAGGCCCCTCTTTTCTTCGTGAGCACCCACTTTCTTGGTGCATCGCCGAATGGATTTTTGAGCGACTGCGTTTCCGAGTCAAGCCCTCGACTGGTCGCGGCGACAGCCGCTGTCCTGGGAATACGGTTCGAACCCGCCCGATTTGGTCCCCAAAGGCCGGATCCCCCGAGTTGCTCCTCTTACCTCTCATTTTTTTTCCTTGCTACTCCACGGCTTTCGGTTCTTACCAACAAGGCAGATGCCCGTCCCCCCCCGGAAGAAAATGAGCTGCCTCCCCCCCCTGGTTTCAAATTTGTTCTCCGTTACTTTTCCCCCGCTTTCCCTACCGCATCCGCGGAGCAAGACCGAGTCCCCAGATTGACCAAGCCGCCATCGCCGTTGCATGGAGTTTCCGATTTTTTTCTCCCCGGACTGGGCTTTATGGATGCCCTTTTGCGACCCCTTCACACAACCCCCACCAAAAACGGACCCCCCCCCCCCCACCCCCCAACCCCGCATTGGCCGGTGAGACTGACATCTTCAAGCCAACATCTCTGAAGACTCAGTGCTCCCTCCCTCAGCTTTGTTTTTACTTTTTCGTGTTTGGTGGAGGTTTTGTTTTTTTGGTGGGGGGGGTTTGGCGGGGCTTGCGTCGGTCCCCCATACCCCCCTCTTACTCATTACTTTGGTCCCCCCCCCCTATTATGACGGCGAGGTTTGCCGAGGGAGGATGTCTGTAAATTTCTTGCCGTGAACGGTTTGGGGCTCCCCCCTCCCATTGTGCCCCCTTTTCCGACCCTCCTCTCTCCGCCTTCGCGGCTAATCCTTTTTCTGAGTGGGTATACCTGCGCCGTCGAACTAGGACGAATGGGCGAGCCCTTTCTCCTCGATCTTTCTTCCGGTATTTCCTTCGGCGGGGCAGCGTGACGTGCGTCTACAGCTTACTTGTCGAGGATCTCTTGCTATTTTTCTTCTGCCGAACCTTGGAATCAGATTGTGAAGGTCCCGTAGTGAACCATACCTTTTTAGAAGCCGAGCGAACTTTTGATGCGGGCGCTCTCGGGTCAGTGCTTGGATGCTCCTTACTTGCCGAGCCCTCTTCATTTGAGCCCCTAGGCATAGAAAGGAGAATAGGTTTGATAAGAGTACCCCGCAGCAAGCCTCTTAGCTCCCTGCCACATCGATGCGAGTTTCGGTTGTCGGCCCCTCCACGTGCTTGGGCAGGGCTTAGAATTCCCTAGGATCGAGTATTCCTAGTACTTCGCCTTTCTTGCGATCTCCCCCTTACCCATTTTTAAGATTCCCACCCTGGTCCTCACACTGCTGAAAATATAGAAAGGTTTTTATGGTTTGCATTTAATGATGCTCCTGGCCACTCCCCTTGCTTCCTTCTGAGCGTGTCCGCATGCATGAAGAGTAGGAGCCCCCGTAATCGACGACTTACCAACCCTGCACTGGCCCAATGCCCATCGTCAGTTCTTTTGTAAGGCGGTCCGTGAGTTGCGCTTGTGGTCTGCCAGCGATTTCGTGCTGTTGTTGTGTAAGCCGAACTCTTTTTTTTCTCTTCCCCCGTCCCCGCACCATCCTCCCCTTTCGGTCTTTTCATAGACGTCTTCCTCCCGACTACAGAAAAACCTTCCTTTCAGAAATTCCAGCTCCTCACTTCCCTTTTGGCCCAAATACCTGGGGCTCCTGCAAAATCTCGGTTCTTTCTCGCGCCTCCTCGGCGACTTCGCTTCCGGGGAAATTGCGTGGTGGGCCCCTCGAGGCCCCCTCCTCCTCGTCCCGCCGCGATGTTTATTCCTCCCTCCGTGCAAAAGGTTCCGAGACATCGGATGTTATGGTTCGTCCGATCTTTACCTTGCGGATATCGCTTATCTTTTTCCTCGCGCCTTTTTCTCTTTAGGCAATTCCTCGACCTCGACTTCGAGCGCGCCAGGAAAGGTGAGTTTCTCTACGGTGTCGAAGCCGTTTTTCCGACCAGATAATCGGCGCCCCTAAAGCTTTGTTCCATTCTCCCTCCCCGATAGTCTCCCCCTTCACGGACTTTCCTCCAGCCTACCATCATCTACCGATCGGAGAGTCGCAGAAGTTGTTATTTGCGGCGGTAGCTTCCCACTCGTCCAGCCGCGAGCGTTTTCTCTTACAGGTACTCCTTCCCTGTTCTTTGACGTATACGGCCACTGTTTTTTCCTCCCCTCGAGCCTGAGAGACGCGGAATCACTTCAAAAACACCCACCGGTGCAGGCGCCGTCGCTTTTTTTCGTTTTCCCTCTCTTTGTTCGGGCCCCCCCGAGCCCCCCTCCTGCCCGTTTTTTTAGAGTTCTCTTGCGCCGTCTTTGTCGAGGTTTCTCGAGCCGCCAACTTTCTCACGCACAGGATTTGCCTTCCGGAAGTATGCCCCCCGTCCTCCTCCTGTCCCTCTCTTTTCCTTCGATTTTTCCTTTTTTTTCCGTCTAGCATTCCCTCCCCGTTCTCGGTCCCATCGACGGGAGTTTTAGCCCGAAACCGAGCATGGTTACGCTGCACATTTCTTTCCAATCCACCCGACCTTCGTTTCCCTCAGCTTCTCTCCCTTATTTTCCCTGACAATTCTCTCCTTTCCTTTAAAAACCCGCTTCTCCTTTGGGCATGCGGGAGTCGTTTGTT
>Ga0179593_1485981_pt1 | contig 15631 bp, 24 predicted proteins | sample CZODoug2_1_08_16_FD_185931 | JGI IMG/M metagenome (GOLD analysis project Ga0179593, IMG submission 185931) | Vadose zone soil fungal communities from Angelo Coast Range Reserve, California, USA - CZODoug2_1_08_16fungal (PacBio error correction) | ecosystem: Environmental > Terrestrial > Soil >... | reverse complement strand
CTTTTCCTCCCTGTTCGTAGGTCTATCCACTTAGTTAATTTCACCCCTCTCCCAAGCTGATGACAACGTCTGCTCCCGCTTGTGGCTAAAACCAGGGAAAACCCTCCTCCTTCAACGTTGCTCTTTTTTTCCCCTCTGCGCCTACATGTAAGTCACCCCTCTCTATTTGGCCCCCATTTTTACGGTTTCCTGTGCGATTATGTAAATCTTCCAATTAGTCACCTCTTTTCATGGCCCCCCCCCCTCCCAGACTGACCTTATTTCCCGACTCGTATTCCCGTTTGGTTTTTATTGCCAGAAAAGATTTTCCCGTTAGTTTGAATAATATTGACCGCTTTCTAGTTTTACCCCTTCTCTTCTTGCTTCAGCGAACATATTCTTTAACCCCATCGTCCTGCCTTTGAAGTTCTTCTTCCAATACCTTAAGTTGGACCCTGAGTTTATTAACGGTCCAACGTGCTGTAAAGGGGCGACCTCCTCAATGTAACGAGTCTGCGTAGTCCCTTGCCGTGCATTCAGCGGGGACAGCTGTTTTTTTTCTTTTTGTTTCTTTGAGCGGCGGAGGAGTTGCTTTTACTTTTCTGCACTTTGTCGTTAGTCCCTGATTTTTTGTGAATCCGCATGGTCCCTCTTTACCACGGTGCCCATACGATTTTCTCACCTGTGGTTTGCCCTGCGTCGTCACTCGGTTTTTACGAACTCCCCCCCCCCAAGCCACCCTCACTTTTGGTTTTTTGGTAACCCCGATGCCGGCTTTCTTTCCAGTACCGAGACCTTGTTGCTGGAAAGCGCCTTTTTTTTCCCCCAAACATTTCACACCGAATAGTATTTTTTCCGATCTTGATTTTTACAATCGCACTTCTTTACTCAGAGGTCCAACAAACCCCCCAATTTCCGTTTTGATTTTTTTTCTGATCATGTACAACCACCGGCCGCCATTTTCATGTCTAATCTTTTAATGTTCACTTCGCACCCCAAAGCTTTCCTCCTCGAATGACATCAATCGAGCTCTTTTGAACCCCACTAATTTTTGGTTTTTTTTTCTCTCGTGTTTTTTTTCATTCTTTTGTAAAACCTTTTTTCGCATTTGAAAACACCCCCTCAGAGTACTGCCATCTGCCCTTTTTTTTTCATCGTCAGTTTCTTTCATTTTTTCCCCCTTTTTTCCCCCCATTGTTACTTGTGAGTCACCAACAATGCCTGTATTTCATTTCGTTTCCCCCGCGTGTCTTCTTAGTGTGCAACCTTTCCCCCCACACACCACAATGTTACCAGGGTACCCTTTACCTGTGCACCGTCTTGCGACCAACCCCCCTTTCCACTGGTGTGTTTGACTTTAGTTTTCAGAACTGACCCTGCCTGTCAGTGTTGTTTTCAAACGCACACCTTGGTTCAATCGCCCATTTTCCCATTCCCGGAATGCCACCCCACTCGATTTTTTTCAAAAATTCGTCTTGTCCCTTTGGAATTGCCCACCGGATGTTTTGATTCGTCGCGTGGTTTGTCATTTATTTTTTGTCCCAGCATCTGCTGCGCTTTTCGGTCCCCCTTTTCCTTCCGAACACAGGAATAGAACCTCCCCATCGGACTTTCACTTTCTTCTTTGTCCGCAAGTATCTCTTTTTTCACGTCCTATACTTCGGAGTGAATTGTACTAACTTGGTCACAGCAAATCTCTCTTCCCCCTCGGTTCGCCTTCACGAAACAGGTTGTGATCGTTATTTTGTTGCTTTTTGTTTTTGGCCCCGAGAGTCTTTCCCCCCGTTCAAAAATGACAACTATGGATACCAATAAACTTTTACCCCCCTGGGAAAAAGAAATTGGTTTCTCCACTTCCCCCCCATGGGCTTACACACCCCCGCTCTTATCTTGTCTTCGGCCACCTCCCCCCCCACAAAATCCTTCGTCCTTTCGGGCTCCCTATGCCTTTTTACCTTACTGAGTTTTTCAGTTCGTGCCCTTTCAAAGCCCGTTCTGGCGTCCCTAGTGGCAGCCCCTTTCGTTTGTTTTCACTTTCTCACGTTCGACGTCTTTCTTTTTAACCCTACAACTTTGGGTCCGACCCTGATGCTTCTTACGATTCTTTTGCGTTTTCTCCACCCCAGCTATATTCGAATGACATCCTCTCACCCCCCTTTGAATTTTTGAATGGTCGGTGCCCACTTTTGAAACTAGTATCCACCGAAGTCATCATTCGACCCCCCAGATTCATTCCTGATACTGGCCTTTTTGATTCTATCCCAATCCAGGGAAGTGCGGCTCCCGCTCTGTAACGATGTTTTTCTTCTATTCCCATACTTGTCCCTGCTCATGAGCATCTGTAGCCCCCCCCTGTAACACAACCCAGGGGCTTTCGGCTTTTTCGCTTATGAGAAACAAATGGTCCTTCGTCCTTTTATATCTGAAAAATTTACCCCTTCTGGTCCCTGAGGGACCGGTTGCGGCATCGCCTTCCTTGTCTTCCCTGGGAACCTTTTATTACCTTCTTCTCTTATGATTGTTGATTTTTGGCCTGCTGCAGACCTTAGTTGAGCATGGTCTAAGCCCCCCAAAATTGGCCGTTGTCCTTGGCGTTGGGAAATAAGCCGTTCCCCGAGTCTGCACACCCACGGGCGCGCTATTTTCTGGGCTTTTTTCTTCTAAATCCAAGCCTTCTTCAACCGGGGCCTGTTACCCCCTTTTTGCTCTCCGATCGCCGGTTTTTTCACGTCCACCTGGATTGCCCAGCGAATAGTGATGATTTTGTTGACACTTTTTGGGTGTTTATTTGGAAGGCCAACCACTTCGGTCCCCAGAGGCCCAAGAACCTCCTTCTGCTCCCCACCCCCCACCTTTGAGCGGTTCCCCCGTTCTCGCCCCTCTAATGGAGATCGCCATGACCTGGTTCCCGCTTTAGGTACCTCGAGTTTTCCCCTCCAATTGACCTGCAGTCACCTCGACCGCCCTATCGGGTTCTGTCATCTTCCTGGATTTTCTTGGGGCCCCCATCCAGTTACCGCCGCCTCTTTCCCGGTTTTCATTTTTTCCCCTCATATTCCCACTTTTTTTATTTTGGACTGGGTCTATGGGATTTTTTTTGCCTTTTTTACAACTATCTACCCCCCCTTCCGAATTTTTCGTCTGCTATTGAAATAGCCGGGCCAGTTGTCATGGACCCTAACCATGGTTCTGATGCCCACCTCAGTTTGCCGCCTTTCTTTTCGGCCGCGCTGCACATCCCCAATGTTCATTTTTTTCTTTTTCGTCTTTCAACAAACCCCCTCCTATTTCTTTACTTCCTACAAGTGACCCCCGAGATGACCGAGGCGATCCCCCGTCGATGTCTGAGTCTTGGAGCAAGCTTGTCCGGCCAGCGGGGCAGCGATTGGCATCACAAAATGGTTTTTTTGCAGTATCTCCCCGGTGCTGCTGCGTTCCTTTTCCCCCTTGTTTTGTCTCTTTGACTCCAAACCCTTTATTGATTGTCCTTGGCCCAGTTTCTGTGGCTTCCATTTTCGGTTTTTTTTTGGCCCTTCCACAAGGCCCGTGGGGGGTCCAGGTGCCACCCCCTTTTTGATGATCTCTTTTCTTCCTTCGCTTTTTCACCAACCTTTTCCTGTTTTCTCCGATTGATCCCCCTTTTTCCGGGGTGCTCGCGGTTAAGTTTTCTTCACACATAGCAACTGCCTTGGACACTGCCCCTGCTTTTTCCGGCCATTGCCCTTCCGTTTTCGGTCTTGCTCATACCATTTTCATGATCTTTTCTGTGCTTTTTTTCGTATTTCAACTAGTTTTATCCAAATGTCTGTGGAGTCCCCCACCCCCATTCCGGCGTCTTACAGTCCAATCCCCTTCGAAGACTTTGTCATGCAGCCTCCCTCTCAATGCCCTTTTCGCACTTCTTAGTCAACCTATTTCTTGTCCGCACCCACACCTTTAGGCGTCCCTCTCTCTCTTTTACTCCTTTACGTTTGTGTTTTCTGAGTCTCTTCCTTCTCTTTCCAAGGTGTTTTTGATTTGGACTCGTAGTTGACTAACCCCACCCAGGTGCAATTTTCTTCGTCTTTGGTTTTTTGCGTTAGTTCTCGTTCGTGTTTGCTTGTTGTTCCTCCACGCTTTGGTTGTATCACATTTTTTTTTTAAATCCACCTCCTGCAGGCGCATTGGATTACGTCTCCCAATTCTGTTTTTTGATAGTTTAAAGGTTTGCCCGTGCCTTTCTTTTCTGTTCTGTTCAACAGCAGGTGCACTTTGCAGTTGGAGTTCTTTAATTCCTTTTTCCCATTCCCCTATCTCCCCCTTGAACTGTCCTTTCTTTCTCCAGGCAATGTGTGAGTTTTTTTCGCCTATACGTTTTTACTCTCTGGTGGCCAACCGGGACCGTCAAGCACTGTGTGTCTTCTGCCTGAGGCAAAACGTCCCTACATGGGAAGGCCGGAGCTGCCCGAACCCCGGCAATACTTGTCTTTTAGAAACTACTTGTTTACGAGTCTCAAGCCCGATACCCTTTTCTTTGAGATAAGCTATCGTTCCATATCTGACGATTCGTGAGGAAATCTTTTCTTATATCATAGGAATGATCGCATTTTTACCATTCTTTTTTGGTCATTTTTTTTATTGTTACATTACAACATCGACTTTTTTTCCTAGAGGAACCCCCCCTTTTTTTTTGACTGTTTTTTTTTTATTTCCCTTTCAGGGTTTCCATAGAAACCATTTTGGTTACGTCATCCACACTGACTTTTTTTCCTCTCTCAGTCCCTGATAGCTTGTTCGTATATTTTGTTCCATTTCCTTCAATCGTCATTTTCCGTTTTATGCTTTGACACTGGCAACAAAAAAATGTCTTTCCTGCGGCTTTTGTTCTGTCATCCCCTATTTTTCTCCATGATCCTGACGTCGTCCCGTCGCTGGGAGTTTTGTTTTCTTTTTCCAGTTTTAGAGCCTCCCTTTCCCCTCGTGCGTCTTTACTCCCGACGTAGGAGCACGGGACCGTATGCTTTTTTTTTGTGCTGGGCCCCGCCGTTTTTTTCTCCGGTTTGGAGGCTCCAGCCTTCGACATTGTGCCGTCACAAAGATCAGATAGATCCTTTTTTTTTGTCGCTTCTGCCGCCAATCGTTTTTTCCCAAACACGTCTTCCCCTTTGACTCCTGTGGCTTGGTCATGTTCCTCAGATCCACTTTTCAAGAGGAGCTTCCTGGCGATCTTCTTCTTTCTCCCGAATTTGCGTTTTTTTTCCCCCCTGTGGCCCGTCTACTTCCCCCCCCCAGATGACGCCCCGCAATTGTCTTCAGGGCCTTCCATTTGCGTCTTCAGCCGCCGCGTCAGTTCCCCCCCCAGTTCAGTTCCACCCGTGGTCACATCAACTTGTTAGTTCCCGCGCCGGTTCCTTCTTTTCCCATGGGCCGTTTTGCGCTGCATGAATGGGATCGAATCAGTGGTTTCCTCATTGGGTGAAAGACAGCGTACTCCTAAGCTTTGGGTTTTTTGGTTTTTCTCCGCTTTTGTTCACACGGTACCCTTTAATGCTAGTCAGTGCGTTCCCTCGTCCCTGAAGAGGGATCCCGCCCTTGAGGTCACTTTTTTTTCCTCAGCCTGGGCCACCCTGACCCTCGTATCTAAGTTTTTCTTTCATGCTCCCCAGGTATTTTCTTTCCCCATTGGTTTTAAATGCCTCCTCCCCCCATCTTTTTTTTTTCCTCTGGATATCCCCATTCGTGCCTCCTCTCTGTACTCTCTAGTAGTTTTTGACGTCATCGAGGCGGCCCCTGTTCTCCGGCTTCGTCCTGGGTACACCGTCCGTGTTTTTTTTTTGATCCTTTCTTGTCTCTCCCTCCCTAATTTTTTTTTCCTTTTTGATGGCGGCCATAATGCCAAAAATCGGTCCTCCACTGACTACTCTTTTTGCTTTTTTCGTTCCTAGGGCCGATACCCCTTGCCTTTTTCCTTATGACCAGCAACTTCCTTTTTCCCATCGTTCCTTTTCCTCTCCTGGTGGCCTGAACCACCCTTCCTTTGAAGCCTGCGTTTTTTTCTTCAGTCTGACGCTGCCGACCACCTTTGCTTCCAGTTTTCTTGGTAACCCATGCGCCGCCCCCTGGCACTATCCGTGACCCTTCTCTCCCTGTCCCCGATACTTCTTATCTTCTGTGTTCTCGAGTCATTGCGATTTTCTGCCCGGAGCTTTTTGTTGACTTTCTCTGTTCAAACTACCACATCCTGGTGCACGTCCGTTTCCCTTCTCATTCCTTTTCTGCTTTTTTTTATTCTCCTTACGGACGCTTTTCAAATCGTTGGTTGAATTCTTTCTTCGTGACTGAACCCCATTTTTTCAATTTTTCATGTTCACCTTGCGCCATTTTCAATCCGAAACAAAACTACCATTCCCCCACCAATTTTTTTCGGGGTTATTGTGTCGGCCGCGGTGCCTTCAAAACAACCCCACTTTGGGTTTTCAGTCGCCAACTACTTACTCGTCTGAACGTTTTTTTTTCCTTTTTCATTTACTTGGTTCCACTAACACCCGTTTTTTTTTCCACTTTTTACAATTCCCCCCCCATTGGCCAAACCCTCTCTTGTTTTTCCACCCCGTCCCCCTTTGCCGCCCTTTTTTCTTGCTTTTTGTATTCCCAAATGGGGTCAGTGACCCCTCACCCATGACTATCGTCCCACCCGATCAACCCTTTTTTGGTTTTTTTCAATCTCCTCGTAGTGAGTTCATGCGGCTTTCATGGCTTTGTCGTGAAACATTTCTATTAAGCATTTGCTGCCTTTTTGATTTTCACCCCAACCTTTTTTTTTCGATTCTTTCCCATTGGTTGGTTTTTTACCACTTTCGTACAGGGACTTTTGTCTATTTCTGTCCTGTATCGGCCCCCACTGGCCTTTGCTTCGTAAAACTGTGTGTGAACTTTTTTGGAAAATTCCAGTAGTCCCTTTCCTTTACGTTTCGCCGTGCTTGCTTGTTTTTTATCATCGTGTTCCCAAGCACTGGTCTTTTCGTGGATTGGTTGATTTTCGACACCCTCTTCCGGTCTTGGCAACAACGTTGATACAAACAGATATTCTTTTTGTTTTTCCTCGTTAAATACTTTCCATTCAGGGGCCCCATCGACAAAAGTTTGTTTTCTCTTCATCTCTCAGTTTTGCTCATGACCAAACCCACCCTTACCTCGGATTCACTTCATCCTGAGACTTCCCGGGTTTTGGGGTTTTGTGGGGCTGTTTGCCGTCCCATTCCTGTGCCGTAATACTCGTTTGCACGATCTTGATGATTCCTCGTTGACATTCCCTCCTGACGTTGATTGTTGTTGACTTTTTTTCTCTTTGTGCTTTTCGTTTTTACGTTCCCTTCAGTCCCAGTCCCTACGGAATGCTGGGTTTTTATATTATTTTCCCTGTGCCAGATGGTTCTCGTGCCCTTTTGGAGAGAATTGCCCCTCCGGACGCCTGCGGGGTTGGCAGCGGGGTGCCATTCTAGTGCTTGGTCACGCCTTTACTTCTCGCCCCATTTTTTTATGTCCTGACCTTTTGCCCTCGAGGATGTTTGGGACTTCCCCCCTGTCCGGCGACTTTGGCCCCGGTGATCCAAATTTGTGACGGTGGATATTTTTTGCCCGTTTTTTTTTTGCCTCCTCTATGTCCAGAGCCCCGGGTACATCACTCTTTCCCCCGGTTACTAACCCCCCTTTGTTTTCAACTGGGATCCTCCCGACCTTGTCAAAGCCCATCTCTCTTCTTCTCCAATCCTTTTGTTTGGTTTGTTTTTTCGTGAGCTGATGCTTTTTCCCCTTTTCGTCTATCCCACTTCTGTCTTCCCCCCTACTTTTTAAAACAGCTTGCTTACCTTTTTTTTTTTCCGAGGTGCTTTGGAGCGAACCAACAACCGGGTCCCCCCCCCCCCCAAATTTGAGGTCGTCAACGCTGATCCGTGGACAGCCTCCCTTATTCCAAGTCTGTACCAGCCTCTTCCTTTTGGGAACCCAGTCCAAAGATTTTGGTCGTGATCTGGATCTATTTCTTCACCACTTAGCATAGTCCATTGTTTGCCCACCCAATCCCCTCTTTCTTTTTTCTCTGGGCGGCTGCTGCTCCGTTTTTGGCGTTCCCACCGCGTGGCCATGAATTTTTCTCCCTTTTCCCAGTTTTTTTCGGCTGGACTTATCCGTTTTTTAGCGGTCGCTCACACACCGTCCCGCGTTCCCTTTTCCGGTTTCCCCCCCACCCCCCATCCCCTTTTCAGTTTGCTTGCAGGGTCCCGAGGAAATCACCCCGATTTTGGCTCTTTTCTAATTGGGTTCCACCGTTGATTACGGCTTTTTTTTTCCCACGGAAAACACTTCCTCCCACTTTGTTTTTACGCCGTTTTCTTGCCCGTGCTCTCTTGGGGTTTCCTCTGTCTTTCGTGTCCCCTCTTTCTGATAGCTTCCTCGAAATTTTTCTTTTCCCCCGATTAAATTCCCATTTTATTGGACACTTGGGTATTTACCCCCTATGAAAATCCAGAGCACAAACGATTTCTTTTTCACCCTGTGGTTCCTCTTCAATCCTGGTTTGTGTTCTTCCCGAAACACTCCCCAAAAAAACTCCACGGGTCCGTAACGCTTTTTCTCCCCCTTCCTGACCCAGGATTCATTCCTATAAGTCCTGTTACCGTGGCTGTGAACAAGGCGGCTTCTCCACCAAAACTTACCAAACCCTTTTTTCCCCGACTTCCAGCTCCTACGCAAGCGACCTCTTCTTACTAAGGGTTAGTTCCCCAACCCCCTTTTTACGGAGTTGCCACATTTTTTGATTTCTTTTTACCCCCCCCCCTTCGCATCTTTTCGGTACTTCCCAATGTTCCGACAACCCGCTTTCCCCTCGCAGCCCCCTTCACACGCGTCGTCTTTGAAATAACACCAATTTTTATTCGGTTGAAGGAATTTTCTCCTTTTTTTTGTAAACCCTTCTTGTGGCCTGCCTTTTTGAAAAACCACAACCTCAAGGTTCGCTTATTCATGCTTTTCGTATTTTGGCATTTGTTTTCCTTGCAATATTTCACCTTCCTTTCTCCACCACTTTTGACGGTATTTCTCTTTTCCCACGAGTCTTTTCTTTTTCTGTTTCCCTTGACAAAAACCCCCCCACCAACAACACCAACCTTTTTTTCCTGTGGTATTTGGCCCCTTTGCACCTCCCTTTCCCACAAACCCCGTCTGAACTCCCTTTGGTGGGCCTTTAGTTTTCTGTTTTTTCCCCTGCCTTTTTTTTTCCATTTTTGGCCTTTGGAAACCCCCAGGTTTCCAGTCTGCCTTTCCCAGGCCCTCAAAACACCCCTCGCTCCCCTTCCGTTTTCCCAGTTTTATGTTGTTTTTTCAAAAATCCCGCTTCCCCGATGTGATGCTTTTTTGGCGCCTGTTTTTTCCCCCCATTCATTTTTTTTTCCTTGAGAAGACTCTTGCTCCCTGTTTGTTCTGCTGCACATTTTTTTCCAGCACCACCTTACCTTTTCAAATCATGACAGTATCGATTTTTTGCCGTTATTATCGTCCCTTTTTTTAACTTCCCCCCGGGCGCATTTTTCCTCCTTTGGACATAATCCCAGGTTTCTGCAAGCGTCGCCCTTTCTTCAACAGGGAGAGGTTTTTTTTTGTTCAGTTTGCCGGGAACCCAGGATTTTCTTCCCACGTACCCTCTGATCAACCAAAATACCCCTTTTTTTTTTCTTGAAAGGGGGCCTTTTCCTTTACTTTTTTGGTCGCTCGTGCCCGGTTTTCTTATCGGCCATTTTCCGCCACATCCCAAACTATTCTCTTTTTTTTTTTTTTTTGTCAAGTTCCGTTGCCCTCCCCCTTTTTTCTGCCGTCGTCACAAAGGGGCTTTTGGTTGAACTGACCCAGCCGTAAGCTTCCCCCCCCGGACAGCCCCCCAGTAACCCGGTCGTTCAATGCGCCCTTTCTCCCCTTTTTGCCGATCGAATCGTCTCTCCTGAGAGCGTCTCAATCTGAGATTTGATTATATCATCCTTCCCACCCAATTACCGGAGGTCACCTGTGCGTATTTCCCCAATTGGGACCAAAGCCCACGCCCTCCTTTCTGTGCCTTTCTTCCCCCACCTATTTCTTCTGCTACGAATTCAGTGGGTGCTTTGATATTCCCTTAACTCCGTTATATAACGCTTTTTACAACGATTGTTCTAATTCATATTAAATATGTACCTGTGAGGAACCGAGGGCTTCCAATCCAAACCCCAGCTTAGGGGACCTTTTGCCCTTCTGGCGACCCCCCCATAGGATTTCGATCACTTTCGTTGCTAACCTGTTTTTTTTTTCTCCCCCTTGGACCCCTTTAATCCCACCTGCGCCTCCGCAACTCAACTGTATTATTCCAGCCCTTGCTTTCCTTCCTCTTTTGCGTATTTGATTGAAGGGATTACATTCCGTGTCCTTCCCCTTCGTTGAGGCATTAGTGGTATCCCCCGGTCCCCATGGTTCCTCCATTGAAGGAGTTAAAGGCCTCCTCCCAGTGGCCGCTCTTTTTCTTTATTACCCCAATTCCCGTCTTCGTCCCTGGTGATAGAACTTTTGCCCTGGTGGCCAGTGCGCCTCCGCACTTCACTTTCTTACTTCTTTTGTGTGAAACTCTTTCCCCCGTTCTCTTCTGGAGCAAACAAAAAGTTTTTCTTTTTCTCAATGAGAACGCCGGCTCCCCCACACACCCGCATTGATGCACGTTGATCTTTACTTGGGATCTTTGAGTTTGATTGAACCTCTTTCCAGTTTTTTATATGTCTTTCTCCCTCTTGACTTTTAGTTCCCATTTTTCGAACCGGTCCCTTGGTGTAAGTTTGGTTCAGTTGGATCCTGCTAGGGGATTGGCCCTTTTTCCTTTCCCCCAGGCCTAAGCTTCCTTTTTAATTTTTTTTTCCCCCCCCAGTCCCCCACATATCCCCTTTTTCTTTTGACTTTGGACCTTCTTATCCCCCGGATTCGTCGTTTCAACTCTCCAAATCTGTCTGAGTTATGCACCTTGATGTCAGGACAGTTTTATTTGACCCCACACTTACCAGAAAACCGTTTCTGGGACCCCACCCTTCTGCATTCTACACCTTTTCCATAGGCATCATTTCTTCCTCTTTCTGGCAACCCGTATATTATTTACTTACAAGCCACTTACTTATAATCCACTAGATATTGATGGTCTGTCCTCCATTGTTCTTCATCTGTCTGCTTGGCCTCTTTAAGCGGTGCTTTTTACCTCCTTTTTGTCAGCCCAAAGGATTTCTTTTGGCGTTTCTTTCCCAAGGATGTATTCCTGATCACCCCCTTCTGCCTGCGCCTTTCGGCTGCCCACGTTTAGGGCGTTTTTTTTTGTTGTTTGATCTAACAAGCGGTTCTGGCCGGTGGCCACCAGTTAACTTGATATATTTTCTACTCAACACTTTTTGGGCCCTTTTTCCCCCCGGGTGAGAGGGGGCCACTTTTTCATGGTTAGTACTGGTTTCATACAACCTCTTCCCCCTTCCCGCCCCCACTGAAACTGATTTCCGCCCTTCTTCTTCTTCCACTTCTTTTCGGTACTGGCTCCCATCCCTTTTTTTCTTTTTCCGGGTGGGGTCCCGGTTGTAGCCGACCTCCTCCTTTTCAAGAGGTTTGTGTTTGTACTTTTCAAAGCTTGTTCTACCCTGCTTTCTTGAACCCCCTCCCTTCCCCAATCGGCGAATTCCTTTTGGAAGTTCACTGTTTGCTCCACCCGTCTCCTCCCAATAGAATGTACTTCCTTTTTTCCCTGACCCCCCCATCTTTCCTGTCCCACACCCTAGGAGTCAATGGTCCTCTCTCTCTCCTCGTTTTGTTGTTGTGTCGTTAGCTAATTTCATTCTCCTCTTTTCTTTTTTCTGGCCTATGTCAGTTGCCCACTATACAATTGCGCATTTTTAGTCGTTTCTTTTTTAGCTCTTTTCCCTTCCCGTTTTGAGGTTCCCCGTCTTGCGGGTTTTTTTTCCATCCGAATTGGTTTCTCAAGCTTTGCATCCACTCTTTATTCGCGATTTTCCAGTTCCACCAGACTTCTTTATGTGTCCCTTTATGAGCCCCTTTCCCTCCCCCCTTCTTGCCTTTCGTGTAACTGAAAGGTCGAAGGGCCACTGGCCTCAATCTTTCCCCCTTCCCCCATATCTCCGACAATCTCTATCCAGGTCCCGGGTTGAATGCGAAGTCTCTCGTTCCTCTCTGGTGTGCACCACTGGGCGTTTTCGTCCTTGGGTTAGCTTCTTCCCCTTTTGGCTTTCCCCCTCCACGAACTGGCCCAATGGTCTGGCCCTGTTTTTTAATCCTTTGTTCTCCTTCCTGACCTCCCTTTGAACGGCCGGTGTCCCCACCAGACCGACTTTGGGCTACCCGGCTTGTTCCCCTCTCGTAAAAGGATGAGCAGGTGCGTACAGACCTTAAGACTCGACTTCTTCTCCGTTTCCATTCTGCCCCTTTTTTTTTTTCCTCCCCGTTTTTGAAGGCTCCTATGACGTTTCCCCTTTTTAGGAAACTTGGATTCCCCTGTTCGATGTTCTGCCCGCCTGAATGGTGGTCACCTGAAACCCCGTTGGTACGTCCAATTTTCCCACTTTCCTCTTATTTTTTTTTTTTTTTTGCCTCCCCGCTCTCTGTTCCGTTACTTTTTCTAGTGCCATGTTTCCCTCTTCTTTTCCCCAACACTCCTCTGATATTGATGGTTCCCGGCAAACGTTCCCATTTTATGCGGGTTTCTTCTGTCCCCTCCCCCGATTCCCCTTTGACGTCCCACGCTAGTTCCGTTTTCGAGTGAGCGTCCCCTTTTTTTCCCGTCTCCTACATCGGTCCCTTGCCCCCCTCCGTTCTCACACGTCTTCGCACCCTGTCCCTTTCATGCCGTTTTGTGGAATCATTCTTTTCCGGTTGTCGGCTCAAGCTTCTCCGTTCCCCCCTTTTTTCCCCCCAAGATCCTTCCCCGCCCATTAGTGACGCGTTATATGCCCGCCCCCGGCACCCCCGTTAGTTTTTCCCACGTGTTCAAAGCTGGAGTTCGTCCTGCATCCCGTTAAAGTCTGTCTCCTTGCATCGTCGATCTCTTAGGGTCTTTCTTCAATTTTGTTTTCGATGCGGCCTTTGGCCCTCTTGGGCAGGTCAACAACAACCAATCTTTGGAGTAACTGTCTAACTATTTCACGGACTTCCTTTTACCCCTCCCCTTAGGACTGTCAGGAAAGGTCCACTTATTGCTACGAACTTTTTTACGTGGATGTATGCGTGCCTTTCTTTTCCAGTTCAATTTGTCCCCCTTTTTATCTGCTGTGCTGAGCGGACATACTGCCGCCTTTGTCGTTGATGAATGCTGCAGCTTTGGTTTGCCCCCCCTTTCTTTTTCAGCCCGTTTGGCCGTGCCCACCTTCGTAGAATTGATATCTACCTGCCACGTTCCAGTCAGTTCTTTTTTTTGTATTTCCCTTTTTCTGTTACGTTTTTTCCCAGTGCGACGCCAATTTAACCTTTCGTATCTCTGACACTTTCATTTTTTCTTGTCTCCGTCCTCGGTTGATACCACACAATTGGGTTGCGGAAATTCCTCAGTCCTTCCTCTTGGTGAAGATGGACTCTTTTGCCTCTCGCTTTGCCTCTCTTTTTCGCTTCCTTATCGATTCTCTTTTCCAGGTTCTCCTGCGTAGCCCTTGAAATTGCACCTGTGACTTTTTTTTCCTTTTGTACGATACCCTTTTGATCCACACGTTTCCTTTTGTACGACGGTCATTTTTTCTCCCATTGGCCCCCCCCGGGCCGCCCAGACTTCCCTGAGTTTTTCTTTTTCGAGGACCAGATACCTGCGTATTTTGATCCCTTAATGTCCAGCCCCACCTTTCCCCCCCTGTTCTTTTTTATCCCTCGTTATTTTCTCTTTTGTTTTTTCCACAGCCACCCCGAGTTTTCCCCGCTCCTTTTCGTCCAGCCCTGAAAGATGTTTCACTTTTTTCCAGGTTTTTAGGCCCCCATGCGGCCCGAATTTTCTGATGAACTTACGTATTTCCCAAGATGAGCTGTCCTCACCTTTCGATGAATATGTCCGTTCTGCTTTGCCCTTTGGGTTTCTCTCGCCCCTCTCTTGTCCTCCTTTGGCTTTCCAAATAAACTCAGCCTTCCACGCGAAATCATCATCTTTTTTTTGGTATCTTTTTTTGTCTTTTCCTGAAACCTGGACCGTTTTTATTTCAACTTGTGTTTTTGTTTGCCTTTCTTTTCTTGATTTCCCGTTTTTCCCACCTTCAGTGTCCCCTCCGGCGTTTTCCAGGTCCTTTTTTCCCATTCAAAATTTCACCCAAGAGTTTTTTTCTGTGGTTCGGCGGGCGTCAAATACCTTATTTGTTTTTTTTTTTTCGTTTTTTGTCCAACCCGACCTGAGATCCCTTTTTTGTTTGAACTGATTTTGGCCTCCCCTGCCCTTTGTGTCCTGCCAACTCACCACCGTTTTTTTTGTACAATGTTTTTTTTTTTTGCACCCTCAAACCCCATTTTCCACCCTCGATGTGTCCCCGTTCATGTGATTTTTTTCGCTTTTCTTTTTCAAAACTTTTTTATCATTGTTTCACCCTGGCGCCATGGTCCTCTCAACCAGGTTTCCCATTCTCGAGTGATTTGTTTTTTGTTTTTTTTTGTTTTACGGCTTCATCCTTTCCCCTTTTTTAACCATGATCCTTTGCGCATGATTTGCCCTTCTTGTTGCCCAACTTTGTTTTCTTTCTTTTCCGGACCATTGTTTGTGACCTCCTTGAACCCCTTAGTGCTCTTTGTGTTTCCGTTGCTCGGACCCTTCTCCCTTCTCGAAAAGGTGTGAATTTTTGTGACCTTCTCTCTTTTCACGTTCCCTCTTAGTCCTGTTATTTTGCCTGGTTATAAGAATCTTTTTTTTTCCCAAAGCGCCCCGTTAGTTTGTTTTTTTATTTTTTGTACGATTCGGTCTGGTCCCCCCGGTGCTTTCCACCCTCTATCTTGCCTCTTTGAAGTTTCAAGCTTTTTCAAATCCCTTCACCAACCTCCTTTTCGTACAATTTTTTTTTGGAGGTGTTTCAGCTTCGTCCCCTCCTGTCCCTCCACCCCCCCCCATTTTTCTTTAGTTTTCCGCGATTTCTTGCCAGGTCCCCTCGCCTCGACGTGGGGTTCTCCGTCCCCCTTTTTTCGTTACCGGAAATACTCGTTGCATTAGGGATGATTTTCTCTCCCTACCCGCATTGTTTTTTCATTGGGTGGCCCCGATCCCCTGCCTGTCTTTTTTTCCTATTACGTATACCTGACTTTGACACTTTTTTTGCTGGGCCCCCATCGTTCATTAGGACTTTTGCTACAGCGGGTCGTTAACGTTGATCGTCGATCCCGCTCTTCCTTGTTTTATGTGTGCTTGGACGATGCGCCCTTTGTACTTCTTCATTCCACGATCCTCCCCCATTCTTGCCTGGTCTTTGCCAACGAGTGTTGTCTGGACGGAAAATTCCCGTCTCCTTACGGACCCCCCCCCCAACTTTGACCTCACGATTTTGGTCGCCCCCCCCCCCCCTTTGTTCCCCGTCTCGATGCCCACTTTTTTGGGCTTACGGTAAGCCCCCTCTTCATTTTTTGTTTACAATCCCTTGTGTTGGATATCTACCCTTTC
>Ga0179593_1518513_pt1 | contig 15632 bp, 16 predicted proteins | sample CZODoug2_1_08_16_FD_185931 | JGI IMG/M metagenome (GOLD analysis project Ga0179593, IMG submission 185931) | Vadose zone soil fungal communities from Angelo Coast Range Reserve, California, USA - CZODoug2_1_08_16fungal (PacBio error correction) | ecosystem: Environmental > Terrestrial > Soil >... | reverse complement strand
TCCTTGGCCCCTTTTCTTAATTCTCTCTCCACCCCTTGCATGTGACCCCGCCCTTTTGAATCGCGGACGGAACCTCCTTTCTTCCGACTCATCGGCGGCACATCGCTGCCCTAGCCCTCCCCTTCTCACCGCCCTGGACTCCTCTCGCCACCCAGCGAAAAAATCGTTCGATTTTTTTTGTCCCTGCGGCGCGTGCGAGTTAAGAGCCGACGGCCTTTTGTAGTTGCTTCCTATGCGCACCGCCCATTCTCACCAGCGTGTCAGACCGAGTCTTTTTCCCCTCTAGTCCGCCTTTCTCCCGCGATGGTCTCGTCCTTCCCTCGATTTTTCTTGGTTGATTGGAGCGAAGCCTTTCCCGTGTTTTTAAAGATTCCCACGCGGCTTGTTGGTCTTTCTTGTATTCTTTACTGCTTGCGCCCTTCTATCATTTAAGCGTCTTTGTTGCGACTCCCAAATAATTCGTTTTCCCACTTGTTTCCGGGTAGCTCGGAACGGGGCTTCCCCAATTTTTTTTCCACACTTTCGCCGTCTCCCGTTGAATCTTCGACTCCCCTTTTTCGCCTTGCGAGTTCGTCCCGGCAGACAGTTCCAGATTCTTTTCTTACCCCCTTGTCCCCTAATGGGAAAGGTTAAGTTCTTTTGTTTTCGGTTCACTCCTCGTTCGAAAGCACCTCCCCGAGTCTAGCTGAGGATTCTTCCCCCCCCTTTTCCCCGGTCTGCCCTGACATCAATGACTTTTTTTTTTTCCCCGCTATCTTCGATAAATACCGCACCTCGTTTTTCTCGCAACCTTGTCCGCACGAGTCACCTCTCACCTCCCCATTGACAAAGGTTTTTGACCACCACGTTATGTATCTTCTTTCTGCTTGTTCCCGCTAGTATAGTTATTCTCTCCCTGATCTTTCGTCTTTTTAGACTTTCGCTTCCTAGACATCCATTCGAAAATCTTAGCACCCAGAGTACACAACAAAGTCCGGCCCAATCGCAGTGCGCAGTTCCTCTCCCACAGTTCCCCGCTGGTTTTTTTTCTCCCTAAAATTCTGCCGATACTCCCCTCCCCCTCCCCCTCTTTATACGCCTTTTGTACAAGTGTCCCCCCCCAGGCCTTTCGCGCTATATCCAAATCAGGCAGCGTCAAGGGTCGGATTGCCAAGGCGAGAAACTTTCCTATTTTCTCTTTGGAGGTATCATCTAACAATCCCTCCGATATTGAACTTCTTTTCCATCCCATTCGGCGCTCCCCCCAGATAGAATATTTTCGATCCGCCCCATTCAAGTCGGTAGACGAATTCGACGAATTGTGCAGTATGTACTGCTTCCCCCGTCTTTCTGTTTCGAGGGGCCCCATCTTTCTTTGTCTGCAGGTCTTCATTTCTCAATCCCCTCTTCTTTACTCTTCCCGGTGTGAAATGTTTCAAATTCTTGTGGGCACCTATCAGAACCCGCACTTTTCCCTTTTTCATATTCAAGATTCACCTCAAACCCTTCCCTCTCCTTCCTTCGTCCGTTTTCGGCAGGGTTCTGCATCGGAGGTTCCCATAACCCCCCTCCCCCCGTTTTTTTGTGAATCATATGCCTTTTCCTCTCCTGCTTGCTGCTCGTTCCGTCAAGTTCTATCTTCTCAGAGTCGCGTCCCTCCCTTGGTCCCAACCCCGTTCCTCCTCCCCAACACTTGAGTTCTTCAGACAGGCGTTTCCTTTTTTTTTCCCTCTTTTGTTGTTTCTCCAACGAAGGTGCTTTCTGTTTGAGTGTTTTCTGTTTTCGGAGCGACGTTGGGAACGGCGGGATTCTCTCATCTTGACGATAGAGCTTCCGGCAGCGAGCTCAGTCTTAATCCATCCTAACTGCCAACTAGGTCCCCTTGAGTTCAAGCGCCCGATTCCGCCCTACAACAAGCCTTCCCCCTTTGTCCTCGGTTTCCTACTTCTAATGGAAGGAGTGGGTTTGGGTGAGGTTTACTTTTGTTTGACCCGGACGAGGGGTTTTCCGCGATTATTTTTTTTTTTCCCCCCTGCCAGGTCAAACACGTTGGAAGCCCCCTAGTTTCCTTTTCCCCTATCGTGGTCCGGAGAAACTCCCCCCCTGCCCCCCGGAAGCCTCATCGTGCCCCACATCTTCATCCGGTCTGCCCTTGTACCCTTCTAGGCTTCTATTACCTCATCTTTGATTTCTAAGTTCTTTGCGCGCCGTATGGGGACCCTCATCCCGCGAGCTTGTTAGATCTAAAACCCCTCCACTCCTAGTCTTGAGCCAATGCTCGCTCTTTTTCCCCTCTCGACCCCTTTATCTTGCCCCCTGAGTGATAGCATAGGGCGCGCCTCTTCCTTTAACTCCATCTCGCTTCGGAAAACGTTTCCAGGTGCGGGCCCCTTCCTTCTTTGAATTCCTTTTTTTCGAAACCACCTTCCCATAATAGCTTTTTAGACGGCATTCTTTGTGTTTGTCGGCGTCCGCGGGTGCGAAGATATGGGTTCGTCTAAGGGCCTTTTCCGCAATCTCGAGATCAAGTTTCTCACCCCCAGCGGCGATGCTTGGCCGGGAAGATTTCCCCTGACTTTTCTGTGGTTAAAAAGGTTTAGAACTTTTCCATTCGATGGGTTGCTTGCACAGACTTTCCCTTCCTTTGTTTTACGAGTTTCCATTCTGGCACTTGCGCGCCCAGTATCCCTTGGCGAATATCAAGAATTCATGAGTCTTTTCTTCCGAACGGCAGAGGTTTTCATCCTCTCCTGCAGCCTCATCGACACTTTTCTTTTTTCCTGCTTACGTACCCGAGTTCCTATAAACCTTTTCCTGTCCGTTCACGGAAAACAATGGTTTTCTTTTCGATCTTCCTTCGGGTTCGCACGGGCGGTTCTGAGCCGACTTCTTTTGTCAGTTTCGGGCCTCCTAGGGTTCTCCTTCCCTTTTATGGAGGGCCTACCTCCCCGCTTCGGATCCGAGTTGAAGCCCGTCCCTGTGACGACTGAGTGGGGAATTCCAAGATTCCTTTTCCCTGACAGTTCTGAATGGCGGACCATTTCGCTAGAACCCCCCTATTCCTCCCCCCTGTGATGAGATTTATTCCTTTCGGGATCCTTCTCTCACCCGCGACGAGGGCTTTTGCCTGTTCCGTACGATTCCATCGCGGTTTTTTCTTGTCCCGGACCCTTTCACTCGAGCTGTGTGCTTTGAGTTTCTGTCCTAGTGCTCGCTGCGAACGATCCGCTTTGCAGCAGTGCCTTCCCTAGCAGTCGCGATCACGTGCGTCTGAACTTCTTTTCGATGGGTGAACTGGCTTTTTTTCTGTTGTTTGGAGTTTCCCCTTGTGTTTCGAACTGCGCCGGATGGGGGAGAGTTTTATTTTCGGGTGCTCGGGGCTAAGGGCGATGTGAAGCCCTCATCTTTCCATGTCTCGGCGGCGACGATTTTGGTTTTCCCTTTTCTTCCCTGGCCGGGAGACCCCTGGAGAGCGTTAGTGGTTGTTCAGAGATTTTCTCCAAGGACAGATCAACCTCGACCCCTCTTACATTCTTCGACCGACGTTTCCCCTTTCCTCACGTGTACGGGTTTATTCTCCTTCAAGGCTCTTAAGGGAGCGGTAGTGGACTCTCAACTTCTTTTCCCCGGGAAAGGTAGGTGCCGTTCATGGAGGGTGTCCGTTTTTTGTTAACTCTGGTCGAACAGGGCCTGCATTTGACTTCCTTGCTTGGCGTAATATGGCTCCTCTCTGGGGCTGAGCCCTCCTGGTGGTGCAGATTTTCCTGGGCCGCTGTCGGAGTTATCGCACAGACTTCCGTGGGGTCAACTCGCCCCGGCGAAGTGGCGGACTTTAGGGACCTTCTTCCACTGTGACATCTGGTTTCCGTGAAGTGACCATGATCCTCTCTCTCCCTGTGAAGTTGTGTGGAGTCTCTTTCAATGTGATCTTCTTTTTTCACGCCGGACCGTCCGGGCTGCGGGCGAGTATCAGATTTTATTCTCTCTTTTGTTGTTGTGAGAGATCTTCCCCCCAGATCTTTTCCTCTTTAGTCACGTAGCTCGTGAACCTCTCATAGATCTCCCCTTCCCCCCCCGCTCCCCCCGGCACTCCTTCTTCCGTGAGTGGCTTCGTCTTACGCGATCACAAGAGGTCCCGAAGTTTGAGCGTCTCGGGATTTTTGTGAGCTCCGACGGCCCCACTCGGTTTATTTCCCTCTTCCATCCAGCTGGGCACCGCCCATCCAGCTTCTCCGAAACCCCCCCTGAGTGTATATACCCTCTTCTTTTCCCCTTCGCAGCGACTCAGCGTCTGGCCCTTCTTCTTTTCTTTTTTCTTTTTTTCTTTTGTGTTTTTTTGGTGTTAACCGACGATTCGCTCTCCCCCCCCCCCAAAATCTGCATCAACTCCTTTGCCCGGCACTTCGAAATTTTTTCCCTTCATCTTCGCGTGGGGACAACTTCCCACTTTTCGGCCTCTTCAGAAACCGCTCTTTCCTCGTTTAGGCCGCACTTTCCAGGATCCCATGTTGCCCGTGCCGAGCTGTAGATTCATTGCTGCCTTCCTATCGACGCCGCGTTTCACAAAAAAAAACCCCGCCTTCCCTGCATTTTTCCCTGGTTATCGTCTTGGAAAAACCCCTTGCCTTTCCCTCGTCGTCCCACTTTCATCGCCAATCCCCTTCTCCCCCCTAGCCTGATTACAAGGCTGCCCTCTCCCACAGTTTCCGGGGTTCCGACACAGGACCCCACCTCCAACGCCTTCCCCCCATTCTATTCGCCTGCCTTATGCAATGGCGAACTGAGAGGATTTACCTCTCCCCCTTCCCTTCAGGCCTGAGGGATAGGTTGAGGTCTCATGCTCCCCCTTGCCCATGACCAGCCGAGCGTCTCTCGTCCCTTGTTTCTGGGTCTTTGCCTTTTGTGAGAACGCTTTCTTCCTTCCAGGACCTCCTTCTCGTCTTTTGTTGGTGATCAGGAATCCCCTTTTCGTACGAAAGTCTAAAAACCGCTCTAGTTCGCATCAGTAAATTCCTTATTTTAACACGATCCTCACTTTGTTCCCCCCCACCTCTTGCTTTTTTTTTCACCCTTGTTGCTCGTTTTATTTAGACAAGGGTTTTTTCAAGCTGCGTGGTGTAGGCCGAACTTTTCGCCTCTACGGTTCACTGCGCACCTTTTCTTTTTCCGCTTCGACCCCCCCCCGTGTTCTCCGTGTGACTCCTTTCCTTTCGGATTCTTCCTTTGCGGAAGGAGAAATACTTCCCTTTTCCGCTTTCATCGTTCCGTATTGATGCTGATCGGTCTCACACCCCGGTTTCACAACAGACTCTCAATGATGCTATATAGCCAGCTGATTTTTCCTCGTTTGCATGTCCGCGCAGGCTCATTCAATCTTAAGCACCTTCCCCCCCCCCTTGCCCCGCCGTCGTCCCCCGTTTTTCCAACCTTTTTTCCCAAGTATTTATTCCGGCTCTGTTTTCTGCGGCCGGCCAGCATCTCTCTCTTCTTCTTTGCTTTAGTTAGTCGGTCGACGGCGTCCGGTCTCGCCCCCCTTCTCCCTCGAACCCCTCCACAACACACGGCCCAATTCCCCCGCTTTTTTTTCGTTGATTTACAGTTTTCATTCAGCCGGCGGCGAAAAAGTGCTTCCTACCCCCATACCTGCCGCGGTTCCCCCCCCTGCCTTATGTCATTGTTTAACCTCTTCCATAGCTCCTCCTCAGGTTTTAAGGACTTCTGATTTGTCGAACCTTCCTCCTCACACGGCGGCGTCGACCCCATTTTCTTTGTGGTTCCCTCTTTTAGATATTTAAATTCTTGATTTCTGCCAGGCGACGCCCCTGATCTATTGCGACTCCGAAGCATGAACTGGCATTCGATTTCCGCCTTCCCCTGGTCGGGGCAGCCGGGATGGACTGATTTCCACGATTCCGGCTGCATTCCAGGCGGATTTGCGCTTTCAGGTATGGGCGTTTTCCCTCCGCCCCCCATATCGGCCTTCAATTCGTTTGTGTTTCACAAGCTAATCGGGAACGTGACACCTCAACCCTTTTTCGCAATGTATTCACATAGATCTCATCACCCCTCTATGATCAAGTCCGAGTCCGTACCTCGAGGGTGCCTTCCATTTTCTCATGCGACCCCCTTTCCATGGTAAATCCCCCCCTCTTAGGGCGTTTCCCTGCTTGATCCATTTTCCGAGTGAGCTTCGTTTTTTTCTTCTATTGCCCCGATGTCGTAAGCGACACCGCCTCCCCCCTGTCTATCACCAACCAACAGTTGTCTGCCATTCTTTTCTTCCTCTGTCTCCGTGTGTTTTTGGAGATAACAGCCTTAGACCCCTTTTTTTTGGTGATTTACTTGTTTGGGACCTTTTGACTTTTTTTCTGGTCACTCATAGGTTGGAGTACCCGACCTGTCCCCTCTCTTCTTCAAGCGGGAACCTCTTAAAGAATTTGCTGGGAACACCTTAAGCACTCGTTATGTATCATTTAAAGCTTCGCAAATCCGAAATATTTTTTTACGGACCCCCCGATAGGGAATGCTTTTTTCGTGAGTTCCCTTGACGGTTGCTTGTTGAACCGCGAGGGCTCGTCGATTTCTACTGTTTGGTAAGTGACTTCAACCCTTCCTTTCCTTCCGTAATGGCCCCTATTTCTTCTTCCATCCGTCCACTGCGGACATGACCAGCCCTCCTCTCTTAGTACGTCCAGCCCTCGGACCAAGTCCTCCCTGAGCTTTTTTTCCCCTGACTTTATTTTGGAGTCTGATTTGCGATTTTTTTTGCCGGGGGATTTTCCTCTCTTTTTTTTTCTCTCAAACACTCCGGCCAACGTCCTTTCTTTTTCCGGTTTCGGCGCCACAAGGCGATAGTTCCTTTCAGTCCGTTTTTGGGACGAGTTGATTGCATTGGCTCCCTTCTTCCTGGACTTGGTAAACGTTGAAATTCCCCCCCCTTCCCCCGTTCATTATTTTTCTGCGCCCGTTGCAGACTTGTCTCACTTTTCCTTCCGGCATTAATTTATTTTTCTTTGTTCTCTTACACCTGAACATCCCGGCGAGCTGGAGATTGTGGCAGTTTTTTGGCGACACTTTTTGGTGCGAAGATTGTTCTCGCTGGGTCAACGCCGTCGCCCGATTTACTCCTTCCCTAGCCTGTAACTTTCATTCATCGCTGCGATGCTGGGAACCGGAAGAGGGTGGTCTTGTCGCCTATTCCCAGTCCTCTTTCCCCTTCTTCCTGACCGCTTTTTTGAGATGATATCTTTTAAATGATTTTCTTTCGAGTATTTTGGCGAATATCCAGCTCACTTTGAGCAGTCGCCGACCGGCAGCTCTCTCCCGATTCCACCCCGATTTTCTGGGCTTTTGATTTCCCCTCTTTTCTCTTCCCAGTTCCAGGCGAGATCTTTTTCCCTTTAAGCGGCAAACAAGGGTGACGGATCGAAGATCTGGACAAGTAACGGAAGGTGCGCCGTCAGTGACGTAAGAGATCACGGCAGTTCTTTTGGGCTTCCCCCCTGCACGCCTAAAACTCTTTGAGCTGACTCCGGCACACAGTTGTCCTTTCGATTGATCGTGAGTTTGGAAATAGCACAGCTGGTTGGACGTCTAAGTATTTCCTACGATGTTTTTCCATTTTTCCTAGGTTTTCCTTGTCTCTAGTCTTTCTACCACATGGATTTTCATCAGTCCAAAAAAGCCGACCTTTCTTTATTCACACCGAGGATATCAAGGGATCCCGCCTTTATTCGAAAGTAAGACGAGTACGCTCTTTTCTTATGGGAGCGGGAGACCTGCTTTTTACAATGAGCAATTCTCCAGCTGAAGTAAGTGTTGAGTCTATGATAATAGTCCTCTGAAATTCCGGAAAGTCCTCAAGTCTCCTTGTTGTGGGGGTGGTCATGGATCTTGGTGCTGGGGGGTGGTGGGGGGGGGGGGGGGGGGGGAGTTGTTGGGCCGGGGGGGGTTGGGGTGGTGGGGGTTGTGTTCGGTGTGTGTTTTTTTTTTTTTCTTTTGTGCCGGCGTTTTTCTTTTGTCTTTTATCACTTTTTGTTTCGCAGTTTCTCGCTTAGTGCTTCCCGCCCCGATGTTTCCCCCCCGGGGGCCCCGTTGACATCCTTTTTTCGTTTATTTGGTGTTCCGTCCTCGATCCTGTTTCCCGGTCTTCATGTTTTTAGTTGTTTTGAGCCCCTTTTTCATATATGAACCTTTTACACTTCCCCGCGGTACCCCCGAGTCGCACCAAAGGCTCCTTCGGACCTCATGGGGATTCATTCTTCCTTTTTTTGACGGATAAGATTTTCTTCTCCCATGCCCTCCTGCGGTCGTTGGACTCATTGGTTCTGCGGATTGGTCCATGAAAAGGGCCTTCCTTCTGGTCAGGAGTGTTGTCCGAGATAATCGTCTTTTCTCGTGGGTTGACGTTTTTCCGCCTTTCGTCGCTGGCGGAAGTAGGGCCCTGCCTTCTTTCATTTCGGCGATCGTGGTGTTGGCGCGCTTCCTTCCCTGTTCGGGATGTTCCAGGTTGAGAAGCTGAGTTTCCCCTATCCATCCCTTTCCGGTTTTTGCCTGCTTAGCGCACTCGCCCGTTCTTGGCTTTTCTTTTCTCTCTTCGCTTGTACCCATTCGGATTTTTTCTTTTCCTGGCTTTTTCCTCCGCTGGAATTAACGCACTGCTCCTGAGATCTCCTAAGGGTCCGTGTTTTTGATTTTCCTTTTTGCTTGGGAACCTGGTTTTACCGCCGTGAGTGTTTTCTTTTCTTTCTCAGATCTGATATCCTCCTCTTATCCGTTGTTTCTTTATTCCCCCTTCTTATCACGCTCCCGCAGCCGGACGGTAGGAGTGTACCCCCTCCTCACCTCACTTCGATCTTGTGCCTGAATTTTCCATCCTGTCTTAGGACCACTGTTTCCAGTCTTTTTTCCCGCTCCCCCCCGATAAGCAAATTCCGCCTTCCCCGGGCTGTGCGCTTCTGCTGGTCCCTGTTCCACGTCTTGCGATAGTTCCTCAGCCTTTTCCTCATCTTAATTCGCGCGCACCAACCATTCGTTTCCTTTAACCCCCAGAGGACTTCTCCCCGGGTCTCACCCGGTCTTCTTGAACGACGATCTCTTTCTCCCCAACTTCCCTTCCCGGCACTCCCTTGACAGTAATAGCGTCGCAGACCCCCCCCCAAACCCCCCACCCACACAAAAAAAACCCCCCAACACCCCCCACCACCCCCCCAACCCCCCCCCCCACACCCAAACACCCAACCCCCAAACAAACACACCCCCAAAACCCAACCCCCCTGACCCTGCGTCCCCCTTCCCCGCCCTTTTGATTTTTTCGAATCCTTCTTTCGCGCAATTCGAGGCAGACACGTCGTCTTTTCAATTTTTCGCTCTTTCCTCTTCAAGTGTGCTTTCAATTTTCAGCAAACCTGCCGATGCGACCCACGACACATCTTCAGAACGGCTTTTCAGCGGGTCCCGAGGAACCGTCCACCCCCCCTTCCTTTCGAGTGTATGTCCCTCCGGCGCTCCGCTTCCCCCTTCCTCAACACTCTTTTTCCGAACACCTGCCTCCCCCACCTCACACTCTTCAACATCGGATGGACCTGGCGTTCTTTTCCCGACGACAAGTTCAGTGTTTTCTGATTGTAGCCTCCCACCCCCTTACGGCCTTGTCGTGACGAGGTAGCGCGATGCGCTCGCTCGAGCCCACTGCGCGCGCGGACTCGTCGTATTTGTTTTCTTGAAATCCTGTTGTCCTTAAGGACGCGCCTTGAGTGTTTTTTTCTGCTGACCGCCTCTTTTTCTCCGAAAGATGCCCCTTAGGCCCTTCGTTAGACAATCATGCAATCTTTACCATCAGTACAGTCGGATTGTTTTTTCCCGACTTTCATCGTAGGCCACCTTCAACTTTTCTTCCTTCACGCTTCACCTGGTTCTCCGTCAGTTTGCTCTGTCGCCTTTTTATACCAGTTGATCTTCTTTTTTTTTTTGGCGGCGCTGTTAGTCCGAAGCTTTTTTTTTTTTCCTTATGATCGCTGACGTCTTAAAGGGACGGCCCCCTTTTGCCGTCTTTTTTAGAAATAATCCTTCCAGTCCTCACCTGCCGAAGTATTAGTGTTTGATTCGTTTCCCTGCGGTAGGTCTCGTTTCCCGACTCACTGGTGCTCTTTTCCAGAGTGCCATTGATCATTGCCCCCTGTTTTCGGATCCTCTTCCCCTTTTTTCCCGTTCCCGCTTCACCGCGATGTAACTCGACATTTTTCCCTTCTGAATCAGGAATTGGTCTGCGGTTTACCCTTTTTGCCTGATTCTTCTACGTATGCCCTTGATCTTGCGAGGCTGGTTTTTCGGTCACTCAATCACAGCTCGCCTATTTGTCGCCGACCCCCCACAATTCTCCGGCCGCCCCAGCGCGGCGGATTTCCGTCGCCCCAAAGTTTTCTCCCTGACTTCTCGAGGGATTTTTTTTTTTTGTGCCTTTTTTTTCAGCTAACAATTCTTTTTCCCCCTTTCGTTTCACGTTTACAGGAATGGGATAGCGACTCACCCTTCCTTTTTCCGATCGAGCGTCTTGCCACTTTTGACCCCTTTTTCGACGTCTGGAGTGTTGTCTCGCACTCCCTTTCTCTTGTGATCCCCTTCCTGCGCGCAAGTAGATTTCTCCAGTCCGTTGAACTGGCTCTCTCTTTCCGCTTTCCTCTTGTCGCGGGCAGCCCTTTCCCTCACTTGCTACTCTGAGGCTTCCCTTTTTGGAAGGTAATCCTCTTCTGAGTTTTGTCCCCGGGTATGAGAGGCTAACTCCCTCGGACTTTGTTGTGGCTGCCCCCCATTTTAACTTTTTTCTCACAGTCACTTTTTCCTGTTTCCACCCAGTCCGACTCTTCACCTCAAACCCAACAACTAAGTCACCCTGGTTCCTTCTTCCCTCCCTGATGTTGTGCGCTTATACGTCGTGCGCTTTTTCAGGATACACCCCCCTTCTTGGCCTCACGTTAACTTTTTTTTCCCAATTCGTGATTCTTTTTCCGTCACGTCCCTCTATCGTACTCACCCCGATGCTTCCTGAGCATGCCTTTTCCCAACCCTTTTTCCTCCCTCCCCCCCGCTCCCATGTGATCTGAGATTTATGCATATTTTCCTTCCTCCTCCGTTGTGGTCTCTAGTTCCCCTTTTCTTAGTCTAAACATGTGGGCCTTTGTTTTGGTTTTTCCTTCTGGATGGCTTTCTCTTGACTCTTTAGTCCTCTTCTCTACTTGACGGCCTTTTTCTTCCATTTTCTCTTCCAGCAGGCTTGCACGTTTGAGGCCTTTTTTCCTTTTTTTATGTATCCTGGAAAAGCGCACCTCCGCGTCGTCCAAGGTATTTCCGGACAATACTTTTTTTCTGAATGAGTTGGTGTTTTTGGTCTTCCTTTCCCTTCTGCTGTTTGAACAGGACGGCTCTTTCGTAATCACGTTCCACGATGTTTCTTTTAGCAGGGCAACACCGAGGACAGATTCCCCCCCTCCCCCGATCTAGGTCCTTTAACCTTGTTCCTAGAGAAGCCTGATGACCGAAGCATCTGGATTTCCCATTAATACATCCGGGTTCCTCTTCCAAGTGATTTTCCCTTTTCTGCTCTACCTCCTTCCCTGGAGTGCTTATGAATCTTTTCTCAGCACGGGGATAAGCCAGGGCACTCTTTTTCTCTTGGTTCCGATCTGAACTCGCTGCCACCCGTTTACGTTTTTCTTTTTTTTCTCCACGACGTTGCCATCGACAGTCCCCTTTCCGCGTCCTGTCTTCCTAGCAGGAGCGACTTCCTTTCTCCCTGTGAATCTCGCTTCGAACCCCTTTGTTTTTTTTGCGCGGCCCTACCTTTTAGTCTCCTCTCTAATTTCTTTCTGTTTTAATTAGCAAAATTGAATTGGCCTTTGCGCCGCTGCGCCGATTGTTTTGCTTTTTATTCCTTTTGTTGCGACCCGGGTTTTCTCTTTTCGCTTTTTTGTCCTCGGCCCGTCGTTTTTTCTCTTCCCTGCCGTTCCTTCCTCCGGCTCATTGCATCCCCACTTCTTCAGGGCATGCTGGCCTTCCCAGCTCATCCCTTCCCGTGGTGGTCCCCCCCGGGGTACTCAGCCGGTCCCCTTTTTTCAAAACCTCGGGGGATCCTGTGCTTCCGTTTGCCTTCTTTCGCGCGGACAATGCGGCCTCCTTATCGCCATAAGCCATTTTTCGGTGAGTCTGGTGGATCTGTTTTTTCGCCGGCAGCGGTTGGAGGACGCCGCAGCTCCCCATGATTGCAATTTTTTGGCGGTTTGATTTTTGAGCTTTTTGCTATGATTCCGTCCCTTCCGGGAACCCTTTTTCTGCATGAGATTCTTTTCACGGGTCCCAGTCTTCGGTTCCTCCCCCTCCCTTTTCTCACTGTTCGTGCCGTCCCCTGAGATTCCGATTCTCTGGGCTTCACACACCTGCCTTTTTTTTTTATCCGGGTCTGATTCAGCAAGGCAACCTGGTAATCCTTTTTTTTTCTTCGCCAACAAGCCGCTGGACATTATTTACTTTCAAGCATTTTCATCTTCTCGAACTCGAGCGCCTATGTTTTTCTTTGGACCCCCCTGGAGGCTCCGTCACTTTTTCGTCGTGGGCTTTCAGTACGAGAACCCGATTCCCTTTTACCTTTTTCCGTACTACTGAGTTCGCGCGATGTTGTTATTTGTTTTCTCCCTCCTAAATTCAAGATCGTATGCCTCCAAGTTTTTTTTTTCCTCGTGGATTTAGATTTAGTGCGCTGCACCGAAGTCATCAGCTTTTTTCTTCCGTTTTTTTGAGTTTAGAGGCCAAGGTGTCCAGGTGGCCCTTTTTATCTTTTCTGCAAGTGTAGATGGATCTTTTTCCGAAGGATCGGGTACAGTTACTGGCTCCCTCTGCTTGGGGTTCCTTGTTCAGCGATCAGTTTTTCCCTTTCTCCGTGATTGCTTTTTTCGTGGGTCGAAGAGGAGTTAGATATGCCAGGCTCCCTTCAATTTCTCCCACATGTAGCCATTCCTTTTCAGTTCCCTGACCTGCTGTTTTCCTTTTTTTCTTGTCTTTCTCGGACGGCATGCAGAAGTTGTCTCTCCTTCTAGCTGCGCGAGGACGGGTCAAAGGTCTCCCCTTTTTTTCCTTATTTGATTGCTTTGCTCGCGGATTCCCCTCACGACTTTTTTGACCAGCGCTCAAGCTAGGCCCTTCTTTTTCGGCCTCTTGGACGGAGTTTAGACCTGAGGTTTGAGGCTTCCTTGTTTTTGCGCTCGATTTCGTTGCTTTTTGCCTATCTCCCCACGTTCAGCGTTTCAGTTCCTCTCCGATCCGCGGAGGGCTTTGCTCGATTTGGTCGTTCCGCTTGTGACGCGTCCTCCCCCTAGCTTCCTCATCCCAGCTTTGAAGAAGGGCGTCCTGCGTCGAAGTTTTTTTTTTTTTCCTTAGTTCGTTTTTCCCCGTCAGGACACTTCATTCCCTTTTTTTTCTCAGAGTGATATATCTCTATATTTCCTCCTGATGATCGACCGCAGCCCACGACGGCCGGCCTAACTCTTCCTGTGGGCGTTTTCCCACTTCCACTCCTCCCTGAACGCCTACCTTTCCGTTTGTATTTGCGTAATTCCAATCGTGTGGTGAACTCTTTCCCCTCTTTCACGAAGTGCAGGCCCGCTCCCTCTTTTCTCGGGCGGTGCGCTCCGCCGGCCCCCTTTTCGCTTCCCCTCCAGACGGCCACGCGCTCCATTCGCTCCGACCACCCCCAATTTCCGTCCACTCTTTCTTACCCCTTTCCCTATTCCGGCGACGCTAGCCGTCGTTGATTTCGACCTAGTGAACCGACGATCTCTTAACTTATCCAGTTACTCATTCGACCTTTGACCCCCTCATCCTTCCCCCTCCTACCTTACTTCTGCATTGCATTTCCCTATTTCTCGCCTCGAAAGGCAGCACGGTCTCCTCTGCGCGACTCCCGCGTGGTCGCGGGCCTTTTTTCGAGGTCTCTTTTCCAATCGAACGCCGCTTCCCGCAAACACTTTTTCACTTTGCATCTTTCACCAGCGGGATTCCTTGAACCCCCCTCTCCCTTCGCCGGGTATGTACCGATCACGGGCCCCCCCTGATCCGAGCCCGCGTTACCCTTTTAACTCTCCTTCTCCCGCCACCGGACGCGCGCGACCAAACCTCCCCCCCTACCCTTCCTTTGATGAGGAGTTTCTTTCCTTTTAGCGGAAGATGCGGAGGCTCCAGTTGTTCACCCTCCCCAGCTGATAGACTTCGCATTGTAGTTTTATGAGATTACCAGCAGTACTTTCCCTCCTTTAGTCTCCGCAGATGTTCGCTCCCCTCCTCTCTCGGTGGATTGGTGATAGTCTAATCCTTTCCCGTAGCCTGGCTTATAACACTTGTTGTCTTTCCTTCCATAAGATGAAAGGTTTAGCCCCACTCCCTTAGCGGATTGTTTCTCTTCCCCCCCCTCCTCTTTCCCTCCTTCACCTTTTTGCCGGGCATTACAGCTCCAGTTCGGATCTCCAGTTGAGGAAGGCCAGTTACTTTCAGTTGACTCCTCCCGGCCCAACGTGCGCACCGCTCTTGAACGCCTTTTTCCTTTTTCCAGATCTCCCTGAGGATTCTTTCCTGCAGGGACAGCCTCCGCGTCTTCTTTGCATCTCGTTCGAACCTTCGCCCACTTTCAACAGATTAGCTTTCCCTCCAAATGGCCCTGACAGGGCTGATACCACAGACACCGATTTTCTTTTGATATTCTTATTTTCACTTCTCCCACTTGCCCGATTGATACGCTCTCCTGCAACCTGTATTTTCCATTTTTTTCCTCGCTCCTTCTAGAAAAAGGGTGCCACCATTCTCCGAATGGTCTGCCAGGGACCTCATCGCGCCCCTGATTCTTCCCCCCCCCGTGGGCCTTTCACGGCGTTTTAATCCATTCGAGACAATTTCTTCCAACATCTTTTCCCTTCCCCCCCCCCATGTTCCGGCCAAATCTGCCTCGGTCTCCTTACCTTGCATATTAATGCCGGCTTAAACTTCTTTCCGCCGTTTCACAGCACAATCGATCGTTCCCGTTTTTCAATCAAGGACTGGTCTTGTTTTTTCCCCCCTTCCTCTCCTTCCCGGTTAATTAGAGGGCGAGAGGTTTTGCACTCGGTCTAGATCTGGTCCAGGCGGTAGTTGGGGTTCAGATCTCCCCTTTCAATTTCTTGCACGCACCTGCGGCGCGCTCTTCTGGCGAATCTCTACTTTGCGGTAGTTAATACGCCCATTTTTCCTATTTCCTCGGATGTGTCCGGTAATTGCGGCCACTGCTTCTTTTTTGCCCATTGCGGCTGCTCTCGGACCAGTATTTCTTTTTAGTCCCATATCGGCGGCTCTTTTGCTGACCTCTTTTTCCCCTTTTTCTCCAACCCTCCCTTTCGTCCTTTTCAAACAGAGCCTGTATTCCCTCTCCCCCTCACAACCCACTCATTCAATATCCGAGGAAGTCTCGAAGTCGCAGTTGCGCGTTCTTCGGCCTTTCGATACATTCCCCTCTTGTGGGCCTCAGTTAACTTTCCGTCTTCTCCCTTTCCCGCTTTGGCTCTCCGCTGCAGTCAAGTACCCCCTCGCTGAGTCTATCCCGCCGGTAAACCCCTGTCTAACCCCGCGCCCCTTTTCTG
>Ga0179593_1332849_pt1 | contig 15632 bp, 20 predicted proteins | sample CZODoug2_1_08_16_FD_185931 | JGI IMG/M metagenome (GOLD analysis project Ga0179593, IMG submission 185931) | Vadose zone soil fungal communities from Angelo Coast Range Reserve, California, USA - CZODoug2_1_08_16fungal (PacBio error correction) | ecosystem: Environmental > Terrestrial > Soil >... | reverse complement strand
GCTTTTCCCCATCGAGGTCGTGTGAGCATCCGTCTTTTATGGGCTTGCGACGCCCCGAAGACGTCCCCCATCCTCCTTCCCGCCCCCTTTTCCCGCGGTTTTCTGGCCTGCCATTTGACAAACTGATTCAACGCGGCGATCAGGACGCTTTCTTACATTTGCCTTTGCCATGCGCCCCCACCCCCCCCCCCCCCCACCCACCAACACCCCCCCACCCCCCCCACCCCCCCCCCCGCCCCACCCCCCCCCCCCCCCCCCTCCCCCCCCACCCCCCCCCACCCCCCCCCCCCCCTCCCCCCACAACACGAAAATCAATTCTCAACGTCCAAGCTTTTTATAGATAATTTTATTTATTCGTCTTTACCTGTTTCCCCCTTATACTCCGAGATCAACCGACTTCGGACTGGACTGTAATCGTGGAACAGCCACAGTCATCTTCCGAATCGTAAAGGCCCCCTCTACGCGACCATGCGGGCAGACTTTCTTCTCTTGAATTTACTTCCCCTGTTTTTTCTTTCATTTTTGTGGTTTTTTAAATTAGCGCAACTACACTGCCTTTTGGTTTGCCTTTTGAACCCTTTTTCTCCGGCCGTTTTTTTTCTGGTGTTTTTCTCCTTTTCCACCAGTTGGAGAGTGACACCCGAACACGTTTCCACCCCCCCTTTTTCCCCCGTGCCTTCCTTCCTCTTAAGTCCTCTTACTTGGTGATGAGAGGCAGAGGTTCAGATTGAAATGGGTCTTTTTATTTCTTGATCATGGCCCCCGATCGGAAGGGGATCGAATCGCACACACATCAGCATGCTGTTTTGAACGAACCTTTCGTCCCTCTTTCGACCTCTCTTTTGCAAGATGAATCCGCAAGGCGGTTTCTTAGGGAAGTTTTCTTTCCTCTGGGGGTATGTTAATTTGGCTGCAATGCGGCTCCCCCTTTTTGATCCATTTTTGGATTTTCGCTATAAATGTTAGTTCTCCTTCCTACCTCCTTCCCACGATTGACGTTCTCCTGAAGCTACGGTATCCCTGCCCCTTCCGAGTCTCGCTACCTTTTGGTTTTGTCCTGGCTCGAAGCAAGTGCCTACCCCTCTGCTTCTTCGATACAAGGCCAGCCGACGCCCCCGGGTTTTTCCTACTTGCTCTTCCCCTATGAGGCGGTTCTCTTTTAGCCCCCCCTGACTCTTTATACAAAAGTCGGCGCTCGAGTGCGTAGCAGCCTCCCCCCTTTGGATCCCATCTGTCATATTCTGATACTATGAACGACGATACTCACCCCCCCCTTCTGCTCCCTACCCCCCCCTTCCACCTCGTCCTCTTACTTCGTCACAGCACAGAAGAAAAAGAAGGACAGATTGTTGCAGGAGGTCTTTTTTTCTTTTTCCAGGCACGTCTTTCCTTCACACAACGAAGTCCGCCAGATGCTACGTCTGTTACCCCCTCTCTCGCGTGAGTCGTCAAATTTTTTTTCCTTGCACAAACCCACCGAAGCGCATGGAACCATCTCCTGGCCTCCTTTGAGTAACACAGTCCTTATCGTAATTCCCTCTCACATTTAAGCTTCTTCTTCTCATCCAACACTCCATGCTGTCCTACTCCCAACATGCGGGAGTGTTTGGTCAGCCTTTTAGTGTAAGAATCCTTCTTTCACTCCCTCATTCTGAACACATAAGGGACCCCTGCCCCCATAGCAATGCAAAGCATTGGAAAGCTTCCCGTTCGAAATAGCCGGAGATTCTCCAATCGTATGCAGAGAATTCGCTCCCTTTTTCTTTTTTGATGTCACGGTTGCACCTCCTTCTTTAAAAGGACTCTTTTAATACGCCCTTTTTTATAGAACCCTCGATTGGCCAACTTTTGCCCTCGCTAGTGCTTTGAAAGCGCCATGAGTGCCTTACCCCCGCCCCCGGCAGGTTCTCCCTAACTCTCCCCTAATAGCCCATCCCCACATCATCCTTATAGCTACCGCATGATTTTTCTCATACTCGTTTGGTTGAGAATCTCAGTTGCACGCTCTTGCCTTTCTTGAGCTTTTTTCCGCGGACTTTCTAGGTCACTTCCTCCTGATGGAGAGACGCTTGCATGGTTCACATTGGAGTCTTTCGGTGTCACCCTCTTTACTTTTCCCCCCTTCCCCATTCTTCTCACCCCCTTAAGTTCTTTTCTATCCTTTGATTAGTGTACCGGAGACAGGATTGCTCCTTTTTTTCTCGCATTTTCTCTTTTCTCTCGGCCCTTTTGTGCTCCCCTTTTTTTCGGGAGAGGTCAGCATGCTTGACGTGGTAATGTCTTTTTTTGTCCATTCCCCCCCTTTTTATTTTCTTACCATGAAAGGGGCTCCCCCCTCCGAAAAACCTCCCCCACCATTGGCTGCCCTCCGTAATCCCTCTTCCCTTTCTTTCGGTGTCCTTTTCCCCCCCTCTCCAATCGGCTTCATCATGATATCCCTGTCCGATGCTTCCTGAAAAATGCAGGCCCCGTCCCTTAATTCCGGCTTTTTCTTTTCCGTTGTTGGTGAGGGCTTCTTCCCCAGGACACCTTTGGCAACACGCTGCGATGGAACCCGCCCTTCTTACCCTCAGTCCCCCTGGTGTGCTCCTCTCCCAATACGTCTGCGGCAGCGATCACATACGTTTCTATGGAACGGGCTTCGGTTTTTCCTACTGCCGTACCTCTGCGTAGGGTGCCTAGAGTAGAAATGTTTTTTTTTGGTTTCGCTCCCGTGTCACCACAATAGGCGCACGTCCCCCCCATATGTTACTGCTCCGCCAGATCGGGGCGTCCATGGAAAGAGCTCGGTATTCCCCTGGGCCATATCTTGGTCCTCTCCTCAATTATCGACCTACTGGAAATAGCAGATGGAGTGGTACCAGGTTGAGCCCAGCTTCCGGTATCTTCTCTGAAGTCCTGACCTTCCGACTCGTCTTTGAGCTCCCTCAGCAGGCGAACTCAATCGTTTGTCTTCGATTCCCTCCACCCCAAATTTTACTCCATCGACCAATTCCCTCGTCATGTCTCCCCCTTGCGCACCCTCCTCTTTTTTTTTAATGACACAAAAGGTTACCCCTCGAAAATCACATCACGTTTTCCAACCCCCTTGGGCTTCATTTTTTTTCTCTTTTCTGAGAAATCCCCGGCGCCCCTAACTTACTGTAGGCGGAAGAAGTAGGTGGAGTACTCCCAGAGGCCCCCTTGATTGTCCCTCGCCCATCCCCCCTCCTGTGTCGTAAGCGGTACTCTCTCCCCTCTTCTCTGAAAATCTGAAGTCATCTAGCGTGAACGGCCACCGTTTCACTGCTGGGCCCTCCCCTTCCCGTCTATGTTCACCCCCAAAAAAAGTACACAGGCAGTCGGGTACTTGTCTTCTACACCTGTGCCAGTATTTGTTCAATTTATACTTCAGACACTTCCTGCCGGAACCCCCCCTTTCCAGAAAGATATTGAAATCAGTGCTCTATGGCTTTTCGATTTTTTCCGATTTCCCTAATTCGTGTCTCTTCCCTCCTCAAGTCCCAGGAAAGTCGGGTGAGAGTGCACCACCAGTTCCCTCTATGTGACGTGTTAAGACCTACAATCTCTGGCCCATTCCCCCGGTGGTTTCCTTCTCCCCCCCTTGCCGTCCGCCCTTCCTTTTCCCCCTTAACAACTTCACGAAGGATGCGCGGGTAAAGCTTTTTCCCCTTTTTTCCCTTCTGCATCCCCCCCTTTCTCCAACCGCGGGTTCCGTCTTGCTTCTTAGGCGGGCAGGTCACAAGTTTCTTCAAGAAGGGATATCTATCAGTCTCCGACAAATTCACTTTTTAATTAGTAAGCCTGCCCTTCCCCTCCATTTCGGAGCTGGTTTATGCACGAGATCAAAACTGATAGGCACATGCCCCTCCCCCTAATTACTAACTCCTCTTTCTTTTTTCCCACCGGTAAGACGCTACCCTTGAGCGATCGCCGGCCACCCTACATTTCCCTTACGATGGTTTCCAGGCCCTTCTCCACCCGCATATGACCTGACACATGCCCCGACAACTCTTTTGCACCTGCTGCGCCACCATTTCCCCTTTCCTCCAAGCGCTCTTCACACTTTTCCCCCTTTTAGGTTTTTTCCTTTGAAGCCCAACGATACCTTCGAAGCCTCCTTCTAGGGAAATCTTGTTTTGAGTTTGGGTTGGTAACCCCTTCCTGACCCATCATTCCCACCCCTTTTTCCCCTTGCTCAGATAAGGACGGGGAACAAACCATGGTTCTTTCCCCACTTGCGGGGTCTCTCTTTATTTTATGTCAGTTTTGCTTTGTTGCCACCCGCTGAGGACTTGTAAGATAAAAGGAGACCCTCCTCGTACTACTGCCCTCATCTGGTTAACCCTCTCCCCTGGTAGATCCGGTATATAGTCGAGGATTCATATTCCCCGTGTTGTTTTTATCTATCCTTTCTAGAGCCTTTTCTTCGGGAACCTTTTTCCCCCCCTTCTTTTTTTTCCAATCTTATGTAGTACGATAGGATTGTATGAGCCCATGGTAGCTTGAAATCAGAAGCTGTTGTTCCCATCCTTTTTCTGAATAAAAGTGCGAGCTTGCAAATGAACTTCGAATCTGTTTTCCCAAGAGAACAATGTTGTGTTCCCTCTTTGTTTACGGGAAGTATACGACCCAAAACCCACGAAAATCCTCCCCCGAAGGCTCCCTCCAAATTTTCGATCGGAATTTTCCCGCTCCCCAAGAACTACGGAAGAGAAGCCCCTGGCTGCCCTCCGGTTTCTTTCCCGACGTTGCGCATGTTCTTCCCTCCTACTGGTTCGGACGTTTTTCCTGGTTTGTTGGGCCATAGGGGTTGAGATCGGCTAACGTTTTCCAAGTGAGGTGCTCTTTTTTGTGTTTTGTCTTCGAGCGGTTTTCTCTGAGGACGCTGTCTTTTACTCTCCCCTTTTTGTTACCGTTATCAGTCACGATGCCTTTGTTATTTTTGAAGGAACACAAATCTTTTCGGTCTTCTTTGCTCTTCCCCCATTCAACTTTCCCAGTGGGAGAAACGAGTCCTTGCGGTTGACGGAACGCTCTACCCCCCTGACTTAAGCAGATAGTATCCACCCCTCTCTTTAACCCCCGTTTAGTATCGGCAATTTTGGGCCGAACCCTTTTTTCAGCGGGAGGAGTCCTCCTCATCAGGTATCCCGTGTTTTTCTTTCCTGCCAGGCTCCTAATTTGAGAAAGCGTTATGGTACCCCTTTCTCCGTTTAGGACGCCATTATCTTGCCCCTTCCAACCAAGTAGCATGGAACTTCATTTTACTTTTAGCCCGCAGCAGTTTTCCCGCGAGACGTTTTAGCCTACAAGTTTTTTTTTGCCCTCTAACCTTTCGCTTCTGATTTTTTTTTACGGACTCTTTGTTTTCCCCTCTCCGGCAGAGCATGGAAGTTGGTACCTACGCAGTCCTCCTTCCTTGACGTTAGCTTCGTTTGGTTGTCATCCGCACTTTGAGAGTTGCCGAACGCCCGACACCTGCGTTCTTTGCTAAATTCCATCCTTTTCCCTTGTAGCTTGAAAGATCGAGGCTCCTTTTTCCCAGTTTTTTCCCCTCTGTCTTTCTTTATGGTTAGGATGTACAAGGAGAAGGAAGGATAAGCAAGATAGAATGCCAAGAAAGGAACGAGTTTCTTTTTTTCTCCGACGTCCCCTATTCTTGAGACCACTCCTTTCGGTTGTATTTGTCCTCTATTATTGGCGGGGGGTACCTTCTCTCATTTTTTTTTTGCCTCTGGCTCAATTCAAATGTCCCTGATGGTCGTCTTCCCATATGATGACCATACCTGCTTCCCCTTCTTCCTTTTCTCTTTTCCGCTTCCTCCGTAGAGAGGTACGTTTTCGAGAATGCCCAAAGGACGGATCGTCCTTAGCCTTCTGATGGCTTTCCTTATCTTGGTCGATGATATTCTCAGCCCCGGTCCTTACTTTCAGCGTTCGTTCCCTAAATTGAACCCCGGATCTTGGTGGCTTCCGTCTGGAGGTCGAATGGGGAAAACCTATTAGGACAAACCCCCTGCACTTTTTTTCTCTCTTCCCCCCCCTCTTTTATGTCCTTTCCCGTCAACCCCCATACGGCCGACAGTCATAATTTTCTTTGAAGTTATACTTTGCCTCTGTGTAACTCCTCTTCGGGTCTCATTACCAGCGTTCTTTTAGACGCTTTTTCAGAGTGTTGTCTGCGTTCCTTCGTCACTTTTTGAAAAGACACGAACCGCCATAGTTTCCCACCGTCCCCCCTTCCTTGTCTCTTCCCCTCTCCTTCCCAGTCGCCCTGGATCATTTCACTGAAGATATTATAGGAAGGAGACTTCATCCGCTTTTAGCGTCTCCAACCCTTTTGAGTGTTGGTCAGCGGTTTTGTTTTCCTCATCCTTGTGCAACATAGACAAGCAGATGCAACCCCCAGTCCCGGACTCCCCCCGGTCACGCATTCGTCCCCTATAGTGTACGGACAGCGAAGAAGCGAGTTGCAGTCTTTCCCTTGATGTCCCAGTTTTCGTCAATTCAACTGAGTTCTTTTCCCCCTCCACACCTTTGAAGATGGTTGAGACTAGACTTTGAACCCGGTCCGCCCTTTTTCTCCTCCTCCTGCCCGCTCTCGCCTTCCCGACATAGTGGCAGGTTTTGATCCTCGGACCTCACCTACCCTTTCCCCTCACCATTAATCTCGGCTTTCCATTCTTTCTACTATTTAATAATATAGTGTGTTGAGAGAGATATCGAGAAAGATGTCGGGTCTTTGTAGATCTCTCTACAAAGTTCACCTTTCCTGGATTTTTCCGGGCCGCTTTCCCTTTTCTCCTAAAGCATGATCCTCGGCCCCCCTCGGAGCTATGTTATTCCTTGTAGTCTTTCAGTTCATTTGTTTTTCCCTTTTTATGCGGTTCACAGTCCGCCTTCCCAATAGGACATTTCATAGTTGAGAACTCTAGGTTAGAGTTTAAGTAATATTCGGTGAATTTTTCCTGGATGTTACTTCGTCTCGATTGTGATGAAGCAGCTTTGTCAACCTCGTATCCCCCCTCCCGAGACCCAAACACTCCCCCCTTTCTTCCGACCAAGAATCTTTTTTGAATTGGGAGCATATAAATCTTTTCTTGTCCTCCCGTCCATTCCTCTGAAGATTTCTCAGACAATTCTCCGCAAGATGAATGCGGTGGTTGCCCTTTTCTTCGGTTGTTGTTTTGAGGTCTTGAGAAGACATTTGTCCGCGCTGGCCTCGCCCTTCTCTCTCACTTTTTGACGGTCCCCCCTTTGCGGTCCCCATATTTCGAATAATTCCCAACCTTTTTCCGGGTACCAAGGCCTCCTTAGGCTGCAGACGTTCTCGCCCGTCTTCCCCCATTTCTGCTTTCCGCTGTTACCAAATGAGCTGTCCGACTAGGCTTCTTAAAGCTCTTTGTGGCCTTCAAGGACACCTCGCCTTTTTCTGCCATTTCAACTGGAGCATCAATCACGGGGCTCGATCACGTCATTTACCATCCCTATGTTGCCACGCCAGCGTCTCCCTGGTGGCTTTAGGACCGGGGTATCTTAGAGAAGCCCTACCCCCTCCCTTTCCCCTAAAGCCTCGGGCTACATCCCATTTTGATAGTGAACTTGATTTGTTGGGCCTCTCCCCTTCTGGGTTTCGTTCCCCTTTTTTCCGCCTCGTTTCCTTTAAGGCAATGATAGAACCTTGTTCCCTCTTAATCTCGTGCCCTCTTTCCTTCTTTTCCGGTGCTTTCGATATTCATAGAGCGCCCCAACTGTCTGAGCTGGGTCTATCTTTGCCCCCCCTTGAGAGCCTTCGCGTCTCCTTCCCTGCCGAAAACCCCTCGGTCGCGGTGAAACGCCCCTTCACTTTACAGCTTTTCCAGGCGTCCCGGCAATGCATCTTTTTTGCTCTGTCTTCTAAGTTTATAGCCACAACCCATCCCACCCTTTTCTAAGTGTGGACTTCTTATCGAACCAACAGCGTTTGGCTTTGGAGATCAGCAACCTCAACCCCGTTTCGCCCCCCCTCCCAGCATATGAAATCAGATTCTGTAGCTAGCTTTAGTTGTTCTGTCTGTTAACTCAATTAAAAGAATTTTCTTCACGGTTCCCCTTTTCCTTTCGTGGTGATTTTGTGGTTTTCCCGCGACGGTGATTTAATCCATTGCTTTTTGGCCTCCCGTGTAATTTTAAGTCTTACACCCATACTCATATCTGCGGCCTCTAACCTGCGGCTTGAACTTTTCCCTCCCCGAAAATGGTTTAATAGAGGGGCGTCTGTCCGGATTTTTCCTCTGTGATTTGCTACGTCCCTCCCGTTTTTCCCTCCGCAATGGTTCTGCAGACGCCCGCTAGTTTGTTCCTTCCCCCCCCTACGTCAACCCAGTACGGGAAACAGCCTCTGTTCAACTTGATGCACTCCGTTCGTTCCTCACCTTTTTTGAGTCTCTCCCCCCAGGCCCACGTCCACCGCGCCCTGCCCGAAGTTCCTTTCATTCGCCCCCCCGCCCCCCCCTTCTTCCCTCTCTGTCTTTCCTCGCCTTCAGTGAATACCCCGCTCGAATGGTTTTTTTGGAAGTCGTCGTTTTTCACCCTTTTATCCCTCTTTAGGCGTCCTCATCAGCCCCCCCCCCCACCCCCCACCCCCCCCACCCCCCCCCACGGCCCCCGTTCCCTGTTGATGTTTTTCAGTCCTTCCCACGCCGTAAAACCATTTTCCCCCGTTCAGGCTGCATCCTCTCATCAGGAAGAAGCTTTCCTGCAGGTTGTTTTGGTAGCATTTGCTCTCTGGCATTTCCCTCCTGCTGTAACAACTTTGCTAGACGATGGGACTAGATGCTACCCAATCCGACTCCTTTGGGTCTCTCCCCCCTGCCCGCTCGTTTTTTTATAGGCAGGATTATCCTATATTTTAATACAGGTTGTGTTAGGATATCCCCCCCTTTTAACCCTAGATCGCGCTTGACTGGTCTTTATTTGTGCCCATCTTTCTGTAGGCCCCAGGATCTTAGGCCGGCCGCGCTCCCCAACTTTCCCCATCCCGTTTTTCTTTCCCTTCAGAAAGGCGCACTTACTCCCTCAATGCCGCTCATTCATAGTGTTTTCCAACTTCGTCCTTTTTGTTTTTTGCAGTGGATTCCGAACATAACCTTACCCATAATCAAGTCTTTCCAAACGATTGGGCGTCTCCCTCCCCCACCTGACCGGCTAGATCGCGGAATTCCTTTGAGCTGAAATGGCCGTTGGTCCTTGAAGTCTTTTAAGCATTCAGCAGAGGGTTGAAGCGGCGGGTTTGCTATTTTGAACGTTCTGTCTCCCTGGGGTGGACGTTGAAGTTCTCCCTCTGAAGGCCCCTCTCTTATTAGGTGCAACTTCTGGCTTTTCCCCTCTTCTGTCTTTTTTCTGTTTTTTCCCTTTTGATGGGGTCAACACTCAGGGCGTGAGAAATTCCTTTCCCCATCCCCTCAGTTTTCTTCTCGTTAGAGAAATTGTATGCCCCCAGTCTCCTGAAGCTCATCCCTCAAAATTCCTATTTAACGCTTGGGGCCCTCTTCGGTTTTACCCCCACGGCCGCTTCGGCTACTGCGGCCGCCATCATCAGCTGAGTGTTTCCTGTTTCACACAAACAAACAAGGCGGGCACTTTTCATTCGTGTCGCCTTGAGTTGCGACTCGAACGTTCTCTTTCTTCAGTACTGCCATACTTTTTTGCATTGAATGGAAGAGTACCACAACCACTGTTCCAGCGAGATCGTCTAAGCAGACACTGGAGTTGGCCCCCCCCCCCCCCCGGGCTTGCAGATCTCCATCCTGGGATGACCTCTCCTTCTGTCCTTCATTCCTAAGGGCGCCAACTTTTTCCTTTTTCAGTGCCTTTTGCGTCCTTGATTTGATGGTGGATCCTCGAGGCTGACGCTCGCGCTGAAAGAACACTTGGTCGAAAAGCTGTGACGTTTTCTCCGCTTCGGCTCGCGTCCACGTCTTTGGTGGGCGGACCCGGAAAGAGGCGCTCCAAATATTTCAGTCCGCCCCTTCGAAGATTTTTTTTGTTCGTTCTCTGATATTGAGCAATGCGGCGTCGTTGGTCGATTCTCGGTTGGTTTGTCGTTTCCGTTGGGCTTTTCTGCCCACCGGCCGGCCCTCCCCCCCTCCCATGGCGGACTTGTCAACTTGCGTGGTCATCACTCGACTCCCAAACGATGAGTCTTTCGTTGGCTTACCTCACCGCTCCCCGAGCTCCGTTCCTCTTTTCGTCGGATCCAAGATCCTTGTTCTCCGCAGCCTAATGCTGTCCCTCTTTTCCTCCGGTTCTTAGAGCGGTCTCGTTTTTCGCCCCCGTACCTTCCACCATTTCTATTCTTTTTGCCCCTTTTCCGCTCTTGCCCCAGTTCGATATTTGGACGCTCCTTTTAACAATTGTACTGTCCAACTTGCCGATCCCTCTTTTCTCGCGGTCACGAGTGTTCTTTTCCTTTCCTCACCACCCGGCCAGGATCCGTTTGGAGTATCTTTGTTCAGATGGTTCTTTCCGCATTTTTGGTCAGAGCAGTCCCGTGTTTTCCGCTGATGGAAGCTGTTTGAGTTTCCAGTGCCGTGTCTTATTTCCAACCCTCCTACTCGCATGTCCCCTCCCCGCATTCCTTTGATAGCTTCCTCTTCTCGCGACGGGTTTATCTCTGGTTTTCCCGGACCGCAAATCAGCCCTCCTCGCGGTTGCGCATCCCAAATTGGGTTCCTGTGTTTTTCAGCATACCGGTTGTACTCGCCACTCCGGGAGTCCCCCAGGAAGCATTCCAAGCATGGACTCCGTAATCCGCCCCCATTCTTTTTTGAGGTCCTCAAGCGAGCCTTTGCTTTCTTTCGCGAGTTTCACCCCCTTCCTTCATGGTTGATGACTCCGTGCAGTACTGTTAACGCAGCGCCCTTAAACCCCGTGTTGTCGATCTTTTCCCGCAACCCGTTGGCCCATCGGCCGTTTTTATGATTTCCTCTACGAACGTTCCCTTTTGCTCCAGAAATTCCTCGAGCTTTCTCCTTTTACTCCCCCCTTGTTTGGATCTCCCCTTCGCCCTTGCAGGCGGGGCCCTGCTGTTCGCGGCTTTCTTAGGATTAAATCAATCCTTTCTACTTCAGGGTCTAGCTGAGGTAGAGGTTTGTCACGACCTGGCCTACCGGCAAGTAACCTGGTCCTTTCCCGGTTATCCGATACGTGCTGCCCTTGCCTCTTTTCTTAAATAAGTGGAGTTTCATCGTGGCCTCCTCTTGGCACGTTAAGTCGTTTTTTTCCGTCCTTTGGCCCTTTATGTCCCTTATAGTGGCTACCTTCTTCTTTGCGCCAACTTGGTTTCTTGCCACCACCCCTGCCCACACCTTCCCGCTGAGCCTCTTCCTCCCGGCCTTTGTTGCTTCGGCTAGCTGATACCTTCTCATTCCTCTTCTGGTCCAGTTGCGATCCGCATTTCCTTTCCGAGAATGTCCCGAGCAATTTTTAGGCTCGTCGGATTGACGGTCTGTGCACCCGCCCACTGACTTCGACATCGCTCGGCTAAACCTTGCTTCTCCCCCTCCGGCTTCCCCCGAACAAACGAGCACTTTTTCCTTTCCGTCCTCCCTTAGCCGGGCTGCCGGGTTTTTGAGAAGGCCGGACCTTGACGTCCCTGAATTGCCAATCTGTTTTTTCCAGTCTCCTCTTCCCCCCCTTCGCTCGCCCCCCCCCTCCACTCGATATGGACTTCAGATCTTCTGTAAGTTTAAAAGACGAGTATCGCCGTTTTTTTTCCCCTCTGACCCGGGGCTTTTCTAACCGCCTCCTCTACAGCTATCCGGACGGCCGCTGGCCCCCTCCGAGGGATGGCTTGCTTGAAGAGCAGATTCCTTTTTATTCTCTCGAGAACCGAACCCCCGCTCCTCTCTTTTTGCGCGAACCCTTGCGCGTGAACACCACCTCCTCTGTGTTTCACCCAGGACCCTGCTGACACCTAATCGTTGTCCTTTCCCAAACAGTTCTTGATCCCAGACGGTACCCCCTCGCGCTACACGTGGCATTAGTGCCTTAACCCAGTTGCTCCCTTTCCATCGAGCCCGAAACCTTCCCATTCCTTGCTGTCTTGCGGCATTCTCCTTGACGATGGCGGCTGCGAGAGCGCCTACATCCTCCTCGTTGACTGCTTTACGCTTCTCCGCTTACGGCACCAAAGGTTCAGGCTCGTTTTCGTCTGTTACCGGGCGCGTCCACGCCTCTCCCCGGTGCTGACCCCCCCCCCCCCTCCCGGCCAAGTTTCTTCCTTCGCTCGCACCACCCCATCGTCTGTTTTCACAGTGCAAAACCAGTACCCCCTCCCCCATTCCCTCTTAATAAATCAGGCTCGCTCCTTTCCCTAAGGAGATATTAATTTTGCCTTTGTCCTTGAGTTCGGGCCAGGCCCTATAGTGATCTGTCGATCCCTGGATTAGATTTATTACAGGACACCTATCTTGGTTGATCATAGGCCGTTCGCGGCCCTCCCCGACCCCACTGATTCCGCGAGCTAATAGTTTCTGAATTGGATCCGTTCCGCTTTTTTATTACAGACGTTTATTCTTTTTACATTATTGTGGTCCAGGCTTCGAATACGCATCCGCCATGGGAGTGGGTATCCCTCAATGTGATCTCCCATGCTTTGCGCAAGCCTGCCCGTTTTTTCAGGCCAAAACACCTTCCCCCTTTACATGGCAAGATTTCACACTTCGGAGTCGCTACGTCTAGCCTACAACGCGGCCAGTTTTTTCGCAAACAACCTGTCACCAGCAAAGTTGGATTTCGTCGGCTTCGAAACCCTTGATCTGCATTTCGCCACCCCCTCGTGGAAAGGGGGAACTGGAGAGCCCTCCTCAAGGTTCTCACCTCCGCTTTTTCCTCTTCCCCGAGTTCGGATTAGCTTTGGCATGTTCCCCATTGTTCATTAGCCGGTTTTGCCGACGGGTCCTGCTTTTTTTCTGGTGTTGAGTTCGTACCCCCAGCCGGCAACCCTGGGAACACCAATTTTGATTCTGCTCATCGCCCTGAGGTACCGCGGGGGGTCAAGGCGGTAATGGCGCCCCCGTTAGTACACGAGCGCGTTTCCCCCGTGTCTTTGTCCAGAGCGATTCAGATCCCGAACGACCTCCTTAGGACCCAGATCCCAAGGGGCCTCTTCCCCTAGAGTAGATTCGTTTTCCCTTATCTCAATACTTTTTTTTTTGTTGCTGATAGATAGACTGATTTATTCTCTCCTTAGGGCTTTCGGATTAGGATCTGTGGACATCAGACTTCACCCCGGGAGCTATGGCCCATCTCCCCGCATCAAGGTTGGCCCCCAGCGAGGATGAACCAAAAGCAGGCCGCACTTGCCAATGCCCTCTTCTTTTCCAATGATAGAGGACCTCCCCCCTGTGGTGTTCTCCTTTTTGCCTACAACCCCACTCAACTCAACTTCCAGTTATTGGCCCAAGACTCTGCTTTCCGTCGTAAATCCTGGAGTTAATCTTTCCCCCATTACCTTTTCTCCTTTGAGAAGTCGTGTTATCTCCTTATTGCCTGTTTTACTTGACTTGAGTGAATTTAGATAGTTTTTCTACCTCCTTGGGCCTGGCAGTCTTTTGGTTTCTACAGAATAACCATTTAGAGTGTTTGGAGTGTGCCCCTTATTCCCGAGCGCTGACCGCGCGTGGTGTTGACCGCGGCTCTCCAACCTCTGGTGCAGTTATATGTGCAAATGCGGTTGGACCGAGTCTTTTCCAGGGGGGTCCCAATAGCGCCGGTTGGAGGTGAAGATTCCCTGTGACATTTTAGGGCATAGACTTTGCATGCGGCTTGCCCGGCCACTCTCGAGCCTCCAGCGATTTAAAGCTCTCGTCCGGAGGGAAGACAGCGGACCCTTTCCCCTAGAGATAGCTAGGGTGCCTTCCGTTCGAACCTTCCCAATTGCCCGCCTTTTTTCTATTTCTGGGGCTTGACCTGGTAGAAAACCTCGTCTTCCCCACGACAGTCGGCCTTTTGGCCTTGAAGCGTTCGCCCTCCTGGCGTCCTTTCCTTCTAATGCCCGCCAGAGTTTATCCCCCTTCGCGCTTTGCTGCAGACGGAAACTATGTTCTCGAACGGTTTCCCCCTGCCTAGTTGTTGCTTCCACAGTTATTTCGCCATTCACCAACGAATGGCCTTTGGTTCTCTTACATTCCTAGTTCGGCCTTGACGGGGCTGATGTTAGAATTCCCTTCTTTTCGTGAACTGACTCCGCCTCTCAGCCCTGCTTTTTTTTTCTCGATCCAGATTGTGATTTGACCGATAGATGATTACCCCGCTTCTCAAACCGCGGTAGTTTCTTTTTGATTTATGGGAAGCTAGTGCCTTAGTCAGCGCAGCCCGACCTGGGCCAGTCCAGCACGATCTTTTCCCTTTTTCGAGGGGCCTATCTTACTTCTCCAATATGAATTCCGCACCTGACCGCTTTATCGCAGTGGTACATCGTGTACGCGTAGGTTGAGATAACCTTTTGAATGACCACTCGCTTCCAAAGATACAATGGCCTCGGACATGTTTGCCTGCTTACCCCAATGTCATTCCAACCGAGCCCCTCTCAGGCCCCACTAACCGCTAAGTCGTTCCTCAGCCAACCTCCTTCGTATGAGTCCGTCGGCCTTCTTTTTCTGTTTCGTATTACATAGAGAGACCCCCTGCGGTTTGCCAAAGACGACTCTCAGCGTCCCGCCTCTTGCGATGACGTTCTTTTTGATTGGGATGATGCGGTTCTCGCTTTCTCCCACGTTGAATTTTCATCGCCACCAGTTGCTGATCCACGTTTTTCGTCCGGACCCCGATTTTTTCCCTTAGCCGCTTTCTCTGTTACTCTCATTGTTTTTCCAAAGCGGTTAGCCTGACACCGGACAATCCATTAGATTAGCTGGCCTACGTCATTTCATGTTCCGTCTGTCGATGCACACGTTCTCACGCCGGATGTCCGAAGTTTCACGCTGGCCTCGCCGCTGATTTGAGCCTTGTGATATTTCCCCCCCTATGGGTCATCCCCGTGAACCAGTATTAATCCCCTTCGGATTGTCCTGATTTGCTTAGCCGCTTTTGTTGTACGTTTTCCTTTTTTTCCGCGACTAAAACATCAAGCTCCTGTCCCTGCCACCGCTTCCGACTCCTTTTGTCCGAAAATCTGCCTCCCCCCGGCACCATGAGAATTCTCCTTATTCATATCCTCTTATTCCTCGTAATACACCTTCCTCCCTAATGACGTTGTCCCTTCCCAGTTCACTGGGCGTGGTCCGGCTTTTGAGCCAGGTTAGGTTGCCTCTCAAATCGTGCTTTCCCAACCCCCTTTAACGTAAGTATCACCCGGCATGTCATGGTACCATCTGAGCAAGGACCGCCCTGGCCGTTGCCCAAGCTCTGACGCTCTTTCTCCATCCTTGTGTTCCAGAGCCCGCCCATCACGGATCTCCATTAATTGTGCCTTACCGACTCCAGTCCGGTTCTACACTGAACAGACATTCTCGGTTCCCGCACACCGGTCCCCTTGTGAGCGTCAGAACGCTGGATCCCGGTTGATCGCCAGAGGCTTTTTTGTGTCTTTCTTTCCTGCTCTCGCGCCAGCCTCCCTACCCCTAAGGTTGTAAGGCGGGGAACCG
>Ga0179593_1691680_pt1 | contig 15633 bp, 31 predicted proteins | sample CZODoug2_1_08_16_FD_185931 | JGI IMG/M metagenome (GOLD analysis project Ga0179593, IMG submission 185931) | Vadose zone soil fungal communities from Angelo Coast Range Reserve, California, USA - CZODoug2_1_08_16fungal (PacBio error correction) | ecosystem: Environmental > Terrestrial > Soil >... | reverse complement strand
CTTCCCTTGTCCATTCTTCCCCTTTATCTAAATGAGTTCTTTTTCGCTGTCCCGTGTTGGTCTGCGACGATTTTATTTTTGTCGTCTCTTATTCATCTGTGTCCCCTTTACCGTCTTTTATGTATTCCAAAGTTGAGCCCGGCGATTGAAGCCAGGAAATCACTTGCCCATTTCCCCTTTCTGTTTTTTTCCCCCCGTTCCGTGTCCCCCTTTTTGCCCATCGACGCGGGGGGCTTTCCTTCGATTTCATGGGGCCGTTTGGTTGATCAGCCCGCTTATTGCACCATCCTTTTTTGCAAAAACCGCGCTCTCCCCCCCCCATAGAGGTTTTGAGTCATTTAGGATTTTGAACACCCCTTGGTTTCCCCCCAATTCCCCAAAAGTTCTTTTTTTTTCCCTTTCGTGGCCTTCGGGTTAGTCCAATCTTTCATTTTCTAGTGGAGTTTGAACGTTCCTTTGGCTATTGATTTTTGTTTCAGTTGGCGACCTTGTCTTTTGATGGACAGTCAGGTCTTGAGGGGTTTGCCAAGTCCAGTCTTCTCTCAGTGTTCCAGACCGGTTTATTTCTTGCCCGCCAACTATTTCCTGGTTGAATGGACGGCCCCCTTGACCAGGGAAAATCTACTTTCAGAGTTTTTTTGTCAGTCGTAGCCTGTTATGGTCCTTTTTCTTTTTTCCCCCTTGGTTTTTTTCCACTCTCCAGGGAGATTTATGGTTTTGTTGCTGAAGGCGTCAGGCTAATTTCACCATTTCTCCCCCTCCCTTCCCGCCCCCCGGTTTTTTTGACGGCATTCTGGAAATGCCCGCACTTACGCTGACCCCTCGTTCTTTTTTAAATTGGCAAGGGGCCCTTTGATAGCCGTCTCCTTTCTTTCCCCTATTCCCCCCCCTGGGTTGAGCACAAGTTGTTGAGTTTCGTTTTCTTTTTCTTTTTTTACCAGGGTGCGGCTCACCTATGGGCCAGTACCGCCCCCGTCCTGGCCCCTCACAGTTTTTTTTTTTTTTTTTGGTTTGTCCACTTCTTCCGATGATGAAACTTCGGATTGGGTTGTGTTTTCGGCGCAGTTGCCATTGAGCGAACGTAAGTGTAATTGAACTTTTAATTCCCTCATTTCCTTTCACTTGTTATTCTTCCGCGTTGGCGCGAACCCCCCTTCCCTACCTCTCCTCCGTTTTTTTTTTTTCGAGAGATTCCTCTTTCTCTCCTTATTTACACCAATTGCCGAACACGCCAATGCTTTTTCTTTTTTTTTCCTACCTTTTTTTTCCCTTAACCCTTCTTTATACCCCATGCTGTCCTCCCCCCCCCTTCCTCCCCTCGAAACCTTCTTCTCCGCCTATGGGTTGCGGAGGTCACAGGCTTTCTTATCGCGTGTGAGCGGCTTGACCATGCGTTTTTCTACGCTACCCCTTTCCCCCCTACCTTTTTTCACCCCCCAATTTTTTTTTTTCAATCAAAGATTCATCGGGCCCCGGCTATTTATCCTTTCCAAATATCGTGAACTCTTTTGTCCGATTAAGGCCGGGCTTCATTCCCCTTTGTCCAGCGGTTGCTTCGCTAACTTTGCGTCTTGAGTGCGCCATCCCCCTCTTTGGCCCGTGTCGGCTTCTTCCTTGTTCACATTTTTCCCCAAGGAAAAGCCCCATCTTTCTCCCTCATACCCCTTCTCTTTTTTTTTTTATTTTTTTGGTCCTTTCCTTTTTTCTGAAATTTCGGGCCCGGCCCTGATTTGCCGAGGACCTATGAAAGACAATTCTGATACCAGCGGAGCACCGCCAGCGACCGTGCCATAAGGTTTCGTAAGATTTTCTTTCAAGGTAAATAAGTCCCCCAAGGAGCTTCCGTTCCCTCTCTTACTTTTTGTTCAGATTTTATTCCCTCCTCAAGACAGTCAATCTGCGTTGGTTTCTGCGCTTTGACTTTTCAAAAAGATTTGGCTCCTCCTTGATCACGGTTTCCGCCGTTTTTTCCCCGTTTCGATGTTGCCCCCCGGCCGTGGCCCCTTTTGGTTCTCTTTGCCCCCCTTTGTGGGCGCGAAACCAAGGTCCTTTCCTGGTCTTCAATGCCCTTATCCCACCCTTTTTCCCCTCGTTTTTTCATGCGTCCCCGCTGCCCCGGTCTTACCCCCATACAAATCGGCGCAGTGCCTTCTTCCCTCGACTGCGGGTTTGTATTCAAATGTGGCTGTCATCTTAGCCTCGAGCTCCCCCCGATGAAGGTACGAACCCTTGAAGACTTTGAGTGCGCCTGCTTAGGTCCCTTCCGGAACCCGACGTTTTCCTCCCCCCACGTTTTTGGAAGAAGCCGACCAACACCCTGGACAGGTGGCAGTTTGTCATTGTGCCTGTTGTTTTCCCTGTCGTTTCTCCTTCCCGATGCCCTATCTCCCGCTCCCTGGTCCCCCCCGCCTTCTTATCCCCTAAACCCCCTATGTTTTTAGAAACCTTAAAGCTCCCATTTTCCTCCCCGTTTTTTCCCCCGCCCAATTTTTCCCCATCGTTGCAGCACCGTACCCCCCGTTCCCGCAGGCTTTTTCCCTTTAGACTTTCGCCCCGGTCCACCTTTTTTTTTCTTTTTTCCCGCTTGTTGAACACAGAAAGATCACCTCCTTTGAGAGTCTCCCGAGTTTTGGGCCTTCAGCTAGCACTTTTCTTCCTTTCGGTATAACTCATTGCTTGTCTTTTCCGAAAAGCCTCCCTTTTTCAGGATCCCCGTCAAATTTTCGCAGGAAAGTACGGGGTGTACGGCTTCACGGCCTGGGGCGGCACTTCCTCGGCCCCCCTCCTCCAGCACACATTTGCGACGAGAGGCCTTCCGCAATCCCCCCCCCCCCCTCAAACAAAAGAGTCCTCCGCCGTGTCGTCGGGCGTCTCCACCTCGGCCTCGTTCAAAACTACTTTTTCTTTTTGTTTTGAGGGGATCTAGTTTTTGAGTATCCACTTGACCCCCCCGGTCTCGTGGAAGATTTTGGCCGACCCTCTGTTCCCTTATTGCCCCTTTCGTCCGCCAGGTCTTTCGTCAAATTACGGCTTTTCGTTTTCCGAATCCTTTGCCCCCCGGTAATTGAAGTGCCCAAAGGCGCGCGTCGCACTTTTCCGCTGCTCCCCTTTCTCCACTTTCAGGGCCTCCAAAGGCCAGATCCCCTCCTATATTTGAGTTGATGACTCCACGGTCCCCTTTTGATTTTTTTTGCGGGGTCGCGACCGTTGATCTCGGTTTTGCTAGGACTGCTGTCTGTTCGATCCAGCCGTGTTTTTCTGTTGCTTTTTCAATGCGATGTTCCCGATCTGGCGGGCACGGGGGTTGGTAGGAAGTTCCTTGCTTTGAGTTTTCTTTTTTATTGATCGCGCTGTGGCCGGCTTTTCTTGTTTCACGTTAAGTTTTTAAGGTTTTTTTTTCTGCTTTTTGAATTTCTTCTCGTTTTCATTGCCGACCGGTCTTTTCCCCTGTTTTGCTGGGCTTCGTATACAGAGGAGTTTCCTAGGATTTACTTCCAACTCCTTCCGCCTGGGGTTTTCTTTCCTGTCAGGTTTTTTACCTGAAACTGCACCGAGTTTTTCTTCAAAGTTTTTTTTCACCGTTCTTTCCCTTCTGTGGGACTTGTTTGCCGTTGTTCGGCGTTCCCCGGGGGTCTTTGCCCCCTTTTGGCTCTCGATTGGTTTTCGCGGCTTTCTTTTTCTTCTAGAGTTCTTCCCGCGTTCCATGAGACCCCCTAAGTTCTCGTTTTTTTAAGCCTTCTTTCGATTTTTTGACCCCCTGGTTTCCTCCGGGCTCTTCTTTACTTGACGGCCCATTTTGGACGTCGAGATGGGTTTTGTTTCTTTTTCCATTGTTTTTTTGGTAAATAACGCCCTTTTTCCCACCCTTCCCCCTTGGGCTTTGAAACAAGAGAAACACACTGGACCCCTTTTGCCCCCCTTCTCCCCGCTTTTCTTTCCTGCGTCATTCAGACCCCTCAGGTGGTTGCCCTTCCCTCTTCCTGAGGATTCCCTTATTTTTTGTTTTTGCCAAAGCTCCGAAAACTCTCTTTTTTCATTTATTTTTTTATGTTTCAAACGGAACACCTTCTTCCCCCTGTGAAATTCTTTATTGGGACTCTCGCTCATGTTTAGTGGGGGTGAACCCCTGCTTTTTTTCGTTGCTTTTCGTGGTTTCTGGTATTTGCTGTGGCCCTGGGATCTTCTTGTCCGTTAGCTGGCCATTGTTTTTTTGTCACTTCTCTGATTTTTTTCGCGAATAGAGGTTTCCTTTCCCCTTTGGGTTTTGCAGAAATTTCAGAACATGGGATTTCGGTTTTTGAAGACCCCCCCTACGATTTTTTCCATTTCTAGACATCTGTTGTTTTCTTTTTGTTTAGCGTTTGGATTTCGCTTACTTTTTTTCCCTGGGGGGCTGCGCTTTCCACCTTTTTTTTCCCGTACCGGAAGGCGCCTTTCCCCATGCGAAGTTTTTCTGCTGGTTTTGGAACATTCCCCCCATGGGAGCACCTTCCCCCTTACTTTCCCCCTTTTTCGATTGGCCCTTTTTCTTTGATAGGTCCGGGGCCCGCCCGTCTCGTTTTTTGGAGTTTTCCCCCAACGGGAGCCCCCCACACAGTTTTGGTGGTTTTCGCTGGATCCCCCCCAGTTTTTCTCTTTCGTTTTTCTGGGTCGCCGCGCAAGCACTCGTTGTTCAGCCCCCGCGTGCCCCCCACCCTAGGGCGTTGAGGCATTTTTTTTTCCCGTCACAATTTTTTCGAGGATGTTTTGCCTGCCCGCCGTATTTCCCGCGTAAGTGTACCCCCTTTTTTTTCCTCCTCCCCCATAGGGAATATGTTCCCAGCCATCATTTTTGCCCTTTTTTCTGCCAATTGGGCTCGAGTCGCGTTCCCCTTCTTCTCTTTTTGTTGGTGCTTCTCATTTCCCCCCCGTCCCCTTTTCGTCCATTGGCAGTTTCCTATGATGTGCGGTCAGCTTTTTCCCCGATGGAGGCACCCCCAAAGTCCTTACACTTACGTTCTACCTGGGCTGTGTCCCACTCCTTTAACTTCGCTATTGGTGGGCGGGCGTCACCAGTGTGCTGGTTTTTTTTTTTTCCCGCGGGCTTGCCCCATGCTCGGTGATTCCTTCACCCTGTGAAAACTCCAGCGAAACCCCCCAAAAACTTGTGGCTTCCCCCCTAACCTTTTCCCTCCCTGCGGGGTGCGAGTTCTTTGCACGCACCCTCTTTCTTTTTTTGGAACTTTTTCCCCGATCATGCCGTGTCCCACCAATATTCGTTTCCGGTCGCCCGGCGGTATGTGACTCCAAAATGGTGAACTCTGACCCTCTCCCCATTCCCCTTCCTCCCGGAGGTGTTCTAGTTTTCCCCCATTGTTTTTTTTTTCCCCCCTCCCCTGTAACAAGGCCCTAAACTAGGGCTACGACGCCCGATATACGTATTTTTCGGGTCCGGACTTGGGCTTGCGGTTTTTTTTCTTGAAAACGGCTTCCATCTTCCGCCCCTTTGGGGAAGTTGCCCCCGCCATGGGATCCGGACCCTCCAAAAGGGTCGTTCCTGAACCTCCGAACATCCCGAGTTTTTCCCCTTCAGTCTGAACGATTTGCCGGGCCCCTGTTTCCGTTGCCCTTTTCTTGGTAAGGACCAGCCCCCCCTTGCGTTGGGTTTCTGCTTTTTGCCGTTGCGGAAACCCTATTTGCTCTCAAGAGTTATCTTTCCAACGGGCGGCCAATTTCATCGCCGCACCCCCTCCCCTTCGTAGTTTTTTTTTTTTTCCCAGTGGTTCTCTTTTAAAACCGTTCCTGTGGGGCGGTTGCAACTGGGCAGTTTACATGCAGTCCCCAAATGACCCTTTCTCAACTTGTCATCTCGACGTCGCATGCCGTCAAGGGCACCCCCTGTTCCCTTGCTCCCTGCCAAATCGAGCCTCTCTTTTTACCCGCCTTTCGCTTGGTGGGCGTGCTCGGTAGACGAGAGTCGCACCCGAGAAGGCCGCGAACCCTTCCGCGAAGTCGGCCTCCCCTCCCACCTGGTCCTTCCCGACTCCTTTTCTGACCCTCCCTTTTTAGTTGTCCCACCCCCCCTTTTTTTCCCCCTTTTTTACCGGCTAAAAACCACCGTGCAGTGCGGTGGGTTGACGACTCTACCGGCGCCCTTGCGGTCTGCTCCCCTTTTTTTTTTTTTCTTAGTTCTCGCCCGCCACCGGTGCACATCCCCCCCCTCTTTCCCTTCCCCCCTTAACACTTTTTTCCCGATAAACCGTCTCCCGGGACAGCTTACGGCCCCCGATCCTTTTTTTCCTACCTTCCATACTTTTTTTTCCCCCCTGTTTTTCTTCCTTCTCCCTATGCTAGAGGCATTCGATTTCCAAAAGTCCCCCCACAACTTTTCTCCGTTTTTTCGAAACCTCCCCCCCTTACTTCTCGCTTTTCCTGCGGCATCGAGTCCTTGATCATTTTCCGTTCTTGTCCTCACTTTGGCGTGATATTTCCTTTTTGACTCCCCCAGAAAGGCATTGTTCTGGAAATCTTCCCCTGCCCTTTTTTCCCCCCCTTTGCGATTCTTGGTTGTCCGGACATTTTCTGGGCTTCCCTTCCTCCGACACCCTTTCTTCCTAGGCCTTGCAACCGTCATTTTCCCCCCCCCAGAGGAACGGCTCCCCGGTCCTTTCCACCCCAAATTCCTTATCCACCGCGCAGGGTTCTCTATGTTTTTTTCCCCCCCAACCAAACTAGATTCTCGCTTTTCCTCCCCCGCTTTTTTTTTTTGATCCTTCCTAGTGAGGTTGTTTTGTGCACTGCTCACGCTTCCTTCCCGGCCTTTTGTCCTGCTTTGGGGACTCTTTGCGGGAATGTTTAGTCCTCTTTTTGTGTTTTCGAAGGATAGTATGCTCCTCCTGTCCCCCCCCCCCCCTTGAATGCCGTGTCAAAGAGTACGCCGTTCTTTCCTTTTTTCCCGTCTCTTTTTCCTTTCCCTTTGTGAACATGTTGTCTTCCCGGGCACTCTTCTTCTCTACATCCCCTGAATCTGGGGGATCGAATTTTCTTATGCGCAGGTTATCTTCTCTTCTCCTCTCGGGCCTTTCAGCTATGCTGCGTTTGGCTCTTTTTTTTTGGTTACGGGTTTCTCTGAATGCGTTGTCGTCACCAGGCTCGGCTTGTGTCCTTTGGGTTGTTCTTCCCGCTGTGATCTCAATTTGATGACCTCTTGGCAGGGAGTTTGGCCGGGGGTTTTCCCGGTTCTTTTCTCCTGTTAAAAAATTTTCTCCCAAAAAGGTTTCGACGCCTGTGTCTATCCGGGTCTTTTCCCTTTTTCCTTCGCTTTTTTTTCTTCTTCATAGGATCCCCTAATGATGCTACCGATTGCGACGACATTCTTGGGCGTCCCTTCCCCCCCCCCTTTCTTCCGGCTTTTTTTTCTTACTTCTCCCTTTCCCCAGTACCTTTCCCCCTTGTCAATTCCGTTTTCTTAGGCAACGTTGTTCCTGTGGGCGGATTAACGTCTTTCAGCTTCTGCCCCCTTCTCCGGGTTTCATCCTTAATCTTTTTCTTGCGGTCGGCTCCTCCCCCGTGCGTCCCTTTTTTTCTTCTTCGACTGGGACTGTCTTTCTTCCTGCGTTGACTCTTTAGGGTGACTTGCTCGAGGCTACCTCTCTATTTTTTTGCCCATTCTCTTCCTTCCCAAGCTCCATTTCCCTTCTTCCCCTCCCCCTTTCCCCTCCCTCCCCCCTTTAGTGCTCCTTTCGACGATTTTTTGATCCGGTCATACGGGAAGCTACCTTGCCCTTGACGGCACAGCTTCTCCCGCCGATATTGCCCCTCCTCAATTTTTCAAAGTTTTTTTTGGGGGCCCGTTTTTCAAAGACCATTTTTTTCTTCCTCCAATCCCCCAAGCGTTCCTGGTTTCAACACAGCTTCCACATGGGGCTTTGTCAAAAGATAACCTGATTGGCCCCTTCCCGGTCTCTTGTTTCTCTGTTTTCTCTTTTTCTTTTTTGTGTTGTAGGCCTCTTGCCCGCCCCTTTCCCCTTCCTTTTTTTTCCGATTTCACCCCCCCCTTTCATGCCTCCTTTCTCCTCCGATTTGACTGAGCAAATATGTTTTCCTGTCAAAGCGACCATGTCCCGAGATCCCTGTTTTCCGGTTTCCATTTAGGTCTCTTTCTTTTTTTTTCAAAGCGGACCAACCCACCCCGCCAACAAATATCCTCTTCGGTAGAGTATCTCTTTTTCTAGGGCAACGATTTTGCTTGGGCTTTTCTTCGGGGAGGTTATCCCTTCGGGGGCGGACCCTTTTGAATTGTATCTCTTTCTCTTGTCCTCCTCTTTTTTTCTTTCCTTTTCTTTTGTGCACTCCTTTTTTTGATGGCTCTTTCCCGAAGGGGAGCTTTTTTTTTTTCTGCCTTGTTTTGGCCTCCTTTTTTGTTCCTGCACATTGGCTCTCCATTCCGGTGGCTCAAAGGTGGCACCTGACCCCGGACCCTTGCCCTGTTACTTTTTGACGTAGAGCTTTTTTTTGTAGTCCCTCCTTTCTCCTTTTTTTTTTGTTCGTCATGGTGTTCACGGGATACTAAATTTCTGCCGCGATTGAATTGCCCCTTTTTGAGGGGATCTGTTTTCCTAGTTGGATTTCTCTTTTTATAAATTTCCCCCCTGTCTCCTCCTACCTCCCCCTTCTTTGAACAGTTTCTTCTCTTCTTTTGTTTTTTTTTTGCTATCCAGCCTTTTTTCCCTGCCAGCTTCTCTTCGGCGGAAAATTCCTTGTTCGAAGATTGTCCTTTCCTTTCCATGATACATCCTTCCTCGGGTTCTGTCCGTTGTTTCCTGGTGTGCTGTTCAAAACCCTCGTTCTCCCCCCCCTCCGTTGTTCTAGGTTCGCTTCTGAGTTTGACAGTTTCTCGCGGTATTCACCGATGCTTTCTTCATGGGTCTATTCGAGCAGCACTCTCCTTCAGCTCGTTTTCCCTCCCGCCCTCCCCCCTCTTCCTTTTTCAGGTATTTCCCCTCCTTGATGGATTTTTCCCTTGTCAATTTTCGCGGAGGAGTGTGTGTTTTTTCGCGCAGGCCCATGTGTTCAGCGACGTAGGTAATGTCCCTTTATCTCCCCATTTCGATCTTGGATCCCTCTCTTTTTTCCTGCCCCTTTTTGATTAGTTTCTTCTCCCTCTCTTTTCACTTTTTTCCGTTGTGTTGTTTCCTTTTTTCGGCGTCTTCTCTTCTCTCGTCCACAATTGGCTTGTGCTTTCGGCCAAAAATGATGTTTCCTTAGACATTCGATGGCATTAATTTCCCCATTCCTCCCTCTCTTAACTGGCGCGCGAACCCCCCACACCCCTCTCCCCCTTTTTTGACGTCATCCACCCCCGCCCCTGGTGCGCCGGCCCTGCGGGGATGAGCCGGTTGCTGCGAGGGCTTCTCCATGCGCGGTGATTCTCGCTTTTTGGACATTAAAATTTACTCTTTTCCCTCCCCTTTTCTTTTCCCTCCGTTGGACTCCACCTTTGATTCAATCCGTTTTTCCCTGCTCTGGGCTCTCGTTTTTCTTTTTGCTACGTTCTCCTGAAGGCGGTGATCATGGAACGTGAAACCCCCAATTCGCTCTGTCTGTCTGCCGGTTTTTTTTTCGTTTCTTTTACTCTTCCCCTTCTCCTTCTTTGAACGGCGATTTTGCCTCCCTCCTTTCCCGTTCCACCATTTGACAAAGACAAGCCCCCCCCCTTTTAACTATGGCATAAGTCTGAAAGCTCTACGTCTATTTGGCAGGGTTCCATTTTTTCCCCTTTTTTTTTTGGAACTTTTCCGCTTCCCTTTCCTTCGGACACCTGGCCCCCCTTTCTCCGAGGACGTGCCACCAGCCATGAGCATTGCGACATCATCCAAGCCCCTACGCACTGCCCTCCCTCCCCCTGCCCAACCCCACGGGATTCTCCCCCTCCATTTTTTTTGACTTTGCCCCCCTTTTCCTCCGTCAAGTTCCCAGCAACCTACTGCGTTGGTTTTGTTCTTTGCCGCGAAAACAGACTTCAGGTCGGTCATGATCACGGCTTTACCCCCCTGTGTCCCCTCCCCTCCTCTTTCGTTTTCGCCGTCGTCTTATGTAGTTTCGCCTTTCTTTTTCCTTTTTTCTTTTGTGTTCACTTTTCTCGCGCGGTTTTAAACCGGGCACTTATTTTTCCTGTGATTTCCTATGCCATGCTCAAACGACCATCTCGACGGTGCCCCTCTTTCCTTCCCTCAAAATAGCTTCCCTTGAGGCACCCCCCATGGCCCCTCAGACTGGCACTTCCCTCCGAGTGTTTTTTTCGCTTGGGTCTTAACTTGTTTTTGAGGCACCTTGTCCGTAGCTACGCATCCCCCCCCCCCTCCCCCTTTTCCTTTGCGTCCTTTTCCGCCGTAACGTTTTTCCCAGATTTCTTTTCTACTCAACCCCATCTGCGAGGCTTTTTCGAACGCTTGGAACCAGGTTACTCGTTCAGATCCCTTCCACTTCTTCCCTTTTGTCGCCTCTAACATCGCTTTGTCCTCCTCTTTCCTTCACAAACCGGCAGGTGCCCTAGTTGTTTCCCGATCCACTCCGACCACAGACCTCGCCCTGCCCCCCGGTCGTCCAATCTTTTCCTTTATCTTTTTTTCCTTATCCCTAGTCTTTTTCCTTAAGTCCCCTTTCTCAGGTTTTTTTTGTCTCTCTCATGTTCCCTTGCTCTCGAAATCTTTGTTGACAATTGGGTTCCGCTATTAATCCTTTTGGTTTTCTCGTTTGTCCTTACCCCATTGCTTCCTTCTCTTTTTCTTTTTCAACCGTGCGCCCGCTCCCTTCATTCTTCCCCCCATTTACTCCCCTTTTGTCCGTGAGGACTGAATTGCGTACATCGCATTTGTTGCCCCGTAACCTCCCAACTCTCACGCCTGTGACTTTCCCACAGCCGAAAGCTCCCTCCTTTCTGAGCTTTTCCCCCTCCTTCATTTTTACTTTTTTCTCACGAGCGTCCTTCCTCTTCTTTAGTTTTCCCTTCGTGAGTTTTGTTAGAAGCCATCAAAGGAAGCCGGAAGTGCCTAATCGCCCGACAGTGTCCTTGCGGCGCGCGTTTTTTCTTGGTTCCCTTCCCTGTTTCCTCCCTCCGTCCTCTCTTGATTAACGCCCTTCCCTCTTCTTTACCCCTATTCTTTCCGGATTTTCTGTCAACTCCTAATTCCAAAAAGAGGTGGCGGGGGTCCTTTTCACCCGGAGTAGCACCAACGCATTCCTTTGTGTTTTTTCCTTTGTTTTCCCCCATTCTCCAACTCCCTACCTCCTTCTTCCTTTTTACCCCATCCCTTTCCCCTCTTTCCGTGTTCTTTTTGCGGATCTATTTGCACTCGTTTTGATATTATCTGGCACGCCACCCCCCATGGTCCCTCACTCCTTCTCGTCATGCCTCTCCTCCGCCCAGGTCGCTCGGTGATCCCTGCGTTTTTTTTTCGGGAAAACATCCTTCGGCGCCATTCTCCGGTCGGGATTATTTTTTCTCTTCGGCCCCTCTTCTTCTTTTCCCTTCTCCTTTTTGAAGAACCTGTTTCCCCCTTCTCTTGCCTCAAGGTTCTTCAATGACGTTGAACTTTCTTCGACGCAGCCGCCCTTTTTTCTTTGTTGGCCCTTGGTATTGAACTGTTTGTTTCGATTTCTATTCCTGGCCTTGGTCGTTTCGGTCCCTTCCCAAACTGGCCATGATGCACGTTTTCCCCGAAGGTCAGTTCCTCTAACTTTTAACTCTTGCTGCCCTTCTGTAACCTCCTTCTGCTTGCAGCAGCCTCTAGGATCCCGGACGATACTGGGAGGTGTCTGCTTATGCTGTTAGATATTTTGGGAGTAACCGTTGGGTTTCCTCCTGGGTTTTATATCTCTTTTTTTCGCACACTCCCTTTCTCTCAAGAGGGTTCCTCTTTCGTCCCCCCTTCTGAGTCTTAGGAAGTGATGTGTTTCTCTTTTTTTTTTTTTTTTGTTTGTTGGGAGTTCATTCTTGGTTTTTTTTTTTCGGTCCATTTTTTTTTTGGGACCTCCTTTCACCTTCTCCTAACTTGGTGTTAATGGTTTTCTGGCCTTTCCACCACTCTTCCCAACTTTCCCTTCCCTTTCAACAGAACCAAAAACTTTTGTGAGAGCACCCTGAGGGGTTTCGATCCGAAGCTGACTCTTTCTATTTTTGGTTTCCCTGTCGGGCGTCTTCTCTCCAGAGTTGTTTTATTACTTTCCCTCCCCACCACCCCTTGACGCGTCATTTTCTTGGGAGATTTTTTTGGATTTCGTCCAAAACCCTTTTGGCCCCCCCTCTCTGCTATGCTTGTTCTTGTGTGGATCCCCTTTTTCCCCCTCGGGTCCAGAAGGCTGGTCAGGTGTGGCCCTCATTGGGGCGGGCAGGCGCCTCTTCCCCCGTTTTTCCTTTCCCCCTTTTTGATTCCTAGTTAGCGGGTTGCCATTATCGGGTGATGCTCTGATTACCGTCCCAACGTTACCAAGCCCCTCCCGTCATTTTTTGATGCTTTGATTTTCTTTTTTGTGTTTTCTTTGCCTTGACGGCTTGCGCTTTGTCCCGTCGAGATTCCTTTCTCAAAAAGTTTGTTCCCCTTCCCCCTGTCCTCATGTTACTCTTCCTTTTCTTCAACAGCTCTGGTTTTGGTCCCCCAAAGGAGAAAATCCGTGGCCCCGGGCCTTGTTCATCGAACGAGGTGGCTTCTTTCTTTTTTGCTCCTTTTTCCTCTGTCGCCTTTTCCCTTTTGAGGGTTCTATCTCTTTTTTCACAGTACCTCCTCCAGTCCCTGCCAGCCCACCCCGCGAGGTTGTCTTTGTCCTTTTTTAGGAATGGCCCCCTAGCGGCAACCAAAATTTTTGCCCCACTTTTTCGCTTTTTCTCTCTCTTTTGAGTTTGATTCTTTTTTTCTTTCGTTTTATCCCTCCCTTTCTCAGGGTCCTTTTCCTCGTCACGTCTTTTCTTGCTGGAGGTTTTTTATTCATTTCGTAAGGATGGGTCCTTTCGATGCTGTCGTCCCATGCTTCTTCTTCCTCATCGACTATCCTTTCTGCTCCTCTTTTCCCCAACCCCCTTTTTCCCCTCCACTCTGGGCTTTAGCTCTTGTTCGTTACGTATCCCAGGTGTCTTGTGGGATTTTTGTCTCCCCTTTCGTTTTTTCCTATATCTTCTTACCCCAGTTCTCTCTGCTTTTTACTTTTTGTGCTTTTTTTTTTTTTCGTCTTTTCTGTTTTCCTTCCTGTGTCATTTCCCGCCGGCCGGAACGTCCCTCGCAGCTTTCCCTTTTGCAAGGACTCTTCCATTTGCTCCTTTTTCCTTCCCTTTTCTTGCCCAACCACCTTTTTTTTTTCTCAGATTCCCTCGGTTTCCAAGGTATCTTTTTGCTGCCGAGGCTACCTTTCTGGGATTCCCCTCCTTTTTTGGTTTTTGTTAACCATTTTTTCCCTCCCCCCCAATTTTTTCTTTTTTCGTTCTGGAGTTTTTCCAGGGTTCGCGTTTATCACCGAGCTTGGGAAAGCCGCGCAGCGCGCCGCTCCCTTAGTCCCTTTTTTCTTTTTCCCATTTCTTCTGATGATTGATTTGTCTTCCTTTTCGCTTTTCTCTTTTGTGTCTTCCCCCCCCCACACACCCCTCAATCTTAGGTATAAGTCTCTTTTGTAAGGGAAAATTTTCTAATTTTACCTTTCCGGTCACTTCGGCACCAGTTCCTCCCTTTTTTCTTTGTGGAAATTTTTTTTTCGCGGCCCTTCCTCCTCCTTTTTTCCCCGTTTGTTGTGTTGATTTTCTTTTTCCGCGCCTCTCCTCTTCACAATTGGCAGGAACCTTCCCCTTGATGGCGGTTTCCTTTTATTTAAATTCCTTTACATTTCACTTTCATTCATTTTTTCTTGCGTCCTTCCCTTCCCCCTTCAAAAACCATTTCTTCTTCATCTCCCGGCCCCTTTTTCTTTTCTTCCCCGGCGGGTGAGGGAGAGGTGCTGTTCCTGCCATGGCGCTGTTCCTTTTTCTCAACCCATACTTCCCTTCCCCCTTTTTTTTCACCCTCCTTCTTTTTCTCCTTGCGCATAGGCTTTTTCAGGTCCCTTGCCCTTTCTTCCGATTTGTTCCCGCAGAAGGAGGATTTCTTTTTATCCGTGCAAACCACGCATTTCAGAGTGTTTCTCTTTCTCTCAGGTGTCCCTCTTAACTGATTGCCTTCTTCCATGAGCGCCCGGGAGCAGTACTGTCCAACCCTCCGACGAACTTTAGTCTCTCTTAATCATCTTTTCCCCCCCTTCCTCTTGCACAAGCCTCTCCCCCCTTCCGGGTTTTCCTTTTGGTTCCCCAATCACTTGGGAGGTATTTTCGGCCGGGGGCCCCTCCTCGAGGAAGAGCGACTAACACGTTTTTCTTCAGACCCCTCATCCTTAAGTTTTCTCCAGCTTTTTACACTTCTGTTTCGGCCCCCTCTCCTGTGAAACTCCTTTCCCCTAAAAAGGCTCAAGCGTTCCAAGCGAACAGGATCTCTCTAACCCATCCCCTTTTCCATTTCTTTTCCCTACCTCCTCTAGAACCTTTTTCTCCTCCCACCTCTTTCTTTTCCGACGACCCCCCTGATTTGATCCAGCGGGCATTTGCTTTACACAAGGCAGGCCTTTAAATAGCGAAAGGGTCCCCTATCCTGGCGTTTTTTGCTATCCACCGTTCTTTTTTGGCCCCCTCCTCCCTTCCTCCCAACCCTTTCTTCCTTCCGTGTTCACCCTTTTTTTATTTTTCACTTCTTTCAATGGTCCCATGGGGCTTAAAACATGGAAACACTCTCTTCCCTCGTAGGAACCGACTGTCCCTTTACAACAGGAGTTTTCTCCTTCCTTCCCCATCCCTTCTTCGTTTTCTTATTTTTTCTTAAACTCTCCTTTTCTCTTGTTCTTCATTTGGAGATCTTAGAAATCGAGCAGCTTCCTTACCACCGAGAAGCCCCGTTCTTCTTTTCTCTGAGCTCCTGTTAAATCTTCTTTTTCCGTTCCAGTTCCCCTCTTTCCCAGTTGTTTCCGTCCGACTCCCCCTTTTTGCTGAAGGTTCCTCCCCCCTTTTCTGTGAAGGTCTTTCGAAGACCGACGTCCAGAGGGGGCTCATTTTCCATCCCTTTTTGTTATCTATCCTCCTGAGGCCCTGTCCTCTTTTTCCCCCCCGCCTCTCCCTTATCGAACTTCTTTTCCCTTTTTAACTTTCTTTTCTTTTCAGTAATTATTCGGACAGCCCTCCGTTCCCAGGGTGGGCGCGACTTCAACTTTTCCCCCCTTCGACTGGTACCCGCTGTTCCTTCCTTGACTTTGCGTGTTTTTCCTCGCCTTTTCCTTTTCCCCCAACCTTTTTTCTTCGCTCCCCTCAGAAGATTCCCCGAGCTTCACCTCTTTTCTCTCCTTCGGCCGCATCGAGTCCTTCCAAGTTTCTTTCCCTTTCCTTCTCCTTTATCTTTCCCTGCTCCCTCTGTCAGTTTTCTATTTCCTTCTCTTTCTCCGAACTTACGGACTTCCTTTCCGGGCGCGCGTTCCCATTTCCGTGGGGGGCTATCCCTGATCCTCGTTCGACCCGCATTTGTTTTTTTATCTGCCTCCCCTGTTCTTGGCGACGTTCTCTACAATCTTCCCGTCCGCCTTTACAGACGTGAT
>Ga0179593_1551964_pt1 | contig 15633 bp, 14 predicted proteins | sample CZODoug2_1_08_16_FD_185931 | JGI IMG/M metagenome (GOLD analysis project Ga0179593, IMG submission 185931) | Vadose zone soil fungal communities from Angelo Coast Range Reserve, California, USA - CZODoug2_1_08_16fungal (PacBio error correction) | ecosystem: Environmental > Terrestrial > Soil >... | reverse complement strand
CCCCGCTCCTTTTTTGATTTCTTGTTGAACAAGTTTTCGGTCCTCACTGAAGCGCTCGACACTTTGAAGAGGTGACTTTTTCCTACTCTTTCTCCGGGTGGATGCCTTGTCGATCTTTCCATCAAGACTATTTCATAGCTTCCAACCAGGAGCTTCTGGGGAGTTTGAGGTTTCCGTTGCCCGGAGCAGGCCTGTAATACTAGTGTCCCTCGCTGCTGCGACTCTTGCTTGAGTCCGGGACACGGTTTAATTCTCCTTTTTCGCTTCTGGTACCCTTTCCCCCGAACCCCCCTTCATTTCCGCTGCTACATAGGCGTCGGTGCGTTCCCAGGCCGCCCCTTTAGCCTGGTGACGTTTGGGTGACTGTCCCCACTCTCATCAGATGTTCCACCAACAGTGCGCTTTAGCATCACAATAGGTTTTCCTTTCTCGTAAAGAGACTCCTGTCACGGTATCTGACTGGGTTTCCCGTAAAAGGAATGGTTCTGAAGAGTTTATTGAAATTAGACGATCCTATTCTTGCCTATCGAAGTAATAATGCCGAAGAGTTTTTCATTCAGAAGTTTTACCCCCATTCACATTCTACTTGATACCTACCTAGTGGTTGTGTGTTTGTTGTGTTTTTTTTTTGGCGTTTGAAACTACCCCCTATTGCTAACCACCTGCATTTGTAGCCCCCCTTTACTGCAAGAGTCCCTGAAACGTCTTACTCTTTTTTCTGGACCTACAGAAGTTTTCGCCCTCCATCTTCGTTGGACGCTGGATGATTTTTCATTACACTTGCCCGGTCGTGATGTAGCGATGGAGGACTGATTCTGCTCTTGGGCTGCTGCTCCGGAGTACGTAAGATGGCCCCCACTTTTCGGACTGCTCATCTAACTCACCCCCTCCCCCAGAACGTTATGGAGAAGCCTGAGAAGTCTTCAAATCGCCTTTCCCGTTAATTTCTCCGACTCTCTTGCGACAGGGACCCAGCAACTTCGGGTGCCTTACCAAGAGCTCCCTTCCGTATCTTCCTGCGACTTTTAACCCCCGGTGGTAGGTAGCTCCGCACCTTCGACGCTGCACAGCACTCCCCAAACACCGGTTACGGCCTCATCTCCTTTACCTTGGATTACTTTCCTCGGGTGGTTCACCTACGGAAGGCCCCCGATCACCTTTCCCTCGACTCTATGCTAGATGAGTACTTCTTCATTCGTCGTTGGTCCGTTAGTGTGTAGATCCAAAGCTCCACCCCTATAAATAGCGGGGCACTCTTTCCCATCTCTTTTAATCCTATTCGATAGCCGGATCACTCTCCTATGTGATAGATTTTTACCCCGCTCTGGGAACGAAGGGTCGGAGAGAAATAAGATAGCCTCGTTTGGTGACATTCGGGTCCCTTTACACATATTGCTGATTTACCAGTATGAGTCCAATCTAGATTATGTCTTGTGCACCGGTTAATCTAGCTTCTTCCTCCCACCCTCCCTCTGAGAGAGACGCGCTTTCCTGCCCTTAGTGCTGCGTGACGCTCCGGTGCGTTTGTGTATGTTCATCGGCTTTCATACGTGTTACGGAAACCTCCCCTTTGATGTCCGACGGAGAGCGTTTGATCCTGATACTGAGAAAGAAGATCAGATGGGACCTCTTCAAATGCGAAGAGACCATTTATCCGCAGGATTCCCCCATTGGGGGCCTCCTCTTCCCCCGAGTTTCTTCGCGGCTGCTTGAGGGATGACTTCCCCCAGTTTCATAGATTCCCCGCAATGCGTGCGACAAGAAAGTAGCCCATGATTAGGTCGTCTTGGCCTAATCTTATGTGGTACTGGAGCTTTTATAGTTTTTGACAGTACTTGTTAAGAAGCTTCTCCTACCAACCCCTTCCCCTTTTCCCCCTCTATAATCTAGGGTAGATCACGACTACAAAATGACGTTTTGCGTCCCAAGTCTTAGGTTTCCCCGACTTTCTCCCCGCATTCGCATGCCACAGGAATGTACCGAACGATACATATATGCCCCACTCCTTTTTTGTTGAGAGGCTCCCAAGGATTCATGTTCATGCTTCGATTCTGCGTGATTCCCTCCGCTTGACACTCCCGCTGGCGGACCTCCCTTACTTTGTAGGTCGGGAGCACCGGCTCAGATCCTTTCTTTCTTGCGATAGTCCCAGGGTAGTCACAAGACGACTTGTGATTGTTTCGCAAGACTCCCCGCTTTTTCTGTTCGACGGTTTCTTTTCACGCCATGCAGGTACGATGAAAGACCGTTTGTCGCGCGATCCTCACATAGCCTCTACCGTTAATTGTGTCTCTGTTCCCAATTCCTTATTGCGGCTCATTCTCCGCGTAGTGTCTAGTAACTCTTGCGCGGAGCAGGATAGCATTTTTCCACAGTCCCCCCAGATCTCCTCTGCACGCCTTCCCCTGCCCGAACGCCTTCCAGCGAGCTTCCCCTGTCCCCCCCCAAACGTCCGCCGCGGCACCCGCGCGATTCATCCTCTTTTGGAAGTCCCACCGCTTGAGCTCGCTCTTTTATTTTCTCCCACGCCATATTACCTAGAACACCTTAAAGAGCAGTCAAAAATTTTACCTGGGGGTTACTTTCCTGATCTCTGGTCGGGCCCCCATCCAGACAACCTTTTGGACCACGTGACCCCTGTCCCCCAAGCCTCTCGAGATGATTTTCCCGCCCCTGAACTTTCGGGCCACAACTACTTTTTATTACGAACGCTTTCCTAGTTTCCTGAGATCCGGGTTAGACGAGATCTCGGTCCGGCTTTTTCAGATGATCTCTAGGAAGCCCTCCACTTATTTCCCCCTTTCTGCAGTCCTTTTGGGTCCCAGAGCGTAACTTTTTCGTGCGCACTATACTGCGTCCCCTGACAAGCCGAAAGCGGATTTTGATAAGCGCATCTCTTGCTTCTCGTCCGTGAACTCCTTTCGTCGTCCCGTCGTTTATGCCCCCCCCCCCCCATATGCTGACAACACCGATAAAGAGTTCCCCTGATCACACTTTGTTTCTTCGGTTTTTCCTCCCCAGACCGGCGGGTTCTTCGCCTCGAAGGAACCTGAAATACCCAACCGATCTAGGACGAAGCAACGCACATTCCCTTGTACCGACGTTCGGCTGCACGCTGCCAGTCGCCTCAACTTTGTTAGTGGGGCCCACATTCCCCTCCTGTATCTAAGCTTCGTTCAATAAAGGCTTTTGTTTTCAGATGAGCGCCTTATTTTCCGCAGTTCACCCCTCCCTTGAAATTTTTCGTACGCCGAATCCGCGCAGCTCCCTTACCATACTTCGAGACATCCAGCCGCACCGGAATCAGATTTTCCCCCCCCTAGTCCCCTCCTCCCGCCTTTTTTTTTCTCCCCTTTCCCTTGGATCGCTGGAACTTTGGTAAACGGCCGAATGGGTTTCTAAGAAGTTTTTACTCGCCGTTATAGTGCATAAAGGTCACCCCTTTTACCGTTCTTTTAATTGTCTAGCTTATGATCGTTTCCCAATTCCCGTTGGGTTTCTAGGGGATTAACGAGTACTGCTGTAACTACAGTTTCCTTTTCTGTTACTTCTCACGCGTATATGAATAGTAGAGGTTCCTTGGTAATGCCTTCCAAGTTAAGCCCCGTGTCCCCCCCCCATTCTCGTGACTATTCTCTGGAAAGATGGGGTGCCTTGTTTTTTCCTCCCTCCAGACGCATATTTTTGTTCTGCTTTGGGTTTTTTTTTTTTTTGTTTGATTGGATTTTTTCACCCCCACACCGAAGGCATTCCTTAAAGATTTTCCGTGGCTTTTGGAAGTCCACCTCGCCGCCAGAAATTAGCCCGAATTTTCCCACTCTGATGAAGATTGGACTCTATGTGAGCAGATGTGAACCTTTTTCTTATGGCAGCTCTCCATCCTTCCCTCGTTCAATGTAGTTCAAGGACTCTAGTAACCGGATGCCTTCGAATGAGACAGAACCGACCCAACCCGAGGCCCCCTTTGGCCCTCTCCTTTGTTTGTCCTCGAAGTCTTTCCCTTTTAAGCTCCTCCCCCAGGATAACTACCTATGAAAGTAGGCACGGAGTTACCACTCTGAAAGGAGTCAGGGATTGAATTCCGTCACCTTACACACCCCCCCTCCTGCCCTCCAATCTTCAATTCCCCTTTCTTTTTAATTAATCCGATCACCGTCCGTTTTGTTGTGCTGAGACTCTATTACCCCTTTTTTCGTCCTTGAATTTTTGTTGCAGGAAAGGTTTGCACCCCCTTTTTCTCAATTCCCCTCACTTGACGTTGTGGAAGAACCCTCTACTGCTGGGTCGTTTGAGCGATTCCCTCCATCTTCTCTACCACGGGTCTCGTTCAAGTCTTAGCTCCCTTAGTTCTGATTTGGGGAATTATACACCTGAGATAGCCTGACTAAGCAGGTCACCTATTGATGACCTTTTCCGGCCTCCTCCGTCTGAGCTTGCCTCCCAAACGCATCGATAGCCATTATTAGGCCCACAATCGGAATCACTGTCGAGGATAATGGATGTTTTCCGTCTTTTTTCGTCGGCATACGTCCTTATCCCTTTCTATTTAGAAGGTGTTTAAACCCATCGCAAAAACCTACAAAAGTTGGCGTTTTTTCTTTCCGCACCAACCCCCGCTTGTACCGACGTCACATGAATTTGAAGTGGGACGTGAAACCTGTCTCCCCCGTACCAAAAGTTGTTATTCTTACCCCCCCCCCACGCTAAGAAATGTTTAAATACGGCGTTTTTATCACGCTGTCTTCTCAGTTTTCTCACGACAGACGAGCGGGAATGTTTCAGGCGGCAACTGCCCCGATTCTTCCTTTTCCCTCCTGGTGGACGTTAGAACTCCTCAGATGCACAAGACTCCTGTAGTCCCAGCAACTTCTTGTTACCCTTTTCCTTTCAGCTTGGCCTAGGAGGATCGCGTTATCATTATGAGAGGTCCAGGTTCCGAGATTTTTCCTCCAAGCTTCGTCTGTTTGAGCTTTTCTTCGTTGAGTAAATTCCTATTTCTGTTCTTTGTTGAATGCTCGTAATAGACTTAACTAACCAAGAATTTAGTCGGCTTTCCCCTTAGTATCGACACACTCTGATTTTTCCTTGTGCGCGAGAAGCATTATTTCTGACTCAGGACATTGTTTTGAGCGCGATCGTCGGTTTTGAGTGTTAACTGTCTCGGTTTTTGACGTGCTTCTTCGTCCCCCTTCCCCTAGCTGGTGCCTGCTCCGTTTTCCGGAGATCACCCAAAGTAAACAGACAGCCTCTTTTTTTTCCCTCGTTCCCATCCCCTATCAGGGCTTCTGGTCAGTACCTGTTTGGGCTCCCCACTGCGACGAGAAAACACCCACCCACCCCCTGATTTTCAAGGGAATCCCGCCCCTCCTCTATAGCGGCAACTTTTCTCTCTTTCATTCTGCCGTAGTAGCTCTTGGCCCAAGTTTATCGATTCCACATCAGATATTTGAAAGAAAGTGATTCACTGTTCTTGTCCGCGCCCTATATGCCTCCTTTTTCTCCTATATCTCGATCCCCTTTACCCGATGAGAGAATTCATTTTTATCTAATAATTCCCTTGGTTGGACCTCCGACTTCTCTGTAAGATCCCTTTCTGTTTTTTTCCGCCCTCTTGGAGACTGACCCCCTCTTTCTGTATAACCCCGGTTACCCTACGTATATGAGCCCCTCACCCAGTTCCGATCGGGCGTTTTTTCACGGACCCTGCTTTCTATCAAGACCATCTGCTAGATTGAATCGCTAAGCGTGTGAGCCCCAGACCCGGTCTTCAGGCTTTGTTGGGGGAAGTAGATGGCCCACATACCTTTGTTTTTCTCCCCCCCCCTGCGCTTGCCCTCCCCTTCCTCGTCTTTTTTGTTGCATGCCGATTGGGGTCGGTGATGGATACCATTTCTCTCTTTGGAGCCGGCCAACGGAAGTGCTGGTTCTCCTCTCCACCCTACTGTTAGCTTCTGTCTTTAGATTTTTTTTCCCCATGACACAAAACTGTCTGCTAATTGTAACATAACTGGAGGACCCCTTCCCCTTCGACCCTCTTAGGTTGTTCCTTCTACCTTTCTTTAACTGGCAGCCGACCTTCATGAAGATATCATCGGACACGACGCGACCTAACTTTGTTCCTGTCTCCCTACCCCTCTCTACTTCTATGATACCTGAGTTCGGTCTTTTTTCAAGCAGCTACCATGAGCCTGAGATCTGAACACTTTTTCTTCTTCCCATCCCCGTTGTTGTTTTTTTCTGAGTCCCTTATCTGCCATTGGCGAGCTTCTGATAGTCTCCACTAAGCGGATCTTCCCTGACAAAGATCTATGGGGTAGGCGACATCAAAGTGACCCTGAGCTTTCTTCTGTGTACTCTGACGCCCTCTCGGTATTACTGATCCGAAGCGAATTTTGTGCGTTTAGTTCATCCCCGACCTCCTCCTGGTCGTACTTGTGTCTTTCAGGCCCACGACCGAAGTTTTCAGAGCTAATCCTCCAGCCTCTCAATGTAAGTTTTCTTCTTCTTACCCACAATGTACGTAGTTTGATCCCCCCGCGTAGCGTATTGGATCGTTTTCATACCCAAGGTCCCCATTTCCCCCCCTCCTCCCCTCCTTGGAAACCGCTCAAGGACCAACTCCCCTTCTTCGCCACTTTCTAACCTTGATACAGTTCCCCACACAAGGCCTCCTGCCCCCGCCTGCCCATCCTGGCAGCCTTGCCACTTCGAAGCCGTTTTTCTTCGGTGTAGTATAAGAAGAGTACCCCTTGCACACGCCCAGTCTGGGTCCCCAACGTCCCTGGAGGGGGACTTCAGAGACTTTTCTTCTTGGGTACGGTCAGCCCCCCATATTTCAAGATGTCGATCCTGTCGAGAGGATTTAGCCCATTCCGGCTTTCCCAAACCAGGGAGTCTCCCATCCCTATTTATCATCGAGCGCGAGCTTGGCTCGCAGCATATCTGAGGTTCATTCGATCTCTAGAATTCCATCCCGCTCTTTCCAGGGTTTAATACCGATACGTGCAGGACTCTCTACTGCGGACAGAGCTTACTAATCCGTGATCGACTATTCCCCTCCCTCGTTCTTCCTCCGGTTGAGTCTAGCCAATTTGGCACCCCAAAGAATGATTCCCCGAAGTCCAATTCAAGTAGTGAAATGTCCTGCCCCCTCTTCCCCCCTCCTTGTGTTTGTCGTTGATTGGGTTCCATATCTCATCCTTCGACGGGATAGGAGAGAAGGGAAAACCGCCGGTCGAATAAAGCCCGATCGGGTCCTTTTTTTCCCCCCGAATGTCTTCGATTTCCAGGACTAAGTGGTTTCACAAATTACTTACAGCTTTGTCTCCCTAGATTATAATTGTATAATCGTTTGTTTTGTCCCGCTCAGATGATTGCCTCTCAGGACACGCACAGGTGCATCGTCTTTTTACTCAGCTCAGTACTGCGCCCCCCCCCTTAATAGGCCGGCCCCCCCCCGATGACCCCCCGCCCTCGCGGTGTCCATAGTCTCCGTGCCAGCGACGCTCTACGCCTCGGATTCGCTCCGTCAGGGACCTACCTCCCCCCCTTTTGCCGGAAATGGGGCTACCCATCTCTGTTGAATTGATCGTTGCCCCTTTAACCCGGATGTCCCACCACTGAGATTTTTTGCCGCCTCCGCCTTCCGTCGTTCCGCTCTGCTTCCTCCGAAGAAATCGTGCTTTGATTCTTCCCTCCCTCGTGCTTCGTCGCCACGATTTTTCAATCGCCTTATGACCAGTACTTGTTAATTCACGCCCCGTTTCGCTCTTTGTCCACCATCTCTTTACGGCGATTGCTATTGCCACCGGGGTGGCAATAGACCTCCCCAGCGCCCCCCGTGTTGCTTTCTTTTTTCTCTGTGGAAAACCTTCCACTCACACCTCAGATAAGATTTAGGGATGAACCCGCACCTGCCTGACGAAAGAGTTTCCCTCCTCATGTTTTTTCTTTTGGGCCTCCGCCGTCTCGCCGTGTCGCGGCTCCTTAAGACGGAGGCCTCTCAACTGTATAGTTCTTCCCCTCTTGACGGCTGACTTTCTGTAATTCCATATGGCCAATCGAGTGAGTCCCGTTTGCCGAGAAGGCTTTGCAGTCTGATTTTCTTTTTTTCTATTTTCCCCTTCTCAGCGCCGAGAACGTCGTGCTTTCCAATCGCAACTTAGTGTCTGAATGTTTCACCGGAAACCTTTCGTAACTTCGCCCCCCCTTAAGTCGCGAGTAAAGACTCTCTTTTTCCTTTCCTCCTCAGTTGTTTTTTTGCTCCTCATAGCTTCGCGTCGGTTTCCTCCTTAGTTGCAAGGTCATTTCCTTGCCCTCCCTTCAGCACGAAGCTGAAACTTGCTGAGTGAACCCCTTCCTCTAGGACTGCTGAAGCTGAGTTATCCCTCCCTCTATTAAAAACCGTGGCGTCCAGCCGAGTTTGTGTTGGATGCCTTCACTTCTCCCCGGTGAAGAAGAGTTTTCTCTTTTTCCTCCCCATTGCTGCGAGCCGCTTCTTTTTTTGGAGTCCCCCTTCCAACGTTTTCCATACTGTGCGGCGGCCAAGAGCGATAGTTCTCCATGGATTTCCTTTCGGTGCGCGGAAAGCTTTTCCCTCTTGCTCTTTCGGGAAGATTTTTTGCCCGTGCCAACTCGGCCAAAGTTCTGACAACCGTGGCTTGGATTCTATTCCCCCCGCCACCACCACGCGGTGACTCACGCTCCAGTACCTTATAGCTTGGGGCTTCTTGCGGACCTTCGTGCAAGTCCCCCCCCACCCCCCTTTCTGGTCGAGGAACGCCCCGATTTACTCCCTCTTGGAGCTTCCAGCATCCCGTGACGAAAGCTCGCGAATGGCATCCCCGATTCTCCAGCACTGGACTCGGGCACGAGACCTCCCTCATTCGTAGCCGAAATCCGGTGTTCCCGGTTATCCCCGAGCGCTTCCCCCCACGAATGACTTGCTCAAACCCCATCGGAAAAGTTCCAGGAAGTCATTCGTCATCCCGCACTGGCTCTTTCCAGAACATTCTTCCCTTAGGGACGAGGGCCCGCTCTTTTTCTCCTTTTCGGTATTATTTTTGAATATTTGAGGACTGCTGCGGATCTGCGCTTTTAGGAGTACTACTCCCGATTGGATAACTTGCGGAGTGCCTTTTTCATAACTCCTTTTCTAGCCCCCCGACGTCCTGAGCCCCTTTTTTTTAGCCATGATCTTGCGAATCTCGCCGTTTCATGTTAGAGACCCAACTTCGGCGAATTTTCCTCTCCATTCTTCCTGGGGGAACACCGACCTCTCCTCCTTGGCGTTCTCATCTCTCTGTTTACGGTTCCTTAGGCTCTTCCTGACCCCCAGTTTTCCGTAGCTGGATGCAGAGAAAACCTCCCTTCCCCCACCAAATCAGGTGACCTTCTGACCTCCAATCTTCCCCATCGAGGTACTCTTGGTCATTTTTCGGCGGTTCTTTTTGGTACCGTGAGATATTCAACCGCACTTTCAGCCTCCTCCTCCCTTGCGGCTTTTTTCTCCTTCTACGTATTTCCTATTCGGCTTCGTGGACGTCCTTTAGCTTTTCCTCCGGAAAAGTCTTATCCCATCCCGCTGAACCTCCAGGGAGGAAATAGCCCCCCCTGTCTGGCCTTATTATATCTTCCTTATGCTGCATCAGAGAGCTGTTTCTTCCCAGTTTATTCCTGCGTGATGTGAAGCGCCCATTTTTACTCGTCGTTTTGTTCGCCTTTTCGTCTTAGAGAAATCACGACTCTTTTTCCTACATATTTTTTTTTTTCTTTTCCAAATGATGGGCCCGTTCAAAACGACGTTCGGCTTTAACTTCTCAGTGTTCCCCTTCAGTTTTTTCAAGCCGGTATATTCGCCCTTTTCCGCATCACCTACCTGACTCGCTCAGCAGAACCTCTCACTGAGAGGGATGAGTTTCCTTTCTTCGGGGGCGCGTTTCTTTTGCGTGGTGTCGAGATGAACCTTGAGTTTTGCCCCGTTTACTATTTGACCAACCAAGGGAGAGGTCCCGACCCGCAGTTTGCTGTGGGGTGAATGCTATTTTTTCCTTTTCTCTTTGTCTTCAGGGGGAACGATCCCCTACCTCTGCAGTTGTTCTTCCCCCCTAGATTGGGTCTAGAGTACCCCCTTGCCCCTGCTCTCCGGTTGTCCTTGAGTTTTTCTGAAACAAAAGTCTTTCTTTTTTCATCGATTCTGTCAATCATGGCAGGCCCCCGCTTTTTACCATTCTTTTACTTTGAGAAGCTTCTTCCTTCCCCCCCGGTCGCTGTCGTTGAATTTCCGGGAGACGAGTTGATCTACAAATCCTTTTTTCACATACCACTGTAGGTGCTTTGTTACAAATCTCTTTATCTAGTGCCCGCTGAGTTCATTTTAGCTATAACTACTCTGAAATGGGCATGTCTCATCAGTATTCTCGTAACTCTTTTTGGTTGTAGGGGGAACCCCCCCTCTACTGGATACCCTTAGGTCATGGGCTGATTGAGGTCTCTTAGGCATCAGGACAGTCCAAAGATCCGACGTCAGGATGAGTTTTTCCTCCTCTGCTACAACAACGAGCATGCTCTTTAGGATTGCTTTACCCCCCTCCTGCCTCCTCTACGTTTAGTCAACGCCGATCGAAGGGTAATAAATAATTCCTAACAAAGAACTACCTCCTTTAGAGTGCTTGTCTCCCCCCCCCCCCTTTGTATTTAACTATGAAGACGGTTGTTAGATCTCCCTCCCAGCAAGCGAAGATCGTCCTTTTGTGATAGATGATAACAATTCCCTGGTGTCCTTGTACCTTGCGAGGCTTTCGTGGAGTTTCCCATCTTTTCTTCAGTAGCAAGGGATAGCTACCCCCCCCCTCCAAAATCCCCCCCGTTTCGCAACCACGGAATGTTTAAAAATACAGCCCGTCTGCAAGCGTCCACTAGAGACGACAAAAGACCCCCTCACAGTCCCCCCTTGCTCAATCGCCCAGTTTCTATCCCCTTCTCGCGGAGGTGATTCTCCCGTGCTTCCCATATTACTCGTGCACAGCCGCTAGGTTTCCCCCCTGCCTGGAGTCATAAGTGCCGTCTTTTCCCGGGCAACAATCAGGAACTCTTGGCCCTCCCCCTAGGCCAGGCCCCGATATTTGGTCGCAACGCCGAACCTGATGGTCCCCCCCCCCCCCAAACCCTCTAAGAACCATGATGAAGCTTCTAGTGCGCTAATCTGCTCGATCAGTATCGTTATGGGCTGGTCTCTTTGAAGGCTTCGAAGATCCCCTCCCAGACTGATGGACTCACTTTTCCTTTCTTAGAGCTTTACAATTTCTACGGGCTGATACCCCAGCACCCCCTCAAGCGAAAGCGAAGATTTTTTCCTCGAGTTTTAGGCGGCTTTCGTGTTCACTAGGGGACCTCCAACTATTTCGCACAACAACACCTCCTTTTTTCCACGGAATCGATAGGGGTGACTTGAAGCTAGTCACCTCCCTTGGTATTTCCCCTTGGTGATTAGCCGGCGCTTCCACCCTTCTCCTTACGCGCAACTGGCACCTTCAACCGCGCGACGATCCCTTCCTGTCCGCGGGTCCATACAGGAGGTTCTTTACCTTCTTCAAAGTGCGTCGCTTTCCACCCCAGGATCTAGTCGATTCTCTGAGTATCCTCTTGCCATTCTTTTTTTTTCTACTGCAGAGATGCTGCGCTTAAATTTCCTAGAGATTGTAATCGATCTTCCCCTTTAAGGATCCTTAAATCCATCGGCCACCCCCACGAAAAGGCCCAGACCTCCCTTTTTCCCCCCTTTTCAACTCATCCATGGTCCCTCTATCCTTAGGATGCAGTCCTATTCCTTCCCCCGGGCGACGCCCCTGACCTTGGGGGATCCCAGTTTAAAGAGGATAGTTGACTTTCCCCCGGTTTCCTAAGCCCTCCCTGCCTGAATTTCTAGGATTTCTCCTCGAATGTAATCTTTGCGCTCTACTCGCGGTTCGGCCCAGAGGCTGAAAGACTTTCGTTCACTTTACTGGACTACTTTCTCGAAAAGAACTGGTGCTCTTTAAGAGTTGCAGATACCTTACGTCTTATTTTCTTCCGTCGCTTCATGCCCAGCTTCATAATAGACATCCCCCGACTTTTCTTCGGCTTTGGGAGAGTAAATAGACAACAACGAAGGAACAGGATCGTCTATTTCTCCTTCAAACCCCTCCCCCCCTCCCTCCCATCATGTGCCCGCCTGTTTGCTCCTTGGCAGACGCATGTTCTTTTTTGGCAAACGTTTTTTTTTTTTTTCCCTATCTTACGGCGAGACTTCAATTTTTTCGGGTCAGCGCATCCTTTTGGGGGATCTATTCTCCTGCAGCACCCGCCCCCCCCCCCTGTTAGCTCGTGGAAAGAGACTGTTTTTTCCCAATTATTTTTCGTAGGCAGATCCTCCAGGTTGCTTAGGCGGGTAGTCACCTGTTTTTTTGTCTTTCACCGGCCACCCCCCTACTGTATCTTCCCCTCGCGAGAGAATTCTGACCCCTCAGTTGTTGTTGAGAGAGACTATTATCCCCCCCCCCGCTGCGAAGTTCGTGAACCGGGTTGAAACTTCCATCCCTAATACGAATTGCCTCTCCGTCTAGGCGCAGCTGAGACTTGGATAGTTTTACCAGAACCCTATCTAGAGGACCCCTTGAAAGGGAGTTTCACGAGCTCTGGATCATCCTCTACGCAGTGAATGACTTCTCCTCTCCCTTGACAGTGAAGGAGCTCCTCTATTCTCTTTTTTCCCTCAAGTTGCCATCGCTCAGCCCATGAGTGGTCCAGCTCTCGAGCACCGGCTGGCGCTCAGGGGTCCCCCTTCCTCCACTATTGATACTCTTCGACTTCTTTTTGCCCAGCGTGTTCAAACCGCCGAAGCAAACAGTGGCTTTTTAGGTAGCCCCCCCCACGCCTGTTGCCGACCCTTTTTCCCTTCACCGAGACATGAATTGGTTTCCCCTCAGCTCCAGGGGCCACATGCTGGGAGAGTCAACCTACAGTGGCAGAACCTTTTAGAAGCTTTTGACCCTTTACCAGCGGAGAGACCTTACGGATCAGCGATCCTCACCTCGTATCTTCTTTTTTCCATTCCCCGTTGCCCTGTTTCTTATCGCTGAATCAACACGCCCGGCCCATTCCCCTTCTAACTTCTCGTTTTCAGCCGTGGGCAACCGCCTTCTTTTACTAGAAAGCCAACATTTTCTCCTTACGAGGTTGAAACGCAGTCTTTGCGGGCTATGTTCCGTTATCTGGTATCTGGCATCCTTTCCTTCTTGTTTTACGAGGGAGTGCGGAGGGGATGGGTTTGGAGGGTGTGTCACCTTTTCCAGACACCTGCTGCGGTCTTTTCCCCTTCATCACTCGCGGGCCTCAACACTTTCGAGTTTGAGACCAACCCACCAAAAGAACAACACCAAGCCCTCAAAAACACCCCAAAAAACCAAACCCTCATGCACTGCACGGGACAAAACCAGTTTTTCTCCCCTACGCACCTTATTTCCAATCGTCCAGCCGTCAGCGGTTTCTTTAAAACTCCGCGAAGTCTCGGATTTCCTTATTCACCCGCGTGTTTTTACGGTGAGACTGTCACTTGTCCACCTTCCAAGGATGAGGAGCTCCCACCCCCCCGGTGACTTTCCTTTTAACTTTCCTTCCCCCTATCGAGGTCTGATTGTTCCTCTCTTCGTTTTTTTTTGAAGCCCCCAATAGTTGGAGCCGGGCTCGTGAAGAAGCTCCGCGAGTGAAGTCGTTTTCGGTTCGGACTCAGGATCTTTCCGGCCAGTAGCCTTTTTCCCCCCCCGATACGGAATCCAGTCCTTCCTATCCTGTCTTGTGACTTATCCTCCTGCCGCTCGGCCTCGTCGTTTTTTTTGGGATCTCGAAGCTCGATGTGTAGCTTTCGGCTCGGTCGTGGTGTTGAAAGGGGTTTTCGACCACGAGATGATAATTCTGGCGTTTGGGACCGGAGCCGTCCCACCTCTTTCTTGGAACGGTAAATACGTCTCTGGTTTCACATAACTAGCCGTTTCCATGAATCGGGTGTCTGTATATTCTTCTTTAGCACAGCGATCCATCGCTCGAAGGTTTGCCTGGATGACGGCCACGTTGCCCTTTTTCCGCGGAGGGTTTTTGGTTATTGAATCACTGCTCTCATAGTTGTGAACGTTAGACGGATTCTTTCCTCGGGTGCTGTGGTGGTCGATCATTTCTACCGAGCCTCCTGGGACATCCCCCGCCCTCGCCCTTTGTCGGAAGGCAAACCGGACGGTCCTTGTGAGACAAAATTAAGAGCTCACTCTGCATTTGATCTCGCGACACACCGTAGTCCTTCGTAATCGGATTCACCTTCCCCAAGAACCGCTCCCGTTCGTTTTGTCCATTCTTCCGGTCTCTACGGTTGTGCCCCTCGACCGACCGAGCTCCTCAAAAATAAGAATGCTCCTTGTGCTGTAGCTAGCTCCAACACCACAGCATTGCGTTAGCAGAATTTTATGTCCTCAACGAAGCTTTGAATTGTCTCACCGTGGATCCTTTCCTCTTTTTCCTCCATAATTGTTTTTTTGTTTAGAGACAACCCCCAGGAAGCATTAAGGTGTGATCTCGTGCCTCTCAGAAATAGAGGCCCCCGCCTCTACCCAAACAGAAAGATCCCATGAGAGGAGCGAGGACTCAATAAACGATCAGTAGTTTTATCGTGACCATTTTCCTGTGTCGATGCACACGTCTCGTCGTCCCTTGTATGAAAAAGACGACCTGTCTCGCTTTGTCGCAGAACGAACTCAGCTTCCCCGGCGTTTGCTTTCCCCCATCCGGCCTTACCACTTTTTTTTTTGTCTCGAGTCTCCTCACACGCAGCGAGATATCTTTGTTTTCTCTGGACCAACTGCCTTCCGTTTGGACTTCCCCCCAAAATGAGCTTCTTTTCAAAGCGGACCTTGCCCCATTCTTTTCGTCAGCCCCCCCACACTTCACCCGTTCCTGTCGGGACCTTTGAAGTTTCCCAGTCCCGAACCAGTATTTCCCAGAGATGATTTCAGGACGAAACACCCCACTCCTGCTGCACAGCATCCTCAGCGGACCGTGACGATTCACTGCTCAGCTATCTTTAGGTGTTATAGACCTAAGCCGTCTTACCGGGCGAACCCCGCCCCGAGCATTGAAACTTATGTCTGTTATCAACTTTTTCTTTGGTCAAGGAGTAACAAATCATTCAATTATTGCCCCAGTTTCCCGATGTAGCGATTAGATCGTCCTGCTGGATTTTTTTTCTTTCTAACAGGCGTGTCCAACAACCCCCTGAGTACAAAACCATGAAGTCTCTTCCCTCTCTGCGGACAACCTGGGTCGAGTCTCTCTTCGTGATGAGAGCCTGTTTTCCGATCCCCGACTGTAAACCTCATTTTCCTCACTGGGAGTTTCCGTCGCTTTTCCCCCCGCATACTTGGAACGGAGGCACGCCTACTGCGTCGAGCCTTATCCCGTTCCTCCTGCGAGAGCACTTAGCATTCCGGGTCTCCCTCGTGAACGATAGTTTTAGCCCTTTTTTCTGACCACACAACCGAGAGATGTAACCAGACAAGGACCCTGATCTTTTCCTGGAACTTCCCTTACGGCGTTTCCCGCTGCCCGATT